>Ga0209613_1001752_pt1 | contig 18024 bp, 10 predicted proteins | sample BioC13SIPDNA_2_FD_185747 | JGI IMG/M metagenome (GOLD analysis project Ga0209613, IMG submission 185747) | Anaerobic biogas reactor microbial communites from Washington, USA - Biogas_R2_A C13 SIP DNA (SPAdes) (version 2) | ecosystem: Engineered > Bioreactor > Anaerobic > Unclassified | place... | reverse complement strand
TCTATTCTATCAGAATTAAATACGATGTCGTTTTCAAACCGCGCAGCTGTGAGGAAACAGTGTCTAGGCTGTACGCCTGGCATAGTCCTGGCAGGGGCACCCCCGCCCCTGCGGGGAACAGGCTATCCGGGTTTGCTCAAGGTCTCCGGCCATCGGGGCACCCCCGCCCCTGCGGGGAACAGGCTATCCGGGTTTGCTCAAGGTCTCCGGCCATCGGGGCACCCCCGCCCCTGCGGGGAACAGTCGGCCATCTGTCGGGCGGTGTAGTGCCGGTTGGGATCACCCCCGCCCCTGCGGGGAACAGTGAATAGTTAGGAGGGAGTGTGTCTGTATGGAAGGATCACCCCCGCCCCTGCGGGGAACAGAGGCATTACATGTCCGTCTCCCAGTACAAAGACGGATCACCCCCGCCCCTGCGGGGAACAGGTTGCCGCTGTGATGTCAATGTCTCCAGCGTCAGGATCACCCCCGCCCCTGCGGGGAACAGTTAGTGACTACCGCTATCTCCTCATCCCTCAAGGGATCACCCCCGCCCCTGCGGGGAACAGAGTATGGTTGATGATGCACGGTTTGCCCGGGAGGGATCACCCCCGCCCCTGCGGGGAACAGTCTGCAACATAGCTACTTCCCGGTTATACTGCGGGATCACCCCCGCCCCTGCGGGGAACAGAGACTTGCACCATACTAGCCCGGCTGAATCCCTGGATCACCCCCGCCCCTGCGGGGAACAGGGGCCAGTCAACTTGATTTTGAGCACCGCTTTAGGATCACCCCCGCCCCTGCGGGGAACAGAATATAACGCGCTAACGACCGACCTGAATAAAAGGATCACCCCCGCCCCTGCGGGGAACAGTACGCCAGTAACCTGAGCGCAAGCGGAGTGCAAGGATCACCCCCGCCCCTGCGGGGAACAGTTTGAATGAAGCCATAGTATATTGGCATAGATAGGATCACCCCCGCCCCTGCGGGGAACAGAGGGGACGTTTGGGGATGAGAAAAGACTCATTGGGATCACCCCCGCCCCTGCGGGGAACAGATGGAAAAGCAATTAAGGGATTATGTAGAAGAAGGATCACCCCCGCCCCTGCGGGGAACAGCGATACCATTTTGTTCTATCAAAATTGGTTTTGGGATCACCCCCGCCCCTGCGGGGAACAGCTACTCGGGTCAGCACCGGGCCAGAGTGCGAGAGGATCACCCCCGCCCCTGCGGGGAACAGCATTGGAAGAACTAATTGAGGTCGGCATTAATGGGATCACCCCCGCCCCTGCGGGGAACAGAGCATATACACTATCGGGCGCAACGTCCAACCAGGATCACCCCCGCCCCTGCGGGGAACAGGTACGGAACCAAGTCAGCAATGTGACCCAGATAGGATCACCCCCGCCCCTGCGGGGAACAGCATGTGATTTTAATACTTCATTATATCGGTTTAGGATCACCCCCGCCCCTGCGGGGAACAGCAATTCCTCCGCTTCAATATCGGGAAATATCGGGGATCACCCCCGCCCCTGCGGGGAACAGTAGGCGTTTATAGGCAGGGATCAAACCAAGTAAGGATCACCCCCGCCCCTGCGGGGAACAGGATATGACACCGATAATGAGGCAGATACTACTAGGATCACCCCCGCCCCTGCGGGGAACAGAGTATGGTTGATGATGCACGGTTTGCCCGGGAGGAATCACCCCCGCCCCTGCGGGGAACAGTCTGCAACATAGCTACTTCCCGGTTATACTGCGGGATCACCCCCGCCCCTGCGGGGAACAGAGACTTGCACCATACTAGCCCGGCTGAATCCCTGGATCACCCCCGCCCCTGCGGGGAACAGGGGCCAGTCAACTTGATTTTGAGCACCGCTTTAGGATCACCCCCGCCCCTGCGGGGAACAGAATATAACGCGCTAACGACCGACCTGAATAAAAGGATCACCCCCGCCCCTGCGGGGAACAGTACGCCAGTAACCTGAGCGCAAGCGGAGTGCAAGGATCACCCCCGCCCCTGCGGGGAACAGTTTGAATGAAGCCATAGTATATTGGCATAGATAGGATCACCCCCGCCCCTGCGGGGAACAGAGGGGACGTTTGGGGATGAGAAAAGACTCATTGGGATCACCCCCGCCCCTGCGGGGAACAGATGGAAAAGCAATTAAGGGATTATGTAGAAGAAGGATCACCCCCGCCCCTGCGGGGAACAGCGATACCATTTTGTTCTATCAAAATTGGTTTTGGGATCACCCCCGCCCCTGCGGGGAACAGCTACTCGGGTCAGCACCGGGCCAGAGTGCGAGAGGATCACCCCCGCCCCTGCGGGGAACAGCATTGGAAGAACTAATTGAGGTCGGCATTAATGGGATCACCCCCGCCCCTGCGGGGAACAGAGCATATACACTATCGGGCGCAACGTCCAACCAGGATCACCCCCGCCCCTGCGGGGAACAGGTACGGAACCAAGTCAGCAATGTGACCCAGATAGGATCACCCCCGCCCCTGCGGGGAACAGCATGTGATTTTAATACTTCATTATATCGGTTTAGGATCACCCCCGCCCCTGCGGGGAACAGCAATTCCTCCGCTTCAATATCGGGAAATATCGGGGATCACCCCCGCCCCTGCGGGGAACAGTAGGCGTTTATAGGCAGGGATCAAACCAAGTAAGGATCACCCCCGCCCCTGCGGGGAACAGGATATGACACCGATAATGAGGCAGATACTACTAGGATCACCCCCGCCCCTGCGGGGAACAGTATCTTTTATGAAGGTTATTTTGTTGCCTTTCAGGATCACCCCCGCCCCTGCGGGGAACAGGCAGGCCTGGTGATCTTCAGCCGCTGCTATAACGGATCACCCCCGCCCCTGCGGGGAACAGATATTAGTTAAATCGGCTTTAGTCGTGGCGTTAGGATCACCCCCGCCCCTGCGGGGAACAGGATTTTACGGGGAGTTTTGACCACAATGGATGAGGATCACCCCCGCCCCTGCGGGGAACAGTATCCTTATGGAGTATATGCCACGCATGAAAAAGGATCACCCCCGCCCCTGCGGGGAACAGTTTATTTTTCGGGGGTATATATTGGGCATTATAGGATCACCCCCGCCCCTGCGGGGAACAGTCATTCTGGCATAGATATTGCATCTTGCAATAAGGATCACCCCCGCCCCTGCGGGGAACAGTCTAGCAGGGCCATGTTCTGGGACGACACATTGGGATCACCCCCGCCCCTGCGGGGAACAGCTACACCGATGAGGACGGCAAAGGATACTTTAAGGGATCACCCCCGCCCCTGCGGGGAACAGAGTACAAAAAGATAGCCGCTGAATACAGAAACAGGATCACCCCCGCCCCTGCGGGGAACAGCCTAGTTTTCTTCCCCTTTTTTCTGGTCGGGTAGGATCACCCCCGCCCCTGCGGGGAACAGATTGGTTGGATCTATCTCTACACCGCTAGATCCGGATCACCCCCGCCCCTGCGGGGAACAGATACCTTTAAGCTCCATCAATACATAATCACCAGGATCACCCCCGCCCCTGCGGGGAACAGTTGGTGCATTACAAAATATCTGGAATGCTATTGGGATCACCCCCGCCCCTGCGGGGAACAGCTGGCTGGGGCTTTGCTGGCTGGCTGGCTTGCAGGATCACCCCCGCCCCTGCGGGGAACAGAAAATGACTCTCCAGCCAGAATCCCAGCGTAAGGGATCACCCCCGCCCCTGCGGGGAACAGCCTAGGCTTAACTGTTTAGGGGATTTGCTTTTGGGATCACCCCCGCCCCTGCGGGGAACAGAGTATGACACGATAACCAAGCAGTACCACTTGAGGATCACCCCCGCCCCTGCGGGGAACAGATTAATTGTTAGTCTATGTAATGCTAGTCCTTGGGATCACCCCCGCCCCTGCGGGGAACAGATGGTATCGCGGCGAAGATGAAGGTACGGCCTAGGATCACCCCCGCCCCTGCGGGGAACAGAGGATAAAGGTAATAGGGATCGAGATAGCCGCAGGATCACCCCCGCCCCTGCGGGGAACAGTGGCTCAGGAGCGGGCTCAGGTTCAGGCTCAAGGGATCACCCCCGCCCCTGCGGGGAACAGAACCGAATATAAATCAATTTAATCCTTAAATTAGGATCACCCCCGCCCCTGCGGGGAACAGGGTCTGCTATAATCTGTTCTCTAATGGTGTTTAGGATCACCCCCGCCCCTGCGGGGAACAGATGCCTTGTGGATGCCTATTTATCGGGAATAAAGGATCACCCCCGCCCCTGCGGGGAACAGATACATTGTTTGAGCTTTTGTTTTTGATACCCAGGATCACCCCCGCCCCTGCGGGGAACAGACTATCCCCACATATGCTCCATATAATAGGTAGGGATCACCCCCGCCCCTGCGGGGAACAGTTTGTCCTCCATAATCTGAATATTTTTCGTACAGGATCACCCCCGCCCCTGCGGGGAACAGTTTTCGGCAATCCCTCTATCCAATCACAGTAGAGGATCACCCCCGCCCCTGCGGGGAACAGAGGTAATAAATGAAGATTGAAAACATACACGTAGGATCACCCCCGCCCCTGCGGGGAACAGAGGATACCCTCTGTTTTGGTATGCAAGAATAGGGGATCACCCCCGCCCCTGCGGGGAACAGTCAAACGTCATGGAAATTTACTCCCCAGCACAAGGATCACCCCCGCCCCTGCGGGGAACAGATTAACCAGACTTTCCTGCGTGGTGGACCGACAGGATCACCCCCGCCCCTGCGGGGAACAGTCCCTGCGCCATACTGAACAGAACCAACATTTAGGATCACCCCCGCCCCTGCGGGGAACAGGCTTTATTGCTTATTATTTTGCTGTCTAAGACGGGATCACCCCCGCCCCTGCGGGGAACAGCTGATTTCCCGTCTCCCAGGCGTCCCCACTGGGGGATCACCCCCGCCCCTGCGGGGAACAGGAACAGGCTAGTAGGTTATCATCCAAGATATTAGGATCACCCCCGCCCCTGCGGGGAACAGTCAAAAACTACGAAAAACAGTTGACGCAATTAGGGATCACCCCCGCCCCTGCGGGGAACAGTTTTTCGGCAGCGTTTGGCTGCTGCTGGATCAGGGATCACCCCCGCCCCTGCGGGGAACAGCCAGGACGATTTCCCGGTCCGTGGCTATGAGCGGGATCACCCCCGCCCCTGCGGGGAACAGAGAAGGCGTGCGTCCTTCTCGTCCTCGATGGGAGGATCACCCCCGCCCCTGCGGGGAACAGCTGAAAGGTGGCCGTGGTTCTACCAAGTCATCAGGATCACCCCCGCCCCTGCGGGGAACAGCTTATGATGCCTCAGATGCCAACCATACCATAAGGATCACCCCCGCCCCTGCGGGGAACAGTAGGTGATAAAGGTCGATGTATGATTGGTACTAGGATCACCCCCGCCCCTGCGGGGAACAGCTTTGGCCATTGGTTACTTGTATGGCCCCCTCAGGATCACCCCCGCCCCTGCGGGGAACAGCAGCTGCATACCCAAAGTCTAGTCCACGTCTTAGGATCACCCCCGCCCCTGCGGGGAACAGCCGAATAGCCCGATGGATTCGCCGCCCTCATAGGGATCACCCCCGCCCCTGCGGGGAACAGTTTACCAGTCGGGCTGGAGTCAATAACAAATTAGGATCACCCCCGCCCCTGCGGGGAACAGAGCCGGCTGGGCTTCTTTGACCCGCGCAACCTGGGATCACCCCCGCCCCTGCGGGGAACAGAAAAGCACGTGCCCAAGGAGGTAATTAACAATGGGATCACCCCCGCCCCTGCGGGGAACAGACAAGAATTTGATCGTCATCAACACCTCTTCTAGGATCACCCCCGCCCCTGCGGGGAACAGCCTCTGCCGGATTGCTTATAAACGCGTATTCTAGGATCACCCCCGCCCCTGCGGGGAACAGCCAAGGCGATCGGTATTGCACTTGATAAGGCTAGGATCACCCCCGCCCCTGCGGGGAACAGTTATCACTAAGGGGCTGCGCAGCTACGGAGTAAGGATCACCCCCGCCCCTGCGGGGAACAGCACTTCAGGCAGCGTATTTTGCCAATGACGCAAGGATCACCCCCGCCCCTGCGGGGAACAGACTTTTGTTTGTTCATGTGTTTTGCTCCTTTCAGGATCACCCCCGCCCCTGCGGGGAACAGAAAGGTCTCGGTGGCCATCGTCCGCAAGCTCAAGGATCACCCCCGCCCCTGCGGGGAACAGTCGCGGTGTTGTGTTATTTTCAATTATTAATAAGGATCACCCCCGCCCCTGCGGGGAACAGTGGAAGTTAAGGATTTTAGCCAAGAAGTAGAGAGGATCACCCCCGCCCCTGCGGGGAACAGGTGTATCAATGGAAAACATGACAGTTAGGACAAGGATCACCCCCGCCCCTGCGGGGAACAGGGCATTGTCAAGGAAAAATGGAATTTAAGTCAAGGATCACCCCCGCCCCTGCGGGGAACAGGCCCCTGGGCCTGGGTGTTTAACCAAGGAGAGGGGATCACCCCCGCCCCTGCGGGGAACAGTTATCTGCTTGACCAAGTGCGAGCCCGAATGGAGGATCACCCCCGCCCCTGCGGGGAACAGTTATCTGCTTGACCAAGTGCGAGCCCGAATGGAGGATCACCCCCGCCCCTGCGGGGAACAGTGTATGTCAACACGGAGATGAGCCGAGAGCAGAGGATCACCCCCGCCCCTGCGGGGAACAGAGGAATGATCAAAGAACTCAATAACATACCTTAGGATCACCCCCGCCCCTGCGGGGAACAGCAAAGTGGCTAGGGAGATGGGCCTGCCCAGCAAGGATCACCCCCGCCCCTGCGGGGAACAGTCGGCCATCTGTCGGGCGGTGTAGTGCCGGTTGGGATCACCCCCGCCCCTGCGGGGAACAGTTAATCCTATCAATTTACTAGGAATAGGGATCAGGATCACCCCCGCCCCTGCGGGGAACAGTGGCATGGCAGAAAAAAGTGCATATTCCCTGCAGGATCACCCCCGCCCCTGCGGGGAACAGCATCCTGCCGAAAAGCCCGTTCCGCTCATGGCGGGATCACCCCCGCCCCTGCGGGGAACAGTATAGTCTTTAACCTGGTCGTTTTCGGCATCGGGGATCACCCCCGCCCCTGCGGGGAACAGTGATATTCAAATGGTCGGAAGTGCAGATACCACGGATCACCCCCGCCCCTGCGGGGAACAGCCCGCCCCAGCAGCTATTTCACGCGCTCGGGCGGGATCACCCCCGCCCCTGCGGGGAACAGTTAGGGTTGGCCTTCTCGGCGGCGGACAAGCTAGGATCACCCCCGCCCCTGCGGGGAACAGGTCAATGAGCGAGCAGCCGGACAATTGGATTTGGGATCACCCCCGCCCCTGCGGGGAACAGAGAAGGAAAGGGGCGTCCATCTGGGCTTGAATGGGATCACCCCCGCCCCTGCGGGGAACAGCTTTGGCAAGTGCCCTGAGTTCCTGGTATGTCAGGATCACCCCCGCCCCTGCGGGGAACAGGTAGACTTCCATAACATTTGACTTAGCTAACAGGGATCACCCCCGCCCCTGCGGGGAACAGTTTGAATATTTTTAAAAATGCATTTATATCCCAGGATCACCCCCGCCCCTGCGGGGAACAGTGGTGGTGGTGAGTAATGGATGACAGAATAAAAGGATCACCCCCGCCCCTGCGGGGAACAGGGGGGAAGGAGGAGATACAAATTGAAGCTATTTGGATCACCCCCGCCCCTGCGGGGAACAGCAACTGCGCCAACGTAACAGGTAGTTTAGCAGAGGATCACCCCCGCCCCTGCGGGGAACAGTGTTAACCAGGTTATCAGTGACGCCGGGGCAGAGGATCACCCCCGCCCCTGCGGGGAACAGCCGTTGAGGCTGTCTGCCACGGACTTAATCACGGGATCACCCCCGCCCCTGCGGGGAACAGCTGAGGTTGACGGTCCAGCCTTTGCTGCTATCTGGATCACCCCCGCCCCTGCGGGGAACAGTTGGTCCCTTGGTCCACCAGGTCGCTGAGCTCAGGATCACCCCCGCCCCTGCGGGGAACAGTTGTCATTATAACCGAAGTCCTCAAGAGCCTTGGGATCACCCCCGCCCCTGCGGGGAACAGAGCAGACACTTTCACAGATTTTGACCTGAATAAGGATCACCCCCGCCCCTGCGGGGAACAGTATAGGGTAGATAATCCCATTATGTTTCCGTTGGGATCACCCCCGCCCCTGCGGGGAACAGAAGCTGAGGCCGAGATTCGGGAGGTCAACACCAGGATCACCCCCGCCCCTGCGGGGAACAGACTTGACAAAACCCAACGTTACGCCATTATGATAAATCAGAATCGGATAATTCGATTAGTTTCTCAAATAGATGAAACGTAGTTTCACAGTCAGTAAGGCTGCGATGTTTATGGTTAACCTCAACCCCAAAATGCTCTGCCAGGGTTTTTAGCTTGTAGTTGTTAACTCGCCTAACCAGTCTTCGAGAAAGAGTCAGTGTATCAATATGACGGTTACTAATCATTGGTATATTGCATTGGCAACAAGCCTTGCGTAAGAAACCGTAATCAAAATCTACATTGTGTGACACGACAGGTAAATCCTTCACAAAATCAATGAATTGCTGAACGGCCGCGGAAAGCTCCACTCCATGCTCCTGTAGCATGGCATTAGATATCCCTGTAATCTCTTCGATTGCCAAGGTAATAGTATGATTCGGGGCAACAAGTACAGAAAACCATTCCGATATCTCATGATGCTTAACCAAAACCGCACCAAGCTCAATGATTTCGTGCTCCTCCGGATTAAGTCCACTTGTTTCAACGTCTATTACAACATAGGTATCGGGATATCTGCTACGACGTTTTTTCGAAACTCGTTTCGCCATCTGCTTCTTGCTCGCTTTGCTAAACCCCAAGCGCAATTCCCCCAACTGTTTAATTCTTGAGGGGCTTGGCCGCAACACCAGCTTAATGCCATCAAAGTCAATAGGCTCCCATGTGCTGTTGTGGACGCGGAAATCCATTCTTTGCTCATTATTTGTATTGAATACCATGGTCACCCTACCATCTGTTATCGTATCTCTTATCCGTTCCCATAGATGATCCCTTACCCGCGCACTAACTTGCCCGACAAATACTCCTGGACTTATTTCCAGTAGCCATTTGGTCAAGTCACCTCGCAATCCTATTGGGCAATTTGTCATTGTAAGGACTATCATGTTTCTTCCTCCAGCAACATACCGTAACCCTCAGTGAATGTCACTTCTTCAAAGTCCTTTTCATCCAGCTCCTTTCCGTATGAGACGGCATTTTTCACAAATCCGTTTTTGTCATCCCAAAGATGTACGACATTGGTTTCAACCGGCGGAACCTCCCGCAGCGACCCGTCTAATGCTGTCCCCAATAGCAGCTCACGTAAATCCCTCACAATACGTTCTAAAATCTTTCCATCAGCGATTGCATCGCGAACAGTGCGTCGGGTAACTGCACCAATATCCTCCGGTTGGTCTGCTGCCACCTCAAACGCGATGGGGATACTTATTTCAGCTTTATAAAGATCAGCGATATCGTATACAAAAGATAGCTCATGACCGGTGTGTATAAATCCCAGACCTGGGGCACAACCTAGAGCCGTTATAACACTGTGTGTCACACCATAAAGGCAGGCGTGCGCAGCGGAAAGAGCCATATTTACAGGATCACCAGCAGCAAAATTATTTGGATCATATGCCCGCCCGCTCCATTTAACCCCAGTTTTCTCAGAGGCTTTGCGGTATGTGGAACGAACCCGTGCGCCCTCTCTACCTCGCAACTGCTGCATTGTTAGTTTGTTAACATCTTCATCTATGAAGCGCATGGCATACATACGACGCGCTACTGCCAAGCGGCTGCGCGCATTAGAGACGAGAGATGCTTGAGCGATTAGCAAGCGGGATGCAGTAGTTAGCGGACGCCCATGAGCGTAATAACGCACTCCGTGCTCTCCAACCCAAATAATACTAGCTCCGGTTTGGCCAATAAGCTCCATGGCACGGTGAGAAACATTGGTGCCCGGCCCTAAGAGAATCACGCTAAGAGCAGCCGCCGGTACGTGCACTGTTCCGCGAATATCAGTTACGGTAATAGCATTGTCCTGCCGACTAATTAGGCAACGTTCCAGATATAAGAAAGAAATCCGTTCCCGCATCGTTGGCAAGGCCTGCAGGTCAGGTTTTTCCATCCCAGGTATACCGTTCATGATGACACTCTGGCAATTGTCAGCAGTCCACATCCATAAGCCTTTGCTCTTCCGATTCCATTTACCATGGCATCAAGGAAAAGGTCCGCATCTGATACTTCCAAAATACCTTCATAAGTCGCAATACCCAATGTCACCGGTTTACGATGGCGCAAGAACTGACGCACTTCCTGCTGCACAACGCAAAACGAACCTTCCTGAAGCCTAAAACCATACTTTTCCGCACGTTCAAGCAACCATTGTTCCTGCTGCTGAACGGTAACATGGGCAAATACCTTGCCGCGCTTTGTAGGTTCCTGACCATATGAACCGGTGGCCTGTCTGACACTGTGAACTGGGTTCGCCCGCAACCGAAACTGCCACCGTTGTCCTACCTCAATACCTTTCGTCAAACGTGAATAATCCTTCGTTTCCCAAGTCTGTTCAGAACCAGGCCAACCAAATTGTTCCACAATGTGAGTGAAATCCGGCTTTCCATCACTGAGTACAAGGAGATACAATGCTTTGCCTAGTTTATCAATGCGCCAAAGATTGCGGCCGTTTTTCGGTAAACTAGGCGGAAAACTGCTTTCTACAGCCGCATGTAGCTTCTGAGGCGAGGCGAGAGCAGTCATCGTACTTTTTCTTTGTGGATTCAGCGCTACTCTTGATAAATACATATCTATTAACCCCCCCAATCCATTGCATCATGGTTTGTTGGCTTTGCAATTATTGTCTGCGGCGCTGGAATAGATATAGCTTCAGCAATATCTATCACAGTACGAAAACTATATCTTCGGTGTCTTTGATCGAAAGAGACGGGTAAATCCCGCCGCAAGAATGTTCCCGGTTCATTTGCCTGTGCATCACATACGATGGTCAGTCTCATCGGTTTCTGATTATGCTTCGTCTGAAACCACTCGCAGGCTTGCCAAGGCTCCTCTTCAAGGGCTTGCCGAAGATTCCCGTTCCTCACTCCCAGCACCAGTTGACCAACCGGGGGGCAGGACCGCCGGCCTAGGTATGGTGGGAAAACCGGGTTTTGAAGTGCTGACGCAATTTTATGTAGAAAGTTATCTTCGCCTTCAAGCCCTATCAGAAATACCGCATCAGCCAGATAGTAACGATTGGTAACAAACGGTGGATCCTTCTTATTCAGCCGTGCTGTATGAAAATCCCGCAGAAATCTTCCCGGCTGGTCAATTCTTACGCCGAAGCGTAAATCCTGCAGGTCATTTAATTCTTCGGTCCGCGGGCGTCCTAATGCAGCAGCCAGCAGACCAATCACGCCACTTTTGGTCGGCTCTCGGCCCGTATCACGGGTATCGAATTTACTAGCCACACCCCAGGACTGTAAAGGAGCATAAAGACGCAGCAATAAAGTACTCATGCCTTCACCCCGTCCTCCTGCAATAGGCGGCCCACTAGTCTTTCGGTCCTGTCTAACAGTTCGGCCAAAGGCACTGCTTCGCCAAGTCCGGTTAATTCATTGCCGGCAGAGGTAATAAAGGTCTCCTGTGGTTTACTAAAGAAGTTGTCATATACCATATTCGCATATTCTCCCAAAGCCTTTGCCGACTTGGCTTGATAACCTCCTTCTCCTGCCTTAACAGGGGTCTCGAATGCTCCCACCATATTTACTGGCTGATCGCGGCGTACTGATACCATCACCACATAAGGCGGGGTAAAATTCGCAAACGTGTTTAGTTTACCGGTGGGCATGGAACTGACAAACGCACGAACAAATTCTTTAATGGCTTGTGCAGCAACATTAGCATCATCTAGATTCATTTTTAAGTCGTGCGCCGCAACCGTTGCATAACGATAGAGTGTAGAAGAATTGAATTCTATAGTACCGATCATGCCTGCTCCAGCTTGATCCTCCGGCGAGCGGTCGTCCATAGCTGTAAAATAGTCGTATTCATTTTCTACCTTGTGGGTCGAAATAGCATGCGCAACCTGAGCGGAAGCATCAGTATTCAAAGCAGGATCATCAGCTACCATACGGCCAAACAGAGCAATATCAACGCCCTTGCCCGCATTTAGTGCTGCCTGTACCTCCTTTTTGCTTGGTATTGGGTCCATAAGAGCCATGCGCGCGAGATTTTCTGCCTGCTTGCTGCTCATAAAGAAGAGTGCTTTTGCTTCTAAATTCTTGGTGCTTACCCCAGCCTGATTGATGATCCTTTCAGCTGCTATCATTGCGTCTTCCTTACTAATGTCAGGCAGGGAACAAATCTGATCCGCAACCTTTTCAACAATCTTCTTTGTGCGTTCACTTAATACATCCTCGCTGAAATAATCCTTAAACAACTCCCTCATGGCATGTTTCCAGGATTGAGACGAAACCCGTGCACGGCGCACACCCCCGTATATTGCCGTTTTGGGGCTTCCTGTGTCATCCCGGTTAACACAACTTGGCGGTAGTGACTGGATTACATGAATATCAACAAAAACGCGATTTTTAGGATTCCTCATTAATATCTCCTCCAATTTTCTTCTCAGTATTTAGCTGTAAGACACGGTAATAATCCTCACCCCAGCGAAGTCGAACCCGATTTTTCGTCTCATCAAATTGATACCAATATAAATCCTGGGCAAAGCGCGGATAATCCAAGGCAATGTCCCCCGCTCTAAGTAATTGGATAAGGCCGCGGGCATGATGCGCGAACTCAGTGAACTCATTAGCAGTGACTACTGCATCAAAGCGCCGTTTAATAGCATGCTCGCGATCTCTGTCCTGTTTCACCAAATACCCCACGGCAGCCCCAAAAGAATTGCCCGTGTTTTTATGCTCGGTATTTCCACTTACACTCATGGGGCGGTCTTTGCCCTGCTGATGCACTGCAAATAGAGTTAGCGCAGTATAGAGTGCCCATACTGGGTAACTCGTCCTGTCACCCCTACCATAGAGCTTTTCAGGCATATCCCCTAATACTATTTCAAATAGTTCTGGCATCTCACCTGGCTGTTTGCCAATTCCCCGACGCAGCTTAGCTAGCGTGGCACGACTCCAAGGGCTTTCCGTTACCAAGCACTCAACTTTTTGCTGTGTCAGTTTCTTAATTAGGTAAGCGTTGTTTTCTTGTCTCTCCAATTCGTAATCCTCCGTTCTAGATGATTCTAAGGATCTTTGAACGAAATCTAATAAAGGCGCCCGGCGAAGTATAAAGTCTTTCCTTCACCCACCGACCCGTAATGGCTTTTTCACCAGCTTGTTCCATCATCTCCTCCCCAAGCTGCAACAGTATACGTCTAACTATACTCTTCCAATCTTGCTCTGCCTCGTCCAAATCCGTTTGAGTTGGATCAATATTGGCAAGCCATTTTCGGAAGGGCATGTCTAACCGGAAATAGGCTTCAGCTTTGGCAGCATTGCCACTACCCTCTCCAGCTTTATGATGCTGACTGTCACTATCACCCGAAGCCTTCGCCAAATCGACAGCAAGTATAAAAAGCTGTCTGATACAATCCTCTGTCAATGAAAGGAGTCTGGTTATCTGTATAATCCATTCTTGTCCTAGTCGAGATACCATGTTCGCGTTGATGGTAAGGGAATCCTGAAAAACATCCTTAACAAAGAAGTCTTTGTCACCATATTTCATGCTGGCTATCTGTAATGTCACCATACTGTCAATGTGACCATGGTCTTTCAAAGTTGATAACCACCGCACTATCCCTGGTTTTCTCAAGCCCTCTCCCTCTGCAAGGAAACAGGAAAAATCTCGCCATAGGTGCCGGGACGGATCATGACGTTTGGGATTGTAAACATCTTGCTTTGTATCTTTCCTCCATAGAGTCATTTGCTCTGTAAAAGCGTTCTCTTTAGGAAAGAAGTCTCCTCCCAACAATCGGTATCCTATGACGTTGTTCCCCTCTCTTTGTAATAGCAGTCGGCGCGATTGCAACGTAAGTATTGTGAACCAATCCGGAGGAGTTGCGATTTCGACTCGTTCATCAACTCTTGGTGTATCAAGTTCCCATACTGCACGGCCATTCTGCCATGGTTCGCCATTGTCATTAAGTAAAACAAAATTCAGCATAAGTGTTTCAAAAAGGTTAGCACCGTTTGCATATACTATCCCAAGCTTCCCTAGCCAGCCGGTTCCGGGAGAAAGCATTCCCTTTCCGCGAACCGAAGGTTTACTGGAAGTATCATCAAAAGCATTTAAATGCAGTAGCCACCTGGCAGCTTCTGCATAGGACATCGATTGTTTCGCTGATCCTGTTCTAACCGGAAACAGTCTGACTTTATTACCGCTCTCCGACAGATTGCCCAATAGCTTTGCTGTACTATAATCTGTTCCCCTATCCAGCTTTGCAACCTGATAAAACGGCCGTTCCGGGTGAAACAGAAAAAAGCGATCTTCATACAGACATAAACGTGATTTAATTGGCTCAATCGGAAAACGTTTAAGCTCCCATAAGCTTTGCCATCGTAGCAATGCTTCCGTTGCGTCCTTAATTGGGCTTCGATTCCCATGCACATCAGCTCTGGTATATGTTGCATATAGTGCAGCTAGAAGCAAACGCAAAACTGCTACATCCTGGGTCGGCAGTTCACCAGCAAGACATCTTACTTCATGGGAACGTTCCAATACACTCAACATTGACATCTCTTCTGTCTCTCCAGACAGGTTTAGCACCTGGATCCATGGTTCATTCAACAGGTTAAATGACGTTTCCTCCACTTACATCCTCCTCTCCTATCTTTTTTGAAAGCATCCCGTAGTGTTGATCGTATTGCAGGCAATACCCGCATAGCTCTGTGCGAAGTTGCTCGTCAATAACTAGGAACAATTCACCTTTGAGCCATGGAGATTGCTGCCATGCGCGCAAATCTCGCAGGGCAATTGTCTCCAATTCCCTGATGGTATCGTCCAACTTCCAGCAAAGTTCGTGGGGAAGCTTTATACTGCATTCCGACATAGCGCGTGCAAGCGCCATTTCCGGGGGCACATCCACAGGAATTTTCCGGCCTTGAAATTGAGCCAACCAAGATGGCATATAATACTCCTCACCCCTCCTCTGTACAACCAAGACCTCCAGTGAATCTTCCGTATCACGGACAGTTGCCTCGCCGCGCTTACCAGATGGGTCGTCTGCAATACTGGTATCCAACCAGCCAACAAGATCACCCATTCCCTTATTTGGATGGCCAATCTGAAAAGCTGTTGATTTTACAATTTTTTTTGCAATAATATGATCCTGTGCCTTTTTGGCGGCTTCATATTCCCCCTGCAATTCCAGGGGCATTATTACGCCGTCCGGACAATAAGCCTTCTGTACCAATTTTGGAATATCATCGGGCAGGGTAATAACGGATGGAAGCAAAGCCCATGTGTTCAGTAAAAGATATTTACCGTAAACCAACTCGGCGCCACGGTCAAACCCGACATCGGTCACTCCTGTGATAAAGCATTGGGCTTGCAGCAACTTGAATGGTCGTCTTCGTTGGTGCCGATGCAGTCGGCCAATGCGCTGGATAAGCAAGTCCATGGGACATATATCTGAAATCAAAACATCAAAATCCAGATCACAGCTTTGTTCGAAAATCTGTGTACCCACCACAATGCAGCGCTCCGGGCGTATCCCGTCCCGTTCCCCATCGGCCCCCAATTGTGCGAATAGTCCTCTTTCCTTTCGCGCTCGGTCGACAGCAAGAAAGCGGGAATGCAACAGTTGAACATCCTCGCCAAAAAAACACTTAAGGGTACGAGCAACCTCTTGAGCTCGTTTTACAGTGTTAACAATAATTCCTGCGCAGCCGCCATCGGAAAGCAAGTCATGAAGTATTGATATGATTTGTTCTTCATCCGGTACAACTTTGAGCCTTACTTTTAGTGAACACTGTGCGCCGCGAATTTTCTCCTGGAATACAATGCTGCCGTCGTTAAATGTAATAATCGGATAATCGTATGTCGTTGCCCATAAAGGCATTGTGGCAGCCTCTGGTTCTTTCTCGTCGAATAGCGGATCATACTCCCTTTCCTGTCTTGGTTCTCGATTTAAATAAGCATCCATTAGCTGTTTGCGTTTATCACCCGGCAAGGTAGCGGACAGGACAACCACAGGTACACCATAGGCGCCCAACCAATTCAAAGTCTTATATAGATAATGGCTCATATAGGCATCATAAGCATGGCATTCGTCCAGAATCACAACTTTATTGGCGAGTCCGAGATGCCTTAGGGCAAGATGTTTTTGTTTAAGCCCACCCATGAGTACCTGGTCAATGGTGCCAATAACGAAATCTGCAAGTATGCCCTTTTTCCGACCAGAAAACCATTCATGAACAATTATTGCATCTTCACCGGTTTCCTCACTTTCATCTCCACCCACCCAAAAACAACCCATTTCTTTGGTAGCCGTCTGGATGTTATAGTACAGTTCGTTCAGATCGGCCTTGCCATGGGCAAGTTGTACAGCATGATCAACACCGTCTTCCAATCGTTCAATCCAATTGCAGACCCGTGAGAACATAGCGTTGGCAGTGGCTTGTGTCGGCAAAGCAAAGAATACTCCGCTTCTTTTCGTACGATTAGCCAAGAGTTCTGCCGCTGCCAGCGCGGCTTCGGTTTTCCCTTCCCCCATCGGCGCTTCTATTATTACAATACCCGGATGCGATACAGTCCCGAGCAACTTCAAAATTTCGGTCTGTACCGGACGCGGCTTTTCTATCTTAAAGCGTTTTTCATAAAACCCCTCCATCCAATCCCAGGCATTATCTGGACTCCAGCATTCGGGCAAATCAAGTTCTCTCCAGGCATCCTCAGCACGGTGTACAGACGTTCTTTCTCTACCGGATAAATCCACATACGGAAAATAGACCTCATTGCTAACAATCCAGTCCACCATTATTACCAGACCACTTAGCAATACTTGAGCAGTAATGTCAGGTTGCCAAGATTGACCTTCCGGCTCAGTAATACCGGCAAGCTCCAGCGCATATGATAATAATTCATGCTGTATTTTTGCCCAAGCTTCTTGCCCGTGCTTCCATCCCAAGTCCATCTGATAAGCTACTTTAAGGTCATTCAATTGTTTAGAATTCGGTGGTTGTCCATGGTGACCACCGAGAATAACCGCGAGTTTGCGGCTAAAACCATAACGCTCCAGTAAGAGCTGGGTTGCCCAGAGATGCCTTGCTTCTCGGGGATGCAGGTTATTTGGAAGCGACAAACCAGCGTCAGTTAACTGCTTACGAAGTTGTTGGTCAAATTCTGAGCCACTTAGTTTGCCCTGAAACGCTGGGGTAGCCTTTCCAAGATCATGCGCTGCTGCAAGGAAGACCAAACAGGGCAGTGCTGAGTCTTCCAAAGCAACACTGTCTCCTTGAATTGGGTTAAGCCCATAAGCAATTCTTCTCTTAGTACCAGATGGAAGCCATTGATGCCAAATATATTTGGCCATCTCTGCTGCATCTGACATATGAGTTACAAGGGGCAGCCACTGTCTATCCTGTTGTTCACCCCTTGCTTTTTTTGCCCAGAGCGTTCTGGTCTGCCATTTGTCCAAGCTCATTTAACCCTCCTTCCATTAGTTATTTGCATACCATTTACGTTAATCACCATATAACACTCCCCAGCTATTATTTCCATATCTTTTCTAAATTTCCTGCAATTTAGACATTTTTATTATTCATACGAAATCAATTTTTCCAATGTAGGCCACAGCATAGCTGATGGCCTCTTGGAGAAACGAGCGCTAATGGCGCATGCAAAAATCGCAGGCACTTTAAAATAGGGACTCCCCCACCGCACAAATTAACGCTTCACAAGGTTTATTAATAAGCCCTGCGAAGCGCTTT
>Ga0209613_1001751_pt1 | contig 18027 bp, 17 predicted proteins | sample BioC13SIPDNA_2_FD_185747 | JGI IMG/M metagenome (GOLD analysis project Ga0209613, IMG submission 185747) | Anaerobic biogas reactor microbial communites from Washington, USA - Biogas_R2_A C13 SIP DNA (SPAdes) (version 2) | ecosystem: Engineered > Bioreactor > Anaerobic > Unclassified | place... | reverse complement strand
AAAAAGGTTGCCGCAGCCGTAATCATGGCCCGTGCCGGCGGACGAATGGGCTCCGCGGAAGAGGAAGCCGGTCTGGTTTTGAGCCAGTTCTTTACTACCGCGCTCAAGCGTATCCGGAAAACAAACAAGCGGTTCCGGACATACGGAGATGATATTCGGCAGCAGGTGCTCCTTGAGGCGCAAGCCTCGGCCGGACTGCAGTCTGTTGATTTTCCCGGGCTTTCCTGGGCCGTAGACTACGGCTCGGGAACCGGAAGCGATTTCAGTATCGTGTACCGTCCCTCCGCAGACAGTCTGATTGCCTGTGTGGGAGATATTACCGCTGTGGTACATGAACGGCAAAAGGCCTTTGTCTTCATGAACGCCATTCTCGACTATCTGTCCGGAATGCCTCTGGATGCCCTGCAGATACTCATGAAGATGAACGAATCACTGGTTCGGCGCAGGTCTGAATGGTATATATCCGCGGTCCTTGCCCGGTATTTGCCTCAGGATCACTATATAGAAATCGCTGGCGGCGGGAACGCCGGAGCACTTCATTTTTCCCATGCGGACATGAATGTACGGGAATACACGTTTGGTGTCGCGGCTGGTGTCGATTCCGATGCGGAGTTTTTCATGAGCAAAATACCGGTCCAGACCGGAGACATTGTCTGCCTGTACACGGACGGAGTGTACTGCGCAAGAAAACGAAACGGCGATCCGTTCGGCAAGAGCGATCTGGCTGATACCGTCCGGAAACATTATTTTCTCGGGGCGGACGATCTTGCACGAAAGATTCTCGAGGTGTTGCGGGAAAAGGAAGATCCCTCGGTGGATGGTGACGACAGAACCGTACAGGTTCTGAAAATTGAATAGGGGGCTGTATGGAAGTAGCGGTATATACGGAAGCAGACTGTCTGATTCTGGACACGGCTGGCGAAGTGGACATGTACGCGGCGCCGGATTTTTTTCAAACCTACACGGATCACACACGGCGGTATCCGCAGCATCCGGTGCTGGTCAATATAGAGAAAGTCAGTTACATGGATTCAAGCGGTATCGGCGTGCTGTTCAAGATGTTTGCCGAATCACGATCCCGCGCGGTTCCGTTCTATGTGTGCGGTGCGCGGGGAATGGTTGCATCCCTCTTTGAACTCAGCAAGATGAACTCGATTTTACCGCGGGAAGAGACTGTGCGGTCGGCACAAAAAACCATACGGAGTATTGCATGATGCGAAAGATTCTCATTGACGATGCCCATGAACTTTTCCGGAAGGACGGGATGAACTATATCGAACTGGCGAGCGATTACCGGCAGATACGGTACTATACGCTTCTACTCATCAAGCATTCCCGCCCCCGGTCGGATGAACGACTGCTTCTTGAACAGCAGGTCAGCGAAATAATAAAGAACGCCGTGAAACACGGAAATAACTGTGATCCGGAAAAGCTGGTACGGGTCTGGTACCGGTTTACGGACTGCGAAGCACGGATGATCGTTACTGACGAGGGGCCGGGCTTTGCCGATCTTGAAAAATGGAACATTTTCAATGAAAAACGGGAAGGATACATAAACAAGGGAGACTATGAGTCCCTCATGCACTACGCGTCCTGGCGGACCGCGAAGAGCGACAAGTTCGACGGCGGTAATGCGCTGTTCGCGGCGGTCGAGTACTGGACCCGCGGTGTTGTCTTCTCGGGGAAGCGCAACACCATCGCTGTCGGAAAATCGTTTTATGAAGACGTAATGAACTCGGAGGATGACGTATGATTCTCCTCGAAGCAAAGCCGGCGCCAATTGCCGGAGAACGGATCGGCAAAATTGCCAGCTCGTACCAGTATGTGTATACGGGCACCAGCGTGTGTGATCTTCTTGCCGAACTCGGAGAGCCGTACAAGAACGCCATTGCGGTGGTTGACCGGAACGGCGCCATTTGCGGAAGCATTTTTCCGCAGGATCTCGTCAAGCTTCTCGGTAAACCGTTCGGCCGGGACTTGCTACTCAGGCAGCCGGTGGATGCAATAATGCGCGAGGCGGTAACGTTCCGGTACGACGCGTATATACAGGAAGTCCGCGAGCGCATTTCAGGCGATCTGGAAAAGGGAGAGGATGCCCATTACATCCTGGTAGACAAGGCCGGACGGTTTTGCGCACATGTGGGTTCCCAGGATATTCTTCTGCAGGCATTCAATGCCCATCGTCGTGAACTGGAGACGGCCATGGCGATCCAGAACCGCCTGGTTCCTCCCTGCCGCTCGGTACAGGGAGACCGGGTTTCCATCATCTGCTCGGCGGTCATGGCACAGGGAATCGGCGGCGATTACTACCATGTAACCGAATACAGTCCCGGTAAATGGTTCTTCTGCCTGTGTGATATTTCCGGGAAAGGAATATCCGCCGCGATAATCACCGCCGTTCTGGCGGGATTCATGCACAATGCCGACTTCTCCCTGCCTTTTGAAGTGCTCATCGGAGAACTCAATCACATAATTCTCAATACCTTCACGCTCGAAAAATACCTGACGGGCTTTTTTGCCCGGTTCACCGTGGACACCGGTGAGCTTGAGTATTGCGACATGCCCCAGCACGACGATATCAGTCTGCTTCTGTTCCATTTTGCCCGGTAACCGGCAATACGATGCTTGTCCCCGGTCAACAGCTTTGCTATACTCGTTGCCATGAACTTCTCGTTGTTTGGACGAAAACTGGCCGGTGAGTCCGGCATATTGACCCTGATGGATGATCTGGCGCGGCCCCTCCCCGAGGGAGTTCCGCACCGGCCCCTGGGCGGCGGTAACCCGGCCCGCATTCCCGCGGTTGAACAGGCATACCGCCGGGAAATGGAACGTCTCATGGCCGACGGAGACGCATTTGAACAAACCATCGGCCGGTACGACACACCCCAGGGACGACTCTCCTTTCTGGAAGCCATCGCCGCCTTTCTTCGCAGTGAATTCGGCTGGGATGTGGGACCCGAAAACGTCGCGATAACCAACGGGAGCCAATCGGCTTTCTTCTATTTATTGAACCTTTTTTCCGGAGATGACGAATCGGGCTGCAAGAACATTCTTTTCCCGCTGGTACCCGAATATATCGGCTACGCCGATCAGGGCATCGCACGGGATACCTTTGTAACACTACCCGCCCGGGTGGAACTCATCGGCGACCACGAATTCAAGTACCACATTGACCGTGACCTCGTCGCGTCCTACCTTAATGACCATCCCGAAGTGGGCGCCATCTGCGTGTCCCGGCCCACCAACCCCACCGGCAACGTGCTTACTGACGATGAAATAGACGCGCTTTCCCGCCTCGCCGGGAAACATGATATCCCGCTCATAATTGACAATGCGTACGGGCTGCCTTTCCCGAACATCATCTTTCCCGAGATGATGACCGGAAGCGCGAAGCCGCACTGGAATGAAGACATTGTACTCACCATGAGCCTTTCCAAGATTGGGCTTCCCTCGTTTCGTACCGGCATTGTGATCGCCAAACCGGAAATAATTACCGCCATAGGCGCGCTCAACTCGATTGTCGCCCTGGCGTCCGGCTCCATGGGCCAGGCCCTCGGCGAGAGCATGCTCCGATCGGGTGAACTCAAAACCCTCGCCGATACCGCCGTACAACCCTTTTACCGCGACCGCCTGAACCGGGCGAAAGAAGTCATGATAGAAGCCTTTGGCGATCGGCCCTGGCGAATGCACCGGAGCGAAGGCGCGCTCTTTCTCTGGCTCTACCTTGAAAAACTCTCGGTTCCCGCTACCGAACTGTACAGCCGCCTCAAAGAACGCGGTGTCATTGTGGTTCCGGGTGAATATTTCTTCTTTGGCCGCAACGACGGTACCGACGAAGAAGTCGCCTGGAAAAACCATCCTCACCGCGAAAAATGCCTGCGTATCAATTACTCGGGTGATCCGGAGCTTGTGCATGAGGGCTTGCGGATTCTCGCCGAAGTAAGCGCGGAACTGGAGCCGTAGAGTACTGCTATCAAAATTGTTGAAAGCTGACTGCTACCAAAATTGTTGAAAGCAGTATAAAAAAAGACCGGAGACAGCCTGTGCCCCCGGTCTTGCTTCACTAAGAGTTAGCGTTCTCAGCCCTTGAAAGTGCCCGGCTTTATTTCATCGCCGTATTTTTCCTTGGCTGCCCTGATTTTGTCAATTGCGGTATCCCAGTACTCAAAGATTTCTTTGGGGGTATTCGCGTCCATTTTCGCGTAGAAGGCCTTGGTCCGTTCCAGCTTTTCGATCCACTTGGTACAGCGGAAGGTAAAGAGGTAGGTGTAATCTTCTTCGGAGAAGTCTTCATTCAGGTGCTTCTTGAAGAGTTCCTTGAGGTCCTTGTACAGCGGGATTTTTCCGGTGGGGGTATCATAGCTTTCATACTCACCGTGGATACGGCCTTCCGCCCAGTGCAACCATACTTTTTTCGCAAGCTTGCTGGTCATGAAGTTGCCATCTTTGTTGCGCATGAAGTAGTTGTTGCTGAACACCTTGGGGGTGTTCTTGACCCCTTCACCGAACTTGATGTTGTTCATGGTGTATTCGCCGAGCGGGTAGGATACGAAGTCCAGGTTCGCCATGGGGCTGGGGTTCCGGACACCTTCCGCGCCGAGGGTGGCGCTGGTGGTTTCGGATTCGAGGGTTGCCGCCTTGAGGAGAATACCGTCTTTCCAGGAAGGGGATTCTTCGACCGGTACGGTGGTGTCGCTGTCGCGTCCGCCGTAGAGGATTCCTTCTACCTTGACACCTTCTTTACCTTCGAAGCCACCCTTGTCGATGTTCGCCAGGTAGTCCAGGCGCATGGTGTAGCGGGCATTGCCGTGTGCGACGTCAACCTCATTTCCCTTGTCGTCCTTGATTCCCTTCTTCCAGTTTCCGAAGTGGTTTTTTCCTTCCGCGGGAGCTTCAACGCCCATGCCGAGCCAATAGGGCTTCTTGTCCGGTCCCTGAAGGACGTTGGAGAAGATGACTTCCTGGTTTTTCATGAGGTTTTCGAAGATGAGGGGATCGTCTTTCGCGTTAACGTCCTTGATGATCCCGAACATGCCGAACTCTACGTTCACCGCGCGGAACTCGCCGTTGATGTTCCGGAAGTAGGCAATGTCGTCGCCGACAATCTGCTCACCCGGGATCATGGCGGTTGATGTTTTGCCGCACGCGGAGGGGTAGGCGCCACAGAAGTAGGTCTTGCGCTTTTTTTCGTTATCAATGGCGGCCATGACGAACATGTGTTCACAGAGCCAGCCTTCCTTGCCGGACTTGTTGATGGCGAGGCGCATTGAGTGCTTCTTGAGTCCGACAGAGTTGCCGGCATACTGGTCATTCATGGAATATACGATGTTATTCTGGGTGTCCATGTAGATGCGGCGTTTGTCCAGATTTTTGGTGCAGTTGCGCTCGTCGAGTTCGCCGGCCGAGTGGACGAATCGGAAGAAATTGCCTTTATCACCGTCTTTCATCTTGAGGAAGTGACTGTATGCGGTGCGGTAGAGGATCATTTCAGAGTGGGCAACATACCAGCTGTCGGTAAACTGGACACAGGGAATGGTGAAAGGGCTTTCCGTAGGGCCTTCGGAGAAGAACAGAACGACGACGTCCTTTCCCTTCATGATTCCTTTGGAAATGGTCATGATCTCTGCAAGTCCTTCTTCGTACTCAACCGAGTTGAGGGACTTCATGCGATCAAGATTTTCCTTGTATACCATGAACTTTGTGTTCTTTTTGTCGCGTGCCTGATCCCCGTAGCCGTCCCAGTGAATGGTCTGCTCGGAATTGGCCATCGGGAATTCTTCACCCTTTTCAAGGGCCTGCTTGCGGACATACAGGTTGTCTTCCTTGCTGTCGTCGCAAACGTAAATGGAGGCAGGTTCACAGTGTTCGGCAAACGTGCCGAGAAACTCCATGACCTTTTCGTTTTTCAGGGCGGCGAGTTTTGAAAAGCTCTTGTCGTCCATCAAACCCTGTAGTACTTCGTCATACTTGCTCATACATACTCCTTGGGTCAGGATAGACTGGAAATTCCCTGTACATAGATACAGAGAAACTCCAGGGTATCCATATAGAAAAAATGGTTTTTACTGCGTGTATTATCGCAAGAAAGGGTTATTTTATACAAGGGGACTGAAATATTGTGTGCTACAATGGAACTATATAGTATCGCGAGTTCGGAGGCTCTCATGAAAGATGTAACCATGATTTCGGATAAAACACCGAAATACCGCAGACCGGTTGAAAAGAATGAATACTCCATTACCTGTGCAATCAGAAAAACACCGCTCGTGCTGACCAAGACCAAAAAGTACACCATCGGAAGACTGACGAAGAACAACATTACCCTACCGCAAAAAACAACATCCGATCTGCATGCCACCCTCAAGTGGGAGAAGAACGCTTTTTGGGTCAAGGATGAAAACTCGACTAACGGAACCTACGTGAACGACAAGCGTATTGACGCGCCGCAGTCTCTCGAAGACGGCGACAAGATCAAGATCGGCAAGTACGTTCTACAGTTTCACGTTAAAAAGATCAGGGTCAAAAAGTCCGTATAACCCCTGTTACCCGACTGACGGAAGCGCTCTTTCCAGGGCTTCGAAGGTCGTGTGGAGATCGGAAAACCTGAGCGTCGCATACTCATCAAGCGGAGTCGGCATGTCGTTGACAATGATGAGCGTGCCACCGCCGCGCAGGGTTTTTTCCGGAAGCGCTGCTGCCGGATAGACGATGAGACTCGTTCCCAGGATGAGCATGAGATCCGCCTTCCGGGCATGACGGTCCGCCGCTTCCAGTGCTTCACGGGGAAGCATTTCACCAAAAAAGGTTATATCCGGTTTTATCGCGCCACCACAGTCCGGACACGTCGGGATTTCATCCCGCCGCACAAGTGTCGCGACTTCCTGAAAACCCATGGTGAATGAACAGGTCATACAGCGATGAACCGCCGGAGTTCCGTGTATTTCAAGAACTTTTGTGCTCCCCGCTTTTTGGTGGAGCAGGTCCACATTCTGGGTAATTATCGCGTCCAGGTATCCCCGTTCTTCGAGAAGCGCGAGAACACGGTGTACGGTCGACGGTTTCTTATCGTCGAGCCCGTAAATAAAATCTTTTGCGAGCCGGTAGTATTCCGAAGGATCCTGTTTGAACCGGTTAATGTCGAACATGTTGTCCGCGTTCATCGTTTTGTACAAACCGTTCTTTCCACGGAAATCCTGGATGCCGGAGAGCGTGCTGATTCCGGCGCCGGTAAACGCGACACAATGATGCGCGGTGGTGATGAGGTCTGCCAGCTTTTGAATGTCGGCAGGATCGGGACCCATTTCTTGCATACAACAAGTATACCATGCCTTGACCCTCACTGATATATGGGTACAATGCAAAAAAAGGACGAACCAGGAGGACGGTGCTATTGATCAGACGGGTTAAGGGACAAAAGATAAAGCTGGAAGGATTCAACAACCTTACCAAGTCGCTGAGTTTCAACATTTATGATATCTGTTACGCGCGATCCCGGGAATCGCAAATAGAATATCTGGAATATATCGACGAGGAATACAACTCGGAACGGCTTGAAGCTATTACGGCGGAAGTTACCCGGATAATCGACGCACGACTCGTACAGGTTTCTACCCAGGATTATGAACCCCGCGGCGCGAGTGTCGTCGCCCTTTTAAATGATGAAGTCGCCGATGCACCCGTTATCAACAAGACATCGCCCGGTGTTGTAGGCCACCTGGATAAAAGTCATATCACCATGCATACCTATCCGGAATATGACCGCGCAACCGGCATCGCCACGTTTCGGGTGGATATCGACATTTCAACCTGCGGAACCATCAGTCCTCTCAAGGCGCTCCATTATCTTTTTGATAGCTTTGATTCGGACGTAATCATCATAGACTACCGGGTACGCGGTTTTACCCGCGACCGAAAGGGTCGCAAACATTTTATCGATCACGATGTTTCTTCCATACAGGATTATATTGACGACGATTTTCTCGATTCATACACCGCATACGATGTTAATGTAATAGGTGACCATAACTTTCATACCAAGATGCGCAAACGCGATCTCATATTCGACGATTACCTGTTCGGGAAAGAGTCGGAGGAACCCCAAGCCGCTGAACAGAAGCGTATACTCAAACTGCTTGATACCGAGATTCAGGAACTGTTCGAGTGCAAGAATCTTGACCGGAGGGATTTGTTTCTGTGAGTGTAAAAAGGACTGAGAAAACGTGGATTCATGAAAAACTCAATGAACATACCGGATACTTCTATTCAGTTGATGGAGAAATCGTATCGGCCAAAACACCGTACCAGAGTGCCCGGCTGATTCAAACCTCCGGTTATGGGAAAGCCCTTCTCATAGACGACATAACCCAGGTAACTGAACGATGGGAATACCGCTACCATGAACCGCTCGTGCATCCGGTTTTGCTTGCCCACCCGTCACCATCCCGGGTGCTCCTCATCGGTGGTGGGGACGGTGGAGCGCTTCGTGAAATACTCCGGCACAATACCGTACAACGGGTCGATTTTGCCGAGCTCGATGCAGACATCGTCAACTTTTCCCGCGAGCACCTTGCACACATCCATCAGGGGGCCTTCGACGATCCCCGGGTTCACAATGCCTTTGGCGACGGACGGAAATTTGTTGAAAGCTCTACCGGCATCTATGACGTGATCATCATGGACATGACCGACCCGGAAGGGCCGTCCCGGTTTCTCTACACGAAAGAATTTTTTACCGCTATCCGCGCCGCTTTCCGGAATGACGACGGCCTATTCTCAATGCACAGTGAATCCCCCGTAGCCCGGCCGGCAGCCTTTTCCTGTATCGGAAAAACACTCGCATCGGTTTACCCGCACATTGCGACAGCCTCTGCTTTTGTCCCCATGTACGGGACCCTTTGGTCATGGCGGTATGCGGGAGTAACCCATAACCCGGCTGCCCTGTCCCCTGATACGGTTGCACGATCTATTGCCGACCGTTTGGAATGTACGCCCCAGCTCGTTAATGCCTCAATGTGGCCGGCACTCTTTTCCCCTGATCCGCTGATAGAGGAGGCGACGGAACATCCTGACGGACGAATAATAACCGATTCGGAACCGGATTTCCCGGACTGCTATCAAAATTGTTGAAATAATCTTGCCCAAAAAGCCTGAATTCCTGGCCATTTTGCCCTGATTTACTCTATATATCTCTCTGCGGGGAGGTATACATGTTACACCATGGCGGACGATTGGCCGCCGGACGCCCGGTCCGTCGGCCAGAGTTCTGTCCAAATCCCGACTGTCCCTACCACAACCGGAAGCTCGCCCGGACGAGCCCCTGGTACTATCATTATGGATTCTTCTCATCCCTTGCCCGGGGAAGGACCCGGCGCTTTAGGTGCAAACACTGCGGTACGACCTCATCAACCCAGACTTTCTCCATCAACTACTGGACCCATCTTCCCATCAACCTTCGTGACCTCGATGACCGTCTCAATTCCTGTGCCGGCTATCGCCAGATCGCTCGAGCCCTCGGGGTATCCTACCCGGTCATCAAGAACCGCACCATCCGGCTCTCCCGGAACTACCTCAATCTCTTCGACACCTCACTCGTCAACTTTCCCCTCGAGGAGGACATCGCTTTCGACGGCATTGAGTCCTATCTTCGGAGTCAGTACATCCCTGACAACTTCAATATCGCCGTCGGTTGTACCTCGCAGGTGCCGTACGCGTTCACGCTCTCCCTCTTTCGTCGACGGGGACGAATGACCGACGTACAAAAGAAGAACCGGACCGTCCTCGACACTATCTGGCGGCCCGAACCGCGTTCCCTCGTTAGCAATTGCCGGACCGTTTTCCGGGACGTCCTCTCGCTCTACATGAACCGGCCGGAGCTATCACCCTTTGTCCTCAACACTGACGAGAAGACCGAGTACAAGACTGCCCTCAAGGATCTTCCCGAGTGGCGTCATCTAAGCGAACTTCATCTTGTCGAACATCGGACTGTGAGCTCCCGCCTTACCCGGACAAGAAAGAATCCCTTGTTCCCGGTGAACTATCTTGACCGGGAGATACGGAAGAACTCGGCGGCACATTGCCGGGAGACGGTCCGGGGAGACCGGGAGGCAGGAATGACGATGGCGCGGATGGTGATAACGCTCGGGTACCACACCTTCCGCAAGCCCTACCGGATCAACAACCGGGTGGCGAAGACTGAAACGAAGACCCATGCGGACATAGTCGGGCTTCTTGCAGCGAAAGAGGCCCGAATCGCATTCGAACGGCTATACACGAAGCGGCATGTGTGGACTCATCAGGTGCAGCAGGCTGAGTGGATGGAAGAAATCTGGCTGAGAACAAAGAAAAACCCGCCGGTGGTGTGTTTCCGGACGGGTGTGGTACCCGAAAAGGGTCAGCCGGGCAACGGTTGGGTCGCCCGGCATCTTGTAGTATGATCGCTATTTATCTGGTTTTGGTTTCAACAATTTTGGTAGCAGTAATGAAATCCCCCGGAACTGGTGCTGTAATACAAACCCTTTCCCCAGAAACAGGATGAACAAACTCCAACTCCGTTGCATGAAGCATACACCGGGGAAAAGTCATGTCGTGGAATTCGGTGACCCCGCCATAGAGGGCGTCGCCCAGAATGGGCAGTCCGAGTCCTGCGAGATGCACCCGGATCTGGTGAGTTCTTCCTGTTCGCGGCCAGGCCCGGATGAGCAAGAGTCCGTTTCGTTCTTCGGCGAATTCAAAGTCGGTGAGGGCTTCATCCCCTCCGGCAGGGACGGATCCCCACTTGCCCTGCGCGCTTTTCGGAGTGATCCGGGCGAGCCGGTTTTGCACGGAAAAGCGGGCGCCGTGTGTTGTGCTGTCGCCGGGGATAAAGCTCGTCCCGGTGTTTTGGTTCGATGCCAATGTGAGCGCAAGGTACATTTTCTGGATGGTTTTGGTGACGAATTGTTCCTGGATTGCCGCGTTTACGGTGCGGGTTTTGGAAAAAAGGATGACGCCGCTCGTTTCGCGGTCAAGGCGGTGCAGGAGGCCGCAGTAGGGTGTGTTCCGGTGTTCGCCGTGTCGGGCGAGGTAGCGTTTGCAAGCTGCGTGGAGGTTGTCACGGCCGTCCACGATGGTGGCCTCAGTTGGAAAACGGGCCGGTTTGTTCACAAGTAAAAGCCATTCGTCTTCGTAGAGGACATTTTCCGGTTCCAGTTCAAAGGGTATGTCGTCGGGCTGTTTTTCGTGGAAGAAGCGTGTGGTGTCAAGTTTGACGAGAAGGGTGGCTCCAGAGGGAACGGCGCGTTCGGGGCGGCGTTCCTGGCGGCTGTTTACCGAAACTGCGCCGGCGATGATGAGGCGGCGTATTTTGGCGCGGGATACGGCTGCGCCGGGTTCGGTTCGGGCAAGAAAGGCGGTTATTTCTGCGGCAAGGAGGTTGTCGAGCCGTTCCGGGCGTGCGCCGCTGGCGCGAATCCTCAGGTTATGGACGGACATCGGGACCCTCCGCCCGGGGAATTGCCCCTGCGCCAGCAGGTGTGTCAAAGCGGATAACGCGTCCATCTATCGTGCAGGTGGTGAAGCCGATCAGGCGGGTTATGGTGCGGAGGGTTTTTTCACGGTAGATGAAGGTGTGGGTTTCGTCGTTTTTGTAGTACCAGGTGGGGAAGTCGATGTCGTCGGTATGGATGTGGGTCATGCAAAAAAGGGGGGCGCCCGGTCGGAGCAGCGAGTAGAGGCGGGCGAATTCGTCGGCGGGGTGATAAAAGTGTTCGATGACTTCGCAGCAAAAGACGAAGTCCCAGGTTTGTTCGAGCGGGCGGCGGTCAGGGTGAAAAAAGGGGTCATAGAGGTCGGTCCGGTAGCCTTGTTCGCGGAGCATGGCGGATACGACGGGGCCGGGGCCGGCGCCGAAGTCGAGGCCGCGGCTTCCGGGCGGCAGGTGGTTTGTTATGGCGGCAACGAGCGGGGAGACGAAGGTGCGGTATCCGGGGTCGTCGGGGTTGTTCTGGTGGCGTTCGTAGCGGGCTTGTTCCGCGTCGGGGGAAAGGAGTCGTCCGGGGTTGCGGAAGATGCCTTCGCAGGCGGGGCAGCGGTAATACTCATCCGAATAATACGCGGGTGACGGTGTCCGGCACAGGGGGCAGGGAAACTGGGGTGCGGGATGGTCCGTGTTCTGTGTCGTCACGAAGTGAACGGTCCTCCGGGGTCAGCTTTGTTTTTTTGTCGAGATATAGTCGGCCCAGGCTTTGTCCGACTTTGCGATGTGGTTCAGGAGCCAGGTGCCGAGAAAGCGGTAGAATATAAAGCCGTCTTCGGGGTTTGCCTGTGTCAGGGTTTTGATCTGGTTGCTCACTTTTTCAATGAATGCCTGGTGCTCTTTCCGGTGCGCGTCGATGTCGGGATAGTTATTCGCGCGCATGAATTTTTCTTCTTCGTCAAAATGGTAGTAGGTATAGTCGGTAAGACGCTTGAGGGCTTTTGCCATTCCTTTGGCATAGTCGGCCGCGGGCGCGTTCATGGCGGTATGTACGTCGTTTATGATCGAAATGAGCTTCTTGTGCTGAAGGTCCACTTCGTCGAATCCGGTGAGGAGCTTGTCGTTCCAGGTCAGTAAGTTATCCATAGCCATAAATATACTCCGGTTTTTCAAAACGGGGAACAGTGTATCGCGTGGAGATCATGAATTTGTATTCGATTACTACGGGTGCCAGATTTTTGAAAGGTTGATGCGGGCGGTTTCAATCTGCAGGAGTTTTTTCTTGCTCGACCAGTTGATGACCGCCATGCCGCAGGGTTCGCCACCCTTTTTCTCCACGAGTTTCGCGAGTTGTTTAACCGCGTTGGCGCCGCCCATCCAGGGTTTGGGGAAGTATTGCGTTACATAGGTGAATACGGGTTTTCCGGCAAGATCGCCGGCTTCTGAAAGATAGCGGTTCATGACGCCGGAAAGGGAAAAGGCTTCCACGGGCGAGCCGAAGACGAGGGCGTCGTAGGGGGCCGGGTCCGGTGTTCCGGTCAGCGCCCAGGATTCGGGTCGACGGGCGGGATCGGGGGCATCGATGGCGATTTTCTCTATCGTGACGGTGTGGCCGTCAGCGGTAAGCGTATCAGCGAATGACTCCGCGACTGAAAGAGTGTTTCCGGTGGCTGACCAGACGATAAGACCGACTTTCATTGTTTTCTCCCTGCTCCGGTGTTCGGGGCGGCCGCGCGGAGAAAGTCCGACGGTTCCATTTCGGGCAGTGTATGTCTGATTTCCGGGTTTGCCTTGTCGAATTTTTTCCCCGCGCGCCGGAGCATGCGGTTGGATACGGGCGTGGTCCGGGCTATCAGGTCGTACAGGGTGGTGTTGAGGTTTTCAACCGTCGAAAGGGCTTCGGCGCGGGAAAGGTCTCCGCCGCGCATCTTGAGGATTAGCATGTCCGCGTCGCGGCGAACGCGGCTGTACTGGGTTTCCGCGACCCGGTGTCCGGTTGTCCGCGCGGTAATGCCGGAAACACGCAGGATGATCCCGAGCGCGGCCGCTCCAAGCGCGACGAACGCAGCGATTGCGGGGTCGGTGTATCCATACGGGGCGAAATGGGAAATACCCACGGACGCCGTCATGCCGATTATTATCCAGGCAATGAGGAAATTGAGCCGGGAAAACCGCTTTGCCAACCGAGCTTGCGCATATTCCGTCTGGCCCGCCATACGGGCTATCGCTTTGGTTTTATCGATAAGATCTTTCATAACAGGGGAATTATATCATGACAATGGAAGGAATGCATCTTTTATTCAAGAACTGACGATAATGAGCAATTTGTCAGTTTTAGATTTTTTGTTTGAATTCCCGTTCGTATGAGTTACAACGGAAATGGATACTCCAGGGAATCGGGGTTCCCTTCTGGTTGGACCGGAGGATGATTATCAGCTATTCGCGCGCAAGGCTTTTAGTGGTATACTGATACCGTGTTGTCAAGCTCAGGAGGAAATCGTGAAAATACACCATCTGGCCCTGCTGATCTGCTGCGTGTTCTGCATCGGCTGTAAAACGCCCGCGCCGGTTGCCGAACCCGCGCCCGTTGAACCGGTTATTGAAGAAAAAATTGACTACCACAACATCGAACTGATTTGCGGAAACGCGTCGGTTACAATTGCCGGAACACAGATACGGAACGTCCTCCTGACCGAGGAACCGAAAACAAAAAAGAAACTCCTTGTGGAAATTCATATTGACGACGACGGAATACGGACCGCGAGGGCCCTGATCAGGAAAAACAATACCAAAGACGTGACCATCATTACCCCCGAACGCATGTTGCTGGCCGGAAAACTTGATGGCGAAATAACGGATGGCACGATCCGCGTCGCGAGTTATTCGCAGGAAGTAGCCGAAGAAATCCTGGAATTGATGACGAAATAGCGTTTTACTGCAGCGGGGCGCGGCAAGAATTTGTACTTGAATTATCAGCCTTGTGGGCATACAGTAAAAGACACCATGAAAACTCGAAAAACACTATCGGTATTGATTTTTCTTGTCGTTGGGGCCGTTTTGCTTGCGCAGGCGCCGTATGCCACGATTGTCTATGCTGAAGGACAACAGTTTTCGCTTATACGCGGCGGTATGCCGGTCTCCTACCGTGTAGAAAACCCCGAAGTGTTCGGCCTTGCCATTGAGCGGGGCGATATCCTTCAAACAGGACCGGACACGCATCTGGAAATTTCAATACAGCCCATATCCGCCTCGGTTCAAATTGCCGAAAACACCTCCTTCCGTTGTGATGCCGATGAGTCCGGGATGAACTCCCGGGGAGAACTCTATTACGGAAGAGTCCGCGCCAAAGTCAGCAAGCTGACCGGCTCCTCCTCCTACCGGATACGTTCTCCTGCGCTTGTCGCCGGAGTACGCGGAACCGATTTTGGCCTTGACCATATCCTGATTCGCGCCCCGGCGCTCACTGCTTCCGCCGCTTCGGCAGAAGATCTCCCGGTGTCGACCGTCCTTAACCGGGCATTCTGCTTTGACGGTTCCGTCCTCGTCGCTCCTGCTGCCGACACAGATCTTGAACATGTCGTGATTGGCGGCGGGGAAATGATTGAAGCCACCACAAGCAACGCCTCCATCGGGGTTCTGACACCGGTCTCACTTGAAAAGGAACCGGTATCCCCTGCGGTAACCGAGTTCTGGAAAGGACGGGAATTCCGTAGTGAAATACTCCCGGATTCTTCCGAACAGGTGCTTGCTTCAGACGAACCGCTTACCGAAGAGGAAATTCAGGTAGTAGAGCAGGAAAAAAAGCGGGTACGCAATCACAAGGTTCGTCTGGGCGGTTCTTTTGCGCTTTTTCTTGGCGGAGCGCTCGTGGCCGGTCTTGCCTATCCCGAATATCAGGATGAAGGTTTTACGGACAGCGTGATGGCGAACGTCGGTTTCGGCGGTGTGTTGATCAGTACCTCGCTCGGATTGTTGCTCTATGATTTGATCAATTACTGACATTCCGGGTTTTCAACAATTTTGATAGCAGTAAGAAAAGGCCCCCCGCCGCGCTATAGCGACGAAGGGCCGGAACACCAGCGTGTGCCGGTTATTTACCGTAGTACGCTTTCTTATACAGCTCTGCTATTTCCTTTACGAGCGGGTAGCGGGGGTTTCCTCCCGTACACTGATCGTCGAACGCCATCTCCGAAAGCTCGTCCAGAGTATCCATGAACGCCTTTTCGTCGACTCCCGCGTCCTTGAGGTTCGCCGGGATGTCGATTTTCTTTTTCAGGTCTTCAACCGCCTCTATCAGCTTTTCCACCTTCTGGGCGGGCGTCTTTCCGCCGAGCCCCAGGTAATCCGCGATCCGGGCATACCGCTCGATGGCGAGCGGGTATTTGTACTGCGGGAAGGCGGCCTGCTTGGTGGGCGCTTCCACCGCGTTGAAGCGGATAACGTCCGAGATGAGCAGGGCGTTTGCGAGTCCGTGGGGCACATGGAAGGCAGAACCGAGCTTGTGCGCCATCGAATGGCAGATTCCGAGGAAGGCGTTGGCAAAGGCCATGCCGGCCATGGTGGACGCATACGCCATCTTTTCGCGGGCCTTCGGGTTTGCCGCACCTTCCGCCCAGGCCGCGGGCAGGTACTTGAAGATGATCCTGATGGCCTCGAGGCAGAGTCCGTTTGTGTAATCCGTTGCCATGACCGACACATACGCTTCGATCGCGTGAACGAGCGCATCGATACCCGAATACGCGGTAAGCGTTTTGGGCATGTGCATGACCATGTCGGGATCGATGATGGCCATGTCCGGTGTCAGTTCATAGTCCGCAATCGGATACTTGGCGCCGGTTTTCTCGTCGGTAACGACGGCGAAGGGAGTCACTTCCGAGCCGGTTCCGCTCGTGGTGGGAATGGCGACGAAGAAGGCTTTCTTGCCGAGCTGGGGAAATTTGTAGATGCGCTTGCGGATGTCCATGAAGCGCATGGCAAGGTCGCTGAACTTGGCCAGGGGCTGCTCATACATGAGCCACATGATCTTGGCCGCGTCCATGGGGCTTCCACCTCCGAGCGCAATGATTACGTCAGGCTTGAACACATTGAGAATGTCGAGTCCCTTGTAGATCGTCTCGAGGTCGGGATCGGGTTTGACGTCCGCGAAGATTTCGCTCTGGATGCCGAGCTTGTCGAGCGTCTTCGTCACCTTGGTTACGTAGCCGTTGTCGTAGAGGAAGGTGTCGGTGACGATGAACGCGCGCTTTTTGCCGGCGAGGTCCTTGAGTCCTTCGGTGATGGCGTTCTGCTTGAAGTAAATCCGTGAGGGAACCTGGAACCACAACATGTTTTCTCTCCTCCGTGCGACGGTTTTTACGTTGACCAGATGTTTGACCCCGACGTTTTCGCTGATGGCGTTGCCGCCCCAGCTTCCGCAGCCGAGGGTGAGCGAGGGTTCGAGGCGGAAGTTGTAGATGTCTCCGATGGCGCCCTGGCTGGCCGGCATGTTCACGAGGACGCGACCGGTGTGCATCATGTCGCCGAAGGCGCCGATGCGGTCATGGTTGGTGTCCGCGGTGTAGAGGACGGCGGTGTGCCCCATACCTTCGAGCTCGATTTCTTCCCGGGCGATGCGGCAGGCATCGTCAAAATCGCGGGCCTTGAACATCGCGAGTACCGGAGAAAGCTTTTCATGCGCGAAGGGTTCTGCCGCGCTCACTTCCGCAATTTCACCGATGAGGATTTTCGTTTCAGCAGGCACCGTAAGGCCGGCCATCGCCGCGATATCCGCGGCTTTCTGTCCGACAATAGCCGCGTTGAGTTTACCGTTTTTCATGATGGTTCCGGCAACCTTTTTCCGTTCAACCTCGTTCAGGATGTACGCGCCGCGGAGGGTGAATTCCTTCTTCGCTGCTTCGTACACGTCCTTGACGATGATAACCGACTGCTCGCTCGCGCAGATCATGCCGTTGTCGAACGACTTGCTCAACAGGATCGAGTTGACCGCCATCTTGAGGTGGCTGGTTTCGTCGATAACTGCCGGGGTGTTTCCCGCGCCGACGCCGATAGCCGGCTTGCCCGAAGAATAGGCTGCCTTGACCATGCCGGGGCCGCCGGTCGCCAGAATGAGGTTGACGCCGGGGTGCTGCATGAGCGCGGAAGAAAGTTCGACCGTCGGCTCGTCTATCCAGCCGATGATGTCCGCCGGGGCGCCGGCCGCAACCGCCGCGTCAAGAATGATGCGGGCTGTTTCCACCGTACACTTCTTTGCCCGGGGATGGGGTGAAAAGATGATGGCGTTCCGGGTCTTGAGCGCGATAAGGCTCTTGAAAATCGCGGTGGACGTGGGATTCGTCGTCGGTATGATACCGGCGAGAACACCGATGGGCTCGGCGATCTTGATGATGCCTGCGTCATCGTCTTCCTCGATAACCCCGCAGGTTTTCTCGTCGATATACTTGTTGTAGATAAACTCGGATGCGAAGTGGTTCTTGATTACCTTGTCTTCGAACACGCCCATGCCGGTTTCCTGCACGGCCAGTTTTGCGAGCGTGATACGCTGTTCGTTTGCCGCCTGCGCCGCGTGGCGGAAGATG
>Ga0209613_1001731_pt1 | contig 18183 bp, 18 predicted proteins | sample BioC13SIPDNA_2_FD_185747 | JGI IMG/M metagenome (GOLD analysis project Ga0209613, IMG submission 185747) | Anaerobic biogas reactor microbial communites from Washington, USA - Biogas_R2_A C13 SIP DNA (SPAdes) (version 2) | ecosystem: Engineered > Bioreactor > Anaerobic > Unclassified | place... | reverse complement strand
ATGCCCAAGTAATAGCCTGTTGCGACATAATAGAAGAACGCGCTAAAGAAGCCGCAGAAAAATACAACATTCCAATCTGGACAACCAACTACGAAGAAATACTTCAGAATCCGGACATAGACCTGATATCCATCTGCACCCCCTCAGGTCTGCACCCGGCCCACGGCATCCAGGCAGCCAAAGCGGGAAAAAACGTTCTAACCGAAAAGCCCATGGCCTGCCGACTAAATGAAGCAGATGAACTCATAAACGCCTGCGAAGAAGCAGGAGTTAAACTATTCGTAGTCTTACAAAACAGACTAAACCCAGCCATCCAACTAGTCAGAAGAGCCTTCGAAGAAGGCCGCTTCGGCAAAATATACATGATAACCTCCAACGTCTTCTGGACCCGCCCCCAGGATTATTACGACATGTCCCCCTGGCGCGGGACCTGGAAACTGGACGGAGGCGCCTTTATGAACCAAGCCTCCCACTATGTTGATATGGTTCAATGGTTCGGAGGCCCCATAGAAGAAGTGAAGTCTATAACCGCGACTTTAGCCAGAAACATAGAAGCCGAAGACACCGGCTCAGCCATTATTAGATTCCAAAAAGGGGCTATCGGTAGCATAAACGTAACCATGCTAACCTACCCCAAAAACCTGGAAGGTTCTATTACCATCCTTGGAGCAAAAGGTACAGTGAGAATAGCCGGAACCTCCATGAACAAAATCGAACAGTGGGAATTTGCCGATAAACAGGACTATGACAAAGAAATAGAACAACACAACACTAACCCTGCTTCCGTCTATGGCTTCGGCCACAGCGGGTATTATCATAATGTTATTGAATGCCTGCAGGGCAAGGTAAAACCAATCAGCGACGGCCCAGAAGGTAGAAAATCACTTAACCTATTAGAACAAATATACAGAACCAATAAATAATCAGCGTCAAAAAACGTTGCCCCCCATGTATATAGGAAGGGAATTTACGTTTAACGTAAACAACTATGGATAAAATAAAGCAATTCATCCAAAACAAACTCCCCGCAGGCAGTTTTGCCCGCAACGTAGTAACCCTAATGACCGGCACCACCTTTGCCCAAGCACTAATGATCCTGGTGGCACCGATCTTAACCAGACTATACAGCCCAGAAGACTTTGGTGTCTTTGCCTTATATATATCTGTCTTAGGCATATTAGCTGTGATCTCTTGCTGGCGTTATGAGTTAGCTATTGTCTTACCAGAACAGGATGAAGACGCAGCGAATCTGCTGGTTCTTTCTATATTAATATGTTTTGGCATGTTAGCCGTAACGCTACTACTCGTGGCATTTTTTCGTACTCCGTTGGCCAACTTACTCGGTGCACCGCAACTGGCTCCTTGGCTATGGTTTTTGCCTCTTAGCTTACTGGCAACTGGCTTATTTCAAGCCTTTAACTACTGGAGCACTAGACGAAAACAGTTTAAACGTTTAGCGGTAAGGACGGTAATGCAGAGTACCATAACCTCTGCCACTCAAATTGGAGCAGGTGCAGTATACCCAGCATTCAGTGCAGGAGGTCTAATTGGAGGATCAATCATTGGACAGTTGACAGCAACAGGCCGATTGGCTTGGCAGATAGGACGAGATGAAGGCAAACAAATAAGGGCGTTTGTTACTGTAAAAGGTATCAAGAGAGTCATGTACCGTTATCGAAAGTTTCCCATATATGATTCATGGTCTGGATTATTAAACACCGCGTCCACTATGTTACCAGCATTATTATTAGGCTATTTTTTCACTCCTGCTGTTGTCGGCTACTATGCTTTAGGGCATAGAGTGCTAGCGATGCCAATGGGTGTTGTAGGCGGGTCCATTGCACAGGTATTCTTTCCCCGGGCTAATGAAGCAAAACGTAGCGGAAATTTGGACCAATTAACCCTGGAGATGTTTCAGCGCCTGTTGGCAATAGGATTTGTGCCGATTCTACTGATAACCATAGTAGCCCCGGATCTTTTTGCTGTAATCTTTGGAGCACGCTGGTTGATTGCAGGGGAATACGTACGCTGGTTGAGTTTGTGGTTGCTATTTGTTTTTATATCATCGCCACTATCTAACCTATATTCCGTAATGGAGCGGCAACGAGATGGACTAATCGTGAACATCATCATGTTCAGCACTCGACTTTTGGCTTTAATAATTGGCGGAATCAAAGGGGACGCACTGTTTACAATAGCTCTATTTGGAATAACTGGTGCGATTCTATGGATCTTTAACTGCACATACATATTGCATTTAGCAGGAGTCCCGGCACGGAAAGCTTACATTACAATTTTGCGACAAGTTATCCGGGGGACACCTTACGCGTTGCTGCTAGTTGCCGTCTGGGTTGTATCGAATAATTCACTGGCATTTGTACTAGCAGGAATCGGGTCAGGCATTATCTTCTTAATCGTTCAAGCATACCGCATTAAAAAGACAGGAGCATTCATATGATTAATTTATCAATGGCGCACAAACAATATAGAGAATATACAGAGTCTCCTACGAGCATTGTTTCTGGGCAGGCTTTCTATCAAGATAAACTCTATCAAAATGAAGCCTTATCAGCATTAGTGTCTACATGGTCAACACCTGAACAGTTCACTAGTGCCCTAAATGAACTTAATGGATTCTATGCCCTGATTTGTCATCAGGACAAACAGGTTTTTGCAGCTGTTGATCGGGTGAGAAGCATCCCTCTATTTTACGGGCAAAAGGGCGCTGATTTTTATCTTAGCGATAGTGCCGAATGGGTGCGTGAAAAACTGGGCAATCAAAAAATAGACCCTCTAGCAAAGGAAGAATTCCTGCTAACCGGATACGTAACTGGATCAGATACGCTGTTTCCTGATGTAAAGCAACTACAGGCTGGTGAGGCCATAATTGTTGAAGAAACAAAACAAGGTCTATCCGTAATGCCTATACGCTATTACCGTTTCATACACGAGTATGAGCAGTATCAAAGCATGGAAGAGCTGATGGAGGAACATGACCAGGTTCTTCTTAGGATGTTTAAACGATTAATTGAAGTAGCGAATGGTAGAACCCTGGTGGTTCCACTCAGCGGAGGTTATGACTCTAGATTGATAGTTCTCATGCTAAAGCGACTTGGCTACGAAAATATTATCACATTTTCTTACGGCAGGCCGGGCAACAAAGAGTCAGAAGTAAGTCGTAAGGTGGCAGAGAGTTTGGGATTAAAGTGGGAGTTTGTAGAATATAACAATGGTTTGTGGTGTCAGTGGTACCACTCAGACGAGTATTCTAAGTACGAACGATTTGCTGGCGGATTTGTATCATTACCGCACATTCAAGATTGGCCGGCAGTTTGGCAGTTAAAAAAGAATAAGGTGATTCCCGATGATAGTATTTTTGTTCCGGGGCACTCAGCGGACTTACCAGCAGGTAGCAGAAGTAAGTCAGTCCCAGTTTTATATAAGAATAAAGCGATTAATATTCCTGAAACAATAACGGAAATTTTAAGATATCATTATTCCTTATTTGATTGGACAAAGAAACGAGATCAACTTGAACCATTATTTATTAGCCATATCAAAGAAACACTTGGGTGCATTGAAGATTTTCCTGACGGTGCAAGTGCTTTTGAATCCTGGGATATTGGAGAACGCCAGGCAAAGTTTATAATAAATTCTTTAAGGATATATGATTTTTGGGGATACAGCTGGTGGATGCCATTTTGGGACTACGACTATATGCAGTTTTGGTCTACTGTTCCATTAGAATACCGAATGAATCAGGCGATGTATGAGCCATTTGTTAATAGCCTTTTCTATACAGTTACAGGCTGTGTATTGCCAAGAGACGATTTGAATCCATCTTATAAACAACGTTTTATAAACGTCCTAAGGCCCATTATTAGTAAGACTCATAAAGAGCGTATTAAGAAAACAGTGAAGGCTAATAAGATTTTCCTAAAACGTGAATATACTTCCCATCCATTAGCACTTTGGGGCATATATTCATTAGATGATTATCTAATGAAAGCAAAGAAAATAGGTAGTGTTAACTCAGCAGCAGTGGAAGAGTATATGCTTCAAATTGAACCTGACTATTTATGTACAGAAGTTGAACTTTTACATTCAAAGAAAACACTCTATAGATCTTCGGCGAGGTGAAATCATGACATTTTACTTAAAACTAATAAAAGCAATTAAAAGCCCTCAATTGTTGCCCAAGATGTTGTTTAACTGGCTGAAACCATATCATGCAATAGTTATCACCTTTAAATTCCAAGAGGCTAGAGATGTCAAAACTCCGGCGACAATATGCCGCGTTACCAATGAGAATATCGATGATGCGCTAGTATACGAACCGTCTATTAAGGTTGATGCATTCAGACAGTTTTTGGCACATGGAGATTGGGGCTACTATGCTTATATCGATAATGAGTGGGTCCATCGTTCCTGGGTAACCTTTGGTCCCCAAGTAATCACTCAATGGAATCGTTTTGCTAAATTAGAATTGGAAACGAATGATGCAGGAATCAGTTGGTGTGAAACCAGTGTAACGGCTAGAGGCAATAATGTTTACCCTGCTGTAATGAGTCAAATTGCTAGAGATATCTCGTCAGAATATAAAAATATTTACGTTTCTACAACTTCTGATAACATTGCTTCTTATAGGGGACTATTAAAAGCTGGCTTTGCACCTATTAGAGAAACCACCGTATATAGTTTATTAGGAATCAAATATGAGCGGCTGCGAAATCTAAGTGAATCCGAGTACAAGCAAGAGATGAAGCGGGCAGAAGTATAGTATTCCGTTTTTGGTTAATTAGAAATCTACAAGGCAGTTAGTCAATATTGATTTGAGGATGAAAACTATGCAAAATAACAAAGAAAAGTATCGCAAATTATTGGAAACCGAGACTAGCATCCCTATATTTTCCCGTGATTGGTGGATGGATGCGGTGTGTGGGGAGGATAACTGGGACGTTCTCCTAGTAGAAAAAAACGATGAGATCATTGCAAGCATGCCTTATTATAAAAAGAAGAAATATGGTTTGACTGCCATAACTCAACCACCACTTACACAGACAAATGGTATGTGGATCAAATATCCGCATGCACAGTCGGTAGAGAAACGTTTGTCTTATGAAAAAAAAGTTATGAATGATATGATTGACCTGTTATTGGGAATAAACGTTGATTGGTTTAGTCAGAACTTTCATTATAGTATAACCAACTGGTTACCCTTCTATTGGAGAGGATTTCAACAAACAACGCGGTATACCTATGTAATACCGAACATAAATACCATTGATTTGGATGAGTTATTTTCACGTTTTTCACATGCAAAAAGGAAGAACATTAAGCGAGCTGAGTCAATGGTAGAGATAAAATTAGGATTAAGTTCACAAGATTTTTATAATCATCATAAGATGACTCTGGCAAAACAGGGTGAGGCGATATCATATTCGTTTAATACATTTAACCGTATCTATAATGCTACTGTGCAGAGAGAGCATGGACAAACTATCTATGCTATTGATAAATTAGGACAGATTCATTCAGCATTATTTGTAATATGGGATGAAAACAGCGCATACGACTTGATTAGCACTATCGATCCTGATTTACGAGATAGTGGTTCGGTTAGTTTACTGATACGCGAAATTATTAAATTTGTATCAGCCAGAACAACTCATTTTGATTTTGAAGGTAGCATGATAGAAGGCGTGGAAAACTCTTTTAGGCAGTTTGCAACGGTTCAAAAACCATACTTTAATATTTCGTATATGAGTCGAAAAATGAGAATAGCTTATCATGGGAAAGAGCTCATAAATGCGATGATTAAACGTTAAAGAGAGCGGAGAATTTTGCAATTATAAGCAATGAGTATTATTTGGTAGGTGAATCAATGCTAATCATCCATGTTCCAAATACATACATCTCAGAACGTACTTACATCATAAAAACATTAATGCACGACTTTTTAGCCATTGATATTCGACTGCTTACAGAGCCGCGCACCGATGTAATGATAGAAGCACACGATAATCAGGCAGGAAGAACCCTACACATAGCTGATGCGCTATTTCAAACCCCGATGTGCCAATGGTTAACCTCGGAATCGTTGCCTGAACAACCATTAAAAGTATGGGATACAACGAGCATTTTCAACGATGTTCCCCTGGTATCTTACAAAATGCCAGTAATCTATGGCTGTAAACAAGAGGACCATGCTCAAGACAATAGCTACATAACCGAAACGCAGAATGAGCTATATCTGGGTCTGGATATCTTCGGCTCCGCCTTCTTCATGCTTACCCGCTATGAAGAATATGTAAAGCCAGACCGTGATCAGCACGACCGTTTTCCAGCCACCGCATCGTTAGCTTATCAGGAAGGGTTCTTGGACAGGCCGATCATTAATGAATACCTAGAAATCCTCTGGTATTGCCTAAAACGACTCTGGCCTGGATTGGAGAGAAAAAAAAGAAATTTTCGGATCATAGTAAGCCATGATGTAGACGCACCCTTTGCTCAAGCATTTAGTGGCATTTCCCAGCTTATTCGTAATTGCGGAGGAGACTTATTAAGACGAAAATCAACAGCCCTAGCCCTGCAACGAGCCAAATCCTGGCGAGCAGTCAAGCAAGGCGATTACCGTCAGGATATTAACTATACATTCGATCGTATCATGGACATCAGCGAAAAAAACGGATTGCAGAGTGCTTTCTATTTCAAGACCGCCTGCACAGACCCGGTCTATGACGATAATTACTCAATAGACCACCCCTACATCAGACAGTTATTGAGGGACATTCACCAGCGGGGACATGAGATAGGATTACATCCCAGCTACCTTACCTATAATGATCCGGTCCAGACCAGTCATGAGTACGAAAGATTAAGAACCGCCTGTGAGGGAGAAAACATACAGCAGAATCATTGGGGAGGAAGGCAGCACTTTTTAAGATGGCAGGTACCTTTCACTTGGCGCAATTGGGTCAATGCAGGACTTGACTATGACAGCACCCTGTCCTATGCAGATCACGCTGGTTTCCGCTGCGGAGTTTGCTATGAATACCCGGTCTTTGACCTGAAAGAACGCCAGCAGCTACAATTAACCGAACGCCCCCTCATCGTAATGGAAGGCAGTGTCTTAGGGGAGCAGTACATGAACCTGAGCGGCCGGGAAGCGATGGCATACATGCAGAAGCTAAAAGAGCTCTGCCGCCAGTACAACGGTGACTTTACCCTGCTCTGGCACAACAGCTTATTTGAGACTCCAGAGATGTGGGAAATGTATGAGAGATTAATAAGTGAGTAAAACAATTCACAAGTGTAAAGTTGAGAAATTAAGATTTTGACATGTAATTATTATGGAGGGGTTGACTATTATGATAAGGATAACAGCCGATTATCAAAAAGCAGAAGCGTGGGGGCGAGTGGTACATTCCAAGTGATTTCTATTATCGAGGAAGATGAAAATGGACAAGAAAAAGATCTTACAAAAATGATTGATCAAGGGAAACATTACGGTTCACCGGATGAGGTAATAAGAGATCTAGGGCTAGATCCTAAAAACCTGGATTTTGAGATGGAATGAATTGTTTGCTAAGTGGGTAAGGTTCTCTTGGTTGATTCAAATGTTTAAAACCACCACGACTTTTAATAAATGAATCAGCATGACGTGTTTCTAACCAGACCAATCGTCCCTTTGGAGGTGATTAGAATGGAATGCGCTGCATGGGTTCAAGCTATTGCAAGTTGTATCTTAGTTGCGATTACAGGTGTATATGTTTGGTTAACAAGGCGATTGCTTGAAGAAAGCAACACTGCATTTTTGGATTTTGCTTCTTTTGGACTCATTGATAAAGATTATGAAGTTGTGATGAAGAATCATGGTCCCGGAGTTGCAATAGGGGTAAAAGTATATGTCAAACTAAATAGACTTGAGAGAAGTTTGCAGGGTGAAAAAGATATAGGGTAATAATTCAAGCAATCGGCCCTACTGTGATACCGGTTAATTCAGAAGCGAGTTTTATGATTTTAGGAAATAAACACAATAAGGGAGAAGGACCCGTGCCAATATTTATTAGATATAAAACTATATCTGGCAAGCGTTTTATATTTGAGTGGGAGTATGACCACATAAATAAACCTTATAGAAAACTTGTGAGACAACGCAAGAAGCTATGCTTATAAAACATGGGTTTTGTCCAAGCGATGGGACCGTGTTTGAAAATTGATGTCTCTAACGGCGGAATAGGAGAGGGGACACGAATATGGCGAAGGTAGTCAGTATTATCAACCTAAAATGAGGCGTAGGAAAAACTACCCTTACCGTAGCTTTGGCCGAATTCATGGTAGTAGAGTATGGCCTTCGGATTCTGGTCATCGACACTGATCTGCAGACCAATGCCAGTGAGGTGTTAAAGGAATTAGAAAACAACTCTACGACTCAATCTGTACCAAAAGCTGATAAACCGATGTCGAAGGAGCGGATTATTGAGTCTAATAAACGGGTGTCGCAGGGGGATGCGTTTTGGAGTGTGGATTGAGGGAAAGGTCTAACTGTACGTATCCGTATAGCGTAGAGGGAAGGAGATTAGATCAAAATAGTGCTGCCTGAAAATAGAAATGAAAAAAACACAAAAAAAAACCACCCTTTCCGTTTATCGATGAATGCTTGGTTGTTTGTTCTTTTATTATTATATATAGGTATATCTCCAATTTATGATTATGGTAGAGCATATATTGGGTTACCACGACTTGGAATCAATGTTATTGTTGTAATTGGTTTTATAATCTGGATAATTTTTAAATTGCACTCAGGTATAAAACTAAGCGTAAATAGAACGTATTATCTGCTTATATTGCTACTATGTATAGTTACAATTTATCAACTTGCGGCATATCCTAGGGTAGCGATGTATGGAGACACAAATATATTAAACTACTTTACAACAACAATATTTTCGGTTTTCTTTTTTGCAGTGGGGGCTAACGTAACGAAGATATACAACGTATGGACGATACCCTTTTGGCATAAAATCTGCTATTATATATACTTTTTTACTCTCTTTTGTCTTGTTTTAGCGATTATTAATAACGGAGTTAGTTACTCCAATCTTATTGAAAAATTAATTATATTACCTAGTGGTTCCGATGAGAGCTTCAATTACTTAAGATTTGCGGATTTTTTTGCTATGTTTACACTAATGCTAATTTCATGGGAAAAACGATTGATTATCCGCAACTGTCTTATAGTATGTGGCGCGATAGTTCTTTTTGCCGTAAACTCCAGAACAACATTTTATCTATACCTACTTGTAATAGTGATATTTGTATTTAGTAGAATCAATACCTATTTGAAAGTAACAATTATAGCTTTAATATTACTAGCGCTTACTATAGGTAATGTGGCTGATGTACAAGATTATGCGCAGGGCATAGCATCAAAGTATGAAAGGACTTCTGTATATAGGATGTTTAGATTAGCTGACCTTGAGAAGGATAGTTCTTATATAGCCCGGCAGCGTATTCTTCAAGAAGGATGGACTGAATTATCGAAAGATTGGTTTTTTGGTAATGGCTACATGGGTGAGGCGGAAACATTAGGAAAAGGAAGATATATACACAATTGGCTTTCGTTTTGGTATGCATACGGTTTCATTCCATTTGTCTTATTTTGTGCATTGAGTATTAGGCTGCTTTTTTCTACTTACACCGTGTGGAAAAACAGAAAGAATGACCCTGTGGTTAACTTTGTTTTTATATATTCTGTACTAGCGTTTTTATCTATAATATTGGCTCGTTCGTATGTTTACACGAATATTTGGTTTTGTCTTGCTGCAATGGCAGTTATATCTAAAGAAATGGTACACGATGCAGGAGCATCGAAAATATCTAAAAATTATAAACTAATATCGAGATATTAACTTATTCAAAACAACAACTCGTGGGATTAATCCGCTTATTACTTTGGTACGCACAATATCGATGGTATCTGAAATGAGGAGAGTACATTAAGTGGCAAATATGATCTTTCACCACCCTTTTCCTGTTTCCCCCGGAGGTAACTCCGGCAGTCAAGTACGACCCTATAAAATGATGAAAGCTTTTGAGTCGATAGGCTATGAAGTTGAACCGGTTGTAGGTTATGGGGCGGAGCGCAGGAAAGCAATTAATAAAATAAAACGGGCAGTAAAGCAGGGTAAGCAATACGACTTTATCTATTCAGAGTCCAGCACAATGCCGACATTGCTAACTGAATCTCATCATTACCCTACGTATCCGTTTTTGGATTTTGGTTTTTTTAAGTGGGCAAAAAGGAATTCAATTCCGATAGGATTATTTTATCGGGATATTTACTGGAAGTTTTCTATGTATGCTGACGAAGTATCTTGGACTAAGCGAGCAATATCAATTCCCTCATATAACTACGATTGGAGCCTATATAAGCGTTTACTTGACCATTTGTTCTTGCCATCAGTGAAAATGCAAAGTGCTTTACCGAGTGAATGGACTAATGCTGGAATAAGTGCGCTACCACCCGCATGTGACTTTAAATTGAATGTTAAGGAGCGAATGAGAGTTGTAAGCAACGATTTGAGTTTGTTTTACGTTGGAGGCGTTGCACCTCCGGGATATGATTTAAGACCACTCTTTCAAACAATTAACGGATTAGAAGGAATTCATTTAACCCTCTGCTGTCGGGAACAGGAATGGGAGGCAATGAGTGTTTTATATAATCCCATAGAAAAAAACATTGTAGAAATAGTTCATGTGAGTGGTTCCGCATTACAGGCATATTATGAACAATCGGATATTTTTGTCATGATTAGAAGCCCTCATGAGTATCTTGACTTTGCCATGCCTGTAAAAGTTTTTGAAAGTTTAGGATATGGAGTACCTATCTTAACCATTGATGGAACAGAAGCGGCACGCTTTGTTAAGCAAGAGGGTATTGGTTGGGTTGTTCAGTCCATTGATGAAGCATCTAGCATGTTAGAGTACTTAAGAGATCATCGTGAAGAACTGGATGAGATGAAAAGACACGTGTCTGAAGTGCGCTTACGACATACATGGGAAGAACGTGCACGTCAGGTAGCGCAAACATTGACCAATAAATAATTATGTGAGGATAACTTATTATGAAAATAGCATTCTTAGCCGGGCACAGCTCAATACATACCGTAAAATGGGTTAACGAAATGGCAATTCGTGGGCATATAGTCCACCTGATTACCATGCATCCTGGAGATGAGAAATTGAATGCGAAGATCCATGTACACAAACTGCCGTTTAAGCCTCCTCTTGGGTATTATCTGAATACCTGGCACCTAAAGCGGCTCTTGCAGCAGATTAAGCCCGACATTCTCAATACTCATTATGCCAGTGGATACGGAACCTTGGCGCGTTTAGCCGGTTTTCATCCAACTCTACTATCAGTTTGGGGGAGTGATATATTTGACTTTCCCTATGAATCGAAGATGAAAATGAAGATCATGCAGCGGAATTTGGCTGCGGCAGATCAGATTGCCTCAACAAGTAATATTATGAAAAGGCAAACTGAAACTATATATAGATCTGAACAGGAAATTACAGTAACCCCATTTGGCGTAGACTGTGAGCGGTTTAAACCGCTGCAAGTTAGCCGAGGGCAAAACCGAATTAGAATTGGTACGGTTAAGAAGATGGCATCTAAATACGGGATTGCTACGCTAATAGAAGCCTTCGCGATTGCTAAGGGTAAATTTGAGGGTGATATTGAGTTAACCCTGGTAGGGGGTGGCCCGGAGGAAGAAGAACTAAAACAGTTGGCACAAAGGTTAAATATTGACCAATACGTTGACTTTGTAGGCCCCATTCCTCACCATTCAGTACCAGAGTATTTGAATAGTTTTGATATATATGTTGCCTTAAGCACCCTGGATAGCGAAAGTTTTGGTGTAGCCATTGTTGAAGCCTCTGCCTGTGGTGTACCGGTCGTAGTTTCTGATGCTGGAGGTTTACCCGAGGTTGTTGCAGATGGACAGACCGGATATATTGTTCCGCGTAATAACTCGGAAGAAGCTGCGGATAGAATCCTTCAATTATTGAATGATCCGATGTTACGAAAGACAATGGGAGACGCAGGACGCCAATTCGTGTTAGATAATTATGAGTGGAAAGAGAATGCCGACCGGATGGAGAGGCTGTATGAAACTGTTGTTAACGAGCATAACAAAAGTGAGAGGATTGTTAGATGAAAATACTAACCGTTGTCGGTGCCCGCCCGCAGTTTATCAAGGCGGCAGTGGTATCGCGAGCGATAGAAGAATACAACCAAACCGTGCCGGCCGGAGAGCACATTGAGGAACTACTGGTGCACACCGGGCAGCACTATGATGATAATATGTCTGATGTCTTCTTCCGTCAAATGCAAATTCCCATTCCACGTTACCAGTTGGGTATCGGTGGAGGTACGCATGGAGCAATGACTGGGAGGATGCTGGAATCTCTGGAGGCTTTGATGCTGGAGGAAAAACCGGATATCGTACTGGTCTATGGTGATACAAACTCCACCCTGGCAGGTGGTCTGGCAGCAGCCAAGCTGCACATTCCTGTAGCTCATGTAGAAGCAGGGTTGCGTTCATTTAATATGCAGATGCCGGAGGAAGTAAATCGGATTCTTACTGACCGGGTTTCAAGCTGGCTATTTTGTCCTACGGAGACGGCTGTAAGCAATTTGGAGCGTGAAGGTGCCGGAGCATGGCCGGGGGTTATGGTACATAATGTGGGGGATGTCATGTATGATGCTGCTATGTTCTATAGGGAAAGAGCTATAGCGGGACATATTGTTGCTGATTTGCTGGACATATATAACGAGGGCTTTTATCTGGCTACGGTGCATCGCCAGGAAAATACCGATGATCCGCAGCGTCTTACGAGTATCATGACCGCGCTGGAGGAGATTGCCGAACGGGTGCCAGTGATTCTCCCCCTGCATCCCCGTACCCGCAAACATCTTCTGGAACTGGGGCTGACTATGAAGCGGGTAAGCTGTATTGAGCCAGTGGGGTATTTTGATATGGTTTGTCTCTTGGATAAATGCCAGGCTGTGTTTACGGATAGCGGGGGCGTACAGAAGGAAGCCTATTTTTTCCATAAGCCATGTATTACCATGAGGGATGAGACGGAGTGGGTGGAGTTGGTCGAGCATGGATATAACCGTTTGGTGGGAGCTGAGCGGGAGAGCATTATATGTGCTGAGCAGGAATTTATTCAACAGGCCAGAGATTTTTCTGTTCCCTTATACGGTGATGGTAGGGCGGGGGAGAAGATAGTGAAATGTTTAATTACATATAGGAGATGTATCTAATGTATAGGAATAAACTAATTTTATTTATAGCGCCCCATACTGATGATGTTGAATTAGGTTGTGGAGCAACGATGGCTAGATTTATAGAGGAGGGGGCTGAGATTCATATTGCTGCCTTTTCAACTGCCGAGGAGTCATTGCCAGATGGAGCTGAGCCTGGTACTTTGAAAAGTGAATTTATGAATGCAGCTTGTGGGGTCTTGAGTCTGCCATTGGATAGGCTATATATTTATGATTATCCGGTACGTAGGCTTTCATATCATCGACAAGAAGTCTTAGAGGATTTGATTAAACTAAGAAGTAAAATTAAGCCGGATATCGTTTTTACACCTTCGGGCAATGATTTACATCAGGATCATCAGGTTCTACATAATGAGGCATTGCGAGCTTTTAAAGACATAACGTTATTTGGGTATGAATTACCTTGGAATCACATTGAGTTTTCAGCTCAAGCTTTTATTGTAGTGACTGAACGCCATATTCAAAAGAAATGGCAAGCAATGCAACAGTATAAAACACAGTTAGATCTGAAAAGGCCATATTTTTCATATGAGTTTGTGGAAAGCTTAGCCCGTATTCGTGGTATTCAAGTGAAGGAAAAATATGCAGAGGCATTTGAAATTATTCGGGCCAAGATATAAATGAAATGCGTTTAAGGTGATCATTTTAATTTCAAATTAATATAGTTGGGAGAAAAAACAATGGCTGTACGAGCGCAGGAGATTGCTGCATATCTGGGTAAAGATTTAAATGGAATGGATAGAGATGTTATAAAGCCATGCTCACTGAATAACTGCATTGAGGGTGGATTGGTCTTTTTAAAAAAGTATAGCGAGAGTATGTTAAGCATGCTGTCCGGGCAGGAGAATATTACTGCAATTGTTACGCCTGAATATTACGGAAAACTTTCGTGTACATATGTTATAAGCGATAATCCACGGCTTGAATTTGCGCGAGTCTTGCAGGAATTTTTTGCTCCTAAGGCTGTTTCGGGTATTGCTGCGACAGCAAGGATTGGTCGTAATGTGTCACTGGGTAGGGATGTTATTATTGGGGAGTATAGTGTAATCGGAAATGATGTTGTTATTGGTGATGGGACAGAAATTCGTCATCATGTTGTTATTGGAGATGGTGTAAGTATCGGAAAAGCATGTTTACTTAAATCTCAGTGCGTAATTGGCGAAGATGGCTTCGGTTTTGAACGCGATAATAATGACGTTCCAGTACGAATACCTCATATAGGAAGTGTTGAAGTTGGCAATTATGTTGAAATTGGTTCGTGTACGACCATTATGAGAGGTACATTAGACAATACGATTATAGAGAACTATGTTAAGATTGATGATCATGTAGTAATTGGACACAACGTTCATATAGAGGAAAAATGTTTACTTACTGCTTGCCAGGTTGGAGGTAGTACTCGTGTTAAAAAGAACACCTTCCTTACTACAAATGCGACAATAAGAAACGGAATCGTAATAGGGGAAAATGTGCTGGTTGGAATTGGTTCGGTTATAACTAAATCGATAGAAGACAATGTTATTATTGCTGGAAATCCGGCTAAAGTTCTGAGACAAAACGATTAAATACAATTAATAAGGAGAACTTTATGAGAATTTGGATTTTAAATCACTATGCCACCGAGTCTTCCGCTGGCGGTAGACACTATAATCTATCTACTGAGCTGAGCAAAAAAGGATATGAGGTTAGTGTTTTTGCCGCGGGTTTTTTACATAATCAGTTTAATGAAACTCGCGAATATGGTAATCGAATATTTGATTGCGAGGTAATCGATGGGGTCAAGTATATATGGCTTAAGACTTATCCGTATGATAGTAATAACTGGCATCGGATTTTAAACATGATATCCTATGCAATCCGAACTTATAAAGTGGGGAGGCAAGAAACTGCTCCTGAAGTAATTATTGCGTCCAGTGTACATCCCCTGACCTGGATAAGTGGTTATAACTTAGCCAGGAAACACGGCAGCAGATTTATAGTTGAGGTTAGGGATTTATGGCCAGAGACTCTGATAAACATGGGAGCCATTGGGAGAAATAGTATTCCCGCCCTATTAATGAGACAACTCGAGAAGTATGTGTATGCCAGAGCAGAAAAAATAATTACTCTTTTGCCGGATGCATACAAATACATAACTACACTGGGAATTGAACAGAACAAGATAGTATATATACCCAACGGAGCCAATCCGGAGATTTATGAAATTGACAATAAATCCAACCAGGGATTTGATGATTATCTTCAGAAGTATCCGGCTTTTATTGATAAATCCAAGTTTAAAGTGGTTTATACCGGTGCACATGGAGTGGTAAATAGTCTTGAAACAGCCATTCAGGCAACAGGCATTCTGCAAAATAGGGGTATCGAAAATATTAATATTATTTTTGTCGGTGCTGGTCCGGAAAAAGACAATTTAATTGAAATGACCGGTAAATTACATTTGGAAAATGTAAAGTTTTGTGATCAGGTCGCCAGGAGCACTGTACCATATATATTATCATGTGCAGACTGCTGCTTGTTATTGGTAAAAGATATACCTCTATACCAGTATGGTATCAGTCCCAATAAACTCTTTGATTATCTGGCATCGGCAAAACCAATTGTTTTTGCCGGAAATGTGGCAAATAACATCGTGGATATAGCTAAGTGTGGAATTACTTTGCCTCCGGAAGATCCTGAGAAACTGGCAGATGCTTTGTTGGAATTATCTAAGATGCCTAAATGCAGCCTGGAAGAAATGGGACAAAATGGTCAGCGATATTTTATTGAAAATCATACTTACCAGACTCTGGCTGATAAACTGGAGAGAGAAGTAATATTGGTTTAAATTACTTATGATTATATAAATATTCTATAATTAAAGGTGTTGGTGCCCGAACGGGATAGATGGAAATAGCCTACCTAAGCAGGTTAAACCTGTAGATAAAGATGTTTTTATGATTACATATGCTGGCTCTCATGGCTTAGCGAACTGCCTGGACAGCATTTTGGATGCCGCGATATTGCTACAAGCCAAAGATGCTAAACGTTATAGATTTAAGTTTATTGGTGCTGGATTAGAAAAAGAGCGTTTAATGCTCAGGTGTCAACAGGAGAGCATTAAGAATATCACTTTTGAGGATTGGATACCGCGTAATCAGGTTTATAAGGAATTATCCGATGCAGATTGTTTGATTGTTAATTTAATGGAGTCTCCTTTATATAAGTGGGGGATAAGTTTAAATAAATTATTTGATTATATGGCTTCAGCCAGACCGGTGGTTATTGGCGCGAATGTTAAAAAGAATCCTATTGATGAAGCAAGATCAGGTATTACAGTTCGTCCGGAAGATGCCAGGGGGATGGCAAATGCTATTGAAACGCTTACTTCTATGTCCATCGAAGAACGCTGGCAAATGGGACTTAGGGGTAGACGGTATGTGGAAGAACACCATGATTATGCTAGATTAGCTGATAAGTTAGAACAGGTTTTGGTTGAGGCGGTTGCTGCATATAAAAAATAGGTATATTGGGTTAATTTGACTAAGGATGGGGAAGGTATGGCAGACAGTTTATTTTCATGGACAACCTTGATGACGCTATCCGGGGCTGCAATGATCACGTTTTTAATCGTACTCTATACCGGTAGAATTATAGACGATTGTAAGTGGTGGAGATGGGGAACGGATTTATATGCGGCTTTATGCGCATTTGTAATACTGGTTATTGCCAATATTGCTTCTGGAGGTAATTATAAGGATTGGAGTATGTATTTTTTAGCGTTCTTTAATTCTTTCCTGGTAGCAGCATCAGCCGGGAAGTTAAGGGATAAATCCTTGGATGAAGCTGAAAGGAAGGATAAAACTAAAGCGAGTAGCGAACAGAGGCAATAATTATATTTTATTAGTATAATATTTATAATTAACCATTGATAGTAAAACATATTATGATAGGGGTATCCATGATTTTACCTGGAAAGGAGGCAGACCCAGTGGAGGAACGACGAATTGCTTTTAAAATTGATGGTGCCGCAGTCATAGATCAATCAGTTTCTTTTAAATTACTTTCTAAATTGGATTTAAGTCCAGTTAAGTATACCAAGGTGTCAAATAATGATTTGTCATTGGATCTGACCAAACCTATTGTTGTTGACCCTGTTTTCGTTGGCGATGAATTAGTTCTCGAATTCCCTGATTTTAATATAATCGCTACCGGCATTAGTCGAGAAGAAGTGATAGCTACTTTTGAAGAGGATTTTATTTGGCTATGGCGTGAGTATGTTTTAGAAAATGATGTGCCGCTAAGTGGGGATGCCTTAAAATTCAAAGAGCAATTGCGGTCTTGGGTGAAGGAGTGATGGGGCTAAAAACCAGTATCTGGACTAAGACAAGCTTTGGAAGCAGTCATAAAGATATATCTGATGATAATTTAAGTAAAATGGCCAAGCAATGTAGACTTACTAATAAAGAGTTTACGAGACTAATTGATTGTCCTCTAACTAGAGAAACGTATGAGAATTATCTGAAAGAAAATGGACATATTTTCTAGATATGGCCGGTACAGGGGAGGGGAAAGTGTGTACCTGGTTGTGAAACGGATTTTTGACATTCTACTAGCAGGACTGGGGTTAATCGTGCTTTCCCCGGTTTTTATTTTTATAGCAATTGCCATCAGGATTAAACTGGGCAGACCGGTTATGTTCAAACAGATGCGACCTGGTTTGCAAGGCCGGTCTTTTTTTATGTACAAGTTCCGAACCATGACAGATAAGCGAGATGAAAACGGGGTATTGTTACCGGACGAAATGCGTTTGACCCGGTTGGGGAAGTTTTTACGTAGCAGCA
>Ga0209613_1001706_pt1 | contig 18332 bp, 14 predicted proteins | sample BioC13SIPDNA_2_FD_185747 | JGI IMG/M metagenome (GOLD analysis project Ga0209613, IMG submission 185747) | Anaerobic biogas reactor microbial communites from Washington, USA - Biogas_R2_A C13 SIP DNA (SPAdes) (version 2) | ecosystem: Engineered > Bioreactor > Anaerobic > Unclassified | place... | reverse complement strand
GCTTTATCTCCTTCAAAATAACACGATGTGAACTGGGAATTATACCTGGTGATTCTGCAGGTCTTCCTGGGAATAAGCAGGTAATGTAATAATAAAGGAAGCCCCACCCGCTGCGTTATTATAATGGGTGATACTGCCCCCCTGATTGGCAATAATGGATTGCACAATGATCAACCCCAGTCCCATCCCCTTTCCGCCTTTGCGGGTTGTAAAAAACGGTTCCCAAATTTGACTGCCCATCTCCGCGCTAATCCCCGGTCCATTATCGGCAACCTCCATGATAACCTGATTATCTTTTTGATAGGTCCGGCACTCTATCCATTTGTTTTCCTGCCGGTGTTCGTCCAGGGCATGCATAGCGTTGACAATTAGGTTGATAATAATCTCCTCAAGCTGCTCTTTCTGTCCCCGAACTTGAGCAATGTTATTAGCCAATTTCAATTCTACTTGAATTCCATGAGATGATAGCTGCTGCCCCAGTATCTTCATGGCTCCGGATACAGCTGTATTTAAATCATAAGAAGCAATACTGTCGCTTTGGGCCGAGTTGCTTAAAGTGCGCATATGCCTGATAATATTATTGATTCGTTCGGCCTGCAGGGAAATCTTTTTTATAGTATCCAGTGCTTCAAGTATGTTGATATCGCGCCCTAATTCATAGCGGTAAAGCATCCCGTCCGCTAAAAACTTGAGCGCATTTAATGGTTGGGAAATCTCATGAACCACCCCGGCCGACATGACGTTCATGGTGGTCATTTTCATGGCCTGCGCCTCATAACGGGCGGCTTTCTCCCTTTCTTGCTGTAAACCAACCTCTTCGCTCAGATCAGTTATTACAGCTAGTACTACATCTCTATCTTTGGTAGGAATAATACTAATATGAACCCAAACCGGAATCAGATCCCCATTTTTCTTTTTCCCCATGCCCCTGCGTGTGCGACTGCTGCCGCGATAGGCTTCAGCAATATCTTCCTTTATTATATTACAGGCTTCTTGATGCTCTAAAGAACTTAGTGCCGCAAAATTCATATCTTTCAACTCTTCCAAAGTATATCCAAATAATCCCTGAGCCGCTGGATTAGCTTCCAGGATGATAAATTCTTCAATATCCAGCAAAAAAACCAAGCTATTAGTCGTATGAAAGATTTCCTGGTACATAGTCATGGAAGTGGTCAAGGCTTGTTCGGCTTTTCTAATCTCTACAACTTTCCAAAGCGAATCGATCAGAAGGTTTAGTTCCCGAAGATCAACTTCTCTATAATCAGTTTCCTTATTCGCTACGCCGATTACGGCAACGATCTTATCATCCTTAAAAACCGGAAGAGTCATAAAACGCAAAACATTAACATGTCCTTTTGGATAACCTTTTTTCAAGGGGTTGTCTGCTGGAAATTCGTTTATGATTATGGGCTTTCTTTGTCGAACCACTTCTCCCCATATCCCGATTCTTTCCAAAGAATACTTCACCGGCGGATTTAGAATCATACATTCATCCACAGCTGTTTGAGACCAGTTAAAAAGGGTGAATTCCTGGATTTCTTCATTATAGAAAAATATATAGCCCATACGGCTACCTGAAAAGGCCACTGCTTCCTCAAGAGCATAGTTGATTAATTCTTGTAGAGAACTGGTCTTCATCTGTGAGATATAAACCAGGCTGCGCAGGCGTCTTTCTTCCATTTTGACAGCCTCTTCAGCTTTTAATTTTTCAGTGATATCCTCACTAATACCAATTATTCTATAAATATTGCCATCGGAATTGCGCACTGGTATGAGTGTGGTTTCGAAGTGCCTTAGACCGACTGGAAGTAGTAATTCCTGGGTATAAACAATCCGGCCACCGGTTTCAACGCAGCGCCGGTAATTACCATTCAAAATTGGCGAAACCTCCGGAGGAAAAAGTTCTTCAGGAAACTTGCCGTTGATGCGGCTGCTTAACGAACCTACTAATTTTTCTAATTCCGGATTACAACCCGCATAACAAAACCGGCCTTCCGGGGTAATATCTACCAGGAAGATCCCATCCGAAGTGTTTTTATATACTTCAAGATACCGCTGTTCGCTTTCTTTTAAAGCTAGCTCGGTTTCTTTCCGGGCGGTTATTTCCCGAACGGTTCCTACCACTCTTTCTGGCTGCCCGTTTTTATCCCAGCTTACAGCCAGGCCATTATTCTGAACCCAAATCCATTCCCCTTTTTTGTTTTTTATCCGATATTCCGCTTCAAAGCAGGGAGTTTTACCCTCAATATGGGAATACAGTTTTTCCTGTACATAAGGCGAATCCTCGGGATCTAAGCGTTCTTCCCATCCATGAAGCTCTGGCGACAGTTCCCCTGATTCATAACCATAAATTTCGATATAGCGTTCATCAAAAAACAATTTCCCGGTCTGAGCATACCATTCCCACATCCCGGCCCGGGTTCCCCAAAGCGCCAGTTCCAAACGCTCTTTAACTGATGTTAGTTCTAAATTCTTTTTAATCAAATTATTGTATGACTCTTCAACCTCGCTGGACAAGGCTTCAATTTCCTCGTAGCTAGCACTCAGTTCCTCATAGGCTGCTTGCAGTTCCAGGTATTGTTCCTGCAACTTTTGCTCAGCTTGCCGGCGTTCACTTATATCACGGGCTACCGCAACAGCATAATTCGTATTATCAAAAACGACCATACGGATAGTCACTTCTGCAGGTATTTGGCCGCCGTTTTTCTTAGGCAATATAATATATAATACTTGCGGCTTATCTTTATTGTTTGCCGTCAGCAATCCTTCGGATAAACGCTTTTTCCCAGGCAGTTGAAAAAAACTATCTATTTCCATGGCGAGTAGTTCTTCGCTTCCTTCCGTAGTTAAGGGACACTTGGTAGAAGCGTCCCTTAATTTTAATGATTCATTAATCCGGCTACATCCAGGATCAAGCTGGCACGACCATTGCCTAAGAGGGTGCAGCCGCTTATGCCATTGATTCTCTTCAAGTACTTAGGCAAGGCCTTGACAACTACCTGTTGCTCGCCAAGTAAGGCATCTGTAAAAAGGCAAAATTGCTGTGTATCGTTTTCGACTATGACAATAATTCCATCCTGGATGGCTTCTGCCGAGCTCTGGATCGAAAATCGTTCTTGGAGCCTTAAAAAGGGCAAGCACTCCCCCCTGACCATAATCATCTCATTTCCGTCCGGGTCATGGATAAGCTCATCCTCTCTAGCCCTGACGGATTCCCTAATCGCCTTGATTGGTATAATAAATACGGATTCACCAACCTGTACGCCCATTCCGTCAATAATCGCCAATGTCAGCGGGATTTTCAGAGTCGTGGTAGTCCCTTTTCCCGGGGTACTGTCTACCATCACCTTGCCCCCTACCGATTCAATGTTTTGCACCGCCACATCCATTCCCACCCCACGGCCTGAAAACTCGCTTATTTCATCCTTGGTGGAAAAACCGGGCAATAGAATGTGGTTGAATATTTCCCGGTCGCTCAGCTCGAGCTCGGGCTTATTGGTCAATCCCAAATTTTATAATAGTCGACATCACGAGGGTTTTCTTCTCGTAAAAAATAAAACAGGTCTTCAATGGAATGGGCCAAACCGGCAATATTATCAAACATCATCATCGCCGCCGAGCCCTTAATCGTATGCATTATCCTGAAAATCTCATTAATGGCCGAGCTATCAAGCTGATTGCATAATTCACAAGACAAAAGATCCTGTTCAAGCTGTTCTATTAATTGGAGGGTTTCAAATATAAACATCTCCAACATTGGTTCTCGGGTTATAGAATTATCCAACTATTAACACCCCCTTTTTATGGAAAGCCTATCTTTAAGCATCGGAAGAAACTATGGAAAAGTTTCAACACAGCGCTACTCGCTACCGGCAGGGGAATTAGAACCCGCTGCCTGTTTTTAACAGGAACCCGATCGCTTAGTTTTACCTCGTTATAAAGCCTTGCTCTGCAGGCTTTTGAGCCTGTGATTATAACTTGTTTAAGGTTTTAAGAACATCTTCCTGTTTAAAAGGCTTTACCAAGAACCCCTGGGCTCCTGCTAAAATAGCATCCCTGACCATGCTCTCCTGTCCCATGGCTGACATCATTACCACTTTGGCATTGGGATCATACTTCCTGATTAAATGAACTGCTTGGATGCCATCGATTTCCGGCATGGTAATGTCCATGGTTACAATATCAGGGTTCAGGTCCTTGTATTGTATTAAGGCATTTATACCATTGTCTGCTTCGCCAATCACATCAAAATCAGTATTCTCCAGCATTTTCTTTATGGTATATCGCATAAACATAGCATCATCAACAACCAGCACTCTTTTCATCAATTACCACTCCTAGTCACGGTCATTCCCAGATCTTTGCTTGAACTCGCCTTGCCTGTGCAGGTATTTTAAACATCGGAAGAAACTGCGGAGCAGTTTTAAATGCACCGCTACAACGAGGTGGGGATTAAAACCTGCCACCCCTTATGCAACAAGAAGGGTTTTTGCAGTAGAGTCACTCTTTGATATTAATCATCTCCCTGCCTCAAAATTAATGGGGTTATTTCCGCACTCCCTATCAACTTTTTATTATGCAACAATCATGCCAAGTAAACATCCATGAATACCCTGGCCCTTGCGGTATCACCAGAGCAAATAGTATATTTTTGTTTATATACCTAACAAATTTGTTATACAAAAATTACGTTTGTGCTTTACAAGCACACACTTTAATAAAAATAGAGTCAACGAGATAGAAAAATGGAGAACAAGTAAACTCCCCCTCTTGAAAGCGAGATAATTCCCTCCCCTACCGGTTTGTATGTGTTAAAATTACTAATAAATATTAGCTTGCTAACCATTTGAAGGAGGGTAAACTATGGCGGATCGGATCGAATTTGTTAAAAATTATAGTGATCTCAGCACTAATAAAGGATTTCAATTCGAGTTTTACTGTGACCGCTGCGGAAGCGGTTACCGGACACGCTTTAAACCAAGTATCACCGGTACAGTGACCGGCGTATTGGATACTGCCGGCAGTTTGCTGGGTGGATTATTTAGCAGTGCAGCTGATGTTAGTGAAAGAGTCAGGTCTGCTTCCTGGGAGAAATCACACGATGATGCCTTTGAAGAAGCCTGCAACGAGCTAAAACCTGATTTTATACAGTGCCCGCGCTGTTCATCCTGGGTGTGCCGCCAGAAGTGCTGGAACAAGAAAAAAGGGCTGTGTAAAGGGTGTGCCCCTGACCTGGGAGTTGAAATGGCCGCAGCCCAGGCTAGTAAATCAGTAGAGGAGGTATGGGCACATGCTGCCATGGCTGAGGAGGATAAGAAACTTGGTCTGGAGAATTGGCGGGAGAATGTGCGGGCAAGTTGTCCGGAATGCGAGGCGCCCCTGGCCAGCAATGCCAAGTTCTGTCCGGAATGCGGGGCCAAACTTAAAGCAACGCAATTCTGCCCATCCTGTGGAGCAAAAGTAAACCCCAGCAGCAAGTTTTGCGCAGAATGTGGGGAAAAAATCTAGCAGCATTATCTTGGATTAAAGGCGAGAGCTAACCAACTCTCGCCTTGATTTTTTAGTCATCCAGGTTATAGACTGCCAGCCAGAATTTAGCGTGTCCATACTCATCACCAGCAATACTGAGTATCAGGGTCTTGAGCTCTACATTGGTTACCATATTGGCCATTTGTGCATACATAGCTACCGCACCAATTTCATCGGCAATCGCTTCCCATACCATCTGTTTGAAGTTTGGACATGTCATCCCTCTTCACCTCCCATATTTTTATCCGCCTGGTAGTTTGCGGTAATTTCATTATATGTTTTCCAATTCAATTGGTTACTGCTTCCTCTAGGCCAATGAGGCAAGCGGGAAGTTTAATATACTTAAACTATATCCGGGCTTGGAAAGATAGTTTTGAAATTATTGTGTATATATGGAACATTTTCCATGCCGGGACCATAAGATGGTGCATAAATCTTTGGAGGTGGTTATTCCAATGAATTCAAAAGACCTTAACTCCATGTTAGCCACGGCTATGGAAAACAAATCGAAATTACTGGAACTATATCAGGATATCTCTTCCCAGATACCAGACCCGAATTTGCAAGAAGAAATAACCCGAAACATACTTTCCAGCGAGAAGAAACACGCTGCCTTGCTCCAGAAACTGATGCAGAAGCTTTCTGATAAAGCAAGTTCAGATAATGGGGAGAAAAGTGACCCGGCAAGAACCAGGATGGCTGATCCCGAAACTAAAAACGAGCTTGCTATTAATGGTAATATTGATATAGAGGACCAGTCCGCTTTTACCGCCGAGTCCCACCAGGAAGGGAATCAAGTAAAAGTCCTAATCATAACCCCCAATCAAGACAGCTATATTAGCAAATATTATGCCAACCACAACTATAGAAACTCACTATCAAGCTATATAGGCCGTGATCTTTCCTCCGGGGATATTTATCACTCACTTCTGCACTTCGACATGCGACCACTATCCAAGCAGGCGAGGATCGTTAAGGCTAACCTGATATTAAACCTGTGTAGAAACGAGATTGCTTATAAAAACCCGCTACTAACGATAAGGCCGCTAATTGAAGCCTGGAATGAAAATACGATCACCTGGGACACGCAACCACAGAGCAGTACTACCCAGCACTATTCTACGGAGATCAAGCCCAAGCACTTTCGTTTCCTGAATATTGATATAAGCGATCTGGCCAGGGAATGGCACCGGCATCCTGAACATAACCAGGGTTTCATTATCACCGGTCTAGAAAATAACGGTCTATTGGGATTTAGGAGCAAACGGTATTTTGAGGAATCTAAACGGCCAATTTTACTGGTGGAATTTACGCTTGACGGCCACTAAATTGCAGGTTTAATATATGGAGATATGGAGGCAGCTAGCTGGCAGACATAGCAGTAAGCAGCCTCCATATATTTTGGAAAGAGGCGGCCCTTAGGCCGCCTCTATTTCCGGAGGTAACAATCAATAATGGCTTACGAAGGATTTTTTATCTTATCGGGCTCAATTGGCAATCTTAAATTGAAGCTTGTACGGCTGTTTAAGCAGTTTACCATCTACAGATTTTATACTACCATTAATCCACAAAGTGTAGCTCGCCCCGGGCTGATAGCCTCCTTGGGGTGGTAATACCTGGATACCCTTGGGATTTTCCGGATTGACTTTACAGGTAACAGGTTCCTTCTTGCCAGTAATGTCAGTTACATAAATGCAATCGTTTAAATCTTGAGTTGTTGATACTGGCAAACTGAATATAATATTCCAATCTTTTGTGCTATGAACCGGTTCATCTTTAAGTGGCCAGTCTTTAAACGAAAGCAACCTGATGCTCACAATCTGGGAAATAGATGTTGCTCCGCTTGCATTTGCTCCAACCAGGCGGAGCGGCCAGCTGCTATCAGACTCAGGTATAAGCTCCCCGTCGAGGGAATTGGCGACAATATATTTATTGTTGCGATCAATATCTTTACTATCAATAGTTATCGAGTGACCGTCAGCAGCGGTAATTACTACCTGGTACCCAGCCTTGGCCAGTACATCATTAAAGGCCTTACTGGAGTGTTGATCAGCATCATCAACGAATCCAAGCAGGAACCACAGAGGCATACCTTCCCAGAGCCGTCCTTTAGAATCAGTGTAGCTTGCCTTGTGGTTAGCGCCAAACTGACAGGCGAGAGCCGATTCGAAATAGGTTTTGCTTACTTCATATTGTAAACCACCTATATCCCGGCCATCCAACGCCAGTTTCCAATCACCCCGAGGCACGGAGTATACCCTGATTTCTGTAATATACTTGGCTGATAAACCGGCACAAGAAGGATACTGGACACCATCACCGTAATAGTAATGCCAGTAGTTTTCCGGAATGGTCTCATGCATATCCCATTGGCCGTAGACGTTGTCACCCTCCGGAGTGAAGAATAAACGCATACCATCTGCATAGTCGGGTACATATTTCCCATCACCCCACCAGGCCAGAATCGCATCCCCTTGTCGTGCTTGCACTGAAGGGTCGGTATATATGGAGGAGTAAGGAAGCCTGGTCTCGAAGCCGTCTTTAGCAACAAATACTATTTCCGTACCGGCCCCCATGTTACCCACAAGCTCACAAAGGTCCTTGATGCGGCTACCTTTTACGGCATTGGCTACCTTGTAACCGCCGGGATAGGTCTCGTCAGCATCCCAAACATCATCCGGGTTGTTGGTAATCCCTTCAAATTTGTATACCGTTTCCCCGTCGCCAATAACATCCAGGTTATCCTTCATCCATAAATAATCAACGGTTTTTTCCTGGAGGATAGTAGTGTGATCCTCGCCGTACTTAACAATACGCACTTCTGGTACAGGAACGGCAGTCTCAAAAGAGGTTAATGCAATCTCCGCGATATTACCAACACTGGTACCACCCAGGGACCCATCAGCTTTGGCAACACCAGCACCAACCAAGCGCAGTGGCCATGAATCAGTTAGAGGTTTTCCGTTTAATTTATTTGCAATTATATAGTTGTTACTCCAGGCTACATCCTTGCTGGAAAAATCCTTGGTATAGCCGTCTCCAGCCTTGACCAGTATCGTATAACCAGCGGTGGCCAGATTAGCATTGTACTTGTGAGGTTGCCGGTCATCTACCCAGCCGGTTAGGTACCATAGAGGTATGCCGGACCATACATCATTATTGCCGTCAGTCCACTGTTCTGAGTGGCCCGAATTTGGGCAGGTAAGAGCAGCCTCAAACTCTTCTTGTGAAAAAACATCACTGATTTTGCCGGTCAGAGTAAGGTTCCAACTACCTTCGACAGCCGCTGGAGTCTGCAGCTCTGGTATTTCTATCTTAGTAATGTTACCGACAGCTTTACCCCCAAGTCCCCCTGAACCATCGGTTTTAGTAACACCAGAACCAACCAGGCGCAACGGATATGAGTCGGTAAGAGGTTTACCGTTCATCTTGTTAGCTATAATATAGTTATCACTTCTAGCTATATCAGCCCCGTTAAAAGTCTTGCTAAAGTCTGCTGCACTAACTTTTACCGTATAACCTATAGCCAGGGATTCATTAAAAGTCCAATGCTTACCTTTCTCGATGTCATCTACGGCACCCAAAAGTACCCAGAGGGGCACACCCGACCAGACATTACCATCCTTATCAGTCCATTCTTTATAATGACCTGACCCCGTACAGGCCAGCCCTTCTTCAAACTCCTCCTGGGTGATGGTATCCCCTACTTGCCCGCTCAATTCCAGGGTCCATCCCGCAGCTGGCTGAGGAAGATTTGACAGCTCGATCTTAACAATATTGCCTACCTGTTGTCCACCAAAAATAGCCTCACCTTTCAGATGCAAAGGCCAGGAGCCTTTTCCTGAATCAAGCTTTTGCGGGAGAGGTTCGCCGTTAAGGGTATTGGCGATAATATACCCATTATTGCGGGCAATTATATCGCTATCGAGGGTGGCCTTCCACCCGTCTCCCGCTATAACATTAACCTGATACTTCTGGGCAGCGAGATCATCGTTAAAGTTGAAGTGCTTAACACCAACATCGGGGTTATCGTCAACCATGCCAACTAGCAACCATAATGGTACGCCTCCCCAGACATTACCATCAACGTCGGTCCAGGACACCTTATGGGTTGAGGAAGCACAGGCAAGACCATTCTCGAAGTACGCCTTGCTTACCTTTTCATCCTTCGCCCCCGAGAGCTGCAGGGTCCATTCCGTTGGGGCAACACCTGTACGGGCAACGGTTTTTACGGCTGCGGTAGCTGCTGCCTTAACCGCATTATGGTCAGTGGGAGTAGCAATACCGGCAGCATAATAGAATTCAACCCGGTCCCCGTCTACAAGCTCTATCAGGTTCAAGCCATCAGCAGCATTGTCATAGCCATCTTTATAGACGTCATTGACGTAAGCATACCACTTACTCCCGCCCTTAACATATTTATAGTTTCCTATGTTATCTAACAGGAGAACCTTAGATGAATCATATTTCTTGTCAGTAACATCAAAGGTGAAACCACTGGCAGTTGCGGCTGCCTGAAGTGCACCCAGTGGTGTAGTTTTACTGACAGTATAAGATTCATTTGAAGTGTAAGCAGTCAAGGTAAAGGTCTCATTCGGCGTTAAAGCGATTTCATCATCGAAGAGAACATCAATTGTCGATGCCTCAGCAATCCTAATAATGTCATTGTTTGTCTGATTATTGCTGCCAGTAGCATCAACCGTATCTGGCATCATTAAGCCGCTACACCCAAAAAGCAATGCAAACATTAAGCACAGGGCAACTAATTTACCCCACCCGTTTTTCTTATTAAACATAAAACCCACCTCTTTCCTGTTTTATCTTAGGTTTGTTTCCTCTGTACCAGTGGTTTGCCACCCCCTCATCTCCCCATATTAAGCTCTTTTTTGTTATTATCCAAATACTACATGTAACAACTTACGATATGGCTATAAACTAAAAAAGAGGAACTAATATTCCCCATTTTGAAATATACAAAGCATATTTTAATCCCCCCAATCTTTCTCTATCTTAATATCTCTATCTATATATAAGTTTCTTGCCTCGTATTATCGACTTAATTAATCCTTTACTATCTATATGTTAATCTCCTCCATTTTTACAGTTAGAATGTTAATTATCCTAGAAATACTAAAAGCCCGGCAGAAAGCAGTACCGGGCTGGAATAACTATTAAAATAGGGCAAGTCTGTGAAAGAACAAACTTGCCCCTTAATAGCAACCGTTTGGATATAGGTTCTCCTTTCCACAGTGGGAGGCACACCCGTTTCCCGGTATACCCAATGACTTGATACCATGGCATTTACTTTAGGTCCTCAAGTTCGGAAAAAGTATGTAAATGTTGTGAATCACCAATGTATTTCATAAAATTCTACACTTATAAGCAAATTATTGCAAGAAAAGAATTGTTTTCTTGGGTGACACGGGGGACATGCAAAAGTGGTTCTTTTTAAACTCTATGAGCCCTTCATCTCTCATTTTGCATAGTTCTCTAGACAAGGCACTTCTGTCCACATATAGGTAATCAGCCAGCTCGCTTCTGTTCAACGGTATTATAAAATCAAAAGATTCGGCCTCTTTTGCCTGCATGAGAAGATACGCCATTAGTTTATCCCGCAAATTTCTTTTCGATGTAATCTCTAGTTTTTGATTCATTTGCAAGTTCTTTACGGCAAGTACTTTCATCATATTTTCTATTAGCTTTGCATGAAATACGCAACTCATAGAGCATGTATTGATTATCCGGCGAAACTGAATCCACATGATTTCGCTTTTATCAGCGGCAACAACTGTGACCGGTGACTTTTGTATTCCGGCACAAGCGAAGGCTTCACCGAACATTTCATACTGCCCGATATGATCAACAATCGATCGGTTCCCGGAAAAATCCTCTTTCACAATCAGGACTGCCCCCCGCAAAACAACCCCCACATGATCCACATTATCTTCCGCCATTATAATAATACTTCTTTTTTCATATTGTTGGTTTTTCACACCGAGACAGGACAGCATAACAGGCAAATCATCTGCTTTGATATCATTAAATAATTTAACGTTTTTCCCCAAATCTCTTTGCATATACAACTCACATCCTTTTATTATGGTTAAATTTATCATGTTCGTGTTGCATTTGCAACCGATTGAATCAAAACGTTTATGATATAGTATTTTCAGAGAGGAGGGAAGGATGGCAGGTGTTCACCATTTCCTCTGACGGAAGGATTTTAGACTAACAAAACAAAAATGGATGGAGGTAATTATAATGGCAGATATGTTTTGTTTTCAGTGTGAGCAAACCACAAAATCAATCGCATGTATTGGTAAAGCAGGTATATGCGGTAAAAAAGCGGATACTGCCAAATTACAGGATGAACTGACCGGCGCGCTCGTTGGCCTGGCGCGTGCAGCACAAGTGAATAAACCTAATGCATCGACACACCGCACCATGCTGGAAGCCCTTTTTACCACAGTCACCAACGTTAACTTTGACAACGAAGCAGTACGCCGCCAAATTGAAGCGGTCCGCAACGCGAAAAATACTTTACTGGCCCAGGGCGAAAACCCTTCTGTCAATACCAGTGATTATGATATTGAAAATCTGTGGAATGACAACGAGGACATTCGTTCTCTAAAATCTCTGCTCCTGTTCGGTCTGCGCGGTATGGCCGCCTATGCCTATCATGCACTGATCCTGGGGTATAGCGATGAGGAAGTTAACGTTTTCTTCTATAAGGGCATGTTTGCTATCGGTGAGGACTGGGGTATGGACGAACTACTGCCCCTGGTAATGGAAACCGGCAAAATCAACCTCAAATGCATGGAGATGTTGGACAAAGCAAATACGGAAACTTACGGAACACCCGTGCCCACAACTGTACCGCTTACCCTTGAGAAAGGGCCTTTTATCGTGGTAACGGGCCATGATCTATACGACTTGTATCAGCTGTTAGAGCAAACCAAGGGTAAAGGCATTAATATTTATACAAATGGCGAGATGCTTCCCGCCCATGCATATCCCAAACTTAAGGCTTATCCCCATCTTAAAGGTAACTTTGGCACCGCATGGTATAACCAGCAAAAGGAACTTGACAACATTCCCGCACCTGTTCTTTACACCACCAACTGCCTGATGCCGGTAAAAGACAGCTACCGCGATCGCGTCTTCACCACCGCGGTGGTAGCTTATCCGGGAATGGTGCACATTGACGAAGCTAAAGACTTCACACCAGTTATTGAAAAGGCACTGGAACTGGGAGGTTATACCGAGGAGCACAGAATGACAGGTATTAACGGAGGAACACAGGTCACAACCGGCTTTGGGCACGGTACTGTACTGTCGGTTGCAGATACGGTGATCGATGCCGTTAAAGCTGGAGCCATTAAGCACTTCTTCCTGGTCGGCGGCTGTGACGGTGCCAAATCTGGTCGTAACTATTACACCGAGTTTGTTCGCCAGACACCTCAGGACAGTGTGATTCTAACGCTGGCCTGCGGCAAATACCGCTTCAATGATTTGGATTTGGGAGAAATCGGCGGACTACCTCGTATCATGGATATGGGGCAGTGCAACGATGCCTACAGTGCGATTCGTGTCGCGGTAGCACTTGCTGAAGCTTTTGGCTGCGGTGTGAATGAACTGCCTCTTACCATGGTTCTCTCCTGGTATGAACAGAAGGCGGTCAGCATCTTACTAACACTGCTGTCTTTGGGTATCAAAAACATCTACCTTGGGCCAACACTTCCGGCCTTTGTTTCTCCTAGCGTCCTGAATTATTTAGTGGACAACTTTAACATTTCCCCGATTTCGACACCTGATGAAGATCTGAAGAAAATCCTCGGATAATCTATGCAGCAGGAACTGCTAAAAATAGCACCTTTCGGGATAATCCCTTTCAAGAGCAATAGACACTATTCGTTCAGAGAAGATTCAGCTAAATGCTAAGTTGGCTAATCGATTCGAAGAAAGAAAAAGTACCTTATTAGTTTAAAATATATAGGAGGTGGTCTAAATGGAAATTATTAAAGTGAATGAGTTGCCCTATATGCAGACTGGCTGGGGCACAAAAGGTAGGTCGATCGTAGACATGCCCGAAATCGGTATTATCAATTTGCTTCTCGAACCAGGAGAACAGGTTCCTTCACACAAAACACCGGTTGATGTGCTTTTTCAAGTTATAGAAGGCGAAGGCACTATTACTGTAGGCGAAGAAAGTGCGGTAATTTCATCTGGGGATATAATAGTTAGTCCAGCACAAATACCACATAGTCTGGAAGCCTCACAGGGGTGCCTGTTTTCGGTTTATGTTATCAAAGTTCCGAACACTAAAAAGAATGCTGTAAAGGACCCCAATGCCTAAAACGGATGCTTCGTGGAATGAACGGAAAAAGATTTTTCCGGATGATGGTGACCATCAGCGATTTCTTGATATTATATTAAAGAAAAAGACTGAAACGCAACTATTAATTTATGCTTATTACTTGATGGATAACCACATACATTTATTCATACGTGACGGCTAAAATGAGATATGAACAATTATGAAAGGCATAGCTACTAGCTATGCCATGTTTTTTAATGTCAAATACTATCGGGTAGGACATGTATAGGATCGTTTTAAAAGCAAGCCTATCGAGGATAAACGGTAGTTAATGTCGGTAATATGGTATGTTCACAACAATCCTGTGAAAGCCAAAATCGTTGAAAAACCTGATCAATACGAATGGAGCAGTTACCGAAGCTATGCGAGTCCAGAAGAGGCAACGATTGCGGAGGTAAGATATATTTTAGGGATGATTGGAGGAAACTTGAACGAAGCAATTCAGTAATTTACATTCTAAGGTTAGTAAAGGGGACCAGTATTCAACTGGTCCCCTTGCCCACAAATCTGCTAATTAGGCCAGGCTGAATGTTAGTACGTGTAAATGGTGATAATCTCCATAAGAAAACAATGAAGTCGGGGCGCGGGCGAAGCGAAGCGAGCAGTGCTGCCCGGCGGACGCCGTGTTAACAAATCATCATCGTTTACTATTTCATAGATTTTGGACCTGTCCCCTTGTCCCAGTCCGGGTTATATTCACCTACTTACTGTTGACTGAACCAGCAGACGGCAAGCCAAAGAACTGTCCCCATCCCCGTTGTAAAACTGAGGCAACCTGGGCTCTGGTAACATTTCCCCGGGGATCGAGGTTGCCTTTACCTTTGCCGGTTATCAGCCCTGCGCCCACCGCCCATTCCATAGCATCGGCAGCCCAAGCCGAAACCATTGCGCCGTCCGCAAATTGAGCTTTGTCGCCGCTAGCCGATACATCACAGCCGCAACTCTTGGCGTAGTTATACAGGATAACTGCCAGTTGTTCTCGGGTAGCGGGATTTTCCGGGCCAAATAACCCTGAACCATAGCCGCTGACAATGCCCTGCTTTGAAGCCCAAGCTACTGCATCTGTGTACCACATCTGGCCAGGTATATCGACAAAGCTGTTCTGTCCTCCGCCCGGCTCGCCGGCCACGTGATAAAGGACGGTAACCAGCATGGCCCGGGTCATATTGCTATCGGGGCTGAAGGTGCTGCTGCTGGTACCGGGAAAATACCCTTTTTGCGCGGCAAAGGCCACGCTTTCATAAAACCAGTCGTTTGCCCCCACATCCGCAAAGGGGTTGGTCCAAACAGGCTGAACCGGTGGCGCCTCATAGCCCACCACGTAATAGGACAGGTGAGTAAGAGTACAGCTCACACTTCCGGTTGTCGGGTCGTAAGTGCAGGGGATGCGGTTCAGGTTTCCAGCATCGTCCAGATACCATATAGAGACACCTTTCGCCACTTCGCCCTCCTTTAAGGTGTAGGGCAGGGTGAGAGTAACAACATCGCCTTCAAAGCTGGAGATGTTTTGGCCTCCGCTTAAGACTGATATGTTATAAACCGTGCCTTCTCCCACCGCCGCCTGCTGTACCGGGGAGAGTACTGAATGCTGCACGGTGGCAAGAGAGACGGTGACACGGTCTCCAGTTGCCTGCCCAGAGATGGAGGCTAGAGCATCAGGACTGATATTCAAAGTCCCACCCGGCATAATAAATTCTGCACCGTTTCCGTTCGCCGCCAGGATTTCAAAGACCGAGGCTGGAACAGTGATACCGGTAATACCGGAGACACTGCTTAGATTAAAGCTTGCCCGATTGTCGACATTATCAGATATCTTTTCAAGCAGGTACTCATTAATGTTAAGTTCCACATTATTGCCGTATCTGTTGTAGGGCACGGATACACCACCCACGATGGTGGTCGGTGAAGGTGACCCGCCGCCGCCACCACCGCTCCTGTACAAAACAGCCGGCACCTCGTTGTTTATCAAAGCAGGTGTGATACTGCCCCCTTCTGCGTTGTATCCGCTGGCCGTTACACTGTATTCGGCTTCACTGGCCCTTGGCACAACGCACCCGGTGACGCCATCGATGTTGGTCAGGTAAGTATTATTGTTCACGGTGACCGTTGCGCCGGGAATAGCTGAATTACCGGCGTCAGTTACCCGAAAGCGCAGGTAGCTCAGGCCGTTGGCACTAATGTCTTGTAGGGTGCCGGAATTCTCACTATTGTAACCCCGGCCTATGTGTTCACCACCGTCATTGCCGGTGGCCATAATTGCCGGGTTGTTCGCAACGGTGACGGTCGCACCGCTGCCACCGATATGTTCAGAAGTATAGGCACCGCCGCCGCCGATGCCTGCACCGCCGCCACCTGTGTTCCTGGTACCGTCATCCAAGATAGAGACCGTGCCACCGGTAGCTGTGACCGTGCCGCCAGTTATCGTAATATCTCCGCCACTGGCACTGCGACCACTACCTATGCCTGCGCCGTAATAACCTCCGGTGGCAGTGACGATGCCTCCGGAAATCGAAATTATGCCGCCGCTTCCGCCGCTAACTGTGGATCTGATGGTCCCGCCCCCGCCGATGCCTGCGCCGCCGCCGCCGGGAATTGTGTAATGGGTATTATCATAATATAATTTTCCAACCGTTCCGCCGGTGGCGGTTACCATACCGCCGCTGATGCTAATCTCCCCGCCGCTGGCACTGCGGCCGCCGCCAATACCTGCACCATATTTGCCGCCGGCAGCTGTGACCATGCCTCCGGAAACGGATATTATACCGCCGCTTCCGCCGATGAAACTGGCAGATTGGTTGCCGCCTCCACCTATGCCTGAAGCATTGGCACCGCCGGTAGCTGAAACCCTGCCGCCACAGATGGTAATCTCTCCTCCATCACCGCTAGCTCCCTCATCGCTTCCACCACCTCCACCGATGCCCGAACCTATGCCGCCACCGGTGGCCGTTACCTCACCGCCGGCAATGTTAATTGTACCAGCACTGCTGTAGCACCCACCGCCGATTCCGGCTCCAAAAAATCCGCCAGTTACCGTCAAGGAGCCGCTGCTAGCCGCCGTTATCTTAAGGGTCGCGTTGTTTGGTACTGCTAGACCCGCACATCTATAACCGCTTTTTAATGTGTTGTTGCCGATCAGTGTCAGGTTGACCTTCGAGCCAGCACCAATTGAAAAGGCACAGGCATCATATGTAGCCGACATGTCAATGTTTACACTATCCAAAGTGATATTGTACTCCGGGTTGCCATATACACTGCCGCTTACCGAGAATGTGTTGGCTGAGGTACTGCCGGTTATGATGTAGCTGCCAACAGTATTAATGGTGACTGCGTGAGCAGCACTGTCATAGTCATAGCCGGCAACGTTCTCCGAGACATTGCCAATATCAATTGTCACTGCATGAACCATACTGTCATAGACATAGTCGGCAACACTCTCCGGGACATTGTCAATATCAATGCTATTGACGTTGCCTTCCGCAGGAACTGGCGTGAGCAGCCACGTGAACATGCTCACACATAACAACAGACTCAGAAAACCTTTCGCTTTCAATCACTTCTACCTTCCTTTCTTACTCTCCCCGTTCGTTTTTCCATACACCTTCAACACGCATCGGTGACCTGTATCACTCCAGTATATACCTTCTTATCCATATTCTATACCTTATTGTTCGTGTATGGTTATTCTTTTTTCTATCACGGGCCATCGGTTTAAAAAATCATTGAAAATTGATTGCCCTGTTGGGCCTTATAATAGAGGTTGTTCATGGTGTACTCAATCCTCGGATAATCTATGTAGCAGGAACTGTCTTAAAATAGCGCATTTCAGGATAATCCCTTTCAAGAGCAATAGACACTATTCGTTCAGAGCAGATTCAGCTAAATGCTAAGTTGGCTAATCGATTTGAAGGAAGAAAAAGTAACCTTATTAGTTTAAAATATATAGGAGGCGGTCTAAATGGAAATTATCAAAGTGAATGAGTTACCCTATATGCAGACTGGCTGGGGCACAAAAGGTAGGTCGATCGTAGACATGCCCGAAATCGGTATTATCAATTTGCTTCTCGAACCAGGAGAACAGGTTCCTTCACATAAAACACCGGTTGATGTGCTTTTTCAAGTTATAGAAGGCGAAGGCACTATTACTGTAGGCGAAGAAAGTGCAGTAGTTTCATCCGGGGATATAATAGTTAGTCCAGCGCAAATACCACATAGTCCGGAAGCTACACAGGGGTGCCTGTTTTCGGTTTATGTTATCAAAGTTCCGAACACTAAAAAGAATGCTGTAAAGGACCCCAATAAGCCGAAACAACACCACCGCCAATAAGGCATAAGAGAAAATCTTTTGAGCTTTTCTTAAAAATATCCGTTCTTTTATCGTGGTAACGGGACATGGCGAGAAATAAAGAACCTTCCCCGCGTCACCTCA
>Ga0209613_1001702_pt1 | contig 18355 bp, 21 predicted proteins | sample BioC13SIPDNA_2_FD_185747 | JGI IMG/M metagenome (GOLD analysis project Ga0209613, IMG submission 185747) | Anaerobic biogas reactor microbial communites from Washington, USA - Biogas_R2_A C13 SIP DNA (SPAdes) (version 2) | ecosystem: Engineered > Bioreactor > Anaerobic > Unclassified | place... | reverse complement strand
TGGGACCGGCCCCACCCCACGGGCCGCCAGATCGACCCCCAGCTCCTGGAGAAGGTCCGGAACCTCGTCGACGTGGAGGGCCTGTCTCGGCGGGCCATCGCCCACCGGCTGGGGATCCCCGAGACCAACGCCCGGCGGGCCGTGGACGCCGTCCGGTTGGAGCAGGCCCGCGTCGAGTACCGCGCCCAGCAGGAGCGCCTCGACCAGGCAGAGCGAGTCGCGTCATGACCATCACCTACACGGACATCTTCTGCGGCGCCGGCGGATCCTCCATCGGCCTGACCGAGGCCGGCCTGCAGCTACGGCTCGCCGCGAACCACTGGGACCGCGCCATCGAGACCCACTCGACCAACTTCCCCGACGCCGAGCACCTCTGCGCCGACGTCAGCAACTACGACATGCGCCGGCTCCCGCGCACCGACGTCCTGTGGGCCTCCCCGGAGTGCTTTGCGGCGGGAACGCTCATCCTGACGGCGCGCGGCCTGGTCCCGATCGAGGACGTCGCAGTCGGAGACCAAGTACTCACCCACGCCGGTCGATACCGTCCAGTCACCGCGACCATGAACCGGCAGGCTGCCACCGTCCGACTCAGCGGCCAGGGCAACACCCGCGGGCTGGAAGTCACAACCGATCACCCGGTCTGGACGACGACCGGGGCAGGCGTGGTCGAGTGGACCAAGGTCGCCGACATCGCTCTCGACGGAAGTACTCGCTGGGCCACGCCGACCGTGTATCCACCCGCTGAGATCCCCCGGATCGTCGGTGCCCGCCCGGTTCACGTCGAGGACCCCAGGTTCGCGTGGCTCGTTGGCCGCTGGCTGGGAGACGGGTCGCTCCGGGTCCGCGACGGCAAGTCGTCCGAGGCGTTCATCACGTGTGGGAAGCACGAGGCAACCGACATCGAGGGCCGCCTGACCTGGGTTCACCACAACTGCGGGACATGCGCCCCAGAGTTGACCTGGGCCCGCCGGGAGCTGCGGACCGCCTACGTCTACGCGAACAGCCACTCCGAGTTCGCTCGCTGGCTACACGAGCACTTCGGGCAGCACGCCCATGGCAAGACGGTCCCGACATGGGCGCTCGGCGCCCCAGAGTCGTGGCGCCGGGCGCTCCTGGACGGCTACCTCTCCGCCGACGGGCACAACAACGGGCGCGGCTGGCAGGCAGCCTCGGTATCGAAGCAGCTCGCGCTGGGCATCCGGCTCCTCGCCGAGTCCCTGGGCCACCGCGTCAGCCTGACCTACAGCCACCGTGACACCTGGCGCATCGAAGGCCGCACCGGTCGCGCTCGCCCGCAGTGGTCCGTGCAGTGGCTCCATCACATCAACCGTGTCACCGCTCGCACCGCGACTGAGTTCGGCGGCCACGCGTGGGGCGTCGTGAAGGGCATCGAGCCGGCCAGTACCAGCACGACCGTCTACGACATCACCGTGGCGGATGACCACTCGTTCATCGCCGACGGCATCGTGGTCCACAACTGCACTTGGCACTCCCCGGCCGGCGGACGGAAGCGGGTCCGTGCACAGCTGGACCTCCTCGACGACTACGTGCCCACCGACGGCGGGATCCGCTCCCGCGCGACCGCCTTCGACGTCATCCGCGCAGCCGAGGTGCACCGCTACCGGGTCGTCATCGTCGAGAACGTCGTCGAGTTCGCCGACTGGCCGCTGTTCGGCTGGTGGCTCGACGGCATGCGGAAGCTCGGCTACAGGCCACAGATCATCAGCGTGTCCAGCGCACATGTCGGGGGCCCAGGGAACCCCTTCGCACCTCAGTGGCGCGACCGGATCTACATCTTCATGACCGCGAAGGGTGTCCCGGTGCCCGACGTCCGGCCCCGGCCCTTGGCCTGGTGCCCCGACTGCGACCAGGTCGTGAACGCCGTCCAGGCGTGGAATCCCGGCCGATCGATCGGGAAGTACGGGCAGCAGTACGTCTACCGGTGCCCGAACAGCTCCTGTCGGAACACCATCGTGGAGCCCTACGTCCTGCCAGCAGCAGCAGCGATCGACTGGACCGACCTCGGGACCCGGATAGGAGACCGGAAGCGCCCCTTGGCCGCCGCCACGCTGCGCAGGATCCGCGCCGGTCTGGATCTGTTCGCCCAGCCGAGCGTGGTGGTCAACCGCTCCCACAACCGCACCAGAGGGGTGGACGAGCCGCTCGCTCCGCTCACGACCGGCCGCAACCATGCCCTGGCTGTCCCGCCGCTCCTCGTCCCTGCTGGCGGACCCCGGGGCGAGGCCCGGTCCGCCGAGGAGCCGATGCGGGCACGGCTGACCCGCGACTGGGAGGCGCTGGTCACGCCGCCGTTCGCGGTGAACGTCAACCACACCGGGGACGACGGCCGCCCGTACCCGGTCGCCACTGGGCCGCTACCTCCGCGCACCACCCGCATCGGGGACGGCATGGTCACCCCCGAGGCGTTCCTGACCGTCCTGCGGAACAACCAGTTCGGCCAGAGCGTGGAGACGCCGTTGTCGGCCGTCACCGCTGGAGGAGGGCACCACGCGCTGACCGTCCCCCCGGGTGCCTTCTACGTGAAGCACTTCACCCCGCGTGGAGCGTGGGGACAGATGTCCAAGGACGTCAGGACGGAACCGCTGGGCTCAATCACCAGCGCAGATCACCACTCCCTGGTCATCCCCTACCGCCGGGGTCGAGCCAAGACCACAGGCGAGCCGCTGCACACCCTCGGTACCCGCGACTCGGCCGCTCTTGTCGAGCCGGCCGTCGCCGTCGAGGACTGCCGGTTCCGGATGCTCAAGCCCCGCGAGCACCTCCGCGCCCAGCGGTTCCCGGACTCCTACGTCGTTACGGGCAACAAGGGCGAGCAGACCATGCAGGCCGGGAACGCCGTGAGTAGCAACGTCGCGCACTGGCTCGGCACGAAGGCACTGGAGGCCCTCTCGTGATGGGTCAGCTGGTCGAGGCTGCGGTGCGGAGGGCTTCGGCGAACTCCTCCGGGTGGGCCAATGCCACCTGGCAGGCCGCGACGAGTGCCTCGGAGAGGGTGACTTCCCTGCCGAGCGGCGTCGTCACGGCGATCTTCGCCGATCGGAGGGCGTCCCGCGCTGCGGGCTCCAGTTGCATGCTCACGTACCGCGGTCCCATAGCGATTCATGGTACATGGCTTACCGTCATCACGAGTCGTTCGCTATGGTGTGCTGTCATGACGAACGACAGCGAGTGGGTGGCGTGATGGACTACCGCGACTTCCTCACCGCGAAGGTCGACTTCGACCGCAGCTATGGGTTCACCGTCCCCGACGACGCCGTCCACCCCCTGCTCATGCCCCACCAGCGGGACATCGTCCGCTGGGCAGTCCACGGCGGCCGCCGCGCCATCTTCGCCGCCTTCGGGCTCGGGAAGTCCGTCATGCAGCTGGAGGTCCTTCGGCTGACCATCGAGCGCGCCGGCGGCGCCGCGCTGATCGTGTGCCCCCTCGGCGTCCGCCACGAGTTCGTCCGGGACGCCGCGATGCTGGGCCTGACCACGCGGTTCGTGCGCCGCTCCAGCGAGGTCGACGGACCCGGCCTGTACCTGACGAACTACGAGTCCGTCCGTGACGGCAAGCTCGACCCTGCCCTGTTCACCGCGGCCAGCCTCGACGAGGCCAGCGTCCTGCGCTCCTACGGGTCCAAGACCTACCAGGTGTTCACCGAGCTGTTCCGGGGCGTGCCGTACCGGTTCGTCGCCACCGCGACGCCGTCCCCGAACCGGTACAAGGAACTGATCCACTACGCCGGTTTCCTCGGCGTGATGGACACCGGACAGGCCCTCACCCGGTTCTTCCAGCGGGACTCCACGAAGGCCAACCACCTCACCCTGTACCCGCACAAGGAACACGAGTTCTGGCTGTGGCTGAACACGTGGGCGATCTTCCTGCAGAAGCCGTCGGACCTCGGGTACAGCGACGACGGATACGACCTGCCCGACCTCGACGTCGTCTACCACGAGGTCACCGCCGACCTGTCCGACGACGGCGCGGACCGGGACGGGCAGCAGCGGCTGTTTCGCGTCACCCAGCTCGGCGTCACTGGCGCCGCCCGGGAGAAGCGCGACACCCTCCCGGCCCGGGTCGCCAAGGCCGCCGAGCTCGTCGCCGCCGCCCCTGACGACCACTTCATCCTGTGGCACGACCTCGAAGACGAACGCCGCGCGATCAAGCGGGCCATCCCCGAAGCCACCGAGGTCTACGGGTCCCTCGACCTGGACACCCGGGAGCAGCGGGTCATCGACTTCGCGAGCGGCCGTTTGCGGATCCTCGCCACCAAGCCCGAGCTGTCCGGATCCGGGTGCAACTTCCAGCGGCACTGCCACCGGGCCGTGTTCGTCGGCGTCGGGTTCTCGTTCAACGACTTCATCCAGGCCGTCCACCGCCTGCAGCGCTTCCAGCAGACCCGCCGGGTGCGCATCGACGTCATCCACGCCGACTCCGAGCGGGAGGTCGTGCGCACCCTCCAGGCGAAGTGGGCCCAGCACAGGGAGCTGACCGCGAAGATGAGCCACGTCATCCGCGAGCACGGCCTCAACCAGGCCAGCATCGCCGAGGCCCTCACCCGTTCGATCGGCGTCGACCGCCTCGAGGTCTCCGGGCAGGGGTGGCTGGTCGCGCGCAACGACTGCGTGCAGGAGACCAGGGACATGCCCGACGGGTGCGTCGACGGCATGGTCCTCACGTCGATCCCGTTCTCCAACCACTACGAGTACACCCCCGCCGTGGAGGACTTCGGGCACACCGACGACAACGATCACTTCTGGTCGCAGATGGACTACCTGACCCCGGAGCTGCTGAGGGTCCTCGCCCCCGGCCGGATCTACGCCTGCCACGTCAAGGACCGGATCCTGTTCGGCAACGTCACGGGCGCTGGCGTCCCGACGGTGTCCCCATTCCACGCCGAGGCCATCGCTCACGGCCGCCGGCACGGCTTCGACTACCTCGGGATGATCACCGTGGTCACCGACGTCGTCCGGGAGAACAACCAGACCTACCGTCTCGGCTGGTCCGAGCAGTGCAAGGACGGCACGAAGATGGGGGTCGGGTCCCCGGAGTACGTCCTGCTGTTCCACAAGCCGCAGACCGACCGGACCCGCGGCTACGCCGACCTCCCGGTGGCCAAGGACAAGACCGACTACACCCGCGCGCGGTGGCAGCTGGACGCGCACGCGTTCTGGCGTTCCTCCGGGGACCGGCACCTCACCCCGGAAGAGCTGGCAGGGCTGCCCACCGAACAGATGTCGAGGCTGTTCACCGAGCAGACCCTGCGGCAGGTCTACGACTACGACGCGCACGTGCGGCTCGGGGAGGCCCTGGAGGGCCGCGGCGCGCTCCCGGCAACGTTCATGGCGCTGGCGCCCGGCTCGTGGGCCCCGGAGGTCTGGCACGACGTCAACCGGATGCTGACCCTCAACACGGAGCAGTCCAGGCGCGCACAGGCGATGCACGTCTGCCCGCTGCAGTTCGACATCGTCGACCGGCTGATCAACCGGTACACCAACCCGGGCGAGCTGGTCTTCGACCCGTTCGGGGGGCTGTTCACCGTGCCGGTGCGGGCGCTGCGGCTTGGGCGCCGGGGGCGGGCCGTGGAACTGAACACCGGGTACTTCCTCGACGGCGTGAAGTACCTGCAGGCCGAGGAGCGGCGGTTCGCCATGCCGAGCCTGTTCGACCTCGACGACGCGCCGGCACGGGCAGCGTCATGAGCCGCAGGCCCGCCGCCGCCGAGGAGTGGACGTTAGGTGTCCCGCTCCGGCACACCTGCGCTGGAACCCCGCACTACCCCAGGCGCCGGAGGCCGTCATGACGTGGTTCGTGATCGACGACACGTTCGCGTTCCACCCGAAGGTCGTCGCTGCCGGCAACGCCCTCACCCTGTGGGTCCGGGCCGGGGCGTGGTGCGCCCAGCAGCTCACCGACGGGCACGTGCCCTCCCACATGATCCCGGCGCTGGGGACGAAGCGGGACGCCGGGAAGCTCGTCGAGGTCGGGCTGTGGGAGCGCGTCGAGGACGGCTACGTGTTCCACGACTGGAGCAGCTACCAGCAGTCCCGCGAAGAGGTGGAGCGGAAGCGTCGGCAGAGCGCCGACCGGGTGGCGAAGTGGAGGAAGCGCCAGCAGGACCAGGGTGTAACGCCCGACGAGGACGTTAAGCCGAGTGCACGTAACGCGTCTCGTAACGGCGTACGTAACGCGTTACGTACGCCGTTGGTAACGCCGCCCCCTACCCAAACCCATACTACGAACCTCCCTACGGTCGGTTCGGGCGATCGCTGCGCTCCGCCCGCCGACACCCTCAACCTCGACGTCCCAAGCCCCGACCCCGAACCCGCAGAGGTCCACGCCGGCACCGTCGTCGCCGCCTGGACCGACGCCTGCATCGCCAACGACGTCCGCCCCACCGCCGCCCAGCGCGCCCAGGTCGGCCGCCTCGCCCGCGAACTCCTGACCGACGGCAACGCCCCTGCCCGGGTCCTCGCCGCCGCCGCCCAGGCCGGGGCACGCGGCTACGTGACCATCGACCGGGAACTCACCGTCATGGCCGGGCGAGCCCCCACGAACACGCCACCAGATCCCGCTGACCGGATCCTCGCAGAGGCCCGCCGCACCGGAGGCGTCGTCCTCCGCCGCGACGCCGACCCCGGCCGTCCCGCCTGCCCCCAACACCCCGAGTTCCCCGCCGACGCCTGCCCCGAATGCGAGGCCACCCCGTGACCGAGACCCTCGACCCCGGCGTCGACCCCCGCACCCCACCCCAGGACCTCGACGCCGAACAGTCGGTCCTCGGCGCCGCGATGCTGTCCCGCCCCGCCCTCGACGACCTCACCGGCACCGGCCTGACCGGCCAGGACTTCTACCGGCCCGCGAACGAACTGATCTGGGACGCGATCACCGGACTGCACGCCACCGGGCAGCCCGTGGATGCCGTGACCGTCGCCGACCGGCTGCGCACCGCCGGGCACCTCGGCCGGGTCGGCGGCCCCGCCTACCTGCACACCCTGATCTCGTCGGTGCCGACCGCCGCGAACGCGACCTGGTACGCGAAGACCGTCCGCAGGTGCTCGGCGCTGCGCCGGGTCGTGGAGGCGGGCACCCGGCTGGCGCAGTCCGGGTACGACCCGGGCACCGACCCCGCTGAGGTCCTCGACGCCGCCCAAGCCACCCTCGCGAACGTCGCCGATGGCCTGCATGGCGATGACTTCTCCACCGACCTGGCGACGGCCGTCGACGAGGCACTCACCCAGATCGAGGAGGGTGTCCCGTCGCACCCGACGGGGATCCCTCGCCTGGACGACACGCTGCGCGGCTGGATCCCCGGGACGCTCACCACGCTCGCGGCTCGCCCCGGGGTGGGGAAGTCGGCGATCGCGTGGCAGTCCGCGCTGCACCTCGCGGTGAAGGCCGGGCTCCCGGTTGGGTACACGTCCCTGGAGATGCCCCGCCCGGAGCTGATCCAGCGCGGGTTCGCCCACATAGCGCAGGTCGACTACGGGCGGATCCAGCGCAACCACTCCGGGGAGGCCTTGACCGACGCCGAGTGGCGGGCCATCGCGAAGGCCCGCGCCCAGATCGAGACGTCGCCGCTGCACCTGACGGACCGGCCGTGGGCGTCGGTGTCGACGATCCGCCACGACATCAGGTCGTTCACGCGCACTGTCGGGATGCCGCCGGTGGCGTGGTTCGTGGACTACCTGCAGTTGTTGGCGCCGGCGGACCGGCGGGTGCCGAGGGAGCAGCAGGTCGCAGAGATCACCCGATCGTTGAAGCTGCTCGCGAAGGACACCAAGGTCGCGATCGTCATGCTCTCCCAGCTGAACCGGGAGGGCGCGAAGACCGGCCGGCAACCGGTGCTCACCGATCTTCGGGAGTCCGGTGCGGTGGAGCAGGACTCCGACCGGGTGGTCCTGCTGCACCGGGACACGAGTAACGACGAGGAAGCCGACCCGAACGAGCTGGTGGTGATCGTCGCGAAGAACCGGCAGGGCCAGTGCGGGACGGTGTCGATCCGGTGGGATGGGACGAAGCAGACAGCGTGGGCGCCGTGGTCCTCGGGTGCGGCGCTGCGGGGCCAGCAGTGATGGCCGGGGTGCAGCTGTCGCTGCCGACCTGCGCGCTACCGGGATGCCGGGCGCTGGTCGCCGAACCCGGCAACGTCTGCCCCGGGTGCCGCGAGGCCTTCGGGGACTACCTCGCCCCCGTGGAACGGGACGTGGAGGTCGGCGCCGAGGACGTGGCCGCCCGGTACGCGGCCCGCGACGAAGCCGTCCGCGCCGCCTACGCCGCCCGCCGGACCCCGGCACCGGCCGCTGAGCTGGAGATGCGACGCAACCAGCGGTGCTGGCTCTGCGAGGAGCACCGCACCTGCACCCGCACCCCCACGGGGTGGGAGTGCCCCACCTGCCAGGCCATCACCTGACCGCGAGGAGACCCAAGATGACCATCATCGACCCCGGCCCCGAGTGGGTCTGCGACTACTGCGGCGCGAACAGCCTCTACGACGCCGATCGGCCCTGGGCCGCTATCAACCAGCGCCAGGACTGCGCCGACGAGGTGAGCAGCCGGTGACCACCTACCCCTACCAGCACGAGGCCTGCCCGAACTGCCTCAACCCCGAGGCCCGGGAGACGAAGGGCATGTTCTGCCAGTCGTGCGGCCACGACTACGCCCCCGACGCCACCGCCCAGGACCCGCCCGAGCTGGAGTCCCTGCCCGACGAACTGACCCCCCGCGACCAGGCCATGGTGGCCGTGCACGTCGCCCTCGGGGAGTTCAACGCCAGCCGCGACGACGGCGACCCGGAGGCGCGGATCCCGATCCCCCTGCGCGAGACCATCGTCGACGCCGTCCTCTCCACCGCCCCGGCCCAGCTGGTCACCGAGGACACCAGCGACGGCTACTACACCTTCGCCGAGCTGTACGAGCACCGGCACGCCCTGTGGTGTGCGTTCGCGGCTCACATGCTTCGGGGTCACGGGCGGGGCATGGTCGCGTGGAAGTCCCGCGCCCACCACCCGGCCGACCAGCCGATCTACCCCGGGCACTTCATCGCCGGGGTGGACCTGCCCGGCTGCGGGCAGGTCTCCTACCACCTACCGGAGTGCTGGTGGGATGCCTGCCCGGGGCACGTCGCGCCGCATGCTCCGGCATGGGACCACCACTCACCGTCCGATGTCGTGTCCCGGCTGACTGCGTTCGCGGCGCTCACCGCTCAGGCCGCGAGCCCTGACCGCGGCTTTCGGCCGATCCCCGAGCGGGCCCGAGACGACGGGGCCCGTGCCTTGGCCGCCGGGTGGCCCTGGGACGACAACACCGGATGCGAGCACGTCAACGGGCTCGCCGACCTCAGGGCGTCAGCCCTGATCGAACACGAGGACTGCTACCCGACGGCGTGGTGGCCCAGCCGCAAGGTTGTCGCCGCTTCGGTGGTCCGTGGGCTCCTGGAGTCCGGATGGACCCTCACCCCGCCACCCGGGGGCGACCGGTGACGACATCGAAGGCCCCAACCGCCGAGGCAAGCCTGCGCGCCGCTGTCCGCGAAGCCCACGGCGTCCTTAAGGACATGCGCGGTGTCCTGGCCGACCTCCGAGCCGAGCGGCGCGCCGTCGAGCAGCTCCTCGACGGGATCCCCGCGAAGGTCGACGAGCGGATCGAACGCCAGGTCGTCGAGGGCCTCGCCGAGCTCGGCAACCAGACCGACAAGGCCATGCGCGCATCGGTCGCGAAGGTCATCTCCGAGTTCGACCACCTCGCGGAGATCATCCTCGGGAAGGACGAGCAGGCGCGCGGGGAAGGCCGCGAGCCGCTGGAGACGCTCATCCTCCGGAACCGGGAAGCCGCTGGGGCACCGGAGGTCGTGCACCGGTGCCCGCCGCTCGGGGCCAGCCTTATGCCATGCTGCGCCCGGTTCCCGTCCGAGATCCCTCGCGTCGACCGGCTGACCATGGACCCCAGCCTCGTCACCTGCACGGGGAGCCCGTCGTGAAGGCCCTGACCATCCGCCAGCCGTGGGCCGCCGCCATCTTCCTGCCCGACCACGCCAAGGACGTCGAGAACCGGTCCCAGCGAACCCAGGTCACGGGCATAGTCGCAATCCACGCCGGGCTCCGCTGGGACGACGAAGGGCAGAGGACCGTCTTCGATCTCACCCGCCGGATGTACATCCAGGCGGCCACCGGGGCGGTCCTCGGCCTCGTCCGTGTCACCGGCTGCCACCTGTCCGCGCCCGGCTGCTGCTCGTCCCCGTGGGCACAGCCGGGCGCCCGGGTCCATATCACCCTGTCCGACCCGGTGAAGCTCCCCGAGCCGGTGCCGTGCCGCGGTGCCCAGGGCTGGTGGAACCTGCCACTGGACGTCCTGAGGGCCGTGAACGAGCAGCTCGGCCAGCTGGTGCTCGCGGAAGCGGAGGCCAGAAGGTGACCACACACGGCGACTCTTCCGACGAGCAGGAGGCCCGGCGCAGATTCGCGCTCCACCAGGCCGTCCAGGCGATCCGCCACCAGACAGATCAGGGCACCGAGGACATCGCCCGGCACGTCCTCATCCTGGCCCGCACCTTCGAGGCATACGTCTCCGGCGAGCAGTCGACAGAGTTCACGGGTCCGTTGTCTCGGCAGCAGGCCAGGGTCCTGCAACTGCTCGCCGAAGGCCTGACGATCTCGGCCTGCGCCCACCGGCTGGAGGTCTGTGAGTCAACCGTGAAGTCCCACATCCGGATGTCAATCAAGCGGCTCGGCGCGGGTAGCCGGATAGAGGCGATCCTGGTCGCCACGCGCCTCGGGCTACTCGGGGGGACTCCGTGATCTGGGACCCCGCCGGCGACGACCCGCCCGAGCTGACCTTCTGGGACCGACTGGCGATCTGGTGGGCGAACTGGTTGAGCCGGTACTGCCTGGCCTGTGACGAGCAGTACCGGCCGTGGTCCCGGCGGCACCGGTCCTGCCACTGCGGGATCTCCCGCCCGGACACCTGGACCCCGGCGGACCGCGTGGCGTTCCGGGCCATCCTCGACGCCGCGCGCCGAAAGCACGGGGGTGAGACGTGACCTGGACCGAGGACCAGATCGACGCCTACTACAGCCTGCTGGGCCGTAACGTCCGCCGACTCCGGCTCAGCGCCCAGCTCACCCAGCAGCAGGTCGCCGACGTCTGCGGCCTGACCCGGTCCAGCGTCGCGAACCTGGAGTGTGGTCGCCAGCGGTCGCCGGTGCACACCATCTGGCTGATCGCCAAGGCCCTCGGCGCGGACCTCGGGGTCGTCGCCCCGGACGCCGGGGACGGGATCTCGACCCAGCTCATCGTCCAGGAGACGATCCGGGAGCAGGCACGGGAGATCGGCCGGCTGCGGGGCAAGCTCGGGCGGATCCGCGCGGTGCTCGGAGGTGGCGAGCCGTGACCTGGGATCCGACCGATGACCAGCGGGCCAGGGAGAACCGGGTCCGGAAGGCCGTCGAGATCGCCGGGTGGATGTGGCACCGGCACCTCGACGCGATCACCGTCGCCGGGTGGGACACGGCGACGCTCCGGAAGGTGGCGCGCGAGGCCGGGGTGAACCCGCCCCACGACGGGTCCCCGACGTGGGACCTGGTCGCCGAGGGCCTGACCCGGTGGGAGGTCGAGCGGACCGGGAAGCGGGAGCACCTCGACGAGCACGCGGACTGGTGTGCCGGGTGCGGATGGCTCCTCCTGCACCCGACCGGTAACGACGACGCCGAACCGTTGGCGGTCGAGAGTCCACCGGCAACGGACCTTGCCGATCCGCCGGTCGCAGAGGTGGACGAGCCGGTCGTGCGGGCCTTCGTCGAGACGCTGATCGACGTCGGCGAGTCCTGGCCGAAGGGCTGGTGTGCCCTCACCGCGCTCGGCCCGGTCGACCCGCCGAAGACCTGCACCGTGCTCGTCGACAGCCCGGACCTGGCCATCGTGGACGGCGTCCCCTGCGGCGCCCCTGCCGTGGTCCGGACCCCGACGTCGACCGGCGCCGACGTATGGAGGTGCGCCCAGCACCCGCCCCTGGCCGGGGAGTGGGGCAACGGCCTGAACTGGGCACCGTCCCGTTGCATCCTGCCGCTCAGGTGCTTCTGCGGACGTCACGAGATCACGGGCTGGACGCCTGCCGGGGACACCGTCCTCGACCAGCAAGCCATCGCCAGCGGGAAGCGCCGATCGTCCCCGCACCGGTACGCCGAGGCCCGGGCGGCGGTCTCATGACCGCCCGGGTACTCCACCTGGTCCGCGATCCGGAGCCGGAGGAGCCGGACCTGACCCCGGCGGAGCAGGGAACGCACCGGAGCGGGTGGCGCAGCTCGCGCCGAAGGGCCTCAAGCAGGCGAACTGATCTCCTGGATCTCTATCCCCTGGCACCTGTCGGTGCACAAGCGCACAATCGGTGTGTGGACCCCGTCAGCAGAGCCTGCCGCAACGACGTGCACGCGCCCGCGTGCACCGGCTGCGCGTGCCGCTGCCACCCCGACGACATCCGGGTGTTCTACGAGCGCCGGTACGGCGTCCCTCGGCGCCCGAAGCGTGCGAGCACCCGGCGCCGGACCCGGACGGCGAGACCGGCCCGCCGCGCCGCGTAGGTAGCCCTACTCAGCGCCGGACGCTGACCCCTGCTGGTCATTGAACCGCGCCGTGCGGCCGAGGGATGCCGCGTAGCGGGCGACGTCCTCGCGTCGGTACCTGCGGTGCCCCCCGGGGGTGACCGAGTGCGGTAGCCGGTCCCGGTCGATGCGGAGGACGGTCGACGTCGACAGGCCGAGGACCCTGGCCACTTGGGCGGACGTCAGTTCCTCCACGCCCGCCAGGGTACCGATCACTACCTGTCACGCCCTTCAACTGTGTCGATCCTGTCACTGAGTCTATGGCAGGATTGACAGGAATGACAGATGTGGCAGAATCAGGGTGACCGTGAATCTGTCAATACCGTCAGGACTGTCAGCTACTCGGGGAGCCGCAGTGATCACGCACCTGCTCGACCGCGTCCGCTCGGAACGCGACCGCCGCCGCTGGAACCACGCCGTCCGCTACGCATCGCCCGGCGACCACGCCACCGCCACCGTCATCGGCCCCGGCTGGATCACCTGGACGTCCGGGCCGATCCGCCGCAACCCGGCCGAGTGCCCCTGGCCCGATGCCACCGATGCCGAACGTCGCACCTGGAAGGCTCTCTACGCCGGGCTCCTCGTGGTCGGCGACGTCCGCCTCACCCGCCGCTCCTACACGGCCTGGTCCCCCCGCAACGTCCTGCGCCTCGACCTCGACGAGGACCTGATCCCCACCTGGGACCCGCCGATGCTCACCCAGCCCGCAACGGCCCTCGCGGTCGCCCCGGTCGGGACGAAGGTCACGGTGTGGTGGATCCGCGACGACGATCCCCTCATGCGGTACGCCGTCCAGGGGCAGCTCGTCGCCGGCGCCGACTCCGGCGAGATCCTCGTCGGCGGCCTCGACGGCCAGGCCGAGTCGGTGCCTCTGGACAGGATCGACGCCGCCCGCCTCGGCTGGGTCACGGAGGTGACCCGGTGAGCCTCACCTTCGCCGTCGCGCTGGCCGTGACCGTCGCGTTCCTCGCTCTCGCGGTCGTCTCCGTGCGCCGCGGGTCCCGCCCCTACGTCGCACCCGCCCGGCACGTCGCGTCCGGCGACCAGGAGGTGTCGGACCCTGCCGACACCGTGAACGCCTGAACCGCCCCATATGCGGCCTGTGCGACGCTGCCCGCCGCGCAAGCCTGCCCCACGACCAGACCGCGAGGACACGATGACCGTCGACACCCCCACCGAGCCGGTACCCGCGTGGGTCAACCGCGCTCGACTCACCGGCATCGTGGTCCTCTCCGTCGTCGCCGCCATCGGCGCCGCCGCCTCCTACCTCGGCCTCAAGGCCGGCTTCGACCCGTGGTTCCCCTCCCCGATCGCCGCGGCGCTGCCGATCCTCGTCGACGGCGGCATCCTCGGCGCCTCCCTCCGGTGGCTGGCCGGCGTCCGCCTCGGCCGCCCCGTGCACGCCTGGCGGCTCCTCGCCCACGCCGGGGTAGCGGTCACCATCGGCCTGAACGCTGCCGCCTCACCGGGCCCCGGCGGGATCATCTGGCACGTCGTCGCCCCCGCCTCGTGGGCTGTCCTCGTCGAACTGGTCGCCCGCGACGCCGTCGGCGACCACCGCGCCGAGCAGACCACCCCGCTCGCCCGGATCCCCCTGCGGCTGTGGATCACTTCCCCGGTCGAGTCCGCCCGGACCTGGGTCCACGTCGCCCGCACCACCGCAGCCGTCGCAGCCCGCCGCGAGGTCGCCGTCCACGGCGCCGCGCGGACGATGCTTCGCCTGGCCACCCCGGCGCTGCGCGGCTGGCGCATCCGCCGGGAACTGGTCCGCCGCATGCGCTCCGGTGTCCTGGCCCCGCAGGCCGTGCTCGACGCCTGCGCGCCCCGGGCCGACGGGACCCGGCCGGGCCGGGAGGAGATCCTCCGGGCGGCCGTGACGACGATCCTCACCGACCCTGGGCCGGGCCACGACCGGCACACGAGCGGGCCGCAGTCCCCGGACCGTGGCCCGGCCCAGAACCACCACGAGACTCCCGGTTCGGTCGCCTCTCCCGCGGAGGACCGGGTCCGGTCCGGGCCAGCACCCCTCCGGCTGGCCCGGCCCACCGGACCGGACCACACCCCTGGTCCGGTCCACGGCGGTCCGCTGCGGGTCGTGGCCCGGTCCGCAGCGGACCGTCCCGAGCACCACTGGACCGGACCGGCCCGGCCCAAGGGACTCCGGTCCGGCCCGGCGGCCCAGCGGCCCAACGGTTCGGCCCGGGCCAACGGCCCAACCCCACGGCCCACTGGGCCGGTCCACGACGACCCGCTGTGGTCCACCGCCCTGGACCTGGCCCGCGACATGGACCGGTCCGGCACCGCCATCACCAAGCGGTCCATGGCCGCCGCGCTGCGGGCCGCGCACGGCTCCTGCGGCGGGGACCGGGCCGCCCGCCTGGCCGCCGCCGCCCGCGACGCCCTCACCACCCCAACCGAGAGGACCGCCGATGCCTGACTTCGAGCTGCGCCACCGGGGACGCACCGTCACCCGGTTCGTCGCCGACGTCGACCCCGACGACGAGACCGAGTGCGTCGAGCTGCTCGAGCGCACCGCCGCCGAGCAGCGCATCAACCCCAAGCAGGCGGTCCTACGCACCTGGGTCGGCAGGCACCGCTACCCCCGCGACTACCGCACCTGACCACCAGGTGGGCACCCGGGCAACTGGGCAACCGGGCAACCCACACGTGTAGGCGCACGCGCGCGACCTGCCCACTTGCCCAGTTGCCCACTCACCCACGAGGAGGGGAGACACGTGAACGCGACCCTGTGGGTCCTGCTGGTCGTCGCCGGGTTCGGCGGACTGTGGTGCGTCGACAAGGCAGGCAGCGGCCTGCTCAAGGCCCTGTTGGTCCGAGCAGCGGCGTTCAGCTTCGCCGGCGCCGGGATGCTCGGCGCATCCGGGTGGATCGGCACCGCCATCACCAAGGTCATCGCTGCCGTGAACGACGCCGCGGCCGAGGCAGGCATGGTCGCCCTCGGCACCGCGGCCGTGTGGATCGCCTGGCTGGTCCTGGGCATCGGCTGGATCCTCACGATCCTGCCCGAGTCCTGGTTCAAGGCGGAGATGCCCGACTGGCTGTCGGTGACCGGGCTGGTCCTGCCCGGCCTGGCCGTGTCGATCCCCGGCCCGGTCGGCAACGCCATCCAGGGCTTCATCCGTGGCGCCGGGCAGCTGATGATCAGCCTGGTCGGCGGGTCTGTGGGCCAGTGATGGACCCCTTGACCGCCGCCGCGGTGGGCCTCGCGCTCGCCTACGTGACGGTGGCCCCGGACCGGGCCACCCTCGCCGTGTCCCGCGGGGCGGCCTCGGCGGTCCGCGGCGGGTGGACCGCGGCCCGCACCGAGGGCGTGCGGGCCATCGACGCGCGGGCCGGGTACACCCCGGGCCAGCGGGCCACGATGCGGACCGGGGGAGTGGACCGGCCCACGAAGCGGACCGGGAAGCGGCCCACGGGCCGGTCCACGACGAGCGGCCCACGGGCCGGAGCGGCCCAACGGCCCAACACCACCCCGGGCCGTCCCGGTCCCCGGTCCACGGCCCAGCGGCCCACGGACCGCCACGGCGCCCTGGGCCGGGCCACGCGGGCCGGCCTCGCCGCCATGCCCGCCGCCGCCTGGACCGGGGCACGCGAAGCCCTCGCCACCCGGGCCGCCACCCAGCAGGCGAACGCGATCCGGCTCAAGGACGTGGCCCGCGCCCGCAAGACCGAACACCACCAGCGCGCCAAGCGCACCCGACCCAAGGAGGACCAGACCATGGCCCAGCGCACCAGCATCGGATCCGGCGAGCTCACCTCCGTGCAGCAGCTCCTCGCCGAGATCCGCGACGTCGCCCCCCGGCTGGAGCAGCTCCACACCGAGCTCACCGAACTCGGTGAGTGGGTGTCCGGGCTCACCGAGCGGTACGTCGCCGCCGACTTCGGCACCCGCGGCATCACCGACGGCGTGTCCGCCGTCGCCGAGACCAACCCCGACGCCGCCGTCCAGGTCGTCACCGCGCTCACCGAGGCCCTGCAGGCGCTGTACGGCGCGTGCCGCGAGGCCGAGATCGTCACCGAGGCCGCCGACACCGTCCAGGCCGAGGGCAACCTCTCCGGGTTCCAGGGGCAGTGATGGACGGCACCCCGGTCCGGGTCACCGACGACGGCCGCCTCGTCTGGGACACCCCAGGGGGTCGGCACTCGTCGGTGTTCTCCCGCGCGCCCGAGACCCTCGCGCGTGGCCTGTGGCGGCACCGGTGGCAGCTCGCGCCGCTGCCCGCAGCGACCGGGGTGCTCGTCCCCGCCCTCACCCACCCGACCCCGGTCGTCCTCGGCTGCGCCGCGGTCACCGCCGTCTCCGGGGCGTGGGCCAGGAAGGGCAGGCCGCTGGCCGGGCGGATGTGGCTGTCCGCGAAGGAGCGGGCCGTCGTCGCCCAATGGGCCGGGGCATCCGGCGCCGCTACGTGGGCCATCGGCACCTGGGACCTCGGCCCCGCCTGGGCCGCCGCAGCTCTCGCCGCCGCGACCGCGTGGCCGACCTGGACGTGGGTCACCGGCCGCGCGACCCGTTCCACCCGCCTCGACGCCGCCACGCGGGCCGCGCTCAAGGCATGGCAGCCCCGGATCGCCGCCGACGGCCCGGCCGCCCTCCGCGGCTCGACGGTGCTGTGGCGCACCGTCACCCGCCCCGGACCCGGCGCAGCGACGTTCGTCGTCCAGCTCGCCGACGGCGTCCACGCCGCCGAGGCCTGCACCCCGACCGTGCAGCGCGCGATCGAGGCCGGCCTCAGGCTCGGCATCGACACCTGCCAGATCGACACCATCCGCGACGACGCGACCCGCATCCGGGTCATGCTCACCCCCGGCCGGCACCTGGAGGTCAAGCCCGTGGCGTGGTCCGGGCCGAGGCTGCACCGCCGGGGCAGCACCTGGGAGATCGAGGTCGCCGACGCCCTCGACGGCGAGGTCGTCGCGGTCACCTACGCGGACCGGGACGGCGTCCGGCACCTCATGGTGTCCGGCACCAGCAACGTCGGGAAGTCGACCACCCTCACCGTGATCGTCCTGTCCAGCGCGGTGTCCGGGCACGCCGTGCAGTGGCTGCTCGACGGCAAGGGCGGCACGTCGATGCCGTACCTGCGCCCGATCTTCGACTGGTACGCCACCCGACCCCACCAGTGGGGGACCGTCGTCGACACCCTCTACGCGGTGTACCGGGCCCGGCGGGAACGCCGCGGCGACGCCGGGCTGCACGCCTTCCGGGTCGGCCGAGAGGCCGACCCCGTCATCGAGCTCATCGTCGACGAGGGATCGGCGGTCGTCGCCTCCCTGACGAAGGAGCAGCAGCGCCGCTACCTGGAGATGGCCCAGCAGGGCCGGGCCCTCGGCATCCGGCTCGTCCAGGCCGCCCAGGACGTCATGGCGACCGGGTTCGTCGGCGGACGGCAGGCCAGGGACCTGCTGTCCGGGAACAACGGCGCGGTGGTGGCGCATCGGCCGGCCGGGAACCTCGCGAAGCGGCTCACCTCGGAGTCGACGGGGGAGTCGGTCGACCTGATGGCCCTACCGCCGGAGCCCGGGTTCGTCGCGGTGATGCAGGGCGGGCGGGTCCTGGCCCAGTCCGCGCGGGTGCACTACGCCGACCCTGACGTCGCCCGCGGCTACGCCGAGAAGATCACCGCGCGCGGGTTGTCGGGGGATGACGCGATGGCCGGCGGCGCGGCGTACCTGTCCCGGCACGACGCCACCGCGCCGCCGGAGACCTCCAGTGACCTGGACGGCGTGAACGCCGG
>Ga0209613_1001685_pt1 | contig 18469 bp, 15 predicted proteins | sample BioC13SIPDNA_2_FD_185747 | JGI IMG/M metagenome (GOLD analysis project Ga0209613, IMG submission 185747) | Anaerobic biogas reactor microbial communites from Washington, USA - Biogas_R2_A C13 SIP DNA (SPAdes) (version 2) | ecosystem: Engineered > Bioreactor > Anaerobic > Unclassified | place... | reverse complement strand
GCTGGCGAACAACATCCTCCAAGGCGCCGCCAAAGAACACGCCGAGCGCGTCACCGACGCCTTCCTCGACCTCTTCAACTTCGCCACGCTTCCGTTCTACTGGGGGCGCTTCGAGCCGGAGCGCGGCAAGCCGGGCACGGCGTTCATGCGCAAGGGCGCGCAATGGTTAGTCGAACGTGGTCTGATCCTCAAGGGGCATCCGCTGTGCTGGCACACCGTCACCGCCCCGTGGCTGCTGGAACTGAGCAACGCCGAAATCCTGGAAGCGCAGATCGCCCGCATCCACCGCGACGTGGCGGATTTTGCCGGGCTGGTGGATATGTGGGACGTGCTCAACGAGGTCGTCATCATGCCCGTGTTCGACAAGTACGACAACGGCATCACGCGCATTTGCAAGGAACTGAGCCGCATCCCTATGGTGCGCACGATGTTCAACGCGGCGCGCGAGACCAATCCCGGCGCGATCTTGCTGCTCAACGACTTCGACGTCTCGTCCGCCTTCGACATCCTGGTGGAAGGCTGCCTGGAAGCCGGCATCAAGATCGACGTCATCGGCATCCAATCCCACATGCACCAGGGCTACTGGGGCGTCGAGAAGACCGAGTGGGTGCTGGCGAACTTCGAGCGCTTCGGCCTGCCGATCCACTTCACCGAGACCACGATCCTCTCCGGCGACATCATGCCCGCGCACATCGTCGATCTCAACGACTGGCAGGTGGACGAGTGGCCCTCCACCCCCGAAGGCGAAGCGCGCCAGACCGAGGAGATTGTTTCCTTCTACAAGACGCTGCTCGCCAATCCGCTCGTCGAAGGCATCACCTACTGGGGGATGACCGACGGCGGCTGGCTCAAAGCGCCCGGCGGCTTCCTGACGCGGGGCGGCTATCCCAAGCCCGCGTATCACGCCCTGCACGATCTCATCAAGGGCGAGTGGTGGCTCCCGCCGACGAAGATGATGACGGACGGCGAAGGGAAGGTCAAGGTGACGGGGTTCTTGGGCGAGTACGAGTTGACGTGCGCTGGCGCGACGGCGACGTTCAATCTGGAAACCAGCGGTGCAGTGGCGGCGAAGGTAACGTTGCCCAAGTAAGGCAGCTAAACCAGTGGGAACCTGGCTATCCGTCTTCGTTGCCCTGGGCGTCTACCTATTGACAGTGTTCGGACTGCGTTCCCTCGTCATCGGGAACGCAGTCTTCCTGGATAAGGGTCAATTCAAGCAGGCTTATCCAACGCGCAGGTGGCTGCTAATCCTGCATGAACTCCTTTGCCTGCCGGCCTTCTTCGCCGGACTGATCGGGGGGCCAATTCTGGCAATGATATGGTGTGAAGAAACACAAGTCTACTCCTGCGGTGCATGGTTGGCGGTGAGCTTGTGGAATCTCTTCAACGGGCTTTTTGAGCTGATCACCAGCATCCACCCCAGTTACGGGCTGCTGATCAAGCGCTACAGTTCCCAAGAATTCTTGCTGTCCGGGGAGGTCAGGAAACTGGGCGTGGTGCGGATTATGTTGAGCGTCATTATATGGATCGGAATATGGGCAGTGACGATACGATGACCACCTACATTCCCATCGGCGAATGCGAAATCTGCAACGCGCTCAACGAAGTCGAAACGTCCTTCACCAAATACGACTGGGAAGACATGGATCGCCTGCTACCACCGGCGGCGGGGCGGCTGGAATTCTTCGCGGCGTTCGAAGCCTACGATGCGGAGCGCCGTCACATCAAACGCTGTCCCGTGTGCGGCATCTTCTACGAATACTGGCTGACCTACGACTACTACATCAACGGTAGCGAGGATGAAGAGGAACTGACCCGCCTGACGCCCGCGCAGGCCAAGCACTTTATGGACGAAGCCACCTACGAGGCGCTGATGCAACAGGCTCGCGCAGGCCTGACGGACGCGCAGCCATTGACGCGTCGTTACGCCGCCAAGTGCCTGGTTTCTCATCACATGGAGCGCCAGGAGATGCCGCTCGCCGGGGAGTACTTGGCGCATCCCGACCCAGAAGTGGTCAAGGGCGCGCTGTTCTTCCTGCGCAAACTTGCCAATGACGGCGACAGGCGGCCGGAAATCGCTTCCATCAAGACAACGGTAGAAGCACTGGTGCAGCACGCCGATCCCGACATCAGCGGCGGTGCGCAAAGCGTTCTCCGCTGCATCAAAATCTACGAAGAATATCGTTAATTCTATAGGACACGGATTACACGGATTTTGCGGATATAAACAGAGAAAATCCGTGTAATCCGTAGCATCCGTGTACAAAATTCTCGCACTGGAGCCAACAATGACCCAATCACTCGATGTTTACGTTTACGGTATGACCGTCCTTTCGACCATCCACCGCCTGAAAGGCCCCTTCCCGCAGGCCGACACCTACCAGGAAATCACGCAGACCACCGTGATGCCCGGCGGGGAAGGCGGCAACGCGGCGATCCTCCTGAGCCACTGGGGGCTGAAGACGCAGCTCGACGGCTGTATGTTCAGCGAGGCGACCGCCAAGCCCTTGCTGGCGTACTTCGACCGCTACGGCGTGGACTGCTCCCTGCTGCCCACACCCCCCGATTTCACCGGCTGGCGCGACATCGTCTTCTGCGACGGCGACAGCCGCACGGTCTTCGGCTGGTTCCAGCAGCACTTTTCCAGCGAGCGGCACTGGTGGACGGAGCCGTGCGAAGCCTCCATCGCGGCGGCGCGCTGTGTGGCGCTCGATCCGTTCTTCGGCGCGACCTCGCAGCGTGTGGCGGAGCTGTGCGTGCAGCACGGTACAGATTACGTGACGCTGGACGCCCGCTGGGACGACCCGCTCGCGCAGAACGCCAGGGCCATCGCCTGCTCGAAGGAATTCCTCGAAAGCGTCTATCCCGGCGCGGATTACGGCGACCTACTGGAACAGTACCGCCGCGCGTGCCGGGGGCTAGTCATCTTCACCTTTGGCAGCAAAGAGATGTTGTACGTCGCCCCGGATATGGCGCGCCCCGCCATCCTGCCCACCTACCCCGTGACCGTGCAGGACACCCTCGCCGCCGGCGACACCTTCCGCGCGGGCGTCGTTTACGGCGTAGTCAAGGAGATGCCCGCCGAAGCCACCGTCCGCTTCGCCGCCGCTGCCGCCGCCGTTTCCTGCACCCGCTTCCCCTCCATTCTGGAGCCACCGAGCCTGGATGAGATCGCGGCGTTGATGAATACGTAGATCAACACTGACATAGCAGCGATACAAAAAATGAAAATCTCGGCTAAAATAGGGCCGTCAAGGAAACATCACAAAAACCAGGAGGACTCATGACTAAGAACCTTTTTCTCGGCATCGACATTTCAACCACAGGCGCGAAGGCCCTGCTCATGGACGCGACCGGCGCCGTCGTGACGACTGCCACAACCGCCCTGCCGCTCTCCACGCCCAAGCCGCTCTGGTCCGAGCAGGACCCGCACGACTGGTGGAACGGCATCGTGGCGAGCATCCGGCAGGCGTTGGCGCAGGCCGGCGCCACCGGCGACGACGTGACCGCCATCGGCCTCACCGGGCAGATGCACGGCCTGACGCTGCTCGACAAAAACGGCGACGTGCTGCGCCCCGCGATCCTCTGGAACGACCAGCGCACCGGCGCGCAGTGCGACGAAATCCGCGCGCGCGTGGGCAAAGCGCGCTTCATCCAGATCACCGGAAACGACGCGCTCACCGGCTTCACCGCGCCCAAGATTCTGTGGGTGCGTGAAAATGAGCCGGAGGTTTATGCCAAAGGCGCGCACGTCCTGCTGCCCAAGGACTATGTCCGCTACAAGCTCACCGGCGACTACGCCACCGACAAGGCCGGCGCGGCGGGCACGATTCTGTTCGACGTCAAAGCCCGCGATTGGTCGCCTGAAGTGTTGGAGAAGCTGGACATCCCCGCTGAATGGATGCCCAAGACGCACGAGGGCCCGGAAGTGACCGGTGTGATCAGCGCGGAAGCGGCGGCCCTGACCGGCCTGAAAGCCGGTACGCCCGTGGTGGGTGGCGGCGGCGACCAGGCGGCGGGCGCGGTGGGCGTCGGCGCGGTCGAGTCGGGCATCGTGGGACTGGTGCTCGGCACGTCGGGCGTGGTGTTTGCGTCCACGGACGCGCCCTACATCGAGAAGGACGGGCTGCTGCACGCCTTCTGTCACGCCGTCCCCGGCGCGTGGCACCTCATGGGCGTGATGCTCTCGGCGGCGGGCAGCCTGCAATGGCACCGCGACACGCTCGCCCCCGGTGTCGGCTTCGATGACCTGTTAGCCCCGGCGGCGGACGTCCCGGCGGGCGCGGAAGGCCTCTTCTTCCTGCCGTACCTCACCGGCGAGCGCACCCCCTACCCCGATCCGCTGGCGCGCGCGGGCTTCATCGGCCTGACGCTGCGCCACGCGCTCCCGCATCTGACGCGCGCCGTGCTCGAAGGCGTCGCGTTTGGCCTGCGCGACAGCATGGAACTGGTGAAGGGCGCGGGCCTGGGCGCGATCAAGCAGATTCGCGTCTCCGGCGGCGGAGCGAAGAGTCCGCTCTGGCGGCAGATTCTGGCGGACGTCATCGGCAGCGAGCTGGTGACGGTGAACACGACCGAGGGCGGCGCGTTCGGCGCGGCGCTGCTGGCGGCGGTCGGCGCGGGCGTGTGGAAAACCGTGCCGGAGGCCTGCCGGGCGACGATCAAGGTGGTGAGCGCCACCTCGCCACAGCCGGCGCAGGTGAAGGTCTACAACGATTTGTACCCGCTCTACCGTGGCCTGTATCCCGCGCTCAAGCCGACGTTCGACGCGGTGGGGTAGGAGAATCCACCACGAATCTCGCCAATCAACGCGAATCTTTCAAGCGTTCACACATTTTGAATCTGGGATGTTCTGAGTGAGATATGATGAAAAAAGCGATTGTGTTACTACTCCCACTCCTTGTTCTGGGCGTCCTGTTGGTTTCATGCGACGCCATACCTTCCGGGTCCAATGAGACCATCACCCCAGAAGCAACGGCTACCACTGAACCCGGCCCCCCACAAGAGGAAAAGACGGCTACGGCGACAAGTACAGCGACCGTGACGCCGGAGCCAACGGCAACCCCGCAACATTCGACCGAAACTGGAGAAACTATGCAAGCAGCAGAAGAAATCACCGCGACATTCGATCCGAATTTCTACATTTACCTGTGTTTTGGACAGTCGAACATGGAAGGCGCCGCCGCCCCGGAGCCGCAAGACCGGACGGTGGATCCTCGCTTTCAGGTCTTGCAGTCGATGAATTGTCCCAATCTCAGAAAAAACAAGAATACCTGGTATACGGCTGTGCCGCCGCTCACCCAATGTTGGTCGGGGCTTTCGCCTGCTGATTATTTTGGCCGGACGATGGTGGCAAACCTGCCCAATACCATCACTGTCGGGGTGATTAACGTGGCGGTGGGCGGGTGCGACATCCGGTTATTCGATAAGGACTTGTATCAGGAGTATGACTCCACCTATGAAGAGGATTGGTTTGTCACTAAAATCAAGACTTATGGTGGAAATCCCTATCAATATCTTATCGACCTGGCGAAACTGGCGCAACAACGCGGCGTCATCAAGGGCATTCTGCTGCACCAGGGCGAAACCAACACCGGCGACCGCCAATGGCCCGCCTACGTCCAAAAGATTTATAACGACATGCTGACCGACCTCGCGCTCGACGCGGAGTCCGTGCCCTTGTTAGCCGGAGAAGTCGTGGGGACGGACCAGGGCGGGTGCTGCGCCGCTATGAATCCCATCATCGCCAGGTTGCCGGAAACGATTCCGACGGCGCACGTGATCTCTTCGCAGGGGTGTACGGCCCAAGACGAGGCGCACTTCGACGCGGCAGGCATCCGAGAACTGGGCAGGCGATATGCCGAGACCATGTTATCGTTGATGGGCTACGAAATCAGCGCGCCAGAAGGCACCGCGACTGGGTTTCAAACGCTGGATTACCTCTACAGCATTTCGGGTAAAAAGACACTCGCCGGGCAGCACAACCGCGAGCCTAACGCCCAACCGGCGCTGTGGACGGAGTATATCAAAGAAACCACCGGGCAATATCCCGCCCTATGGAGCGGTGATTTCTTGTTCCAACAAGAGAATATCGACAATCGCTGGACGATGATCTATGAAGCCGAAAGACAATGGAAGAACGGCGCTGTCGTCAACTTGATGTGGCACGCCTGCCCGCCGGACGAGGAGGAGCCTTGTGATTGGGATCCGGGTGTGCTCAACGCCCCGTTGGACGACGAGCAGTGGGAGGCGTTGCTGACCGAGGGGACCGACCTCAACGCGCGCTGGAAAACCAGGATGGATGACATAGCCGTTTACCTCCAGTATCTGGAAGACAACGGCGTCGAAGTCCTGTTCAGGCCCTTGCACGAAATGAACCAGGGGAAATTCTGGTGGGGCGGCAGACCGGGGCCTGACGGCACGGCCAAACTCTACCGCTACGTTCACGATTATTTCACGCAGGTCAAGGGCCTGTCCAACCTGATTTGGGTCTGGGATATGCAGGACTTGAGCCGGGATTTCGAGGACTACAACCCCGGGGATGACTATTGGGACGTGTTTGCTTTTGACATCTATGATCAGGGCTTCACTTCATCCTGGTACATGGACATCCGGTCGCTTGTCGGCGACAAGCCGATGGCGATTGGCGAGTGCTCCAAATTGCCCAGCTCCGCCGTTTTAGCCTCTCAGCCCAAATGGGTCTTCTTCATGCCCTGGGCCGAACTGGTGAAAGAGGCCAATACCACGGAAGCCATCCAAACGCTGTATCATAACCCGCGCGTCATCACCCTGGATGAAATGCCGGGTTGGAAATAAAGCACAAGTGAACGAGATACCCGTCGCTGCGATCCGCGAGCGCCTGGCGCAGATCGATCTCGGCCCTGAAGTGAAGGAGATTCGGTTGTGGAAAAGCGCAAAATAGGAACTACGGATATCGAAGTCACCCCTATTGGCCTGGGCTGCTGGCCAATGGGTCCAGACTACTGGGGAAAATGCGATGATGCGGACTCGATCCGTACCATCCACAAAGCACTGGACATCGGCATCAATTTCCTCGATACCGCGCCAGCCTACAGCTACGGCCATTCGGAAGAAGTGGTCGGCAAAGGGTTGGTCGGACGCCGGGAGAATGTCATCCTCTCGACCAAAGTCTTTGCGGTACCGAACATACTCCGGCAATCCCTGGAAGAATCTCTACATCGCCTGCAAACAGACTACGTGGACCTCTTCTTCGTCCACTGGCCAAATCGCGGCCAGCCCCTGGCAGAAGTGATGGATATCCTCGAAGCGTTGCGCCGCGAGGGGCGCATCCGCGCCATTGGCGTCTCTAACTTCACGGTGGAGATGATGGCAGTCGCATCCCGGTACGGTACCGTGGACGTCGTCCAGCCGCCATACAACCTCATCTGGCGCTTCATCGAGGATGACATCCAACCGTACAGTGTGGAACACAACATCGGGATCGTCACCTATAGCAGCCTGGCGCAGGGACTGTTGACCGGAACCATGCGCCTGAACACCTCCTTTAGCGATGACGATCAGCGCCCGCGCAGCATCCTGTGGCAACCGGAAAACTACGGCAAATGCCTCTATACAACGGAGCGCCTGCGCCCGATTGCACAGACATTGGGCGTAACACCCTCGCAGCTCACACTGCGTTGGCTCATCTCACAGCCCGGCATCACGTCTGCACTCGTCGGCGCTCGTACACCGGATGAGATCGCCGAGGATGCACACGTGCTCGATTGGGAACTGCCGGAAGACGCAATGGCGACTATCCAGGAGATTTCGGACGAAATCTACCTCTCGATGCCACATTACTTCGATATGTGGGGGAACTGGCGCACCTGGAACAAGCGTGGTCCACAAAGGGAACGGTGAGAGTAGGGGCGAGGCATCCCCAACCAGACACCTGCTCAAGCATTCCTGGCGGGAGGGATGCCTCGCCCCTACCGTTTGCCTCCCCCAACGCCTGTGCTACACTGGTCTTTAGTCGTGGCACGCGGCCGATGCGCGCCACAAACGGCGAGTTGGCAGTCAAGGGACTCTACTTAGCGCCACTGGGACTGACCGTAACCAGGGCCGCCAAGTCGCTTGGCGTGAACCGCAAGACCTTGTCGGCGATTTTGAATGGCCGCGCGGGCATCAGTCCAGAAATGGCGATTCGACTTTCACTGGCGTTCGACACCTCGGCCGAGAGATGGCTCAACCAGCAAGTCCAGTATGATTTGTGGCTTGCACGGCAGAGCCAGCCAGAGTTGCGGGTGGAAAGGCTTTTTGCTACCTGATAACAGATTATCTGTCCCACCTGCAGAATTTTCCTTAAGTCGAACGCTATCAGTAGATTTTATGCGAATAGTGGGGTATTTTTTCATTATCCGATTGAGAATACGTTGAAGGGTAAAGGATTAATATGTCTCTAGCACGCTACGGCGATCCATGGCCTGATCGGTATGTTGATTGGCTTCTTTCGTCTGCCGAGGAGATCAAATGCCTGGCGGATAAGTTGGAAAATCTTATCAATTCCGCTAAGGATGAACGATCTCTGCAAACGTTTTTCGAGCATAATCCTGGACTTCTGGTTCAACTGTTACGGGGTGGTCATGGGAGATGGGTCTTCCCACAGCCAAAACTTGGCAGTGAATACGTGCCAGACTTTGCACTCTGTGAAAAGGATTCTGCCGGTTATCATTGGTACCTGGTTGAATTGGAAAATCCAAACTTTCATGTCCTAACAAGCAGAGGGCAACCCACTGCAAAGTTCATTCATGCAATCGACCAGATTAACAATTGGCGAATTTGGCTTCGCAGCAACTGTCAATATGCGCAAAGCGAACTCGGTTATCGAGACATTGATGGCGAGTTTAACGCAATCATCGTTATGGGACGTCGAACAGATCGAACCTTGCGAGATCAGAAGCGATATAGGGAGCTTGTGCAAGTAGCACGAGCCGAAGTTATGTCCTATGATAGGTTGCTCGACCGTAGCATTTCTTTGGCGAGAGGAGAGCGACAGTTTTGGGATAATTGGCTAGCCAGTGGTTAAGAGTTGATTTCTTGATTCGGTAAAGAGTCGTCACAAGCAGGCAAAGTTTTGTGTCAGTACAAAGTGGCGGTTCAAAGCGGCGGAGTGGAAGAAGTTCTGTTGAATGCTTCAGAAAGGAATGAGATGAGCACTAAACAATTGCGACTCTTCATATTTTCACTCCTTCTATTATTAGGCTTGACTCTACTCGTACGGACGAATGACCTGACTGCAACCGCGCAGGAGGTCAGTGTCAACGCTCAGATTCTCGCGACCTCAAATATCAGCAATACCGCGTCGTCTGCGAAATTGGACAATCAAAGCGTTTCCGGTTGGCCTATTGAGACGGTGGATAGCTTGGGAGACGTTGGCAAATATTCATCTCTGGAATTGGATATGCAAGGCTACCCTCACATCGCGTATTACGATGTTACCAACGGCGATCTGAAGTACGCTTATCGAGACGATTCCGGCTGGTATACCCAAACTGTAGATAGTGAAGGAGATGTTGGATTTACTCTTTCTTTAGCATTAGATGATAATGGCAATCCACACATTAGTTATTGCGAGAATATCAGGGGAGACCTAAAGTATGCTCACTGGAACGGTAATGATTGGATTATCGAGATAGCGGATCCAGGAAATGGCCCCACTGGTCATGGGAGTGGCACTTCTATCACAGTGGATAGCAATGGTCACCCGCACATCAGTTATGTCTACTGGGCTACCTATGATTTGAGATATGCCTATCGCGACGTCACTGGTTGGTCTGTTGAAACGGTAGACAGCGATGGATATGTTGGTTCAGATTCTTCCATAGCACTGGATGAAAACGACGCTCCGCACATAGGTTATCGGGATTACACTGGCTATGATGATAACTTGAGATATGCTTACCGGGATATTTCCGGTTGGCATGTTCAAACGCTCGATAGCGAAGGACTTGTGGGGCGCTCGCTTTCGCTCGCGTTGGATAGAAGCGGCTATCCACACATCAGTTACTATGACGCCACCAATGGCGATCTGAAGTACGTCTATCAAGACACTTCCGGCTGGCATTTACAGGTGGTAGAAAGCGCGGGGGATATTGGACTTGCCTCTTCCCTGGCTTTAGACGACAACGACTACCCACACATCAGTCACTACGATAATACCAATGGCGACTTGCTGTACACCTACCGTGATGCTGCCGGTTGGCATACGCAGGTTGTGGATAACGCCGACAATACGGGTAGGTTTTCATCCCTGGCGTTGGATAAAAGGAATTATCCCCATATCGGTTACTATGATCTTACCAACGGTGACCTGAAGTATGCCTACTCCGCCCCCTTGCTGGCAGTGACGAAGAAGGCTTCCATTGACTTAGTTCGGGCTGGCGCGCAACTAACCTATACCCTTCATATCACCAACACCGGCAGCGTGGACTTGCACGCAACTGTAACCGACACACTCCCCGCCCACGTTACGCCCATCGGTATCCTCACCTGGACGCCGACGATCACCGCGCCCGGCGGCATCTGGACGACCCAATATGTTGTCACCGTTGACATGGGCTATGCCGGGCCATTGACCAACGTGGTGCAAGTCACCACAACGGAGGGCGCTGCGGGCACCTACACCGCGACGTCGCAATCGCAAGTTACCCCGGCATTGAGTGTATCCAAGCGCGCCGATGCTGACCTAGTGCTGCCTGGAGACCCACTCACCTATACACTGGTGGTCTCCAATACCGGCAACGTGACGCTCACAGCCACAATCACCGATATATTGCCGCTCAATGTGATCCTGGGGGAAACTTCTGGCGGCTCTATCTTCCTGCCTCCCAGTTGGATCGTTTGGTCGCCGGTGACGCTCGCGCCGGCAGACGTGTGGACAAAAACTGTGGCTGTCACCATGACGATGGGGGCGGTGGGACCACTGACCAACACGGTGCAAGTCGTTGCCGAAGAAGGGGCGTGGGGAGCAGATACGGTTATCGTTGCAGTCGAAGAAGGCATCACCGGGCTGACCACGCGCAACGATAGTCCAACGCAGCTTGGCGATGCAACCACATTGACAGCCACAGTGACAGCGGGCAGCCACGTCACATATCTCTGGGACTTCGGCGACGGCGAAATGGGCAGCGGTGACGTCGTCTTTCATACCTATCCAGATGTAGGAATGTACACGGCGGTCGTCACTGCCAGCAACAACCTCAATGTTATAACAGCGACGACAACCGTCACGATCACCGATACGCCGGTCGCCGGGTTGACGGCAACTAACGACAGCCCGACGCCGCTAGGAGGTTCTACAACGTTGACGGCTACCGTTGCCGCCGGGAGCAACGTGACGTATACCTGGGTATTCGGCGACGGCGAGAGCGGCTCCGGAAAAGTCGTTTCACACCACTATCCTGCTTGTGGCGCTTATACGGCAATGGTCACGGCCAGCAACAGCGCCAATTTTATGACGGCGACAACTTCCGTTAAAATCACGGCTTATGTCTATCTGCCTCTAATCCTGAAACGCTGGCCGCCTGTTCCCTATCAGCCCACATTGTATGCAATCAATAACGCCGATGGCGATGGCAATTACACGGCCGGTTGGACGGAACAGCCCACGCGCCTGGCTGATACCTATACACTGGAAGAAGCCACGAACGCCGCATTCACAACCGGTTTGCGCACCGTTTGCACTACAGCGCAGCAATCCTGCTATGTAAGTGGTAGGTTGGCAGGAACATACTATTACCGGGTGCGCGGGTACAACACCTGGGGATACGGCGCGTGGAGCAATGTCCAGTCGAGTATCGTGCTGCCGCCCACTCCAACGTCAACTAGAACACCTACAATGACACCGACCAGAACGCCAACTAGGACACCAACACCCTCGCCGACGCCAACCAGAACCCCAACCCCGACACCTACCTCGCTTCCACAGGGTGTCTATATCCTCCCCAATTATTCTCATTACACATCCGGAACCACATTGTACATCGTGGGCGAGGTGCAGAATAATACCAGCAGCTACGCGTATCTCATCAAGGTGCCTGTCAATCTATTCAATAGCAGCGGTCAACTTGTGGATACCGATTATACGTACACCACACTAGATTTACCCGCCGGCAAAAAGTCGTGTTTCCGCCTGAGTATTTATGACCCACCTGCCGATTGGTCGTATTTCCGATTTGAATCCCCGACCTACTATACCTCTGCGAACAAGTCCTGGCCCAACCTCACCCTTTACAATCATTACGGAACGCTTCTGCCGGATGGCGGTTACAAGATTCTTGGGTTTGTCCGCAACGATGAGAGCAGCCGCCTTGAGAGCGTGACGGTTGAGGGTGCGCTCTACAATGCGAATGGCGTCGTTGTGGGATGTGGTCTAACCTGGCCAAGTAATGACAACTTGGACCCTGGGCAAACAAGTTCATTTGAGTTGAGCTATTCCTATTATTATCGCACCTATAGCGATGTTACGTCTTATCGCCTCCAGGCAGATGGGTACGTACCGTAGGGGCGAGGCATCCCCAACCAGGCGCCTGGTCAAGCAATCCTGACGGAATGCCTCGCCCCTACCCCGCCACGGCGCGGCACGAACACCGCCCGCGAATGTCTAGCGAATAAGCGAATCGGTACACCTGCCATTCATATATTTGTCTTTTATTCGTGGTTAGCCTCCCCTTATTTGCCACCCCCGCCATCCGTGTTATATTCAGAACTCGTGATGCGTGACACCAGAATCATGAATCATGATTCGTGATTCGTGATTCGTGATTCGCCATTTTCAGGAGGAACCTGTATGTCGCTGCGTACTTTCATCCAAGATCACCCAACGCCGCTGGTCTGGGCGTGGGAATTGACGCTGCGCGTCATGGGCTGGATGCGGCCCCTGTTCGCGCGGGTGGGGCTGGAACGGGCCTCGTGGTGGCTGCGAATGCCCGAAATGCTCATCAAAAAGCCGCTTTTCGACTGTCACGAATGTGGGCAGTGCGTCCTGCACTACACCGGCATGACCTGCCCGATGACGTGCCCCAAGCAGGTGCGCAACGGGCCGTGTGGCGGCGTCCGCGCGAACGGCCATTGCGAGGTGTATCCCGAAAAGTGGTGCGTGTGGGTGAAAGCCTGGGAACGCAGCGCGCGCACGCCCTATCGCCCCGAGATGACGCGCCTCAATGCGCCGGTCGATTGGCGGCTCGAGGGACTCTCGTCGTGGGTGACGCACACCCTGGAGCGCGACGCGATCGCCACCGGCAACGACCCGGCGGTGCGCTACGCCGACGAAGTGCTGGAGGGGCGACCATGGAACTGAACTATGCAGGCGCAAGCAATCTCGCGCGCGTGTTGCGCGAGGGACACTTCGCGGTAGCCACGGAGGTCGGCCCGCCGATTGGGCCGAACCCGGCGGTGGTACAGCGGCAAATCACGCAGTTGCGCGGCTACGCGGACGCCTACAACACCACCGACAACCAATCCGCGCGCGTCCACATGGCGAGTCTGGCGGCGAGCATTATGGTCAAGCAGGCGGGACTGGAGCCGGTGCTCCAACTCACCTGCCGCGACCGCAACCGGCTGGCGCTGCAAGCGGACTTGATCGGCGCGGCATCGTTTGGCATCAACACGGTGCTGGCGCTCAGCGGGGATCACGTGGTCATGGGCGACCATCCCCATGCCAAGACAGTCTACGACATCGATTCGCTCAACCTGGCGCGGATGATGCGGATGATGCGCGACGGTCCCGTCTTCGAAAACGGCGAGACCATCCCCAAAATCGCCCCGGATTTCTTCGTCGGCGCGGTCGAAAACCCGTTCGCGCCGCCGTACGAGTTCCGCCCGGTGCGGGTCGCCAAGAAGGTAGCGGCGGGCGCGCAGTTTATCCAGACGCAGTCGATCTACAACGTGCCGCGCTTCCGCGAATTTATGGCGCGCATCGTCGATTTGGGGCTGCACGAGAAAGTGGCGATCCTGGCGGGGATAGGGCCGGTGCGCTCGCCCAAGGCGCTCGAATACATGCGCAACGACGTCGCCGGCATGGACGTCCCGGAGTGGATCGACGCGCGCTTTGCACAGGTCACGACCAAAGAGGACTACGACAAAGTGGGGCTGGACCTGGCCTGCGAGCTGGCGGAGCAGATACGGCAGATCGAAGGCGTGCGCGGTGTGCACATCATGGCCGGCAACTGGACGGCCGTTGTCCCGCAGATCGTGACCGCGCTGGGATTGTTCCCGCGCCCGTAGATAAGGCCTGAATTCTAACCGCGAATCTCGCAAATCTACGCGAATCCTTTAAAATTAGCGAAGATTCGCGCGATTCGCGGTTTGTTTTCGAAAACGGCATTTGCTTAAGCGGGAAAATAGCATACAATGCCTGGGTAATGCAGCTAAACCCTTATCAAAAACGCGATTTGGAAATCGCGGCTACTTATACAAAGGAGTGAGCCATGATCGTTACAACGAAACAACTTTTTGCACATGCCTACGGCAAATACGCCATCGGCGCTTATAACATCAACAACCTCGAACAGACCATGGGCCTGTTTCGCGGCAACCTCGACAGCCAGGCCCCCTTCATCATCCAGATCAGCAAGGGCGCCCGCTCGTACACGCACAAGCTGATGCTGGAAGGGCTGATCCGCAGCGCGGACGAGGTCTTCCCCAACGCCATTTTCGCCGTCCACCTGGATCACGGCGACGAGGAGACCTGCTACGACTGCATCGAGAGCGGCTTCTACAGCTCGGTGATGATCGACGCCAGCCACGAGGAGTTCGAGACCAACGTCGCCATCACGAAGCGCGTGGTCGAAGCGGCGCACGCCAAGGGCGTCGTCGTCGAGGCCGAGTTGGGGCAGTTGGGCGGCGTGGAGGAGCACGTCAAAGTGGACGAGGCCAACGCCAAGCTGACCGATCCCGATCAGGCCAGGAAATTTGTCGAACTTACCGGCTGCGATTCGCTGGCCTGCGCCATCGGCACCAGCCACGGCGCGTTCAAGTTCAGCGGCACGCAGGGCTTGCGCTTCGACGTGCTGGCGGAAATCCAGAATCGGCTGCCCGGCTTTCCTCTGGTGATGCACGGCAGCAGCTCGGTGCCGCAGGAAGAGGTCGCGCGCATCAACGCGGCGGGCGGCAACCTCAAGGGTGCAAAGGGCGTGGATGCGACGCAGTTCCGCCGCGCCGCCGAGTTGGGCGTCACCAAGATCAACATCGACACGGACGGCCGTCTGGTGTGGACGCGCGTCCACCGCGAGCACTTCCTGGAACACCCGGAGAACTTCGACCTGCGCCCGGTTGGCAAGATTTTCATGGCCGAGTACGCGAAGTTCATCGCAGAGAAGAACGAATTCCTCGGCAGCGCGGGCCAATTGGAAGCTGTGCGCCGGGTGCTTAAAGGCTAAACTAAATAGAGGAGTCCCTATGCGGGATTCCACATCAGCGAGAACGAGAATTTCAACCGCGAATTACGCTAATCTTCGCTAACTTTTAACAAAGATTCGCGTAGATTAGCGAGATTAGCGGTTTTTTTAAGGAGACAGGGGATATGGAGAATATTTTAGAAGTCATTCATCAAGGCGTTATGGAAGGCGATATGGCCTTGACGCAGAAAAAGGTTCAGGAGGCCATCGACGCGGGGGTCGAGCCAGGCGTCATTTTGCAGGACAGTCTGATCTCGGCGATGGCCGAGGTCGGGAAGCTCTTCGAGGAGGGCGAGTACTTCGTCCCCGAGATGCTGATTGCGGCGCGCGCGATGAAGGCCGGTCTGGCGTTGCTGCGCCCGCTGCTGGTCGCGGCGGACGTGAAGCCGGCGGGGAAGGTCGCCTTCGGGACGGTCAAGGGCGACCTGCACGACATCGGCAAGAACCTCGTCTGTATGATGCTGGAAGGGGCCGGATTCGAGATTATCGACCTGGGTGTGGATGTTCCGGCGGAGAAGTTCATCGACGCCATCGTGAACCAGGGTGTAGATATCGTGGGGATGTCGGCGCTGCTGACTACGACGATGCCGAACATCAAAGGCTCGGTGGAAGCGATCAAGGAAGCCGGTGTGCGAGACAAGGTCAAGATCATGATCGGCGGCGCGCCGGTAACGGATGCGTACGCCAAAGAGATCGGCGCGGACGGTTATGCAGCCGACGCCAGCCGCGCGGTGACGTTGGCAAAGGCGTTGGTGGCGGCGTAGGCGGTTAGCGGTCAGCTTTCAGCTATCAGCTATCGGTCAACCTTGCGAAGGTGTATGCAAACTTCAGTTTGCATACACCTTCGCAAGGTTTTTTGTTTTCTATAATTTCGTACACGGATTTCACGGATCACACAGATTTTCCCAATTTTATCCGTAGAATCCGCGTGCATCCGTGTACTATTGAACGTTTATTCTACAGAGGTTCAGGCGGGCTGTTAGATTTTGTGACATGCTACCATGTGGCCGTTCCCTTTGTCTTCCAACGACGGGTGGTCGTTGTCGCGGCAGAAATTGTCGGCGAATGGGCAGCGGTCGTAGAAGCGGCAATGCGCGGGCGGGTCGATTGGCTGCGCGATCCCGCCCATGATTTCAAGCATCTCGCGCTTTAACCGGGGATCGGGGATCGGTACGGCGGAGATGAGCGCTTGGGTGTATGGGTGCAGGGGATGCGCGAGCAGTTCCTCCGTTTCGGCCATTTCGACCAGCTTGCCCAGATACATCACGGCGATGTCCTGGCACATGTAGCGCGCCACCGCCAGGTCGTGCGTGATGTAGAGGTAGCTCACCTCAAACCGGTCGGCCAATTCCTGCATCAACTGCATCACGCCGATGCGGATCGAAACATCCAGCATCGAGGTTGGTTCGTCGGCCACGATGAAGGTCGGGTCGATGATAAGCGCGCGCGCGATCGCCACACGCTGCCGCTGTCCGCCGGAAAGCTCATGCGGGAAGCGAAACATGAAGGTGTCGGCAGGCGTTAGCCCTACCAGGTCCAGCAGTCCCGCGACGCGCTCCTCACGCTCGACGAGGTCGCCAATGCCCTGCACGACTAGCGGCTCCACCACCGTGTCGAATACTGTACGGCGTGGGTTAAGCGATTCGTAGGGGTCCTGGAAGATCATCTGCACGCGGCGGCGGAAGGTTTTGAGCTGCGCGCCTTTGACCTCGGCCAGGTCTACCTGCCCCACTTCGGCGTCGTTGAGGAAAATGTGACCATCGGTGGGGTCGTGGAGGCGCGCCAACATCTTGCCCGTCGTCGTTTTGCCGCAGCCGGATTCGCCCACCAGGCCCAGCGATTTGCCCCTCTCAATCGCAAAGTTGACGTCATCCACGGCGTAGATGTGGCTCTTCGCGCGCTTGAAAACCCCACCGCCCACCGGGAAATGCTTTTTCAGCCCTTCGACCCGGACCAAGGTGCCATCGGTGTAGGGTGTCTGCGTCATAGTGTTACCCCCTGCATGGGATGCCAGCAGGCCACGTAATGGCCCTGGGTTAAATCGGTGCGGGATGCGCCGTTGACCGGCATAAAGTCGGGTTGTTTCTCCCGGCATACGTCTGTCGCATAAGGACAGCGAGGATGAAACCGGCATCCGAGCGGCGGGTCCAGCAAATCCGGCGGTTCGCCGGGCAGCGTCTTGAGGTCGCGGCGCTTACCCTTGATGCTGGGAAACGCGCCCATCAAAGCGTAAGTATACGGATGCGTCGGGTGTTCGAAGATGTCTGCCGAGTCCGCCATCTCTGCCATGCGCCCGGCATACATCACACCGATGCGATCACTCACTTCGGCGATGACGGCGATGTCGTGGGAGATGTAGATCATCGCCATGTTCAGCTCTCGTTGGAGTTCACGGATGCGCTTGAGGATGCGGTCCTGCACAATCACATCGAGGGCGGTCGTCGGCTCGTCGGCGATGATGATGTCCGGGCTGCACGAGAGCGCCATGGCGATCACCGCGCGCTGCCGCATCCCGCCGCTGAACTCGTGTGGATAGCGATCCATCAGCGCCGGGTCCAGCCCCACCAGCTCGAACAGAATAGCGATGCGCTCGCGCGCCTGGGCAGGGCTGATGTTGCTCAAATGCAATTCCAACGCCTCGGTGATCTGCTGGCCCACCGTGTAGACGGGATTGAGCGCGTTCATCGCCGCCTGGAAAACCATCGCAATCTTGCGCCAGCGCACCTTCAGCAACTCGGCGTAATCCATCGCCACGATATCCCTGCCGTTGAGCAGAATGTAGCCGTCTTTGATCACACCGTTTTCCGGCAACAGGCGCATCAATGCGAACGCGATCGACGTCTTGCCGCAACCCGATTCGCCCACCAGCCCCAACGATTGCCCCTTCGCCAAATCGAATGAGACGTTGTCCACCGCCGAAACCTCGCCCTTGCGGGTAGTGTAGTGCATTGTTAGATCGTGTACGGATAGAATTAAACTCATCGTGATTCTCCTACCTCTTTCGCAACCGCGGATTCACCACCGCGTCCATCGCCCGGCCGACCAGATAGAAG
>Ga0209613_1001670_pt1 | contig 18550 bp, 19 predicted proteins | sample BioC13SIPDNA_2_FD_185747 | JGI IMG/M metagenome (GOLD analysis project Ga0209613, IMG submission 185747) | Anaerobic biogas reactor microbial communites from Washington, USA - Biogas_R2_A C13 SIP DNA (SPAdes) (version 2) | ecosystem: Engineered > Bioreactor > Anaerobic > Unclassified | place... | reverse complement strand
GAGCTGATATAATTTGAGATTAGAACCACTTTCTACTGATTTAATATGCGGATTCAAGTGATGATAACTCGAAATGTGATGTTTTTAATTTGAGAATTCTGGCTGGATTAATTTGAGAATTAACAATTTAGAGCAGAGGTCAAAAGGCTACTCACGGCAACAGAACCTTCAAAACCTCCCACCCCAACTGAACCGAAAAAGCTATACCGTGTACAAGTCGGTGCTTACGCCGTCAAAGCCAATGCTGATGCCATGCTAAAAAGAGTCAAGGCGGCGGGATTTACGGATGCTTTCATCAAAACCGAATAACCAGCATATGCTGGTACGCAAGTGCCCCTCTTCTGTCTGTAGACGGTAGAGGGGCGCTTTTTATTTCCCCTCCGAATGGAGGAAATCTGAGTGAACAACTTACAAAACCAAGGTATCAGCAAAAGCGATATTAATGCTGTATCGAAAAAAAGGCCTGTACCGCAGGAACAAATGCAGCGTGAAGTCGATTATGTCAGGGCACAACAGATACTAACCGCAATGATGAATTGTGGACTTATTTCCTTGTCAGAGTTCAACAAGATAACCGAGCTAAACCGCAAAACTTTCTCACCATTATTAGCTGAGATTATGCTCTAAAACCGTTGATATAACTTGGTTTTGACGGTAACATGTGACACTGACCAAGGAGGTGAGAAATTGAAAAAGGTAACAAAAATTGCTCAAAATACAGTCGATTTAGCTGAACAGTCCAAGCTCAGAGTTGCAGCTTATTGCCGTGTGTCTACCGACAGTGATGAGCAACTCGTCAGTCTGGATACGCAAATAAAACACTACAAAACCTACATCAATGCAAACCCTGAATGGGCGTTTGCAGGTCTTTATTATGACGAAGGCATCACCGGCACGAAAAAAGAAAAACGACCTGAGTTGCTTCGAATGATTACCGACTGTGAAGACAGAAAAATAGACCTCATTGTAACGAAGTCTATCAGCAGATTTGCTCGTAACACTACCGACTGTCTGGAACTGGTCAGAAAGCTGCTTGCCCTTAATGTTTTCATTTATTTTGAGAAGGAGAATATCAACACAGGGTCAATGGAAAGCGAACTCATGCTGTCAATCCTAAGTGGACTGGCTGAAAGCGAGTCGGTCTCCATTGCGGAAAACAGTAAATGGTCGGTAAAGCGCAGGTTCCAAAACGGAACCTTCAAGATTTCCTATCCACCCTATGGATACGATACCGTTGACGGAAAACTAATTGTGAATGAAACACAAGCAGAAATTGTTCGTTTTGTCTTCTCCTCAATTCTATCAGGCAAAGGCACAGGCAAAATTGCAAGTGAATTGAACCGCCAAGCCGTGCCATCCAAGAAAGGCGGCCGCTGGACGGCGACGACTATTCGCGGGATGGTCGGCAATGAAAAATATACCGGGGATGCAATTTTTCAGAAGACCTATACCGATGCATACTTCAACCGTCATTACAATTACGGTGAAGAAGACCAATACCTGATTAAAAATCATCATGATGCGATTATAGGCCATGAGGATTTTGAAGCCGCACAGGATATTATAGAACAACGCGGTAAGGAAAAAGGATTGGAAAAGCAGAACAAAAAGTATCAGAACCGTTACCCATTCTCGGGTAAAATCATATGCGGCCAGTGCGGCGGCAAGTTCAAGCGCCGCATACACTCCACCGGCAAGCATACTATCGCATGGTGCTGTACCAATCATATAGAGGACACCGAGAATTGCTCCATGAAATACATTCCGGAGACGGATTTTAAATATGCGTTTGTAACCATGATGAACAAGCTCATCTTCGGCCACCAAACCGTTTTAAAGCCCTTGCTGATGGGCCTTCGTGGTATCAACTCAGAAGACAGCGTGGCAAAGCTACATGACCTCGATAAAAAGCTCGAAGAAAATGCTGAACAGCGAAAGGTGCTGGTTGGTCTTATGACCAAAGATTACCTTGAGCCTGCCGTTTTTAAGAAGGGAAATAATGAACTTCTGCAGGAAGCCGAGCGCATCAAGCGTCAGAAGGAGTCCATATCCCGCTTCATAAACAGCGACAATATAAACCTGCATGAGGTCAGTGAGCTCCTGCAATACGCAACAAAGTCGGAATTGCTCAATGATTTTGACGGTGAACTGTTTATCCACTTTGTGGAGCGGATACTTGTTTATTCCCGAACCGAGATTGGATTCGAGTTAAAATGCGGCATTACACTCAAAGAAAGGCTGGTGAGATAAGTGAGTCACACACCATTTGGCTACCGCATTGAAAACGGAAAAGCCGCAATTGATATCGAAGCAGCCGAGCAGATAAAGACCTTGTTTGATTCCTATTTGTCCGGCGATTCACTGGCAACTGCTGCAAAGAAGGCGGGTATCACAGCCTTCCACGCGGGAATCGGCAGAATGCTTCGTAATACGCGTTATCTTGGCGACGACTATTACCCCGCCATAATCGACCCGAACACGTTTACATCCGCCGAAGCGGAGCGTATCAGGCGGGCTGAGAAACTCGGTCGTATTTATGAACCAAAAAAAGAAACAACGGTCGTCTATCCTACTGCTTTTCATGTAATAGAAGGAAGAGAAGAATTCGACGACCCCTTTGCACAGGCGGAACACGCCTACAGTTTAATCGAAACGGAGATGAACAAGAATGGCAGTAAGTAAAAGCGTCACCGTGATTCCTGCAAGGAAGCATGCCCGAAAAGGTGCAGACGAAGAAAAACCCAAACTCCGGGTTGCGGCATACTGCCGAGTTTCCACGGACAGTGACGAGCAGGCTACCAGTTATGACACGCAGATTGAACACTATACCACCTACATACAAGGTCACCCCGACTGGGTACTGGCGGGGATTTTTGCGGACGACGGTATCTCCGGCACCAATACTAAGAAACGCGAAGAATTTAACCGCATGATTGACGAGTGTATGGCCGGTAATATCGATATGATCATTACAAAGTCCATCAGCCGATTTGCCCGAAACACACTGGATTGTTTGAAATATATTCGTCAGCTCAAGGAGAAAAACATTCCCGTTTATTTTGAAAAGGAAAATATAAACACCATGGATTCCAAGGGCGAGGTCATGCTCACCATCATGGCTTCTCTTGCCCAACAGGAAAGCCAGTCCCTCAGCCAAAATGTCAAGCTAGGGCTTCAGTATCGCTACCAACAAGGAGAAATCCAAGTCAACTGCAACCGCTTCCTCGGATTTACAAAGGATGAGAATAAGCGCCTGATCGTTGTCCCTGAGGAAGCAGAAATCGTAAAGCGCATCTACAGGGAATACCTTGAAGGTGCCAGTATGCTGAAAATCGCTCGCGGTTTGGAAGCAGACGGTATCCTTAACGGTGCGGGCAGAGAACGCTGGCATACAAGCAACATAAATCAGATCCTGCGAAATGAAAAGTACATCGGCGATGCGCTTTTACAGAAAACATACACGGTTGACTTCCTCACAAAAAAGCGAGTCAAGAACAACGGTATCGTTCCGCAGTATTATGTAGAAAACAGCCATGAAGCCACCATCCCGCGTGAAATCTTCATGCAGGTGCAAGAGGAACTTATCCGCCGCCGAATCGTCCACACCAGCCCGAACGGTAAGACCAGAACTTTCAGCAGCAACCACTGCTTTGCTCAGATAATCATCTGTGGCAAATGCGGTGAGGTTTTTCGCAGAGTACATTGGAACAACCGAGGAAAGAAATCCATCGTCTGGCGCTGCGTTAGTAGGTTGGAGAACACCGGTCTGTTCTGCGATGCTCGCACAGTACTTGAAAGCACAATCGAGCAAATACTGGTCACCGCCATCAATAATACATTGGACGGGAAGGACACTTTCCTCTCTACTCTACGGGACAACATAGCCACCGTCTTAAGCCGTGAAAACGACAAGACCTTGGCGGATATCGATAAGCGCTTGGAGGAGCTGCAAATGGAACTTTTGAAGCTGGCCAGTTCCAATGCGGATTATGAGAAAGTTGGCGATGAGATTTACCGCCTACGTGACCAGAAGCAAGAGTTACAGGTTGAAAATGCCAACCGTGATGAACTAAAAAAGCGCATGGCTGATATGAGCACATTCATAAAGAAGCAACCCACCGCTCTCATCGAATATGATGAGCAGCTTGTCCGACGGTTGATTGAAAAGGTCACCATATGCGAGGACAAATTTACTGTGGAATTCAAGTCAGGCTTGACGGTGGATGTAGAAGAATAGTTTGAAATGAGCAAGGCACTCTACGAAAATTATGACGTAGGGTGCCTTTGGTTTGCTTCACATATAAATCTATAATTGAGCTAATCCATCTTCGAACGAACTCTTAAATTTCAACAAGTTTTTCCTCGCAATTTTCATAGCTTCAACAGACTCTTCGGCATTCTTTATCTGCCTTTTCAGTTCCTTTTTCTCTTTGCCGTCCGCAACATCGGCTTTCAACCTCAGCTCGGTTAATCCGTTTTCAATACCCCTGATGTTTTGGACATATTGTTCATAAACAGTATTTGAATACTCCGTGTCATGTTCATCATTCAGAAATATCTCGCGAACGGAGACAAGTAATTTTGCCGACTGCAAAATTGTGTTCTGTTTGCCTATTAGACCAGCAGCTCCTACCGCTCCGCCGACACCTAAGCCTGCGCCTATTCCGAGGGCAGCTCCTCCGCCAACAATCACTGCAGTACCACCCAGCATTCCGGCACCACCGGCTGCTATTGCACCGCCGCCAAGATAAGCAAGGCAGGCACTTGTTAAGGCAGCACCGCTAAGCCCGGCAAAGTTCGAGCCGACCAAAGCAACTGCGATGGGCCCGGCTAATGTTCCGGCTGTTGCAATGGTGACAATGGCAATACCAGCGGTTATTGCACCACCGATGAGTAGCCCCTTGAGAATCTCTTTCATCTCAAAAACGACCTTCTCGTAGCACTTACGAAGACGTTTAATGTAGCCTTGATGATAGTAATTACCGCTGAAATACGAGTCAAGATATGCATCACCACTGTTTTTGGAATACCCGCAAGTCGGTATTTGCAACTGGTTATATTTTTTGCTCGGTACAGTGTTGCCCTTTTTATCATGTTCCACGCCCAACGGATAATAGGGCTCAAAGAGCATAGCTTCAAGTAAAACCAATCTGAACCAGGTTTTCTGAGGCTCGTTGTCTTCAATTTTCTTTTTGAGTTCCTGTTTAGAATACCAATGAAGCGTAGCACCCTCAATTCCCAAAAAGCTCGCAAAGCCATTTGTTATGAATGTTTTCCACTCATCAAGCCATTCATATTTCAGGTTCTTAATTCCGTCCTTGTTTATGGGCTGTTTTGTGGCTTGGATGTCGTTAAGTGTTTTGTAGTACTCGAGGTTGTATAGAAACTCCGTTTGCTCAACCGTTAAACCGAGTTTGTCGATTTCCATATCCGCCCCTATCCTTTTATAAATGTTATCGTCTTCTTGCGTATATGCAAACCGCTTTATGTCCTCATAAACTTGTTTTATTTGTTTGACATTCCGGGCTTTCAGACACCAAGACACGTCTTCGCCGATGGCAATAGCGAAACGACCGACACCAACATAGTTAATCGAAACCCAGTATTTCTGCGTTATTACCGCTTCGCTAACATCTACGGTCGTGAAAACTCCTGTTGAAATCGTCAGCATTCTGGCGATGGTGGGATTGTTCAGCGGCTTCACATTGTCCCAGTTTATCTGGCTCATATCTGAAATCGACTGAATGTCGTTCGATCGTATTTCTATTGCAAGGCGCCGAATGAAGTAGAATGTCCTGACGATACAATCGTTCGCCACAACCGGAACAGCCTGTCTTCCAAGTTCGATTCCAACGCCCAGTTCACCACGCAAGTCAAACTTGAGAACTGTTTCTTTGATAATCTTGCCGTTCTCATCGTGCTTTGCAAGCAGAGTACCGTTGAATAGCTTTGACAAGAATACCGACAGCGAATTGTCGCTGACATTCATGTTTTTGAAAATTGGCAGTACAGAAAGTTCTTTTGCCAAAGCAAGCATTGGACCAGGTATTCCCGTACCGCCACTTTTCCCGACTGAACTGCTCGAACCAGCAACATCGCTAACAAGATGAAAGAACCAAGTAATCGTGCCGAAGAGTATCTTGGACGGTACATCGTTTCCGATAAAAGCTCTGCTCACTTCCGGCACATCAACAATCATAAAAGTCCCGCTCGTATCCGTGCCGTAAGATTTGTATGTAAACTGCGTAAGAAGCGAAAAGATCAGTCCGACGATAGTGGGATGATGGGCAAAGTCACGCAGATGATGTTGAAGGCCGCCACCGAAGTCAGGAGTATTTCCGTCGCTCGGTATAGGAAACTTCTTTTCAAGGAATTTTACAGCAGATTCCAAATCATCATTTTTACAGCCAAGCATCTTGGCTGTTTTTGTGACTAAACCGTCTATTTTATCGCTTGCAATGCCCCGTCCGCGTTCCAAGCTAAACTCTCCGACCCAAAGGATGTCGAGTAAGCTGCACAGCACTCCGCTGGCGGCTGAAACCAAGTAGTCGAACTTGTCTGCTTGACTTGACAGCAAATCTATCTGGCTATCCAAGTCAAAGATTATCCTGTCGAGGTCGTACTCCGCATTATGAGTAGCCTCACTATACGGTTTTAATTCAATTTGTAGATTATCTGTTTCACTCATTCTATGTAACCTCCATTCCCAAAGATTTACCCGTTGGAATAAATGTGAAATGCAATACATTTTATCCTGATATCCAACCCGACCACACAACTTCAAAATTTTCCGAAAAAACATCTAAATCGACCACTCACGAACGCTGACATCTAACCTGACCACTCGCGGGGCACTGACATCTAACCTGACCACTTGACTATCAAAAACCGCTCTTATGGACTTGTTCCCGCGAAGCAAAAAAACCTCATTTTCGTTCAATGGGTTTTTCACCCATATGTGCTAAAACCCTTGATATATAAGGCTTTCCAGACCCCTACTCTTTTACCCTTGACATCAATACTACCGTCTCAACGTGTGTCGAGAGTTTAAAAGGGATATATTAACTTAAATTTATTTGCACATACCATTTATATTACTATTCCCCGCACAGCACCTTGGCTTTTCAAGTTGGTATTTTTCAAAAACATGAATTCATATGTTAACTGAACGTCCACCATCAACACAAAAGATACTACCCGTTATCCATTTAGCTTCTTCTGATGATAAGAAAAATACCATATTGGCAATATCCTCAGGTTGACCTATCCCCAAGGGGTAACTTTTACTAATATTTGCTAGAAATTCTTCATATTTATCCCGCTCAATTATTCCGTTTGATACTTGAAATCCGCTATTAACAATACCTGGGTTAACTGAATTTACTCTGATTTTATATTTAGCCAACTCTTTTGCTAAAGCCTTTGTAAACATATCCATACCTGCTTTAGCCACCGAATAAGCGATTGAACTTCCTCCTGTTTTCGCTGAAATAGAAGAAATGTTTATTATTGATGAGTATTGTGATTCTTTAAGTAATTCTAAAAACATCTGTACCGCAAGAAATGCTCCTGTAATATTAATATCAAGGGACTTTTTCCATTCCTCAATTGATAAGTTTTCTATTCCACCTGGATAAATAACACCTGCACTATTAACCAGTACATCAATACATCCATATTTTTGTTTTATTTTTCCGCATACATCACGTAATGAGTATTCATCGGACACATCTCCAATATAAAAATCACACTTTTCAGTACAGTCTTTGAGTTCTAATTTGGCTTGTTCAATTTTTGTTATATTTCTTGAAATTGAAACCGTATTCCATATTCCGGTTTTATGGTATCTCTTAATTATTTCTAAACCGATACCACTTGAACCTCCAGTTATAACAGCCGTCTTCCTCTTCATTTGCAATGCTCCGTCCATTTATTTGTAATACTCAATAATATGTACGTTCTTATCAGGTTTATCATGTTTCATCTTAATAATATATGGTTTGGAACTCCAGTCAACTTCAATATTAAACATTTTTTCGATATCATTATGTGGCATGTACTCTTCAACATTACAATCAGTATTGAGTAAAAAAGTCCCTTTGGCTTCGTCAAATGTATATGTTTTTACAGACCGAGGTTGGAAATTTAAACACACATTAAAATTCAAAACATCTACACCTTTGGTTATTCTAGCCAAAGAAATACTCATCATTTCGCTTTCTTCACTAAGGACGCCTAATTCTTCAGGTAGTTTTATATAGTATCCAATTTCAAATTCTTCCTCTGGTTTTATTGAATGCAAAAAATGAATTTTAAAGACATGAGTAAATAATTTCTCTTTTTTATCAGCTAAACAAGTTACTAAGAGATCCTTTCCGGTTTTAATATCAACCGCTTTAAATGTAATATGCTCAAAAGCAATTTTATACTCAGTAGATTCAGAGTATATTAAACCGTCACTCATTGTTTTCGATTTATTGATTCCCTTTAGGATTCTGATTGAATGGTAGTCTTTCTGTGTGTAGTCCAATAAATCTTGACGAAATACTGAAAAATAATAGTGTGTTCTGTCAATAACTTTAGGATCATTAGTCCTACTACTAAGCAGAGTTCCCATTCTCTTCGTAATCTTTTTTTCCATTTCTATAACAGCAGGTGAGTTCTTTTCGATTTTTGCACGTATTTTTATGGGGATGATAACTAAATCTATAAAAATTGATATTAAAATAAGCGAAACTACGCCTTTAATACCATATTTGCTAATTTGGATAACATCGAAATCTTTCAAAATAGTTATAATGGTAAATATCATTGTAATTATTGCAAACAATCTAACAAAAAAATTATTTATAAGATTAAAACTGTTACCCATAAGTTTCCCCTCTAAGCTCATTGTTATTTTAATTTAGCAGCAATAACCTCAATTTCCACATCGCAGCCTTCTTTTGCCAAACTATTAACCTCTACCAAAGTACTAACTGGTTTACATTCATTAAAGTATTTATTTCTTATTTCAGATATTTGTGGGAAAAACTTCATATTTGTTACAAATATTGTTACTTTAATAACATTTTCTATACTCGCACCGGCTTCATTTAATAAAATCTCAATATTGTTAAAAATAAACTCTGTTTGTTGCTTTGGATCTTCGGGTGCAACTGCATTTCCATCTGAATCCATTGCAATTTGACCCGTGAGAAAAATTAAATCAACTCCTGGAAGAGGCAACTTCAATCCATGCGAATATGCCCCAATCGCTTTGGTAAATTTTTCTGGCTGTATTCGTTCAATTTTATCCATTTAATAAATCTCCATTCTCTACGTAATATATCTACTAAATTGGTTAATATTAGTAAAATTGATCATAAAAAATAGTGCACAGGTTTTGATTCCTATGCACTATTATTATATTACATAATTTTCTATTTTACTATGTATTGACCTCTTCCTCCACCCTCATCCCGCTCTTTAATACAAAAATAAAATGCGTTGGTGAGATTACTTCTATCTTCTCAACCAACGCATTAAATATATTTTCATCGAACTCTTCCAGGAGTTCCTGCCTGCTGTTTATGGCTTCTACAATTTCATTTACCCTTCGTCGGAGTCCCTCTTTAATACTATCCTGCCTATCATACTCTAACCTTCGCTTTCGGAGTTCCTCCAATTCAGATGATATCCTTATGTACTCTTCCTTGTAGACTTCATCATCCATGCCGTTTTTCACTTGAAACTGTACAAGTCCCTTTAATTCGGTTTTTAGTTTTCCAATCTGTTTGTCCAGAGCTTTGATTTCCTTGGTACTGGCCTTTTTCATAATGACCTTTTCAATATTATCAGTCAGCGTTTTAATGAGTGCATCCCTGTTTTCATAGAGTCTATTAAACACCCGAACAAAAGCATCCATCAAAACACTTTCATCCACGGCTTTTGCATTACAGGCATCTTTCCCTTCAGTAATATAGGTCTTGCATTGCCATACTACCTTCTTAGATATATTAGTGCTATTCCAAGTTCTTCTTTTAAAAATATTACCGCAGTCACCGCAGATAACCTTGCCACTGAACGGATACTTGCTGGTGTATTTATGCCTATCCCCTGCTAAATTTCCGATAAGTAATGCTCTGCGCTCCTTCTCATCCTGAACCTTTTCGAATATCTCCCTTGATATTATTGGCTTATGATTGCCTTCAATAAGATATTGCTGTGCCTGTCCTTTATTATCAACCCGTTTATGTGCAAGAAAATCAACTGTTATGGTCTTCTGCAGAATTACATCTCCATAGTATTTTTCATTCGCTAAGATACCGGCTACGGTTGAGTCCCACCACTTCTCATTACCAGCACCCGTTTTGATTCCATCTTCCATTAAGCCCCTGGCAATAGCGTTATAACTCTTTCCTTCAAGGTAGTCCCTGAATATCCTGCGGACTATCTCTGCTTCCTTTTCATTTATAATAAGCTCTCCGTCCTCATTTTTATCATATCCAAGAAACCTAGTGGTATTGACCAAAACCCTCCCATTTTCAAACTGCCGTATAATTCCCCACCTACAGTTCTCAGATATATTCCTACTCTCATCCTGGGCAAGACTGCTAAGAATGGTTAGCAGAACCTCGCCTTTGCTATCTAATGTGTCTATATTCTCCTTTTCAAAGAAAACTGAAACCCCTTTTTCTTTAAGCTTTCTCACATTGTTTAAGCAATCAAGGGTGTTCCTCGCAAATCTTGAAATGGACTTGGTGATAATCTTGTCGATCTTTCCATCCATGCAATCCTGAATCATTCTATTGAAATCAGTTCTCTTTTTAGTTGATGTTCCAGATATTCCGTCATCCGCGTAGACATCGACCATTATCCATTCTTTCTTCTTATTAATGTAGTCCGTATAATAAATAATCTGTGAATCATAACTTGAATCCTGTTCTGGGTTATCGGAACTTACCCTACAGTAGGCGCATACTCTTAGTTTTGTGTTTTCAGGCAAACCATTAATCATCTGTGCTGGCTTTGCAGGGATGACTGATATTTTCTTTTTTGCTGTTGCTTTTGATGCCATAGAATTCTCCTTTCCTATATATTTCTTTTGTCGTGTCATGATATAATCTTGTGGTGAACTAATCAAGTTAATGCCCAATATTCCTGCATTTGAAAGGATTTTTGATTATCCATATCTATAGCAGTAAACTCTTCCTCTGTTATTAAATTTAAGCTCCTTAAAGATTCAAGAATATGTAAACCCAATTGGTAATTGACTATATTTTCATTTGTCAAAAATGTATCTCTCCTTCTTAAAAATAAAAAAAGAGTGGGTTTTTACGCCCACTCGAAAGTAATAATGTTACGATTCAAATATAAAAAGGCGAGCATGAGACCCGCCATTGATTTTAGAATAACGATTTTAATTGTACTGAAAACTCTTTAAATACGGTCTCATCATCCGACAGCGTTGCTTTTAGAACAACATATTTATTGACATATGAACTACTGCTATTAGCTTTAATAGTTGCACCATTTCCCGTGCTTGTTGTAATCGTGGCATAGGCTGGCGAAGTTGTCCCATCTTGATTCCGAATACTCCATACCGCCGACTTATCGAAAACTTCAGTGCCGTTATCGTAAAAATGGGCAACGTAGCTCTGGCTCTGCCCAATTTTAATGGTTGCACTTCCGGTGATGGTAATTGTATATGTATGGCTGGCATTTTCTACTACGGTAATATTAATAGTATCCTTAATAGTATTCTCATAGGTCATTTCGCAGGTAACCACGGCTGTTCCAACATTTATTCCCATCAATTTGCCGGTATTATCAACTGCTACCACGCTTGAATCTGAAGACATGTATGTCAACGCTGGGAGCGGGTTCATCGATGTTCCATTATCTGTGACGGAAATAATTAACTGAGCGGTGTCATTTAGCGGCACATTCATAGAAGCACCGTTATCAATGCTTAAAACATATGTATGAGTGGTTTCATACTGCCATCGGTTGGCAATTCCAGAATCCAAGTCATCACTTGATTCTGTTGCCACCAATTCGCAGGTCAGTATAATCAATCCAAGGCTTGCTTTGTCAATCCCATTAACCTGCCATGCTCTGCCTGTGTTGATAAACCTACCGCCGATTGATATATCCCGTGAATCGGCATTGTCCTGCAAGCTGACCTTTATAGTGCCGGTCGCAAGACTCATATATTGATTGGTATCAATATCCATGACTTTGGTTTCTATCAAGGCATCAAACCACTTCACATTGCCAGTGAAGTTGAAAGCTATTCTATAATTACATTGCTTCATCCGACCGCAGTAGGAATTTGGGTCTTTATCAATCTGGCTGGTAATTATGTATTTTCGGCTATTATACTCAACAATGTCCCCTGTCTTTATTTCTACCTTGGTATGGATGATTTTATCGGCATTTATATTAATTCTATCGGTTGCATCAATTATTACTGCCTTGCTGCCGATATTATTAACCAGCACATCCTCTCCCTTTTCAAACAGGAAGAAGTCAATCATTTCGTCTATAGTTCTCTCCATCAACCCACCGTCCTTTTGCACTGGTAAAGGAGAACTTCCATGTGGTCACTCCAGCCCTTGACGTTAAGGATTTTGTAATAAACGCCATCCATTCGGAAATATGATTCGTTACTAATTTCCTCATCAACATCACAGAAAGCTCTTTTTGATATTTCCAGAGTTATCCCATAATCGAAGGTGACTTTAGCGGAATACGGCTGAACATCAGTATAGATTGTTTTGATTGAAACTGCATCTGTATTTTGCAATATTTCAATCTTTGTATCATGGAACATATTTAATACCCCACCTTAATTTTGGGAACTGGCAAAACTGATTTTATATACTCCGTAATACCCCCGTCCTCAAAGGTAATACTTCTTTCACCCTGCACTTTTTGCTTGTAACCTACACTGTCTTTATTGTTATAAAAGTAAGCAGCTAAATCAGCAATGGTACCATCATACTCAGCCGGTAATTCCGTCACATTGCAATAGCCCAGAGCTACCTTCAATGCTTGAGTAATAAAATGATTTAAGATTTCATCCTTAGACATATCAAAAGCATCAATGCCAAGTAACATTTTTACGACTTCCAGCATAAGCTACTCCTCCATTTCATTCTCATTTTGAGCATCCATTGCTATTAAGGATTGAATAAGTTGCTCCTTTTTATATCCGATTGCATTGAAACCCCGCCGTTTGGCTAGTTCAATTAAATCTTTATAATTCATCGCATCATAATCCCCTGGTTCTCTTGAATCTTCAACTATGGTATATCCGTTTTCGCTAAACCAAGAAAGAAGGTGAGGGACATTGCTATCCCCCACCCCATTTACGAAGTTTACGCCTGCGGATATACCGTTATATTGGTTATTGTTACAGTATATCTTCGCCATGTAATTACCTCCGTTATGCTACTTTTATATTCCTGAATACTCCAGCACTCTTAGTTGCCTTTAATGCCACAGCTGCTACCATCTCAACTTCTCCATTCTTTACTGCTCCAGAAGTAGTAAAGTCAGGCAACCATATCTTGACTAATTCTTGATTGGCAAGGGAGACAGCATGAAACCCATCCAGTGCTAATCTAGCAGCATAGAGATCAGTCAATCCTGTAACTATATCGGTGCCATTTGGTTTTCTAGTATCAATAATTGAAACTACAGGATTGTTGCTACCAACTTTTGCACCCAGGTCGACCAGAACAATACCATCATAAGCATCTACTTTTTTCCCAAAGGCATCTTCGCTTTGAGTTAGGTATCCTGCCCTTCTTGCTACCGCTTTTATTTTGGTAATAAGCTTAGAATTACCGCCCAAGAAAGTAGGTGTACCATCAAGATTGGATAGGAACTCATCAAGCAAATCCAAGAACTGCTTGTAATTGGTATCCAGTGCCGCAGAAGTTGAAAGGTCAATGGAATTTGACGCATGGTATTCAGTGCTGGAACCGGTGATTGCTTTGTTCAATCCATCAAAGGAATTAGCATCCACAGCTGAGTCTCCATTGATAAATGTATCGTGAAATAATGCCCTTGCTGCTTTGACCTTCTGCTGAACTTGAAGATTTACTTCATCTACTAGACCTCCGGTATTGGCAACTATCCTATCAATTGCAAAGGAACCACCAAAAGGTTTAAGTTCAACTGTGTATCTGTCTTTGGTTACTTCTTGGGCAGTATATTCATTATTTATTGCTCGGAATGCTGCTGTTGGCTGAGTTATGAGCCTCGTATACCCATAGGTTAAAGTAGCTCCGTTGGTTCCGGGGGTTACCGCATCATCAAAGCTGATGTTATCCAATATAAATGAACTCTTCCTAAATTCATCAATTACCCCTATCTGGATATCGTCCTGTGTGTTTAATTTTGCCTGTGCTAATGTTATCGCCATATAATTAATCCCCTTTCAATTTTACACATTATTGTTTTTTGAATAGTAGTCCTTTAAAGCATCATTCAGGTTTTTAGGTTGATTACTTTGATTAGTACTGTTAGGTGGAGTATAGCCGGTTGACTTCAATCTTTCCTCAACCGCAGTCTGTACCGATGCAGAATATATTTCTTCAAACCTGCCAATATTGGAAACAGTGGCTTCTTCATTTTCCGAAATAAATAAGTCAACTATATTAGTAATAGGAAGTTTCTTGTCTGCAGCAATGGTCAAAGCCTTATTCTTCAGTACTTCCCTTTGCTTTTCAGTCTCCATTTTCTCAATCTTGGCATTCAGTTCTCTTAGTTGTTTCTTTTCCTCAGATTCCTCCGGATATAGATCCTTGATCTTTTTATCAATTTCCTTTTGCAGATTGTTGTCCTTCCAGGTTTTTAAGCCCTTATCGAGATGCTTATCTTTCTCAGCATCTAACCACCTTTTGCCATCATCATTTTCACTAAGATATCTCTGCACCCCTTCAACACCAATTAAGCCCTGAAGATATGCTGCCAGTTCCTTATCGCCCTTGTTTTCATCGATATACTTTTTTACTTCCTCAAAATTCATAAATATTCTCCTCTCAAATTTGCCCTCCTGACTCATTAGAACCAGAAACGCTTATTGAGCAGTTTAATGTCATGCTCAGGACATATTTTTATCTTCTCTCATAGCGAGGACAAATGATTTCTTTACATCTGAACGATTGTTTGCACTCATGCTTGCATCTTTCGCATTTTGGATGGTATTGAATTTTCCCCTCGCTGTTGATCCAGAAGATCATTTCTTCTTTGTCCGAGTTACTTATTCTTGCCAGGTAAACTGCACCCCCTATCCCCCGTTAAAACGGGCAAATTAATTTATAAGCCAAAGGAGCTATAAGCCCCATTATTACAGCACTATTTGTACTTTTTTATGTAATTTCATGTTTTCAAATTTGCGATATAAGGCCGTCAAAAAGCAGAGGTGGTATATTTACCCTACCTCGTTCAAAACAAGGGCTTAAATCGCCTATATATTGGTGTTATATAATCACTTGGTTCTAGATTGTAGAATTGCTTTCTGATGTGGCATTATTTCTTTGTTGTTCAGCATGAAACTTATCCAGTTCAACTTTAGGGTTTTCTATAAATGGCAGGATTGTAAGTAATGTCTCCTGGGAGCAAACCTCTTTGAGTTTTACTATTACATCGGCCAGCCCAACCAGATCGGTAGGTAGATTACGAGTAAACTTAACTGCTACATCTCTATAATCAAAGACCTTGCCTTCTTTTTTGGCAACAAAGGTGAACAGATTCTTAAGCCTTTCCTTAATCACCTTTTCCATAAAAACTTCTCGCATTGCCACCCGGTTCTCAAGATTAAGTAGTTTATTGCGGAGCGCTAGGGATGAGGTATTGCTTGCCCAGTTTTCATTAAAATTCACCTGATCCATCATGTCATAGATTTTGCGTTCAATATTCTCCAATTCATTTTTGACGAAGGAATCATTAATATCTTTAGTGAGCCATTTGACTGCCCCACCCTTTGGCACCTGGATGATGCCCATAGATTTCATTTTGAGTAAGTCCTCTTCCTCAATCTTGGCATTCTCAATAATAAGGTAAGCATTCCTGTGGTCAGCAATTTCATTAACCAGATCAGAATTTAAGGCGTTATATGCATCAAACAGGCTGATTACATCTTCGAATCCGCTTTTACGCTCACTATTGGCTGGACAGACGGTCACGGGAACTCTACCAAAGATATGACTGTGGCTTCCTATTGGCTGTAGTTCACCACCCATTATTTTATAGTGCAGGATATCAGAATCTGTATATACATCGAGATATGCGGTAACATCGAACCTTTTCTTGAATTTATGGATTGCCAGCAGCGTATTCCGCTCAGAAGTACCATCTTCAAGAACATAACATTCAAGCGGAGTCAGAACTGTTGCACAGAACTCCCCTTCGGTATTTATGTAATTCAGCTCGTAGCTTTCTCCATAGATTTCGCTTTGTTTACGGAGATTAATATTATGCTCCTTATCCCAATGGCTGGTGTTTCTATCGATGCAGTCAATAATGTTTTTGTCATCGGATTTGGAGATAAAATTAACAGGTTTACCCAATAAGTAGCCGGTTTCATTGTTTATAAATTTACGGGGAAAGTTAAAGATTAATTTGCGATTGCTTCGGCTGTCCTGCATATCATAGTTCTGTAATATGCTGTGGTTGCCTTCGTAATAATCTTTGTATTTCTGCTTTGTGCTGGAGTTATGATTTAGCTCCGCTAAGCATTGGTTTATCAGGGTTTCGTCTATTTGCAAAATACCACATCCTTTCTTAAAAATGGGCATAAAAATAGCCCATACCGCTTGGGTACAGGCAGAGATATTTCAATAACCTATCAAACCTATTTCCTTTATCTGTTGTAGTTATTCATAGAGCAACACTTAAATAAGAGGCTTTTCCTTGAATTGTCCTATCCAATACTCATAATATGGGTTTTCCCATGTTGTTCCATCATAAAAAGCAACATCCCTTACACATGCTAATACTCTTGATATACCATGACTTTCATCAAGTTCCCATCCCACTCCATGACCAAATGTACCCCCTGCAACTATATTAACATCTTCTGCATCTCCAACAAATTCGTAATCTCCTCCTGAAAAATCCATGTTCATCTTAATTTTAACTGGGTAACCGTTTGAATCAAAGCCGAGAAAACCAACCTTCATTGTCTTAATGGTTTTGTCAGATTTATTCCTGATAATTGCCTGAAGCATATCAGGGTATAACGCTTTCCATTCACTGCTTTGTATAGCAATTTTAGCGCTATCAACTATTACCAATTGTTCATTTTGAATTTGTTGTGCATAAACAGATAACTTAGCAATAAAATCACTATCGTTAGGCATTATCGATGTTGCTTCATTCATCAATGAAACCGCTTTATCATAATCTTTTTCACTGGCATATTTATCGGCAGTTTTCAAAACTTGTTCTTTATATTTGATCTGATTTTTTTCGATCTGGTTCTTTGCTTCATTATAATTCTTATCATTTGGTATCACTTTCTTATATTCTTTAATGGCATTCAGATAATCTTTGTTCTTTAAAAAACCATCCGCCTTACTAAAGGATGTTCTTGAATTATTTAAAGCTGCACTTTTATCAATAGCACCGTTAACATCATCAGGCACCAATCCCGTACTTTTGATTGTTTCCAGAATGTTTTCAGCTTCCTCAAAATCAATTTTTTCGTTAACAAATGATTTATAAGTGTTATCAACTTCGTTTTTCAAATATGATTTAATACTGTTTTCTTTGTCAATATTTCCACTTATTCTGGTGTTATATATATGAGTTGCCTCAACATAGTTATTATTTTCTATATCATTCTTAAATTTGACGATTGGATTATTAAAATATATCACTCCGCCTAACAAGCAAAGGATTACTACCAAAGTCGAATATATTTTAACTCTGTTGTTTTTGCTGTTAAATATTGATTTAATTTTTTTATTAAGATTCTCCCTCGATAAACCAGATTTTTGTATTTCCTCTTCCGAAGACATCTTCGCACCGCATTTTTTGCAAAATACACTGTCTTCTGAGTTTTCACCCCCACATTTTGGACACAACAATATTATCCCCCCCACTTGTTAATAGCAGATTATCAACATTTTGAAGGATTAAAATAGCAAACTCCTGTCGTAAAACTTCAGCCTCTGTACCCCCTGCACCAACTGAACAGCCCCATACAAACTATCAGGCGCATCATCATGCTTTGCACCTTTATTATAATCCCTCACTTGGTTATTATAGCCTATATTAACAGGATTGAACAAGATGTGAGTTTTTTTAACATCAGGTTCGAGGGTAATAATTCGCTCATGCTTCTGACCTCTGGCCACCACTTCATCAACAGGAGTATAGATTTTATTCTGCCACAACTGCTCCTCGAACTTCTGCTTCATATAATGTTAATCCGCAAATAGAAGGCTCCCGAACGGGGACCTTTTTCTCAAGCTAAATAATCTGCAAACAAATAGAATGCTGGAGCAAAGTGCGAATAATTTTCGATTTATTTCAGCATAGAAAAGTATTA
>Ga0209613_1001659_pt1 | contig 18614 bp, 16 predicted proteins | sample BioC13SIPDNA_2_FD_185747 | JGI IMG/M metagenome (GOLD analysis project Ga0209613, IMG submission 185747) | Anaerobic biogas reactor microbial communites from Washington, USA - Biogas_R2_A C13 SIP DNA (SPAdes) (version 2) | ecosystem: Engineered > Bioreactor > Anaerobic > Unclassified | place... | reverse complement strand
CTATCCTTTTCACGGCGTAAACAGCAGCGTTTCCGGTGTTGGTTATAACCTTTCTAAGGCGCTGACCTGCCTGAAGGATGAGGTGCGCTTTGCATCACTGATCGGCAAAGACCTGGCCAGTGAATCCGTATACCGGGCTTTGGCGCGCGATCAAATCCCTACCGACCTGGTGCGCGCAGACCTGGAACGCACTGCCCAATCGGTCATCCTGTATGACGGGCAGGGTCAGCGCCAGATTCACACCGATTTGAAAGACATCCAGGAGCAGCAATTTCCACTAGAAATTGCCCGCCAAGCACTGCAAGGCTGCGACCTAGCTGCCCTGTGTGATATCAACTTTGCGCGCCCGCTCTTGGCAATGGCAGGAGAGATGGGCATCCCAATTGCCACGGATGCGCATACGATTGCCAGCCTGGATGACGACTACCACCAGGATTTTTTCAAAGCTGCCCAAATCGTGTTTATGAGCGATGAAAAACTACCCCTGCCACCAGCGGACTTTGCCAGGCAGATGCATGCGCGCTTCGGCACGCAGATCGTGGTGGTGGGCTTAGGGGCTAAAGGTGCGCTGCTAGTTGAGGATGGGGGTAAACCGATTTACGTGCCAGCCGTGCAGACCCGCGCGATTGTCAATACCATTGGCGCTGGGGATGCCCTGTTTAGCTGTTTTTTACATGAATACCTGCGCCAGGGCGATGCGCTGAGGGCATTGCAGCGGGCAGTGATTTTTGCCTCTTACAAGATTGGCGCTGTGGGGGCAGCGGATGGTTTTCTGAGTGCAGCAGAATTGGATGAATGGGCAGCCAAGCTTGGCGCTGCTTAGGACTGATAAAAGAGGGAATAAATGCGAGGGATTTGGCTTGAAAATCAACAGGTAACGCTTAAGGATGGGTTGCCACTGCCGCAAATTGTCGCAGGTGAAGCTCTGATCCGCATGAGGTTGGCAGGTATCTGCTCAACGGACCTGGAGATGACCAGGGGGTACTACCCCTACCGCGGCATCCTGGGACATGAGTTTGTGGGTGAGGTGGTGGAAGCGCCAGGAGATCCAAGCTTGGCAGGCAAGCGCGTGGTGGGCGAGATCAACATCACCTGCGGGCACTGCCGGGCTTGCTTGGCTGGCAGGCCAACGCACTGCGAGAATCGCCGTACGCTGGGCATCCATGATTATGACGGTGTGTTTGCAGAATTCCTCAAGCTGCCGATTCGTAATTTGCACCTGGTACCGGATTCGCTGAGCGATGAGCAGGCTGTCTTTACCGAACTTCTGGCAGCGGCCTTGGAAATCCAAGAGCAAATCCAAGTGAGGCCTGGCATGCGCGTGCTGGTCGTCGGGGCAGGCCGGCTGGGACTGTTGATTGCGCAGACTCTCAAGCTTACTGGCTGTGACCTGCAAGTGGTAGCGCGCAGACAAGCACCACAGGAATTGCTGGATCAATTCGGTATCCGCTGGATTACGCCGCAAGATATAAGCGCACACATGGCAGATTTGGTGGTGGAGGTGACGGGTTCAGCGGAGGGTTTTGCACTCTCGCGCCAAGCCGTGCGTCCGCGCGGCACCCTGCTGCTCAAGAGCACTTTTGCTGGGGATGTCAGCCTCAACCTTTCTGCGATCGTAGTGGATGAGATTACCCTGCTGGGCTCGCGCTGTGGGCCGTTTGCGCCAGCCTTGCGCCTGCTGGAAAGCGGGTTGGTGGACCCACTGCCCCTGGTCAGTGCACGTTATCCCCTGGCAGAAGGCTTTGCAGCGCTTGAGAAAGCTGCTGAGCCAGGCGTGCTGAAAGTGCTGCTTTATCCCTAAGTTTTTTTACTGCCAGGTTTGGTCCAGGCAGGGGCTGGGTGGGGTAGCGGATTTTTACCGTAAAAAAGGTCATCCATCAGCAGCGCTGCGCGCCTGAAGAAGCCGGACTTGCGAATCCCCCAACGAATGATGTGGTGGTAAACGCTATCCGCATGGGCATAGGGGCAGACGCTCATGCAGCGCCCGCAATCCGTGCCGGTTTGGGTCCAGTAGGTGTAGCAGGCTTCGGGGTTGATGCGCCAGCGCAAGGCACCGTTTGATACTTGGCGATCTTCGAATGAGATCGCTTGCGAGGGGCAGGTGCGGGCGCATTTCTTGCAGATCCTGCAGAAATCAATGACCGAGGAATCGAGTGTGGGTTGATCGGGCTGGAGGGGCAAATCGGTGGTGACCACAGCCAGGCGCACGCGCGGACCCAATCGGGGGGTCATCAGCAGGGACATACGCCCGAGTTCCCCCAAACCGGCATCGCAGGCAATAGGCGGGGCGATGACCTGGTAATTGCCTTCAAAGTGCGCCTGGGCTGGGTAACCCAGGTTGCGGATGGCAGCGGCTAGCTGGAGGGCAGTGCGGGCAGATTCGAGGTATTCGTGCCCGGTCTCCATGATGCCCGGAGGGCGGGGGTTGCTGGCGATCATATCCGCTTTCATTTCAAAGGTCATGGCAATGGCATAGTGGTGGTTTAGGTCAATTGGCTGCCCGTAGGGGTCAGGACCGCGGCCGTGATGTGTATACACATAATTGGGGTTGAGCGGGCAAATACCCACTTCTAAGGCACCGTAATACTTTGCCAGGGATTTGATGTAAGCGCTGGCTGCAGCGGGCGCTAAGGCTTGTTTTTTGGATGCTACAGGACCGTCTGCAGCCTTTGCCAATAGTTTGAGCAGGTCAAAGCTGGCAGTAGCAGCTGCAAAAGAATAGGGCTCTGCAAAATCTGCATAGGGCGAGAGCAAACCGGGGTTAGCCCGCCAGAGATCATCTTTGGGGAGGTCTTGCGGGTTTTGTTGGTAGTAATCGGTGTAGGCTTGGCTGCCCGGCTGCAACTCGTTCCGCGAAAAGACTACGCGGCGTTCATCGATGGGGGTAGATGTCTGTTCCAGTTTGTGATCAACCCTGCCGAAGGGCAGCAGGAACGTCAGGATGAAAAGTATCAGGATGGCAGCGCTCAGCCCAAGAATCCAAATCTGCAGCAGGGGGCTTGAGAACGCGGCGAGGAGGAAGATTGCTGTGGTGAGCAGGGTAAATAGACTAGCCACTAGGGCAGCGCGCGGCTCTCTTTCACGCAGGGACGTCAGCGCAAAACCGCCGAAGAAAAGCAGTACCAGCGCAGCCAGGAACAAGGAGAGGACGGTAAGAAAGGTCATGCCTTGATTATAAGGCAATTGGGTAAATTTGGATTTGCAGCGCGGCTTGGGAATGGTATAATACTCACCTGCGGGGCGTGGCTCAGCCCGGATAGAGCGCACGGTTCGGGATGCTTCGCGAAGGTCGGCTGGCTTAGGATTGCCAATTATTAGCCACTACGTGACTGAAATCCAGATATCATGTTTATCCAAATTAAATATTGAAAACCACAAAATCAGGAGTGGATGGTATAATGTTTTCTCTCGGGGCGTGGCTCAGCCCGGATAGAGCGCACGGTTCGGGACCGTGAGGTCGGCGGTTCAAATCCGCCCGCCCCGACAAGCTGCTGAGAAGCAGCTTTTTTAATGTGCCCCCTACGGGGGTGCTTCGCAAAGCTCGGCGGATCTCCCTACGAGAGCCGTGGCAAATCCGCCCGCCCCGACAGAAAAAAATAAGTGCCCCCTACGGGGTGCTTCGCAAAGCTCGGCGGATCTCCCTGCGGGATAAAGAGGGAAATCCATAAGATAAGGGATATGTTTAAATGTTCCAATGGTAAACTTACACGTGTAAATACACAGAACTAACCCAGAGGATAAATTTATGCCCACATTCAATGACTCCATGAAGGAATATAAAAAACAACTGCAGCTGGGGGTGATCAACCAAGCCTACCGGGGCTTGATGGATTACCTGCTAAGCCTGCGCAACACCCTAACCTTGCGACATCCTAAATATGCAGGCTCGGGCAGTTTTTATTTTGGTTATATGGACATGACCTATTTCCCGCTGTTCCCGCCAATGCTCAAACAGCGCAACCTCAAGATCGCGATTGTCTTCCTGCACCAAGAATTTCGATTTGAGCTGTGGTTAGCTGGGACGAATAAGGCTGTGCAAAAGCAAACCTGGCAGGCACTCAGAGCCGCTGGGTGGGAAAAGTATCAGCTGGTTGAATCGCTGGCAGGTCGAGATGCGGTCATTGAGCACATCCTGGTGGATGACCCGGATTTTAGTGATTTAGATGCGCTCACACAGCGCATCGAGGCGGGAACAGTGCAAATTATTCACGAGATTGAGGATTTCTTAATCCACCATGCCTAACAGCTTCATCATCTAAGGTAAAATTCTGAACATGACAAACGATACCCAGGTTATTTATTCAATGGTTCGGGTGGGGCGTATTTACCCCCCCAACAAACAGGTTCTGCGCGATATTTTGCTTGGTTTTTACTACGGCGCTAAGATCGGCGTTTTGGGACTGAACGGCTCGGGCAAGTCGACCCTGCTGCGCATCATGGCTGGCAAGGATCCAGATTACATCGGCGAAATCGCCATGTCCAAGGGTTACACGGTCGGCATGCTGGAGCAGGAACCTCAGCTGGATGAGAGCAAAACGGTCATCGAGGTGATCCGCGAAGCTGTCCAGCCAATTGTGGACCTGTTGGCAGCTTACGACACGGTCAATGCAGCTTTTGCCGAGCCGGATGCCGATTTTGATAAGTTGATTGATAAGCAAACCAAACTGCAGGAAGAACTGGATAAGCACGATGCCTGGAACCTAGATAACCACCTGGAAGTGGCTATGGAAGCCCTGCGCTGCCCGGAGGGTGACACACCTATCCGCGTTTTATCAGGCGGGGAACGAAGGCGGGTGGCGCTGACGCGCCTGCTGCTGACCGAGCCGGATATCCTGCTTTTGGACGAGCCGACCAACCACCTGGACGCGGAATCAGTGGCCTGGTTGGAACGGCATTTACAGCAGTACAAGGGTACGGTCATTGCTGTGACGCATGACCGCTACTTTTTAGATAACGTGGCTGGCTGGATTTTGGAACTGGATCGTGGTTTTGGCATTCCTTGGCGGGGAAATTATTCTTCCTGGTTGGAACAAAAGCAGGAGCGCCTGCGCGTGGAAGAGAAGTCTGAGTCTAAACGCCAACGCACCTTGCAGCGCGAGTTGGAGTGGATTCACATGTCGCCCAGGGCACGCCAATCCAAGGGGCAGGCACGCGTGACGGCTTACGAATCGCTGCTTTCGCAGGAGTATGAGAGTCGGCGAGAAGAGCTTGAAATTTACATCCCGCCCGGTCCGCGCCTGGGCAACGTGGTGATTGACCTGGACGGCGTCAGCAAAGCCTATGGCGAGCGCCTGCTGATTGATAACCTGGGTGTGCAAATCCCACCCGGATCGCTCTTGGGGGTGATTGGCCCAAACGGGGCGGGTAAGACCACCCTGCTGCGTATGATTACCAAGCAGGAGCAGCCAGACCAGGGCAGCATCCGCATTGGGGAGACGGTTAAGCTGGCTTATGCGGACCAATCACGCACGCTGGACGGCGAGAAAACGGTATACGAGGAGATCAGCGGCGGGGCGGACACGCTGCAGTTGGGTAACCGCCAGATGAATGCGCGCGCTTACTGCTCTTCTTTCAACTTTATGGGCTCAGACCAGCAAAAACAAGTCAAGAATCTCTCTGGCGGTGAGCGCAACCGCGTGCACCTGGCCAAAACACTCAGCAGTGGGGCTAACGTTTTGTTGCTGGACGAGCCGACCAATGACCTGGATGTCAATACCCTGCGGGCACTGGAAGAGGCACTGGCCAACTTTGCCGGCTGTGCGGTGGTGGTGAGCCATGATCGCTGGTTCCTGGACCGCATCTGCACACATATCCTGGCTTTTGAAGGGGACAGCCAAGTGCGCTTCAGCCTGGGCAACTGGTCAGATTACGAGGCAGACCGCAAGCGGCGCCTAGGTATTGAAGCAGAGCGGCCAAAACCCATAAAATACCGCAATTTGAAGCGATAATTTAAAGAATATTTGGGAAAATAAAAACACGATGCAGTTACCGGCATCGTGTTTTATATGTATTCAGTTGAAAATTAATCTAAGACTTTTACATCCTGAGCCTGGGGGCCTTTGGCTCCTTGTACAACAAGGAATTCGACTTTCTGATTCTCTTTGAGGGTTTTGTAACCTTCGGAGAGGATCGCGCTGAAATGGACGAAAACATCCTTCTCGCCGGATTCTGGGGCAATGAAACCAAAGCCCTTTTCACCATTGAACCATTTTACAGTTCCAACTTCTCTTTCTGCCATGATAAAAACTTACTCCTTAATATATAAAACGATTGTTGATTTTGTTACGAATGGCCCCATCTCAGAATAATAATTTCTTACATCGAGCTTGCGTAAACTTAAAAATAGTGTACACCCAATATTATAGTTCGTCAATACTTTAAATACTGCCGAGGATTATAAATTAATTGTAAGATAAAGCTACTTAACGCTGCTTCCTGCCCTCAAAAAACTCCACCAAGCCAGCCAAGACCAGCATCACCGCGACGCCTTCATCCAGATTGCCAACAATCGGTAAATTGTCGGGTAAGAACTCGAGAAAGCCTGCGGTAGGGTTTAGGAGGTAAATCAATCCGAGCACTGAAAGCAGGTAAACTAGCCATACAGGCCAGCCGTGCTTGGATAGCGGCTCGGAGAGAAGACGAGAAAAACCAGACATCGGTTTATCCTCTATTACTTCTACGGGTTGTTCTTCATTATTTTCCATGTTATTCACCTTTTTGCTGGTGTGTTTTCCAGGTGTCATTAATCCCAAAATTGGGGTAGATAGTCACGGTAGGTGATCAAATAATCTTCCAAGATATTTTTGGCTGTGTCGATATCCCTGGTGGTTGGATCGAGCAGCAGGCACTGCAGGGCGAGTTTGCGGTCGCCATGGACGACCGAATCAATGCACAGGTGGCTGGCCGTGATCTCGCGGCAGAGCAGCTCTGCCACCCCGGTTGGCATGGGGCCAATTGGGATGCCAGTAATACCGCGGGCATTAATCAAGCCGGGCAGTTCCACGATAGCATCTTCAGGCAGGTTGGTGATGTAAGCTTGGTTGGGGATGTTAACCGCTTCTGCAACGAAATCTGCATTGGTTAGTATCGCTTCAATGACTTCAATGGCGCCTTCGCTGAAAGGATGGGCAAACTGATCCGGGTTTTCTTTGTTTGCGATGACACTGCGCACGCGCTGCCACTCAAGGCCCCGGGCACGGTCGCGTTCCTGCCAATCGTAAAGGCTAAGGTCATACTTCTGCCAGGGCTTGCTGATAGGGTCTGAAACCCAGGGCAGGTATTCGCACAGGTGTTCATCACCAGGGATAGGGAAGACGTTGAAGGCATCGAAGACCGCACGGGTGAGCGGCTCAAAAGTGGGGTCAAGTGCCTGCCAGCGTTTACGAAATAGCGGATATAGGTCTTCTCCTGTCTGACGGTGGCGCAGGTCCAACATCCAGGTGAAGTGATTGACGCCTGCAGCCAAGATTTTAAGGTGCTGGAAGCCTAACAGGCCCATGCGCATCATTGGCGCGTGGTTGGCAACATCAGCGTGAGTGCTGATGAAATCGTCACCAGGCGGCAGTCCTAGGTCATTGGCCAGGGTTTTAGCTGCCATAGCATAGCCAGCACCGAGTTGATGGCATAACCCGACGGCCTTGATTTGCGAGTAACGTCGGATGAGGGCACAGATGCGCTGCATGGGGTTCGTGAAATTGATAAACCAGGCCTCAGGGCACTGAGCTTCCATGTCGTAAACAATATCCAGAACGGGCAGCACGTTGCGTGCAGCGTGGGCGAAGCCGCCGGGACCGCCATTTTCGGCATAAGGCTGGCGTACGCCATATTTTAGGGTGATTTCGTAATCCTGCTGCCAGAGTTTTTCACGCGGGGGCACTTCGATGGCGCTGATTACAAAGTTTGCATGATCTAAGGCTTGCCTATGATGCGAGTAAGCGCTGATGGTTTTCCCGCAGCCCCAGGCCTCATTAAGCCAGTTCGCCAGGCTGCTGATGGTTTCTAGTGCCTGGGCGTCTCGGTCAACCAAGACGATCTCACTGCCGCGCAATATCTCGCTTTGGAGCAAGGTAACCAGGGTGGAAAGGCCAAAGGAGAAACTCCCCGCACCGATGCAAACCACTTTGCTCTTACCCATTTCGACCTCCTCAGTGACGAATTGATTCCTAATCAGGTTAAATTATAAACCCTTCGTTTCTCTTCAAGGAAAGTATTGATGGCTTTTGCCGCTTTGCGGCCTGCACCCATGGCTAGGATCACGGTTGCCCCACCGGTGACGATATCCCCACCGGCGAAAATGCCTTCGATGTTGGTTGCCATGCTTGTCTCATCGGCGATGATGTTGCCCCATTTGTTGAAAGCCAGGTCTGGGGTGGTTTTTTGGATGATCGGGTTGGAGCCGTTGCCAATCGCCACCACCACCACATCCACAGGTAAGACCTGCTCTGAGCCAGGGATGGGTTCGGGTCGGCGCCGGCCGGATGAGTCCGGCTCACCTAAAGCCATGTGAATCACGCGCATGCTGGTGAGACGGCCCTTTTCATCACCCATAAATTCAACTGGGGCTGCCAAGAATTCAAACTGGATGCCTTCGTGCTTGGCATGCTTGATTTCTTCCAAGCGGCCGGGCATTTCTTTCTCACTGCGGCGGTAGACAATGCTCACTTTTGAAGCACCTAGCCGCAGGGCGACACGGGCTGAGTCTAAGGCCGTGTTGCCGCCGCCGATCACAGCCACAGTCTTGCCGTGAATGTCCAAAACAGGCGTGTCAACCTTTGGGAATTGGTAGGCTTTCATTAAGTTGACCCGGGTCAGGAATTCGTTGGCGGAGTAAACACCCACCAGGTTCTCACCGGGAATCTTCATAAAATTGGGCAGGCCAGCACCAACGCCGATGAAAATGGCATCAAAACCTTCTTCATGCATCAGTTCGTCAATGGTGTAGGTGGCACCAATGACGGTGTTGGCTTTAAACTCAACGCCAAGCGCTCTTAAAGCCTGCACTTCTTCACGCACGATCTCTTTAGGCAGGCGGAATTCCGGGATGCCGTAGATCAACACCCCGCCAAACTCATGAAAAGCTTCAAAGACGGTTACATCGTGCCCGGCGCGGATTAGGTCGCCTGCACAGCTCAACCCGGAGGGACCGGAACCGATGATGGCAACTTTAAAGCCAGTTTTTTCAGTTGGGGGAAGCTCTTTTTGGGTCTCATGCTCGCGGGCATAATCGGTGACAAAGCGTGCTAATGCCCCAATGGAAACAGATTCCCCGCGGCGGGTGAGGATGCAGGCGCCTTCGCACTGATCTGACTGCGGGCACACCCTGGCGCAAACTTTGGCCAAGACGTTGTCCTCCTGTATTTTGCGGGCAGACTGGAGCAGCTCACCCTGCAGTAAAAGGTCAATAAATTCGGGGATTTTTACGCCAACAGGGCAGCCTTCTACACACAGAGGTTTGCGGCAGTGCAGGCAGCGCTGCGCTTCCTGGATGGCAGCCATTTTTGCGAAGCCCAGGTTGACCTCATCAAAGGTCTTGCTGCGTTCCGCGACAGGTCTTTCTGGCATCTCCTGGCGGGGGATTTGTAGGCGGGTTTTCAAGTTTTCTGCCTTAATTCTGCGGATATCTTCATCGAGTGAGCATTTTTCTTCGTGCACATACGCCTGGTTGCGGCGCATGACGTTCTCAAAATTAACCAGGTGCCCGTCAAATTCAGGCCCATCCACGCAGGTGAAGCGAGTCTGGTTGCCGACTTCCACCCGACAGCCGCCGCACATACCTGTGCCGTCCACCATGATTGTGTTAAGGCTTACCGTGGTGGGAATGCCGTAAGGCCGGGTCAGTTCTGAAACCGCACGCATCATGGGCAGAGGGCCGATGGCAATAGCCTTATCAAAGTGTATGCCTTCATCGATCAGGGCTTGTAATTTGGTGGTTACAAAGCCGTGAAAGCCATAAGATCCGTCATCGGTGGTGATGTAACAATCATCGCTAACGGCTTTCATTTCATTTTCAAGGATGACGAGGTCTCTCGTGCGCGCGCCAAAAATGGTGGTGACGTGGTTGCCAGCCGCTTTAAGCGCTTTTGCAACCGGGTAACTGACGGCTGTGCCAACACCACCCCCAATCACGACCACATTGCCAAAATTCTTAATTTCTGAGGGGTTGCCAAGCGGCCCAAGGATATCTGGAATGCGGTCACCTGCGCTGAGGCTGCACATCAGGCAGGTGCTCTTGCCGACCTGCTGCACAATCAGGGTGATGGTGCCAGCTTGGGGGTCGGTATCGACAATGGTCAGGGGAATACGTTCGCCTTCTTGGGTCAGCCGCACAATCACAAATTGACCAGGCTTGCCCTTTTTGGCAATTACTGGTGTTAAGACTGTAAATTTGAATATTTTCTCGGCAATTTCCTTGACGTGTAGAATCGTATTTTCCTGCATGATTAATCTTACCTCGGCATTAGTTTTGTTCTGCGATCCGGCTTTTGCAATTATACATAAAACAGAAGAGGTTAACGCTCCAGGCGTTAAAAAACCCAATAGCAGGATTGGGCATGTCTTATAACGATTGCACTAACCTTCGCGCTTATTCGGCGCGGAAGCACCAATAAAGCGCCTCATTCTTCTCTGGATTTAATTCATAGACCAGGCAATATAACCCGCTTTGCAGAGGGAATTGCGGGGTCAAAATGTGAACGGCGTTTTCAGTTTGTTGTGTTTGAAAAGCAAGGTAATCACCGTTTTCGTATTTTAGCAATAACTTATCCATCACAATCAAGGGTGTGTTGATAGCAATTTGCTGCTGAGGGTTACTGGTCGTTGGAATACCCGTTTCTATATTCGGCTCGCCCAAAAACAGGCTCATTTCTTCATACTGCCCATCGCTCATCAGGAAGACACCTTCCGAAGAAGGCGGTACCTGCAGCATGGGGGTTGGTTCTCTGAAGTAAGGCAAGTCGATATTGATCATGGTGGAGCCGACCAAGATGCCGATGATGACAAAGACCATCAGGATAATGCCATAAAGCACCACATCCAGCCATGCCCTGGTCTTTTCGTTTATAGGAGGCTTTTCAGGTTTGGTTTCTGGTGAGGGCGTTGCTTCAGCCTGGGCAGGGCTTTGGGTGGCTGTTGCTGGGCTTGCGGGTGTTTGGGCGGCAGCCTGGGCTGGTTGGTTTGCTGTTGGGGTTGGGGGCTGCGGCTGGTCGTTTGGACTAGAGCGGAAAAGCCCGATAGGTTTAGTATAATCCGAAAGCGTTTCGCCTACTTTGGGCGGGCTGTATTGTTTGCGTTCAATAAAAGCCAGTCCGCGCTGTGCCTGGCGGTTATTGGGGTCTAAATCAAGCGCTTTTTTGAGGAAAATGACCTGCTTGTCTTCGTCTTCAATGATAGCGGAGAGCCAGATCCAGACGTCGGCATTGTCCGGTTCTTCGATGATGGCATCTTTGAGATGAGCGAGTGCCTCATCCATCGAACCAAGCTTTGCAGCTTCGATGCCTTTCTGCAATGATGATGTCATTTACACTCCGCCAATTTTTAACCTAAGCAATCATAGATTCAACAATTTTTGAGATTGTTATAATGTTAATAAAATTTTACCACAAGCATCTAAAGGATAGAATACTCTTTTAATATTTTTGCGCTTAATCACATATAATTGGGCTAACATTGAGGATTAATGAACATAGGCATTCTTTCAGATACACATAATCAGCTTTCAAACCTAATCAGCTGCATTACGACCTTAGAAGACAGGCATGTGCAAACGGTCATTCACTGCGGCGACTTGGTGGATGAGGACCTTATCCAATATTTTATGGGCTTCCAGTTAATTTATTTGTTTGGCAATACCGACATGAACACCAGTACTATCCAAAAACGGGTGCAGCATTTGGGTAATGGCAGCCAGGCCGGGTATCACTTTGAAGGCGTATTGGGGGGCAAGCGCATCTTCGCTGCACATGGGGATGTGGAAGGGCAGATTTCGCAAGCTGCGCAGAGCAAGCTTTACGATTATGTTTTTTACGGCCATACACACCGCTTTAAGGATGAAAGTAGGTCCAAAACCCGGTTGATCAACCCGGGTGCGCTGGGCGGCATCCGCCGGGAAAGTTGCTCGTTTTGCATTTTGAACTTAGAAACAGGCGCCTTGGAACGGTTCGAAGTACCGGATAAGGGCTAAGATGACTGAACTGCAGGCTTATGAGACTTTATGCCAATACCTGCTGAGCAAGAAGGGCAGCAGCAAGGATATGCCATTCGGGTTTGATGTGCTTACTTTCCGGGTTATGCAAAAGATGTTTGCATTGATGGCCTGGCAGGAAGAACCAATCAGCCTCTCCCTTAAGTGTGACCCGGCGCAGGCGGTTATGCTGTGTCATACTTACCCAGCGATCAAGCCGGGATATCACCTCAACAAGAAGCACTGGATCACGGTTACTTGTGATGGCAGCCTGGATGATGCGCTGTTGGCTGACTTGATCGACCAAAGTTACGCCTTGGTGGCGGCTGGGCTCAGCAAAGAACAAAAATCTCACTTAGCACAGATTGAGGATTGAACGAGATGGTAAGGAAATTAGATCAAATTATCGTGGTAGACATCGAAGCAACCTGTTGGGCGGACGAGCCGCCTGCTGGCGAAGAAAGCGAGATCATCGAGATTGGGCTGTGCCTTTTAGACCTTGCCAGCGAGGAAAGGCTGGAGAACCGTGCGCTGCTGATCAGACCGCAGCGCTCCAAGATCAGTCCCTACTGTGAAGAGCTGACCACACTGACACAAAGCCAGGTTGATGCGGGGATCAGTTTTGAAGAGGCTTGCCAGGTCTTGATACGGGAGTACAACTCGCGCAATCGCACCTGGGCAAGCTACGGCGATTACGACCGCATCCAACTGCAGGCGCAGTGCCAGGCATGGGGCGTCGATTACCCCTTTGGCAGGTCGCACATCAATATCAAGAATTTGTTGGCACTGCAGCTCAAACTCAAACGTGAGGTGGGGCTGCCTGCTGCTATGGATTTATTGGGCATGCCCCTGGAGGGCACCCTGCACCGCGGGATTGACGATGCCTGGAATATTGCGGCGGTGCTCGGCCGGGTGTTGTACCCGCATACGGGGTAATTGCAGCTGTTCACCCTTTTTTAGTACCAGCGCACGCAGTTTATCTTCGCTGCCCATCCAAGGCTGCAGTACCATCGCTGCTGCGCGCAGCAGCAATTCTTGATAGCGGGCCAGGTCAATGCTGGCTGGGTGCGGCTGTTTGTCCAGGTCCCAGGCATGCACACCCGGTTCTTCCAAGGTATATAAGAAAATCACGCGCTGACCAGGACGCAGGTGCTTGCCAATCTGCTCCAGCTGCAGCGCGGCACGGGCTGTGGCAGGCAGGCTGCGGTAGTCTTCCAGTTTGCGCCCAAGCCGTTGCTTGATTAGCAGGTCTTCGAGGGGAATTTGGTGCGCATGCAACTGCCTGAGGCGGCTCTGCAGGTAGCGTATTACGGCTGGCAGGGCTTGCCCCGGGTCTTTACGGGCGGCTAGCAGCTCCAGGATGTGCATTTGCGTCTGCGCTACAAAAGGCGGGCTGTCGTGCCGGCGGGCATCAATGCCGCGCACTTTGAGCGAGCCATCCTGGAAAACGCCAAAATAGCGGTTTGGCACCGGCCGGTTCACGTTTTGGCGGGAGGGCAGGAAAACCAGCCAGCGGTACACGCCATCTAAGGCGATGGGCAAGCCGGTGCAGTTATGGATCTTTTCCAACAGGTCTTCGAAATCTTCAGGCGTCTTTTTGCCCTTTTTGCGCACCCACAGCGCATCAACGTACAGGTGCACCACCTCGTAGCCGGCTTCTTCGGCGGTTTCTTTGGCGAGCAACAGCGCTTCGCGTCCGTAGGCGGTGACGGCTTGGTGTGCTTCAATTCGCCCAAAACGGGCATTCTTGTAACCCAGGTAGCCAAAGCAGGTCACCAGCAGCCATTTCAGCGCCGAGGCGCGCCGGCTGTAAACAGTGTGCTGCGGGTCCCAGGGCTGCATTTTACCCAAGCGCCTTTTGAGCGAAACGCGCTTGACCAGCAGGGGTTTGAGCGCTTTGGGAATCAGCCCTACCTTGCTGTTATCAATGCCTATCCCCAGGGTAGGCACCAGGTTTGGCGCCTGGGGGTCGTTCAGGATCGTCTCGGGTGAGATGTTGAAATAGACCATGATGGCCGGGTAGAGCGATACAAAATCAATTTCGGCCACGTCGCTGTGCACGCCTACTTTGGGTTGGTAGACCAGGCCGCCCTGGTCTGATAGGAAAAGCTCACTGGCTGGTTTGAGCATCTCTGCCTGCTGCTTCTGCCAGGGCACCAGGATACCCTCGCGCAGCGCGGTGAGGGTTTGAATGGCGGAGATACCGGTGCCGGGTGAAGTGCGCCCGGAGACCTGCAGCGGCAGGGAGGTCACTCGGCAGGCTTCCAGGATGCCGTCCAGCTCATAGTCATTCCACAAGACGGCGTTGCGCCGGTCGATATGGCAGCGGCCGTATAAGTGTACCTGCTGGCCGCGGTAGACAATCTGCCCGTAGGAGAAGTAGGTGCGCTCCTTTTGCCAGTGTACTTCTGCCCGCTTTTCACGGTTGAGCGGCAGCGGCAGCACGTGTTCTTTTGCCGTCTGCAGCAGGTGCGGCAGCAGCCAGGTATCGCCCCAGTCGGTCAGCAGCAGGTCAGGGTCATAGCGCAGCAGCAGGGCGCGCAGGTTAACCAGCAGGGGCCTTTCCGGTTTTAACGCCAGCTGGTAGTGATCGCTACCGACCTCGATTTTCAGCAGCTGCGGCTGGGCGTGGGTTGGGTTCACGTCGGGGTAGAGGCTCATCACCCGCAGGGGTATATGGGAATTTTTTAAATCCCAGGCGCTTTCTTTGGCTTCGATCTTGAGCAGGTTATGGTCTTCATCAAAGCAGATGTGGCAGTAGGCGGTGGGGAAGGCGCCGGTGACAGCCGCAAAGCGTAGGGAAAGCTGCAGGTCTGCGTCGGCGTAGGATAGCTGCGGGAAAGCTTTGAGCACTTTCTCAAACAAGTCACGCTGATGATAACTTTTGGGCACTTCAATGGCCAGAACGGTTTCGTCCTGGCGGGTGAAGACGTCACTACGTTTATCACGGCGCAGGCTGGGGCGCGGGGACTGCGCTGCCAAAAAGCGCCAGAGCGCGCGCAGGTCGCTATCCTGCCCCAGCGCGTAAAAAGTGACTGGAAAAGTGTGGCGCAGGCGCAGACGCTGGCCATCTTCGCTGATGAAGTACAACACCAAGTCGTCTTGCGGATCTTCAAAGAGATCCAGCAGCCAGGCGTCCAGTTCAGGCATGCATCTCCTGCAGTTCATGCAGTTCCTGGCGCAGACGCATCGTTTCCTTATGCTCTTCCAGTAGCATGGCCAGCAGGAAGCTTTCAAAGGGCAGGGTATGCGCAGCGTAGGCGGCCGCAGAGAGGTGGTTTTGGGCCGCGTTGAAGAGGTCATCAAAGGCTAACTGGTCGCTGCGGCGCAGGGCACGCCTGAAACGCCCCAGGGCGCCTTCTTCGTGCAGTAAAACTTGTGTGGCAGATGCAAGTGTTCTTCCCATAAGTTGCTCCTTTCAAGGTTTGTGTGGTGTAGGGCGGCTTTGCGATGGACTGGGCGCGCTGAACAGGGGTAATTGGTGCGCTTCTGGCTGGGGGGCTTCCAGGCGCCAGGTATTTTGCGCGCTTTCGATGACCATCTCCAGCAGCCCCGTATCTTCAAGCCCGGGCAGGCTGCGCTTGCGCACCCATACGACCACGGCCGCGGTCTGGCTGAGCCGCTGCAGGTGCATCAGGCACTGGCCCAACAGGTCCTGGCGGGTTTGCAGGCGGACGTTTTCATCCAGGAAGGTGGACAGCAAATCGAGCACGATGATGGGCAGAGCGCCTTGGGCAAAGTTTTCAAGCAAGACAGCCATCTGGTAGCAGGTGAAGGTGCGGCTGAGGAGCACGTTTTGCAGCGCATCGGGCAGGGAAGGCGTGCGACGCCGCAAAGCGCGTGCCAGCCCGTAGCCGTCAAAGCGGTTGCCGCCGTCCACAACCGTCACCTGGCTTCTGGTTGCCAGCTCGGCGGTCATTTCCGTCAGGATAGCGATGGTGGCTGAGGGCGCGATGAGCAGGGAGACCTGCCCGGCAGTGGGTTGAAAAAGTTGGTTGTTCATACGCAAAATCTTCCTTTAGGCACCTATATTTAAAATTAGAATATTTGTTCTATTATAAAAGAAATGCTGCCTGGAGTCAAGTGGGTAGTGGTAGGCTGAAAAATGTGTTTGTTAATGTGTATCTGTCCGTGATTTTGCATTCTGAGGGTGTGGTTAATAACGTGTTGTTAATTATGCGATTAAGGTTAAGAAGGTGTAAAAATTGCATCAAGCTAGCCACAAAAATGATATTAAACGCTATAATTGGTGCTAAGATTAAAAGGACATCCTTGTTCAAAGGATGGATGTAGTTTATGTTGGTAGACGTCGAGAACATCCAGGAAATTAGGCCGCGGCTGCTTGGCGAATTCCACGTGGAGGAATTTATCCCCCGCACGGAAGCGATTGCACGTGCCTACGACCTGGGCAGGAAGCTGCATGCCGGCCAAAAGCGGCTTTCTGGTGAGCCTTATTTTGAGACGCACTGTGGGTGGGTAGCCGCATTCATTGATCGACTGGTGCAAAAAGAAGCCTGGACGATTGCGGCCCTCCTGCACGATGCGATTGAAGACCAGGGCGAAAGCTTAGAAGCCATTGAAGAGTTCTTCCCGGGTCCCTTGGGCAAGGAGGCGGCGCATATTATTGACGGCGTGACCAAGCTGAGCAACCCCAGAGACGGCAGCTCCCGCGAGATCGAAACCTTACGCAAAATCGCGATGTTCAGGGACCCGGCCGTCTTTTTAGTTAAGCTAGCAGATAAAAGCCATAACTTGATGACGCTGGAGCACATGCCGCGCAGTAAGCAGTGGCAGAAAGCTACCGAAGCGATCAGGGCTTATGGCAAGTTGGCTGGTATTCTCAATTGCTACCGCTGGCGGCGCTGGATTGAAGATATGGCCTTCCCTTACGCTGAGCCAGAAGCTTTCCGCTACGTGCAGCAGAAAATTGATTCAGACCCGCGTTTGCATTTGAATTTCATCCGTTATTATCTCAACGAATTAGCCCGTATTATGGAAGCTGAAGGGATTGCCGGCTCGGTGCGCTTTACGGTTAATGGCTACTGGCAGGCTTGGGATAAACTGCAGCGCATGGCACGTGCCCGCCGAACTTCCCTGGAAGATTTTTCTGCGGTCAATGATATCGTCAGCTTCCGCATGATCGTCAGGGAAAATGACGAGAATGCCTGTTACCGCTTATTTGCCAAGGTCAATAAGTATTTCAGCAAGAATCTCGACCAGGATCGCTTTGACGATTACATTGCCAGCCCGCAGAACGGTTATCGTGCTTTGCAGGTGACCATCTGGATGCCCGGTTGCGGGGCTGTTGAGGTAGCCATTACCACCGAAGAAATGGAAGGCGAGAACACCTGGGGTGTGGTATATGCCATTAACAATGACAAAGACCTCAGCAAGTATCGGCCAGTGCAGATCTTGACGCCTTATGGCGGTACGCGCTTTTTGCAGGAAGGCAGCACGGTTTTGGACGGGGTTTCGGCTATCCAGGAATTCTTCCTGGATAAGATCAACAAGGTTATCGTAAACGGGGAAGAAAGGCACCTTTACGATGAGTTGCATCCTGGCGATGTGGTTGAGGTGATCACCGGGGGAGAGATCAAAGTCCCCAACCCAGACTGGCTAAACCACTGCAACATCACCACGTCGCGCAGGCTCAGGATTGTGCTGGCTATGGAGGCGCTAAAGGAATCCAGTCGCATAGGGGTGGAGATGATCCATGGTGAACTGGCTGAACGCGGCATATTAGACCTCAAAGACGTGCAAGCCCTGGATAAAAACCGCATTGAAGCCATGCTGGGCTTGCTTGCCTGTGCCAGTATTGACGATCTTTACTCTGCTGTGGGTGGAAAATCTATCCACCTGGATGAATTAAGAAATGCACTGGATATGGTGGGGATCAGCAAAAACGCGCTGCAGTGGTCAACGATTGAAGTGGCGGGCTCAAACGCAACCAATCGGCCGGGCTTTTTAGCGTATATCGCAGGAATGGTATCAGATTCTGGCGGGAATATCATCCGCACGATCAACAATACCTCACCGGATGGTAGTTTTTACCTGCGTTTGGTTCTGGCTGGTTTGAAAGATGAAACCAAAGCAAGACTTTCTGAATTATTCAGGCAAAGCAAATTCCCACTTGATAAAGTTGAAATTGTTTAATCCACAAAATTAGGGTTCGTTTTCAAAACATAGTTTTGCTAAACAGGCATTTAGGCAAGCAGGCTCTGCTGGTAAGCTGGGCGCTGCCCATCTAGGAGGATGAATGGGCTGGCTTTAAATGTAGGGATACCCAGCAATTTCAATTGGTATAACTCACGGATCTTATGCACCCGCCGCTTTTGCATGACCAGGCGCGCTTTGTTAGGCCCGATACCAGGCACCCTGAGCAGCTGCTTGTAATCGGCCGTGTTGATCTCGATGGGCTGTTGCAGGAGTTGTCTTT
>Ga0209613_1001658_pt1 | contig 18617 bp, 3 predicted proteins | sample BioC13SIPDNA_2_FD_185747 | JGI IMG/M metagenome (GOLD analysis project Ga0209613, IMG submission 185747) | Anaerobic biogas reactor microbial communites from Washington, USA - Biogas_R2_A C13 SIP DNA (SPAdes) (version 2) | ecosystem: Engineered > Bioreactor > Anaerobic > Unclassified | place... | reverse complement strand
AAAATCCTGTTGGGGGATTAGCCAGCCCAACTTGCGCCATTCGCCGGTGGGGTCGAAGACCGTCACCCCGATGCGCGGCGTCCCGCCTGGCCTGTCCATTGATACCGGCCCGGTGGTCGGCGTATGAATCGGGATACCGTGTTCGTCTTGTCGCAGTGCATTGACCACCTGCGAGACAAACCACAGCGCGGAGTTGGACTTGCCGGAGCCGGAATCGCCGACGATGACGGCGTGCATTAGTTCATCGGCGCGGAAACGATGCACATTGTTGGGATCGGGCTGCAAGTTGATGTCCAGCACCGTGCCCAACGCAATCTCGCCCTGGGTGCGGCGGTGCGACAAGTCGTCCGGCCAGGCATCCAACGAGGCCGAAATCGTGCCGTCCGAGATGCGAATCGGGTGAACGAGCGCCGCTAGTTCATTGGCCGTCAGGGTTTGGGCGTGGCGCAACGTATCAAACGGCCCGGCGTCTTCTGCACGTTCGTCGAAATCCAGGGTAATCGCCCGTTGCCACAGCGTCTCGTCCCCGGCGCGCGCGGCGACGGGTACGACGACGTTCTCCTCGCGCATCGCCGCAATGGACGCCGCGGCTAATCGTTCCAGCCGGGCCGCATCAGGGGCTAACAGTGTCACCTGCGTCAGGAATAACCCGGTGTCCAGCCCGGCGCTCAAACGGCGTACCTGCTGGTCGAGCAACTGCGCCACGAGGTCACGCTGCGCGTCCACGGTCTGCCGGGCGAAAGCCAGGCCCGCCACGAGCGAGCCACCGGACGGCCCCATCACGCCCCGTGTTGTCACCTGGGCGCGGCCCACGTTTGCCAGCGTCGCCCCGACCTGTTCGTCGGCCTGGGCTTGCACGTACTCGCGTCCCTCGCCGATCATCGCCTCCTGCCGCGCTTCGGCCCCGTCGATCTGTTCCTGTGAATTACGATAGCCATCAAACGTCTCACTGCGGAAGCCGTTGACGAAGCGGTGGGTCTCGCGTTGTAACGCGCGGTCGGCGACAATGGTATCTTGCTGCGAGAGATGCCCACTGCGCTGCCCGGTCTCGGCATAGATGCCGCCAAAGGTGCGCGCGAAGTGTTCGACCCCTTGATAGCCATCGCGGGTAGCCTGCTGCCAGGCCGCATCCTGGTCTACAGAACTTTCCCAGGCGCGCTGCGCTTCGCGGTCAGTGTGGCTGGCGTCCTGGTAGGCTTCGCTGTAGCCGTAGCTGGTTTGACTCGACCGTACCCCGCCGCCACTGCGCCATTCCGAGGTCTGCACCGTCTCATTGCCCTGCCAGGTCTGACCCAACGTCTCTTGCTGGTTACCGCTGCGGTCATAGGAAGTATCGGCCTGTTGGATTCCACCCGTGAGCGCGTTTTGTTGGCTACTGCGGTCGGTGTCCAGGCTGCCGGTGACGTCGGCCAATTCGTGGTCGCGGGACTCGTACATATTGCCGCGTTCCCCGGCTTCCATTGTCTCGCCCCCGCCAATGCCGAAGATGCGCGGGGCAAGGTTGGCTTCGATGCCCTGATCGGCGTAGGTCTGCATCTGCGCCCCGTCGCCCTGCACGTCGCTTTCGGTGCTGCGTACAAAGCCTTCGCTGCTCGCCTCGTTGCTGACGCCGATTTCGGCCTGCTGGTAGCCGCCTTGGGTATGCTCATTGCCCGCACCGCTGAACGACCGCTCGGTCTGTTCGTTGTAGCCCCCTTCCCAGGTACGACTGCTGCCCCCGCTGTAGCGTTCCCCGACGCTGAAGTTCTCGACGCTGGAACGACTCCCGGCCCCGGAGCGCACGCCGGAGACCCGCTCGTCGATGCTCTCGACGCTGTGCAACTGACCCATCTCATCGGTGTGCTGCTGGCGGTTGCCCTGTTGGGTGGCATCGCGTGCGCCCTGGGTCTGCATTACGCCGGCTTCGCTGCCGCTGTACGACCGCGACAGGCTATAGCTGTCGGCATAGTCGCGTTCCAGGCTGACCTGCGCTTCCTCGTGTTCGTCAATACGCTCGCTGATACGTTGCCTGTCGGAGTAGCTGGTGTTTTCCTGCCCTTGATGCGCTTCGTGGCTCGCGGTCTCGCGGCGGTAGGCGCTGACCGCATCGGATTGCCCGGCGGCCAGGCGATGCGCGTTCTGTTCGGTGCGCAGGCGTTGGTCGGCCCGCGTCACCTGCGTCGCGCGATGGGTCTGCTCGCTGAACACGGCCACCGGATTCAGGAACAGCGGCAGCACTGCACTCACGTTGGCCGACTCGCTCTGTTTCACCTTGGAGGCGAAGTAGCTCAGGGCTTGCGCCGTGTCGGTCAGCATCCGGCGGATGTCCAGCGCGTGCAAGGGATGCGCCAGGGTCAATACTGCAAACGGCTCCCCGGCCAGCGCAGCGGCGATGACTTCGAGCTGCTCTTGCGCGTCGGTGGTGACCAGTTGGTTGATGCCGTGGCTTGAACCCATACCAGGGGCAAGGCGCGGCACTATCTGACCGATGAGCGACGCCGTGTGGTTACAGGCCCACAGATGCTCATACAGCGCCGCGGCTTCGTTGGCGGACAGCAAGGTGAAGCGCGACTGCCGGAAGCGGCCTTGCAATGCCGCAACCAGGCGCGCTGAGTTGAGCGCAGCGGCTTGCACGGCTAGTTCTTGGGTCTTGCCCGTTGCCAGCCCGCCGTAGACCTGGACGAGGCCCAGGTCTGGCACATTGGCCAGGCCAAAGGCGGCAGCGGTGTTGCGCGCGCCTTGCGGGTCGTACAGGCTACTCACCACATCGTCGGTGAGTTCCAGGTGCGTCCGTGCGTGGCGGTAGGGCTTACGCAGGATGCGCAGCGCGTGCGGCGACCAGGCCCGCCAGCCGTTGGGCAAGGCCCAGGCGTAGGCGTGCAACGATGCGCCGTCGGGGGTGAGGGTCATTGAGAAGGTGTTGTTGGTGGTGTTTGTGTTATTCATAGGGTCTCCTTTGGTTTGGTAGACGGTAGCCCGTAGACAGTAGACGGGGATAGGAAACCCTGTCTACCGTCTACCGTATTCCGTCTACTGCCGTTTAATCTGCTGGATAACATCTCGGCTTGCCATTCGCCCGCCGAAGAACGGCGTGAGGCGATCCCAGAACAGGAAGCGCAGGACGTAGGCGTAGAAGCCGATGGCCGACATTACGGCGAAGCCCAGCAGCCACACTGAGATGCCATAAAGCGTCGTCGCGCCCGGCTCTGGTGTCCCACTGACCAGCAACGCGGCGATGCGGTAAGCAAAGAGCAGGCCGGCATTGCCCGCGAGGAAGAAGTAGATGTAGTTCGTGGTCGCGGCGCGGTCGTCAGGTTTGAAGTAGGCCAGCGTCAGCGCCGCGCCCCACATCGGGGCCAGAACCCAGCGCAGTGTGCCGGGAGCCAGGATGAGGGCCAGGATATGTAAGGCCAAGATCAAATATTGCATTGTGTGAATCCTCCTTCTGTCTATGAATGTGTATGTTTCGACAGGATTCACCGGATTGCGCATCTTTCAGCCTGTTCATCCTGTCAATCCTGTCCAAGAAAACGAAAAAGGGGAGGACGCGGGATTGTTCCCGTGTCCTCCCCTTTTGTTCTCATCGCGGTGTTACCCAGTCAGAGCGCCGCAGGCTTGGAGGTTCCTGCGGTTTGGGGCCGAAGCCCCGGACTTTTCGCGCCTGGACGGTGATGCTGTATCCAGGTGTATACTTATTATACCATATTCATACCTTGAATTTCAAGGGGGCGCTTCAAGTTTGGTTGGTCACTGCGCTCAAGCGGTTCTCGGCGTTGCAGGCTTGGGTGTAGGTGATAGTCTCCGCGTCGCTGACTTTCACTCGTACCAGCATATTGCCGATGGAATCGTAGGCGGCGCGGAATCTGGCGGACGTGTGACTGTGCGACGACGGGAAAGGACTGCGCGATGTGTTACGGATCGTGGTTTCGTACTATCAACGGATGTTAGCCCGCCCCTGCTAAAGCCTGAGTGTATGAACGCGCAACCAGCCAAGCGATGCGCGCTCTCCTATTCTCCAAAGCGCACGGCTTGGTGCTCTGGTACACCTTTTTCTGGTCTTCGTATTGCACGAAGGGGGAGTCTGCCGCGCCCCTTGTCAATGCCTAACGATTGCGCAAGCACTTTGCTTATGCTGGTGATTACGCGGCAGGCTACCCCGTATTTTTTATGACGGTCTTCAGGACGCTTTTGGGATTCTACTCAGAAGCATTGTTACGGTATACTTCTGAAAATCCTCTCAAATTCTCGCGCAGTCCTCTGATTGTCCGTGACAAATGACAACACAATTGAGCCGCGAGAAAAGCCATACAATACATACTGACTACTCATAGCGCGATTAAAATCACTGATAGAGGATCTCACAAGTTTGGCTTCTGATTCACTATTATATAAAATTACGGACACATTAACAACTCCATTTGATATAGTTACAGGGAAGCGGATTCCATGTTCGCCTGGTAATAACGGGACTGGATATTTATCCATTTCTTGAACATTATCCACTACATACCCGGCTATTTGAAATGCTTCTACAACTGCTTCTGGAGTAAGATCTGCAATGCGCTTGATTTCACGTTGTGTCCAAAATACCCATAAACCTAGCGCAATTATCAATATCAAGAACATCACTCCTAAACCCTTCCAATTGCTAGTAATCTTACCTATTCGCATCATATACCTCCTTGACGGAATCTAGAGAGTATTGCTTCGTCGTGCTAAGGAGATGGAGCAAATCGTTGATAGGCGCTTTCTACAGGCTGGCTGAATGGACCACGCCCAGTGTAGGGCTTCATTTCGACACGCAAATCCTCATTATAGCCATTTGCACCTTCAAATTGCCGCCAGCGAGTTTTGGAATTGATGACACTTTCTCCTGGGGTTACATTTACCCAAACATTTCGTTTAAAAAACCACCATTGTCGAGTTTCGAGCCGCTGCTGATACCAGAACTTCATGCTTAACTCAGACGCATACGTGGTTACAGCAAATGTATCGGCAATCTGTTGTGGAAACGGAGAATCAGCAACTTGGCAGGCTTTAATATGGAACTCGGCATTGTCTGCAAATCTATTGGCCAAAGTGGCGTCTAGGTCCCCTGCTGTAAACTGTCTCTGATCTTCGTCCCAATTTGGTCCATGATACAATTGCAATCCACCACCTAAACATGTTTTGCATGTATTATCTCCCCATCCATGCCCAAAATAGTAGAAATACTCTATTTCGGCTACACCACTTTGCCGTATAGCTTCCAGTATTTCTGCATCTGTGCTTATACCAGCTTCGATAAACAGGATATCTTCCGCACTATAACCACTGGCCAAAGCTTGTTGATATTGTGTGTAAGCAGCCGCGTAATAAGAATCCGTATCATCGTAATGACCATACAGGATGATTACCTTTTCGAAGCCGTAGGGATCGATAAACTTAAGGGGATTGTTTTCCACGTAAGTGTACCGATTGAGGGCTTGAGGGTTACCTATTTCGGGCACTATAGTATCGGCACGTATAAACCGCCCCACGACAGGTGAATACATCCGCGCTCCATAATCGTACAGCCCAAAATTTTCTTCCCGTTGCCCGGCAAAGCGAAAATCGGTAGGTGAAATACCGTGCCGGGTTTCGCCAAAGGGTGTATACCGCATTTCACTAACTTGGTCGCCGCTGGCATCTGATGCTAGACTGGCGCTACCAAGATGGTCCGTATGCAGATAGGTAAGTCCATTCCCATCGCGTAAGGCTACTCGCTGCGCACCGACAAAGTAGTAGGTCCTGGTCAAACGTTGTGTCCCGGTGATATGCACTTCAATCGCACTGAAATACACAGTTGCGCCCCCGCCATCTTCGCGCAACACGCGATTGCCATCGCCGTCATACACAAAGCGCGTCACATCACCCGTCACCGTGTTTGTGACCACGCGCAGGCGGTTCTCCAAGTCCCATTCTTGCGTGTAGGTGATGGCCTCCGTCCCACTGATTTCTACCCGCGCGAGCATGTTGCCGTTGTGGTCATAGCCCGCCCGGAAACCCGCGCTCGTCGCCACCACCGCAAAGGGTTGCTCGATGCGTTGCGGGTCGTAGTTGCGCGCCACCAACGGCAGGTAGATTTGGTAAGTGTTGGTGACGGGCGTTGTGGGCGCGGGTAAGGTTAGGCCGTGGCGTCGTCCATAGGTGTAGGCGATTTCTTCGCTGCCGATGGTGCGGGTGACAATGTTCCCCAGCCAATCATAACCGTAGGTTTCGTGGTATTGGCCTTGTCCGGCGGCAGTGGTCTGCGCGGTCAACAGCCGGTCGCGGGCGTCGTAGGTGAAGGTTTGCGCTTGCCCGGCGTTGGCGGCGTCGGTGATGCGCGTGATATTGCCCACGTCATCATACGTGTAGCCTAAATCAAGCAGTCCCCCGGTGACTTGCAACCGCTGTATACGCAAAGTGTCTGCTTCGTAGGCGTAACTGGTCCGGCGCGTGTTGCCCCAGGTTTGCTGGAGCGGTTGCCCGGCAGCGTTGTAGGTCGCGCCGGTCAGGTAATCGTCCAATCCGGCAACGGTTTCCAGCAGCCCGCGCCGGTTGTAGGTCGTATGCACGGCTTCGCCGGTGGGATAGGTGGTGGTGATGACGCGCCCGGCGGCATCGTAAGCCCAGGCCGTCGCGAAAGTCCCCAACCCGGCAATGGTCTTGGTTTCGGCCAATGTGCGCCCCTGCGCGTCGTACTGCCAGGTGGTCACGCCGGACGTATCTGTCATTGCAGCACGTCGCCCGATGCCGTTGGCGCCTTGATCGTAGCCGTACTCGGCGAGCAAGACCCCCGCGTGGCGCTTGTGGGTCAGGCGGTTGAGGGCGTCGTATGCGAAGGTCAGGGTTTGGCCTTCGGCGTCGGTTTGGGCGCTGAGGTTGCCCACGGCATCATAAAGGTAAGTCCAATAGCCCATCGAAGGATCGTCCAGCCAGGTTTTGCGGCCCAAAGGATCGTAGCCGATGCGGGTGACGTGCCCCAGCGCGTCCGTCACTTGGGTCAAGTTGCCTTGCAGGTCGTAGATGTAGTGCGTGCGGGCCGGGTTCGCGGCGTCCCACTCCGGCGCGGAGTACGTGCCGTAGTATTCGCGCACCGTGGTTAAACGCCCCAAGCCGTCACTCTGGTAGGCGGTTTGATGGCCCTCAGCATCCAACACCAACTCTTGCCACGCCCGGTAGTCTTTGCGGGTGATACTCCCATCGGCGGCTTGCACCTGGCTAACGCGGCCTAGAGCATCATACGTCGTCACGGACTTGGGGAGCGCGGCTAAATTCGGCAGGTGGTAGGTCCCGCCGGCGGCGCTCACGGTGTAGGGCAAGGTCGCCGTGACCGGGCGGCCCAACGCGTCGTAGGCCGTGCTTTGCAAGACCAGCCAGCCATTTTCTGCCTCCATCTGGGTCTGAATGATGCGCCCCAGGCCGTCGTAGACTGTCCAGGACATTTGGTATTGCGGCGTGGGCAGATAGGCATCGATGCGGGTTTCCGCCGTGACAACGAAAGGCGCAGTGAGCGCAACGCCGCCGGGATAGGTATATTTGACCGATGGGAAAGCATCGCCCGACGGCGTAACGGCGATCACGCGCCCAAAGCTGTCGTAGTCCAGATGAGTGACCGCGCCGTTGGCGTCGGTAATCACCTCCGGCACGCCTAGGCGGAAGTCCCATTGCGCTGCGGTCGCGTGGCCGAGGGCGTTGGTCACACGCACCGGGAATTGATGACTCACGGGGTCGTATGCGGTGTAGGTGGTGTGGCCGAGAGCGTCGGTGATGATTTCAGGGTTGCCCCAGGCGTCGTATTTTGTCTGTGTGGTCGTCCAAACGTTTCCTAATCCCTGCCGGACTTGCGTGACTTTACCCTGTGTGGGCGCGACGCCCTTGGCTTGCCCATCGTAGGCATAGAACGTCTGGCGTTGCACCACACCAGCTAGCGTTTGTACGGTTGCTTGCCACGGGGCGTTGATGATCCAGGCCGTCGGATTATAGGCGTAAGCGCGGATGATGACCACTTCGTCGCCGGCGTTGGCAGTGTCGCCATAGTGGGTTTCCTGAATGACGTTGCCGTAGGCGTCATACTGGTAGTCCGTTTGGCTGCGCGGCCCGGCGGCGCCGGCGGGATAGCTACACGTGGCTTGCGTCCCGATAAAATAGCGGGCGTCGCCGAAATCGTGGCGATATAGATAGGCCGTCTCAGCGCGGGCTAGCTCATTGTCGGTCGCATTATGGTGTGTGACGCGGTAGACTTGTCCCTGTAAACCCTCCGCGTCGGTTAGACTGTTGCCACACGCCTGCGCTGTGATGGGGGGATTGGCATTGGGCAAGCCCTGGAAGAAGTCGTGGTCGCTGTAGGCTACTACCGCGCCGCTGGCGTCGCGCTGTTTGACCCGCACGCGGGGATGGCCGCGGAATTCGTAGAGGTCATTAGCTGAATCGCCGTCACCTTGATTATCCGTCAGTTTCCAGTTACCGGGCGCAGGTGCGCCATCCAGAGCGTGATACTCATACACGGTGCGCATGACGTTTTCCAGCCCATCCGCCGTTTTGACCTCACGCACGCGATAGCGATACCAACACTGCTCCCCGGTGCGCGGCGCCAGCGTTTGCCCGTTTTGGAACCACGGCAGGCCCAACGGCGCGGTGTAGTTAAAGCTCATCCCTCCGCCATAGCCGTTAGTGATGCTGTTCAGCCACGGCTTCCAGCCGCCTTCATCCTGCCCGGCAACACAAGCGCGGGTGTAACCGGCTTGAGACAGATAGCCGAAAGTCGTAGCCGGTAACACGTTGCCATCCGGGGCGACTTCCTGAATCTGATCCAGCACCAGCGCATCCCCAATTTGAGAAGTAGTCAGTTCGTAGCGCCGCACAACTTGGCCTTGATCCACGCTGCGCACCTCGAGGGTGTGCAAGCGTTGTTTGCTCCAAAATGTCTGTGCGGTTTGGATGGCCACCTGACTGTCAAACTCCCGCACATAATCATCCCGCGGTGTCAGGCCAAAGGCCACTTTGTGCGTCGCGCCGGGCCAACTGTAGGTAATCTGTTCCAGGTTGCCGCCCCGCGTGTAACCGCTGGGATGCGCCTCGGCGGCCATATAGTCGTGACAATAGAAGGGCCAGCCGCCGATCTCACACACACATTCATAAGCCCCGTCGCACCACCGGCCCCCTGAATAGATGTGCGCGTGGTCCTGCCACAGGAAAACGAAGTCGTTGGTTTCGCGTTGGTAGTCTATCCGCGCGACATTCCCGCGCGGATCGGCGATTTGGTCGAGATTCCAGCGCCAGTTGGTGTAGCGGAGGTTTTCGCTGCCATCACACCCACTCGTCACCATCCACCACGCGGATTCGCGGCTATCGCCGCCCGCCGTTTCATCCTGAGAACCAAACTGGTATTGCACGCCGTCCGGCGTCGTGACCAACCAGTCATCGCCGCCGCGATTGGCCGCCGCCCGGCGCTCGATGCGCCAGAAACGTTCGTCTTCCAGGCGGTATTGATTGCCGCCAATGGGGATCAATTTGCTGCTGACGCCATTCAGGACCAGCGTGTAGTCTTCTATGCAACGCGGCACGTAGTTGTCGTCCAGGTCAATCTCGCGCGCGATGTAGCCCACGTCCAGGTTCCAGCCCATCCCGACCCACGCGGCTTGCGGGTTCTGGGTGCTGTGCAAGCTATCCACCACGCCGCTGTTGTAGGTGAGTGCCAATTGCGGCGTCAAGCCTTGCCGTCCGCCGGGAATCTCCAACGGATACGCCCACTGCACCGCGCCGGTGAACAGGTCTACCTGCGCGTTGGTGACCGTCGGTTGCCAGGGCTGTTGGTAGTCGCCGTAGTCGGGCGTGGTCGCCAGGGCGGCCGCATAGATGCCCGGTTCCGTGACCGGGGCTTGGAGATACCAAACATTATCTTCGAGCGTGCGTTGGGTGGGTAACTTCTGCCAGATGAAGTTGGCGGCATCGTAGTAGAACAGGCGCACCAATTGTTGGGTTAGGGCGTCTTCCGGCATTGTACCATCTGGCAGCGCGACATTGACGACGGTGGCCGTGGCGGATGCGCCGACCTCGGCGATCTCAACGGCGTAGCCCAGGCTGTAAGGGAGATACTGCGGTACGGTGGTGACCGCGGTGTAGGTCAGTTCGATGGGGGGGAGAGGCGTCGTTTCTACCGGAGACGCTGTTTCCGCAACGGGAGCGGCTTCTGCCGAAACTGTGGGGGAAGGGAGTACGCCTACCACACCGGGCGGCAGGAGCAAAGCGCAAATCGTGACAACAGCTACGGCTCGGCGCAAACGCCGGGACCAACACGCACGCCTCATATCGTGGCCTCCTGAATTATGCTACGGAAAGCGATGTCCGCTAAAGCACAAAAGACAGTCAGATTTGTCGCCCCTCACTCGGCCACACTATGACGCGGGGAATTGCGCAAAACAATATAAGGTGGTACGGGGAGATTGTACGAGATAGTTGGGGAAATGCAATCGACATTTACCAGGTGTATTTCAGAACTGGGAACGGCTTTCCTTTGCCCGCCACCGCCAGCACCCACGCCCGCACATCGCCGCCGGCCTGGTGATACTCCGTCACATCATTGCCTTCCGGCACCCGCGCCGGCGTCACCCGCGCCGACAACGCCACCAGCCGCGTGGCGTTCAGCGTCCCGGCCCTGTCCGTATCCAGCGCCGCGAAAATGCGCGTATACGGCAACAACCGCGCCAACAACCATCAATCTGACAGCGTCCGCCGCCGACGCGCGGCACGGCGTTCATCGCGTTGGAAGACGAGGGCTTGGAAGGGTCAGCGGCTGGCGTGGTCAATGTGGTTCTGCGCCCGGAGGTGTTCACGGCGCATTGCAAGGTGTTACGAAGTCGATTCGTGGTGGTCGAAAGGGTATTGCAGTGGCAGGGCCGGGTGTGTGGCGTGGTGGGGGAAAGGGTGTTGGCGGTGGAGGGGTGAGGAAATAGCAAGGGGAACGCGCATATAATAAAGGGGAGGACGCGGGAATGTTCTCGTGTCCTCCCTTTGTGTTTTCTGTGCCGTAATCACAGCCCTTGCCGGCTCCCGTTTTCACGAGGGCCGGCAAGGGCTGCTGTTGGCGAGTTGCGTTTCGGCCACCGGCGGCTGCGGCGCGCCGACGCTTGCGGCTAGGGCGCGGCGTGATAACACACTTGCAGCCGTGGCCGGTAGCTGGCCGTGCTGTACTCGCTGCTCTTGTAGCTATCGTAAGCCGTGCTGTTCTGTTCCAACAACACCCCGTAGTTGGCGGCGCTGCCGTTCGCCCACTGCCGGACGAGACGAGTCAAGTCTACGGCGTGGAAACCCGTTCCCAAGCTGACCAGGTAGCCCTCGGTCGCATCGAGGTAGCTGCCGCCGAAGGTATTCCACGTCACCGCCGTCTCCTGCCAGGTCGCCGTCGCCTGGTGCATGCGCACAATTTGCACCTTGCTGGTCGTGAAGTAGACGGCCAGGACAGCCGAGTCCACCACGGCGTTTTCCGGAAGCGCGCTCAGATCGAAGCGCAGCAGGCTCTGTTTTTCACCACTGCCGACCAACCCGGAGTAGAGCAACGTACTGTTCCCAGAGTTGGCAGCGGGACTGGCAGCCCAGATGTAGGCATCCCAAACTTGCTCGTGGGCGCTGCCCGGTCGCAGGATGGTGACGCAGGTGCTGCCGGATAGCGCGCGGTAGCCGAAATCGACGGTGCGGGCCTCACCGGCCGCGAGCGTCACCAACAGCGGGTCTTCGGCCGGGGTAGTGCGCACGTAACCAGCCGGTGCGCTTTCCTCGTACACGTCTACCCAGTAAGCGCCCGGAGCGAGGTCGGAGAAGGCGTAGCTCCCCCCGTCCGGGGTTACAGTATACGTCACGCCAGGGTCGCTGGCTTCCGGCTCGAAGACACCATCGCCATCGTCCGCGAACAACATCACGTAGACGCCGGTGAGACCCGTCTCAGCCCCGTTCTGGACGCCGTTGCCATCCAGATCGTTCCAGATCACGCCAGAGATAGCCCCAGGGCCGCTCGCGTTGATGGTGACGACGAGCGTATCGCTGCCCACGCCGCCGGCGTTATCGACGACGGTGAGAGTGACGGTGTAGACGCCGGGCTGGGTGTAGGCGTGGGTGGGCGTCAACGCGCCTGTGGCGGTAATCCCGTCCCCGAAATGCCACGCGATGGTGTGTGTATCCAATACGCCGGGGTCGGTGAAGACGCCGCTGAACGTGAGCGTTTCACTCACGATGGCGGTGCGATCCGCCCCGGCAGTCAACGTCGGAGCGACGTTGACGACGGTGACGGTCAGATGACCCGCACCGCTCAAGCCGGTGGTATCGGTGACGGTGAGGGTGACGGGGTAGACGCCCTCGTCGGCGTAGACGTGGGTTGGCGTGAGTGTCCCGTCGGCCGTGCCTCCGTCGCCGAAATCCCAGTGCAGGGTGTGGCCGGTTGGGGTGTCGGGGTCGGTGATGACGACGGTGAGGGTAATGGGGCTGCCCTCGGCGACGTTGCGATCCGGGCCGAGACTCACCAGCGGCGTGTCGTAAACCGGCGTAATCTGTTCTGTCACGGTGATGACAAGCGTATCGCTGCCTGTCCCGCCATCGTCGTCGGCGACGACCAGCGTAGCGGTGTAGATGCCGGGCGCGGTGTAGACGTGGGCGGGCGTCAGCGTGCCTGTGGCGGTAATACCGTCGCCGAAATCCCAGGCGATGGTGTGGATGTCCAGCACGCCGGGGTCGGTGAAGACGCCGTTAAACGCGAGCGTCTCACTCACGGCCACGGTCCGGTCCGGCCCGGCTGTCAACGTCGGAGCGACGTTGGCGACGGTAACGGTCAGATGACCCGCACCGCTCAAGCCGGTAGTATCGGTGACAGTGAGGGTGACGGGATAGATGCCGTCGTCGGCGTAGACATGCGTTGGCGTGAGTGTCCCGCCGGCCGTGCCCCCGTCGCCGAAATCCCAGTGCAGGGTGTGGCCGGTGGGCGTGTCGGGGTCGGTGATGGCGGCCGTGAAGGTGATGAGGCTGCCCTCGGCGACGCTGCGATCCGGGCCGAGACTCACCAGTGGTGTGTCGTAAACCGGTGTGACCTGTATTGTCACGGTGGCGCCGGCTAAACTGCCGTGGACGTCCCGCAAGGTGTAGGTGAAGCTGTCGGTGCCCACAAAGCCGGTGTCCGGGGTATAGGTCAGTTGGTCTTGGGGATTGCGGTAGACCCAGCCATGCCCCGCCGGCCCGACCGTATCCAGGGTCAGCGCATCGCCGTCCGGATCGTAGTCATTGGCTAACACCGGCGTCGTGATCGCCACGTTCATTGGAGTGGTGAAGGTATCGTTGACGGCGACCGGGGGATGGTTGAAGATAGCCGTCGTCACCGTCAATTGGGCGGTTGCGGTCGCCGCAAACGTGCCCTGGTCCGCCTGTACGGCGAGCGTGTATGTTCCGGGCTGCGCAGTACGCGCAGTGAGTAAGACCTGCGCGGTCATATGCGGCGGGATGTAGAGATCGGCTAAGTCCAGCGCCAGCACGTCCAGCGGCGGGATGCTGGTAGCCGCCAGGGTATAGTGCGTCCCTATGTTACCGGTATTGGTGACGACCATCAGATACTGCGCCGGTAGTGTTGCGCTCACGGTCTGCGCCGCCGGCCAGAGGTGCACGTCCACCCCGGCAAACTCGGTGAAGGAGACCGTGGCGGTGGTCGCATTGCAGACCTGGGGCGTACTCTGGGCGCAAGCCACCACGGACAATGGATAGGACTGCGGGGTGACGAAGTCCAGCGGGGCGGAGGTCAGTTGCACCGTGGCGGACGCGCCCGGCGCCAGGGACACCGGGTTGATGCTCCACGCAGCATTTCCTCCTACCACCACCCCACCGGCGGTCAAGGTAAAGGTGTCGGCAACGCTACTGGTATTGGTGAGGGTGATATTCCAGGTCAAGGGCTCGCGTGGATCAGCAACACGCTCTGGTGGACTGATGGCGACCGTTATGCCAGTAGCGGCCACGGTGGCCACCCCGGAAACCTCGGCTGTGAGCGCCGGAGCGCGAGTGGCGACCGCGTAGACAGTCAGCGGGTAGTCGCCGGACGGCGTGCCGGGCGGCGGTGTGACCAGGAGTTGTAGCGCCGCGCTGTTGAAGACGTAAGGCGTCAGGCTGATCTGGGCTGCCGGCGCACCGTGCGCCCATAGCTGCACCGCCCAGCCATCGGGCACGCTCACGTTCAGGGCGTACGTATCCGAGAACGTGCCGGTATTGGTCACCCACACGGTGTACGTCGCCGGGGAGTCCGGCCCGCCCACACCCTGGACCGGCGACAATGCCAGGGTCAGGCCTGGCTCGCCCTGTACCGCCAGGCCGGCAGAAGCCTGAGCGCTCACTGCCGTACCCGCGTGCGTGTAGCTGGCCTGCACCGTCAGGAGATGGATCCCCAAAGGCTCCCGCGCCATCACGCTGACGGTGACGCTGCGCGTGGCGCCCGGCGGTACGGACATCATGGCGGGTAACTGCACACTACTGCTTGCCAGCCCGGTGGCCTGCAAGGTGTATTCCCGCAGTATCGGCTCGGCGTTCGAGAGGGTTAGGGTGTATGTGACGGTCGCGCCGTAGTCCGCGGTGAGTTGCGCCGGTGTCAGGGCCAGGATGAACCCCTCGGCCACCTCGAGGACGCCGGGGGCCTGATCCCAGCCCCCGGTGGGGGTCGCCGCATTGACAGCGAAGGTGTAAGCAGTGATCTCGGCGTCAGGTGGTGGGGTCAGGTGCAACGGCACTGTCACGGCGGCGGCGCCCGCCACAGTGACGGTGGGAGGCAGTGCTACCCAGTCCGCCGGCAGCCCGCTGACAGTGAGGGTGTAGGTGGCGGAGGCCGTCGTGGGATTGGCGAGCGTTACACTGTACGGCGCGCCGTTACCGGCCACAGTGGTACGTGAGAAGGGCATCAGCGCCAGGAGATGGGCAGCACTGACGTAAAGCGGCGGCAGCGAGATTTCACCCGACCCACTGGTTCCGGTATAGCGCACAAGCGTACCGTCGGCGACCCGCCGAATCTCTCCCGGCTGCATCGCCGGCAAGCGTGACTGGAACATCGCTGTCTCCACCCGATGATTAGGCGTGAGCACGTGCTGCCATGCAATCTGAACCTGACCACCGGTGGTCGAGATGTGCGTCGAGGGCGGCGCGATTGTATCAATCAGAACGATCACGTCAGTGATTGGCGCGCTGTGCTCCACGTCTACGTGGTAGACATCGGTCTCCAGTACAAATTGAAGCTTTTGTCGCATCGCGGCCTCAAAGTCAGCAAAGTTGTTTACAGGGATGACGAATCCGCCATGCTCAGGGATGAAGGGCGGGGCCAGGTAGCCGGGCTGAGGATAGACCAATTCATCTCGCAGGAAAGCGATAGTATTAGCGCTGACCCCGATGGCCTCAAAGTTGACCTCGTCTATGCCGCCCGCCACGGCAGCGATTCGCGCATCTACGGCGGCTTGATGAGGGTCAGGCCCCGGATAGGTAGGTTCCCCGTCACCCACTATATTGATAATCCGTTTACTGGCCCCGGAAAACTGCGGTGAGTGGACAATCAGACCGGCGCACAGATCGATACCGGCGGCCATGTTCGTCCCCCCGCCTTTTTGGGTGAACATTTCGATCTGGTGCGCCACCTGTTCGGCGGTCGCCGAGTCGCGGATAATCGTCGGCAGGATCTCGACGTAGGCATTAGACGAAAACTGGACGACACTCAGTTCGAGAGCGCCATTTTGGGGCACGGTTGTCCTATCGCGAACGGTAGCAGCGAGTCCCCTTCTCATCAAATCGAATTCACCAGCGCTGATGCTGCCCGAACCATCCAGAGCCACGCACAGATGGAGCAGCACCTCTTCCTGAGGCATAGGAATAACCGGTGTATGGAACCCATCTACTCGACCATTTTGCAAGTTCTCAATTCGCAAGATATGCGGGCCTGGCCCCAGATGGGTATAGTTCACCACTCGCGGCACCAGGGCCGGGAAGTACGGATCGACCACACCTTGACTGACGCCATCGATAAAAACTTCAACAGCAGGTGAATCCGGGGCAGCAAACGTATGAAAGGAAACGGAATCAGCGGTAAAGCCAAACCATAGATTATCCCCGTTCTCCAGGAATGCGTTGCCGCTGGCTAAATCATTCGCAACCTCAGTCCACCGGTGACTGGTACGCACGTTGACATCCCACTCAGCCTCGTAAAAAGTATCGGCGCTTTCCTGGCCGGTCCAGAAGTCAATATAGTCGAACTCGACCCATCCATCGCTGGAAGCCGGGTTACGTTGCGTCAGGACGGTAATGGTGATCGTGTGAACGCCGGTGGGTACAGTGTAGAAGCGTTCCAAGAGACCGGCGGCCGGCGCATAGAGATCTACAGTTTCCGAGACGACATCGCCTATGCGGATCTGCGCCATACCACTATCGGCCCTGGTGTGGAACCCCACCACCAACCAGGAGCTATCTAACGTGAGGATGACTACGTCGCCCGGCGTGCGTGAGCTGTAGACATAGCCATCGCTGACCAGGTCCCGCGTGCGCTCTTCCCAACCACTGGGGAACTTGCCGAAGGGGTGTCCATTGTAGCGCAGATTCGGATCATCCTCTTCCACCCGGCGGATGATGGGAGTAGGAGGAGTAGAAACGCCCATAGCCGGTGTGCGGAACCCATCCACCGTCGCATTACCGCGATGCGCCTGCACCTGCAACACGTGCGGGCCAGGCGTGAAAGAACCGTAGCTGAAAGTGCGCGTCACAAGAGATGCGCTGTAGAGATCGACGTAGCCCTGGAACTGTCCATCCACCAACACCCCGGCCTTACCGCCGCTGCTGTAGGCCAGCGCCTGGAAGGTAGCCGTCTCGCCGGTGAAGGGGAACCAGGCATTGGAACCGCCGCGAATGTAGGTTCCCCCACTGGCCGCGGTAGAGTTGACGGTGGTCCAATTGGCGCTGAGACGCACCCGCGCATCGTCCTGCTCGAAGAACCCATCCGGTATTGCTTCGCCATCCCATACATCGATATAGTCCACGTACACGTAGGTGTTCGAGGAGTAATCGCTCTTTCTGCCGAGCACAACGATAGAAATGGTGTTAACGCCGGGCGGCAAGTTGTCGTAGACACGCATCGCCACGCTGTTACCGTTGCGATAGGTATCCAGGATTCCCTGGCTCACGCCATTGATGAACACCTCCACGTGCCCACAATCAGCGCCAGTCCCAAACCCCACACTCGCCCAGGTACCGTCAAAAGTCAGGCTGACCGTATCGCTCACGGTGTTGGAGCGAGCAGCATAACCCCTACTCAAGTGCCCCACGCTGCGCATACTCCAGGTTATCGCCGTCTGGGTAAAGGGCAGGCCGTTGTAACGCAGGGCGGGATCGTCCTCCTCATAGCGCACGATACCGCTGGGCGGCGGCACAGGGGCAGGCGGCGGTTCGGCCGGAACGCGGAAACCGTCCACCGTAGTATTTCCTCGATGCGCTTGCACCTGCAACACGTGTGGGCCGGATGTGAAGGGGCCGTAGCTGAAGGTGCGCGTCACGGCAACCGCACTGTAGAGATCGACGTAGCCCTGGAACTGTCCATCCACCAATACCCCGGCCTTGCCGCCGCTGCTGTAGGCCAAAGCCTGGAAGGTAACCGTCTCCCCGGTGAAGGGGAACCAGGCATTGGAACCGCTGCGAATGTAGGCCCCCCCACTGGCAGCAACGCTGCTGGCAGTGCTCCAGTTAGTGCTAGGATGTACCCGCGCATTGTCCTGCTCGAAGAACCCTTCATCCATCGCCGTCCCATCCCACACCTCGATGTAGTCCACATAGACACGACTGTTCGAGGCATAAGCGTTCCTCTCGCCACGCACAACGATGGAAATGGTGTTAACGCCGGATGGCAAACCGTCGTAGACGCGCGTCATCACGCTGTCTACATTCCTGTAGGTATCCACGACTTCCGCAAGCGCCCCATTGATGAACACCGCTGCATAGCCACAGTCGCTACCCGCGCCCAAGCCCACGCTTACCCAACTGCCATCGAAGGTCAGGCTCACTGTATCACTCACTGTGTTCGACCGGGCTGCGTATCCATCGCTCAGACGTGACGCAGCGACCATACCCCACGTTCCCGCCGTCTGCGTAAAGGGTACACTGTTGTAACGCAAGGCCAGATTATCCTCTTCGTAACGCACGATACCGGTAGGCGGCGGCACAGGTGTAGGCGGCGGTGCGGCCGGAACGCGGAACCCGTCTACCGTCGCATTACCGCGATGCGCCTGCACCTGCAACACGTGCGGGCCGGGCGCAAAGGGACCATAGCTAAAGGTGCGCGTCACAGGAGATGCGCTGTAGAGATCGACGTAGCCCTGGAACTGTCCATCCACCAATACCCCGGCCTTGCCGCCGCTGCTGTAGGCCAGCGCCTGGAAGGTAACCGTCTCCCCGGTGAAGGGGAACCAGGCGTTGGAACCGCTGCGAATGTAGGTCTCCCCACTGGCAGCGGTAGAGTTGACGGTGGTCCAATTGGCGCTGAGACGCACCCGCGCATCGTCCTGCTCGAAGAAGCCCTCCGGCAATGCCGTCCCATCCCACACGTCGATGTGGTCCACATACACAAAGCTGTTCGAGGCCCAGTCGTTGCG
>Ga0209613_1001657_pt1 | contig 18624 bp, 15 predicted proteins | sample BioC13SIPDNA_2_FD_185747 | JGI IMG/M metagenome (GOLD analysis project Ga0209613, IMG submission 185747) | Anaerobic biogas reactor microbial communites from Washington, USA - Biogas_R2_A C13 SIP DNA (SPAdes) (version 2) | ecosystem: Engineered > Bioreactor > Anaerobic > Unclassified | place... | reverse complement strand
GACGGGGCGCACCGAGCGCTCCTACACCCACGCCCTGGACCTGGCCGACGCCAGCGCCTGCGTCGCCTACCTGGCCCGCGCCCTGGGCGAGCCGGCGCTCGCCGCCGAGATGGCCGAGCTGGCCGGGCGCTGGCGCAACGTCTATGACCCCGCCACCGGCCGGTTGGGCGAGTCGGACTATTACGAGGGCGGCGCCTGGAACTATTCCTTCCGCCTGCTGCACGACATGGCCGCGCGCATCGCCCTCTACCCCTCCGAGCAGGCCTTTGTGGACGAGCTGGATCGCTTTTTCGGCTACGGCCAGCCGCCGGTGCGCCAGGCCGTCGTCCCCGGCGACCGCGAGACCATGGCCTGGGGCTTTTCGCTGAACCGCTTCGAGGGGCTCAATAACGAGCCGGACATGGAGACGCCCTACGCCTATACGTATGCCGGGCGGCCCGACCGCACCGCCGAGGTGGTGCGCGCCGGGATGCGCTACATGTTCACCACCGGCCGGGGCGGGCTGCCGGGCAACGACGACTCGGGCGGCACCTCCTCCTGGTACGTCTGGAACGCCGTCGGGCTCTTTCCCGTGGCGGGCAAGCCCTTCATGCTCATCGGCAGCCCGCTCTTTGACGCCGCCACCCTCCGCTTCGGCTCGGCGAAGGTGCGGATCGAGGCCATAGATAACGGCGACGAGCGCATCTATGTGCAGCGGGCGGCCTGGAACGGCCAGGCGCTGGACCGCGCCTACCTCACGCTGGACGAGCTGCTCGCCGGGGGCACGCTGCGCCTGTGGATGGGCCCGGCGCCCTCGGGCTGGGCGCGTGCCTCGCGCCCGCCGGCGATGCTCAGCTAGCCGCCTGGCCTCTCGTCGGCAGGGCGATCATAGAGATCGCCCTGCCGACGTTTCCGCGAAAGAAACGCGTACGGATGAGCTGCTCGGGCAGCACCCATGCCCCGGCGCCTCGGGTCGCCGTTGTGAAGCCTCTTGACATTTGCCCCATCTCGCGCTATCCTAAAAGTGGCATGGGCATCGCAGCCCCCGTTTCCTTTTGCCCTCCCCCAGGCCAGTGTTCATCGGCCGCGCTGCCGCGGCCTCAAAGGTGATCCGATGGACCATTGCCTGCCTCGTGCCCGCATCCTCTTCCTCGCGACGCCCGCAGTCGTCGACTGGCTCCCCTTGTGTCTGTTCTGCTGCCCGCAACGCGCCATCGCGTTCGCTCGTCCCGTGACGCGCCCAGCCGCGACCATGCGCCCTCTCCTCCTGTCGCAACTGGCGTGGAGAGGCTACCGCATGGGTGGCCTGGCCGGCGAAGCGCGGCCCCACGAACATCAGGCGCCCGTGGTCATCGCTCAGGACGAACGTCATGCGAAAGGAGGCGGACCATAGGGTTGATCGGCGTGGCGAGATAGCCAAGGCAGGGTGCGGCCGCCGAGTTGGCGCCGTGCTCGCACAAAACAAGACTTTGGCGCAGACCCTCAGCAGGGCTGGGAAGGGGACACCATGAAGAGGTTGCTGAACTTTTGCGTCACGCTCGTTGTCGTCGGCGTCTGGGTGACGGCAGCTTGGCCCGCGCCATCGCGATCGTTGGCAGAGACTGCTCCCACAGGAGAGCATGTCAGCACGCTCTCCACCGTGTGCGCGCCCAACGCTACGTTGGGCGCCCCTGGCGTGTTCGTCTCGCCGCTCGGGCTCGATGCGAACCCGGGCGACCCCGTCTCACCGCGGCGCACGCTTTCCAGCGGCCTGGCCCGCGCGCTCGACCTGGGCTATGGCGTGGTGTACCTCGCCAGCGGGCCCTATGGCGAGACCGGCACCATCGCGCTTCCGGATGGCGTCTCGGTCTGCGGCGGCTATGACCCGGTAAGCTGGCTGGAGGGCGGCGCGCCGCCAGTCGTGGAGGTCAACGCCGCAAGCGCCCTCTACGCCGAGGGTATCACTACGAACACGACCCTGCAAGGGTTAGTCCTCCATGGCCAAGGCGCCTCGTCCGGCGAGTCCGCCTATGGTATCCGCGTGAACGGGTGCCCCGGCGGGCTCGAGATTGTGGACATGACGGTGGCCGCCGGAGCCGGCGGCCCTGGGAGGCCCGGGCCGACGCCCACGGCCATGCCTTCGGTCGGCGGCCCCGGCTCGCCTGGCCAGCCCGGTTGCGAGAACAGCAGCGGCTTTTGCGAGACTTGCTCTCGCCCTAGCGGCGGCGCGCCCGGCGCCAACGTGCTCTTTCCTGTGGCGAGCGGAGGCGCAGGCGGAAACGCAGGGCTCGGACCCTCCGGTGGCTATGCCGGAGGCGTCAGCCCCGGCGGTGCGTCGGGCGGCTTGGGAACTCCGCCTCACCTGGGCAACTGGGATCCGGACCTCGACTTCACCGGCGCGGACGGGAGCGTGGGCGGGGATGGCGCCGCCGGCATGGGCGCGGACCCCAACCAGTTGGCGTATTGCCAGGCCGGGGGGTACGCGCCTCCTTCTGGGGGCAACGGCCAAATGGGCGCGCCTGGCGTTGGCGGAGGCGGGGGTGGCGGAGGCGGCGGAGGCGAGGCTGACTGCGACTCCTATGGCGGCAGCGGGGCCGGCGGAGGCGCGGGCGGCGGAGGCGGTGGGGGCGGCGGAGGCGGCGAGACCGGCGGCGGCTCCTTCGCCATCTACCTGTGGGCCTGCGACGCGACCATCAGGGACTCGAACCTGGTCACGCAGGGGGGCGGGAACGGCGGCAACGGCGGGGCTGGACAGATCGGCGGCCCCGGCGGCATGGGAGGCTGGGGTGGCGACCCCGCTCGCCCCAACGCGGGCAACCCTTACGGGGGATTCTCCGAGCAGGACGATGGCTCCAACGGCGGGCGTGGCGGCAACGGCGGGGCCGGCGGCCATGGCGGCATGGGCGGCGGCGGAGGCGGTGGGCCTTCCGTCGGCATCGCCATCGCCGGCGGGTCGTTTCCGACCTTGCAGGGCGCCAGCTTTGACCTGGGCCCAGGCGGCCTGGGAGGCGGCGCCACCCATCCCGGAACGGGCGGCATCTCGGCGAACGTGTGGTCGCCGGTGACCGAGATCCCCTGGACCGAGCATCAGGCGCTCATGGCGCTCTACCGCAGCACCGACGGCCCCAACTGGACCAACCATACCGGCTGGATGGCCACGACGACGCCCTGCAGTTGGTACGGCGTGACCTGTGGCGGGGGGCATGTCGTGGCTCTCGCTTTGAACGATAACCACCTGAGCGGGAGCATCCCGCCCGAGATGGGCGACCTGGCCAGCTTGGAGTCGCTCAACCTATGGAGCAACCAGTTGAGCGGGAGCATCCCGCCGGAGCTGGGCGGCTTGGCCAACCTGGAAGCGCTCTACCTGCCCGGCAACCAACTGAGTGGGGGCATCCCGCCCGAGCTGGGCGGCCTCGCCAGCTTGCGGGAGCTCTTCCTGAACAACAACCAGCTCAGCGGGGGCATCCCGTCCGCGCTGGGCAACCTCGCCAGCCTGCAAAAGCTCCGCCTGTCCTACAACCCGCTGGGCGGGGTCATCCCACCCGAACTGGCGAACCTGTCCAGCCTGCAGGAGATCTCCTTGTACGCCAACCAACTCGGTGGGAGGATCCCGCCCGAGCTGGGCAGCCTCGCCAGCCTGACGTCTCTCATCCTAGGTGGCAACCCACTGGGTGGGCCGCTGCCCTTGAGTCTGGCGAGCCTGCACTTGGGCAGCTTTTACTTTGGCGGCACCAACCTCTGCGAGCCGCCGGACACAGGCTTTCAGACTTGGCTGACGGGCATTCCCGACCTGCAGCGCACCGGCGAGGTCTGCGTGCCGCCCGCGACGGTAAGCGCCTCGCCGGACGCGGGCTACTCGGCGCCGGGGACGCTGCTCACCTTTACCAGCGTGTATTCGGATGCCAACGGCTGGGACGACCTGGATAACGTCTATTTCCTCCTCTCCCCGGGCGGCATCCTCACTGGCGGCGTCTATCTGCGCTACGAGGTCGCGGCCAACCGCTTGTGGCTGCGTCTCCCGGATGACACCGGCTGGGAGGGCGGCGGCGCCCCGGAAGCGCCAGGCGCCGTCCGCACCGCCTTTGCCACGCTGGACTATGGCCAGTCCCAGGTGCTAACCAGCGCCGACACCCTCACCGTCACCTGGGCCTTCACGCCCAGCTATCGCAACAGCGGCAAAGAGCACGGCGTCTACCTACGGGCGGAGAGCGCGGACGGGTTTGCCGGCTGGGACGGGCACGGCAACTGGATCATCAACCGCCAGCCCACGCTGCTCCCCCCGGCTGCCATCAACTCGACCGTGCCCAGCGGCCAGCGCATCACCCTCGATCCCCGCTATTTCGACGCCGACGGTCTGGCCAACCTGGAGACGATGTACCTGGCAATCGCCAACGCTCCCCCCAGCGGCGAGTTCGGCGCGGGCGCCATCTATCTAAAGTATGAGCAGGCCACCAACCTCATGTACCTGGCCGACTCGGCGGGGACCACCTGGGGCGTGGGCATCCCCGGCGGCGCGGCCGGCGAGTCCCTGGAGAACAGCGCGGTCAAGGTCATCATGCAGTACACCAGCGCCGGCGCGGCCGACGCGCGCACGCAGATCGTGCGCTGGCGCGTGGAGCTCAAATCCGGGTTTGCGGGCTCTCACTACGTCTATATGCGGGCTCGCGACGGGTTCCCTGGAGCCGATGGCGACACCGGCTGGACACTCAAGGGCGCCCTGACCATCGCGCGATAGGCGCATATATGGGGGCGGCGGAGCGCCGCCCCGTCGCCCCTGCCAAGCGTCCGGCTGCGGCTCGCCGCAGCCGGACGCTTTCCGCTTCCCCCCGATCCGCGTATAATCTGGGCCGAGCCGACCGATGCCTCTTCGGGAAAGGAGAACCATCCATGAGATTCGGAGCGCCTGTCTATCGCCACACCGACCCCGCCTCGTGGGTCGCCGCGGTGCGCGCCAAAGGCTACCGCGCCGCCTATTGCCCGCTCAAGGTGGGGGCCGACCCCGCCGAGATCGCCGCCTACGCCCAGGCCGCTCGCGACGCCGATATCGTCATCGCCGAGGTGGGCGCCTGGGGCAAAAACCCCCTGCACCCCGACCCCGCCGTGCGCCGCGCCAGCCTCGAGGCGAGCAAGGCCGCCCTGGCCTTCGCCGACGAGATCGGCGCGCGCTGCTGCGTCAACGTGGCGGGCTCGCGCGGCGAGCGCTGGGACGGCCCCCACGACGACAACCTCACCCCCGAGACCTTCGAGATGATCGTCGCTGTCTGCCGCGAGATCATCGACGACGTGCGGCCCCGCCGGGCCAAATGGGCGCTGGAGGACATGCCCTATATGTACCCCGACTCGGTGGAAAGCTACCAGGCGCTCCTCGCCGCCATCGACCGCCCCATGTTCGGCGTGCACTTTGACCCGGTCAACATTGTCAATAGCCCGCAACGTTACTATAATAACGGCGCGCTGATCCGCGAGTTCGTGCGCCAGCTCGGGCCGCACATCGCCTCCTGCCACGTCAAGGACATCGCGCTCCGCGAGGGGCTGACGGTGCACCTGGAGGAGACGCCCGCCGGAACCGGCCGTCTCGATTATGTCACGTACATCCACGAGGTGAGCCGGCTCGACCCCGACACGCCCTTTATGCTGGAGCACCTGCGCAGCGAGGCTGAATACGACCAGGCCGCCGCCCACGTCCGTTCCGTGGCGTGGAGCCTGGGCCTGACGCTATAGATGAGGATCGGCAGCACCCTGCATCACTATCTACGGAGGAATAGAGCATGTCCGAGAACCAACCAACCATCCCCCGGCCCGAGTACCCGCGCCCGCAGTTCACGCGGGAGGCGTGGGTCAACCTCAACGGCCCCTGGACCTTTGCCTTCGACCCCGGCAAGTCGGGGATGCAGCGCGGCTGGGCCCACAGCACCGGCTTTGACCGCGAGATCATCGTCCCCTTTTGCCCCGAGAGCAAGCTCTCCGGCGTGGGCCATACCGATTTCATCGAGATGATGTGGTACCACCGCCCGCTCGCCATCCCCGCCGAGTGGGAAGGCCAGCGGATCATCCTGCACTTTGGCGGCGTGGACTGGGAGAGCGAGGTCTTTATCGACGGCGTCTCGGTGGGGCGGCACTATGGCGGGACCAGCTCGTTCAGCTATGACATCACCCGCCACGTCAAGCCCGGGAACACCCACAACCTGGTGGTCTATGTCCGCGACGACACCCGCTCCGGCTCCCAGCCGGGCGGCAAGCAGTGCCCCGACTATGCCTCGCGCCGCTGCCACTATACCCGCACCACCGGCATCTGGCAGACCGTCTGGATGGAGCCGGTCTCGCCCTACGGCCTGGAGAGCGTGCAGATCATCCCCGACCTGGAGGCCCGGCGGTTTGTGGTGATCCCCAAGTTCTATGCTGTCAAGAAGGGGCTGCGCTTCCGCGCCGTGGCCCGCGAAAGGTTCGCCGTGGTGAGCGAGGCCGAGGCCCCGGCGGTGGACGGCGTGCCCCGCAACCTCCCCCTGCGCGAGCCGCAGCTCTGGTGGCCCGATTCGCCCTACCTCTACCAGATGGTCTTTATGGTCATGGACGGCCAGGAGGTCGTGGACCGCGTGGACGGCTATGCCGGGCTCCGCAAGGTGCATGTCGAGGGCAACCAGGTCATGCTGAATAACGAGCCGATCTATCTGCGGCTGGTGCTGGACCAGGGCTTCTATCCCGACGGCATCTGGACCGCGCCCGACGACGACGCGCTCAAGCAAGACATCGCCCTGGCCAAGCAGGCCGGCTTTAACGGCGCGCGGCTCCACCAGAAGGTCTTTGAGGAGCGCTTCCACTATTGGGCGGACACCCTCGGCTACCTCACCTGGGGCGAGTCCTCCAGTTGGGGCCTGGACGTCAAGGACGAGCTAAGCGCGCGCAATTTCCTCAGCGAGTGGGCCGAGATCGTGCAGCGCGACCGCAACCACCCGTCCATCATCGCCTGGACGCCTTTCAACGAGACCCGCGACGTGGGCGATGGCCGCCAGCATGGCCGCCTCCACGCCGACGCCTACAACCTGACCAAGGCGCTGGACCCCACCCGGCCGGTCAACGACGCCTCCGGCTATGTCCACGTCAAGACCGACCTGTGGACGGTGCACACCTACGAGCAAGACCCCGCCAAGCTCGCGGAAAAGCTGGCGCTGGACGACGGCGGGCAGCCCTGGCGCTGCTACCCGGAGCTGGAGCCGGCCTACGCGGGCCAGCCCTACCTGGTGGATGAGTTCGGCGGCATCAAGTGGATCCCCTCGCCGGACCGCGTCTGGGCGGGCAACTCCTGGGGCTATGGCGCGGGCCCGACCACCGTGGAGGAGCTCTACACCCGGCTGGAGGGCCAGGTGGACGCCATCCTCAGCTACCCGCACATCTGCGGCTTTTGCTACACCCAGCTCACCGACGTGGAGCAAGAGCAGAACGGCGTCTACAACTATGACCGGACCGACAAGTTCGACATGAAGCGAATCGCCGCCATCTTTGGCAAGCCGCGCAAATAGGGGTCTCTTGGTTGCGGGCCGGCAGGGGCAATTCATGAATTGCCCCCGCCAGATTGCCCCCACCAAATCACCCCTACCGAATCGCCCCTGCCAGAGCGGCGCAAGAGAGACCTCTAAGGAGTTGCCACCTTGACTCTGGGCCCGCCCATCGCCGAAGGACGCACCGCCGAGATCTATGCCTGGGGCGAGGGGCGGGTGCTCAAGCTCTACCGCCCCGAGTTCCCGCCCGTCCTCGCGGAGCGCGAGGCCCTGCTCGGGGCGGCGCTGCAAGCCGCCGGGCTCCCGGTCCCCGCCCTGGGCGAGCGGGTCGAGGTTGCCGGGCGGCAAGGCCTGGTCTTTGAGCGGGTGGATGGCCCGGACCTGCTCGATGCGCTGGCCCGCCGCCCCTGGCTGGCCTGGCGCTACGCCCGCCAGCTCGCCGACCTGCACCTCGCCGTCCACGCCGTGCGCGGCATGCCCGGCCTGCCGCGCCAGCGCGAGCGGCTCCGGTTCACCCTCGGCGCCGCCCCGGCCCTCCCGCCCGCCGTGCGCGAGGCGGCCCTGCGGGCGCTGGACACGCTGCCCGATGGCGACCAGCTCTGCCACGGCGACCTGCACCCCAAGAACGTCCTGCTCTGCGGGCGCCGCGCCGTGATCATCGACTGGCTCGACGCCACCGCCGGCCACCCCCTGTGCGACCTGGCGCGCACCACCTGCATCCTGCAGGGGCTGGCTGCTTCGGCGCTGGTCAGCCGCGCGCAGGGCGTCGTGGTGCGCTGGTTCGACCGCTGGTTCCGCGCCCGCTACCTGCGCCGGATGCCCAAAGAGCGGGAGCGCCTCGTCATCTGGGTGCAGGTCAACGCCGCCGCGCGTCTCCGGGAGGGGATCCCCGCTTTCCAGAGCTGGCTGCTGGCCGAGGCGGGCAAGCTACTGGCCGGCCAGCCGGGGCTCGGCCGCCAAGATCGGGAGACGACATGACCGTCATGGACTCCAGGACCAGGCTCCTCACCGCCTGGTCCTTCCGCGAGCCGGACCGGGTGCCCATCGAGATCGGCCTGGCCGAGGCGGCTCGCGCCTTTCCCGAGGCCCAGCGCCTCGTCGAGTTCGTGGATACCCAGGCCGACCACTTTCGGAACGTCTCGGGCTTTGACTCGGGCTTTTGCGGCCTCCGCACCGCCTATACCGAAGAGGTGATCGAGAACGTCCCAGGCGATTACTATCGCCTGCGCCGGGTCCACCGCACCGCGGCCGGCGAGTTCCATGCCCTCACCAAGCACCAGCACGTCACCCTCGCCCCCAGCGACTACCTCTGGGAGCGCCGCTACATCGAGACCCCGGACGAGATGATCCGCCTCGCTGACGCGCCGCGCGAGCCCATCCCGCTCAACCTTGCTAACCTGGACCGCTGCACCGCCGAGCTGGGCAACCGCGGCCTGCCGCTGGTGTACACGCTGCACCCCCTGGGCTGGCTGGTCCGCAACGCCAACCTCACCGAGGTCTATAGCTGGTTCCTCGCCATGCCCGAGGTCATCCACCGCTTCTTGGAGGCGAGCAATCGCCAGGTGGCCGAGGCGGTCGCCGCCATGGGCGCCCTCGGGACGGGCCGCTACTTTGGCGTCACCGCCCACGAGATGCTCACCCCGCCCTGGATGGGCCCGCGCCTCTTTGACGAGTTCGTCTTCCCCTATGACCAGCACGTCAACGACGCGGTGCATCGCATCGGCGGCAGGATGCGCGCCCACTGCCACGGCAATTGCATGAGGTATCTGCGCCAGTTCGCCGAGATGGGCATCGACTCGCTGGAGCCGCTCGAGCATGCACCTTTCGGCGACGTGGACCTGGCCGCGGCCAAGCGGCTGGTGGGCGACCGGATGCTCCTTTCCGGCAATGTCGCCTCGCAGAACTTTCTGTTCATGTCCCGCGCCGAGGTCCGCCGCGAGGTCCGGGAGGCGATCCGCGCCGCGGCCCCAGGGGGCGGCTTTACCCTCCGCCCCGGCGGGTTGCACGGCGGCACCGACTCGGCGCAGAACGCGGACCAAATGCTCAAATTCCTGGACAACATCGATGCCTACGTTCAGGCCGCGCTGGACTATGGCGCCTATCCCATCCACATTCGAGACTGAGGAGGCGACCCGATGGCCGAGCGTCCCAACATCCTTTTCCTGATGAGCGACGAGCACCGCGCCGACGTCGCAGGCTATGAGGGCAACGCGGTGATCCGCACCCCGACGCTGGACGAGCTGGCGCGCACCGGCGTGGTGTTCTCCAGCGCCTACGCGCCCTCGCCCATTTGCATCCCCGGCCGGCAATGCATGATGGCGGGCCAGCTCCCGCGGACCTGCCGTTGCGAGCACTTTGGGCAAGACTTGGCCCCGGGCGCCATGACCTTCGCCCGGCGCTTTGCCCAGTACGCCTATGCCACCGTCTGCTGCGGCAAACTGCACCATGTGGGCACCGACCAGATGCAGGGTTGGACCGACCGCATCGCCGGGGATTGCCATGTGGATGCGCGCTACCTCGAGGGCCGCGAGCCCGCCGAGTTCGCCCGCTACACCCGCGAGACGCGCGAGGTCAAGTGGTCGGACGCCAAAGAGATTCAGCGCGCCGGGGTCGCCCACGGCCCCTACCAGAAACGCGACGACCTGGCGCTGGCCGGCGCGCTGGAGGCGATCGAGCGGCACTTTCTCGACCCCTACTATGATCGCGAGCAGCCGCAGCAGCCGCTCCTGCTCAAGCTGAGCCTGCTGCAGCCGCACTATCCTTTCTTCACCGACGAACGGCGCTTCAAGTATTATCTGAGCCGGGTGCAGCCGTTCTTGGGCCAGACCCCCTCCGACCACCCCTTCCTGGGCCAGCGGCAGGTCCGCCCCGGCATCGACGCCTCCGCGCGCGATATCCGCCGCGCCACGGCCGCCTATTACGGCATGATCGAAGCGGTGGACGACGCCTTTGGCCGTGTGCTGGAGGCCCTGGACGATGCCGGGCAGGACCTGGACGACTGGATCATCGTCTACACCAGCGACCATGGCGACATGCTGGGCGAGCACGGCATCTGGGAAAAGCAAAAGTTCTACGAAGCCAGCGCCCGCGTGCCGCTGATCATCCGCTGGCCCCGGCGCCTTCCCAGCGGCGCGGCGGTGACGCAGAACGTCAGCCAGTGCGACCTCTTTGCCACCCTCTGCGACCTGGCCGGGTTGCCCACCCCGCCCGGGCTGGATAGCCGCAGCCTGGTGCCGCTCATGGAAGGCCGCGCCGCCGGCTGGTCCGACGAGGCCGTCTCCCAGTTCGGCGCCCGCAACCTGATGATCAAGCAGGGCGGGCTCAAGTACCAATACTATGGCCCCGACATGCCCGAGGTCCTCTTCGACCTGGCCCGCGATCCCGGCGAGTTGACCAACGTCATCGACGCGCCCGAGTACGCCGGCGCCGTCGCCGACTTTCGGCGGCGGCTGGCTGAATTGGGCCACGGGCCGGACGCGGATAGCAACTATGTGAATGCGGGATATGGGCAGTAACATCGGCCTCGAGAACGAAAGCGCCCTCCACGCCGGGCTCAAGGCCTACCTGGCCCAGCCCGGCGACCTGCTCGAGTCCCCCGTGGGCGGCTATGTCGTGGATATCGTCCGCGGCGACCTCCTGATCGAGGTGCAGACGCGGCATTTCGGCCTCATCCGCGCCAAGCTCCAGGCGCTGCTCGCCGACCACCCCGTCGAGCTGGTCTATCCCGTCGCCGCCGTCAAGTGGATCGTCCAGCTCGACCCCGCCGATGGCCACGAGCTGGGGCGCCGCCGCTCGCCCAAGCGCGGCCAGCCCGCCGACCTCTTTGACGAGCTGGTGCGCCTGCCAACCCTGCTCGACCACCCCAACCTGACCATCGTCGTGGCGATGACGCAGGAGGAGGACGTGCGCTGCGCCGACGGGCGGGGGAGCTGGCGGCGCCGCGGCGTCAGCCTGGTGGAGCGCCGCTTGCTGGGCGTGGATAGGCTGGTCCGCTTCCGCGGCCGCGCCGACCTGCTGGCGCTCCTCCCGACCGACCTGGAGCAGCCCTTCACCGCTCGCTCCCTGGCCCGCCAGATGGGCGTCCGGCTGCCCCAGGCGCAGCGCGCCGCCTATTGCCTGCGCAAGCTCGGCCTCGCCACGCGCGCGGGCATGGCGGGCCGCGCGCCGCTCTATCGGCTGGTCCAGGCCGCCGAAGGAGAGGAGCCGTGACCATCGCCGTGCGCGAGATCGGCCCCGAGGAACTGGACCGCTACGGCCAGGTCTCCATCGCCTTCGACGTGCGGGAGATGCTGGAGGTGGAGGGGCGCGACGGCGGCCTGGGCGGCCTGTCGCTGCGCCTGCGGCCCGTGGAGCCGCCCTACCGCAAGGATTACGACGATCCCGCCACGGGCGAGCTCCCCAGCGCCTGGCCGCGCCAATTCGACGTGCGCAACTGGGCCTTCTTTCTCGCCGAACGCGACGGGCAGCCCGTGGGCGCCGCCGCCGTGGCCTTTGATACGCCCGGCGTCCACATGCTGGCGGGACGCCGCGACTTGGCGGTGCTGTGGGACATCCGCGTGAGCCCCGATTGCCGGCGGGAGGGGGTGGGCCGGATGCTCTTTCGCCGCGCTGGCGAATGGGCCCGCGCCCGCGGCTGCGCCCAGCTCAAGATCGAGACCCAGAACATCAACGTGGCGGCCTGCCGCTTCTATCGCGCCCAGGGCTGCCACCTCGGCGAGATCAACCGCTACGCCTACTGGCTGCACCCCCCGGTCGCCCACGAGGTGATGCTGGTCTGGTACCTGGCCCTGTAGGCGCCCCGCGCGCTTGCGCCCGTCGCGAATCCGCCTAGAATCTACCCATCCCATGCTGGAGCCTGCCATGACCGAATACACCCACCAACACCGCCTCGCCGAGGACATGCTGGCCCTGGGCGTGCGACCGGGGAGCGCGCTCCTCGTCCATTCCTCCCTTAGCGCCCTGGGCTATGTCCCCGGCGGCCCCGAGACCGTCATCCTCGGCCTGCTCGAGGCGCTGGGGCCCGAGGGGACGCTGCTCCTCCCCGCCCTGAGCTATGCCACCGTCCACGCCGCCAACCCGGTCTTTGACGTGGCCCGCACGCCCAGTTGCATCGGCGTCATCCCGGAGCATTTCCGCACCCGCCCCGGCACGCTGCGCAGCGTCAACCCCACCCACTCCATGGGCGGCGTCGGCCCCCAGGCTGCGGCTCTCCTGGGCGAGCACCACCTGGACGACACGCCCTGCGGCCCCCATTCTCCCTGGCGCAAGCTCCCCGCCGTGGATGGGAGCATCCTCTTCCTCGGCTGCGGGCTGCGTCCCAACACCTCCATGCACGCCGTGGAAGAGGTCGCCCAGCCGCCCTACCTCTTTGGCCCGACCCTCACCTACCGCATCATCCACGCCGACGGGCGCGAGACGACCATGAGCGTGCGGCGGCACAACTTTTCCGGCTATCGCCAGCGCTACGACCGGATCGCGCTGGTCCACGAGGGCGGCTGGATTCGCCAGGGGCAGGCGTTGCAGGCGGAGGCCCATCTGGTCCGCGCCGCGCCCATGTGGGAGGCAGCGCTGGCAGCGTATGCGCGGGACCCGCTGTTCTTTGTGGAACGAAGCGTGTAGAGAAGGGCCCCTGCCGTGTGGACGATCGCGTTTCTCGTCTATCTCGCCCTCTTGGTCAGCATCATCGCCCTGGCGTATCTCGGCCACATTCCCGCCGAGATCGCCTACATCCCCGCCTACGACACCATCGGGCATGTCGTCCTGCTGGGGATCGCCGCCTACCTGCTGCACCGGGCGCTGAACCGCCGGACGGTGCGGGTGCTCGGGGTGGCGCTGCCCTTGGGGCCGCTTTTGGTGGCCCTCGTCGCCCTGCTGGAGGAACTGGCCCAGGGCTGGTCGCCGCGGCGCACCGCCAGCCCCTTCGACCTTGCGGCGGATTTTGCAGGGATCGCGCTGGCCTGGGCGGCCGACCGGTGGAGGAGCGCCAGGAAAATGGCCTCACCACACAAGGGTTGATCCCTCGTCGTTTCGATCCCGAGAACCCCGATAGGCCGCGCCAACTCTCGCTCTTTGGCCGGTGACCGATAGCGGCACAAGAAAGAGCCTGGCTCATGAGCCAGGCTCTTCTTGTGCGAACCCACCCTACCCGCCGCTCATCACCCGCGGCAGGTGGATCGGCTTGTTCAACACGCGATAGGGCCGCATCATCTCGTTGTCCTCGTGCTCGACGATGTGGCAGTGCCACACATAGAGCCCCGCCAGGTCGAACCGGGCGATCACCCGCGTCACCTCGCCAGGATAGGCGATCACCGTGTCCTTGTAGCCCAGCTCCCAGGCTTCCGGGGGCCGCTCCGTGCCAGGGATCAACTCGGCGGGCTGCATAGCCATGCCCTCCATGTCCGTGACCAGGCTGGCCCGGCCGGCCACCTGGAACTGCACCAGGTGGATGTGGATCGGGTGCGCGTCCATGGTAAAGTTGTAGATCTCCCACGTCTCCGTGTCGCCTTCCGCGGGCGTCTCGCTGATCTCCTCCATCCACTTGAGCGGGGTGGACATCCCCTCGCTATCCAGGGTGCCCAACAGCGCCGAGGTGGGGCCAAACGGCACGGCCTCCGGGTCGTCGCAATCCATCACCACGTCGTCGCCGTGGGTCACCACGCGCACCGTGCGCGACTCTTCCTCGTTCAGCGTCACCTGGCGGGTGCGGCCCGCCGCCAGCGCGTCGATGGCGGGCAAGACCAGCCGCTCCGGCGGGGTGGAGGTGTCGGGGCCAGCCGCCTCGACGACGCGGAACTGCATCACCTGCCCCGTCGTCGCCGGGTCGGACGGATCGAAATCGACCCCCGGCTCGCCGCCGCCGAAGGGCTCGTCCGGGCCCAGGTTGAGCAGCGTGATGGTCGCGCCCACCGGCGCCGCGCCGAAATCCACGATCACGTCGGCGCGCTCCGCTGGGGCCAGCAGCAGCCTGCCGCCGTTGGCGCTGTTCATCTCCACCGGCGCCGCCAGAAAGCCGCCCTCCGCCCCGATCTGCCAGAGCGCCACGTCGGGGTGATCGAGCTTGAGGATCAGGAAGCGCGAGTTGCAGCCGTTGAGGAGCCGCAGGCGATAGCGCCGCTGCTCGACGTCCAGGTGCGGCCAGGCCACGCCGTTGACCACCATCACGTTGCCAAAGAACTCGGGGTTCCAGATCGGCGACACGTCGCTGCGCTCGCCGTCGCAAGCCCTCTCGGGGATGAACGGGATCTGCAGTTGGCTGGGGTCCAGCCCCTCGAAAAAGGCGCGGTTATCGGGGTAATAGAGCGAGCCATCGCTATTGAAGGCGCGATCCTGGATGGCGATGGGGATCTCGTAATACTTGGTCCCGGGCTGATCGCCCAGCGCCGGCGCCGGCCCCGGCAGCTCGGCCGGCTCGCCCGTCTGGGCATCCAGCACCTGGTCGTCGGCCCCGCCGCGGATCAGGTAGAACCCCGCCGGCCCGGCATAGACGTTGCAGCGCGTCATGCCCAGCGAGTGATCGTGGTACCAGAGGGTGGTGGCCCGTTGGTCGTTGGGATACTGGTAGGTCGCCGACCCGCGCTCCCATGCCTCGCCGGTGCGCGTGGCGAACCGCGCCTTGAACGGCTCGTACCAGGTCCCCACCTCGGCATAGCCCTGAGGGATGTTGCTCGCGTCGGGCAGGTACCAGGCCTCCGCGTAGCCATCGCTCTCCTCGTGGGTGTGCGCGCCGTGCACATGGGTGACGATGGGGACGGGGCCCGTGTAGGACATCGGGTCCATGCCGTGGTGGTCGCGATGGTGCATCCCGCCGGGCGGGTTGGCCCAATGCAGCGTCTGGTCCACCGGCAGCAGGTGGGGCAGGTAGCGCCCCTCGCCGTCCACCAGGTCGTTGATCCACTTGACCCGCAGCGGCCTCCCCTGTACGGCCTCGATGGTGAACGCCGGATAGTTGAACGAGCCGCCCTCGCCCACGGTCCCCGGCGCCTGGACGGCGCCATAGCTCCAGACCGTCGTCGGCGGCAGCCCCGGCGGCAGGATCTGCTGCTGGAACTGCCTCACGGCGATCTCGTAATAGTCCACGCTCTCGCCCCCCGCCGTCAGGGCGCTGGCGCGCGGCATGGCCGGCGGGATCACCATCGGCGCCGCGTACTTGGCGATGGTCGTGGGGTCCAACGTGCCGCCCGGCAGCGGCGCCGCCCAGACCTGCGGCGTCCCGTGCAGGTCGAGCTTCCAACGCACCCAAAAGGCGGCGCCCGTCGCCGCCGTCCACAGCAGAAACTGCCTCCGGTTCATCTGCGCCCTCCTGTCCCGTCCGTGTCCCTCGCCGGCCGCTGCGGGGCGTCAAACCAGTGACCCGTTGCGGCTCGCTCATGGCTGCCAATCGTTACCCATTGTAGCGCGGGGGAATAGGGTGCAATAGATGGGCTTGGTTGGAGTGGGGGCTGGTTGGGTTGGAGTTCGGGCGAGCCATCGGCAGGCTAGTTGCGGGCAGGTTGCGGGTGGGCTCTCCGCCTGACCAACGAAAAAGAGCCCGGCTCATCCGCCAGGCTCTTCGCTCTTGCCGCTGCTATTCGGTTGGCGCGGGCCGCAGCCCCAGATAGACCGTCCCGCCGGTCAGCATCCGCAGGATCGTCTCCGGCGGGCGCTTGTCCAGCTTGGCGTGCAGCTCGACGATGGAGAGAGGCTTGTTGCCGTTGGCCAGAAAGGTCATGAAAATCGCGTCGATGATCGGCGTATCCGGCGTGATATACCCCGGCTTGAGGCTGCAACACGTGCGGATGCTGTGCCACAGCGGATCCACCTGCGCCACCTCCGCCGTCTCCTCGTCCACCCAATCCACGGCCTCGGTCAGATCGGCGTCGGCAAAGTCCTTCCTGCACTCGCCGCAAAGCGCGTTCCGCATATAGATGCGGATGTCCTTATGGTTCTTTTCCCACCAGTTCATGTCGATGTGGAACTTGGTGTTGATGTCTGGTCTCAAACGAATCGCCATGGGCGCTCCCCTCATTGGCTGTTTTTCGGTGCTGAAGGCGCCGTGCCTTCGTCAGGGCACTACGGGTCCCCGCAGAGCTCCGCGCCGTGAGCATCTCGGCGGCCCCAGCGTCCGGCCTGGCCGCGGCGTCGGGACTCGGCGCAATGGACCTAGATCGCGACCGGGGTGTCGCGGACCAACTCGGCCTGTTGCGAGAAGGGTCGCTCCCGCATCTCTTCCTCGGTGCCATAAACCACATCTTTGAGGTCGGCGTTGAAGGTCCAGTTGCCCGCGCCCACCGGGTCGAAACAAGCGCGGGTGGTCAGCTCGGCAAACACCGGCGCCGCGCCCACGCGCCGCAGCACGTTCACCGCGGCGTAGAGCGTGGTGGCGTGGAAGGTGGCTTTGCTGCTGAACTTGGTCAGCTCGGGCACGATCTTGAGGAGGGTGTCAAAGAGCGTCGCTTCCCGCTCGCGCAACTGCAACGCCAGCTTGTCCAGCGCCTCCTGATCCACCACGGTCAGCACCAGGTTCCGGTCATACTCGCAGGTGTAGGCGCGGCGCTGCATCTCGAACACCAGCGCGCCGTCCACCACGTTGGCTTCCTTCACCCACTCGCCCCGCCGCGGCCTCCGCTCATAGCTCACGGCCAGCGTCCGAGGATCGGCGCCCCGCGCGATGTTCACCGTGGCGCCCACGGGGATCTCTTGCGCCCGGTACCAGTCGCCCAGGCCCCAGGCATAGCGCTCCTTCAGCAGCGCCCACCCAGCGACCCGCTTGCCATCCGGGCCCAAGGTCATGTTGATGGGGAAGCGGTCGCCCGCGTTATCGGGCAGAAAGGCGCGCACCGCCTTGCAGAGCGGCAGGGTCCCCTCGCGCCAGTGGGCGTAGCTCAGCACGAACGAGACGCTGTCCCCCGCCGGCGCCTGGCCGGGCAGATCGTCCAGCTCGTCGTTGATCTCGCGGGCAAAGCCCACCAACTCGCTCAACAAGTGACGAGGCGCGCGGCCCATGCCCCGCTCCGGCAGCAGCCGCCAGGGGACGTCCACCACCGCCGTCGGCTCCAGCGCGAACAAGAACCAGCGCTGCGCATCATCGGAGGGGATGGCATCGAACCGCTCGTCCTGATCCAGCGCCAGCTCGAGCGCAAAGCGCCGCGCGGAGGGCTTGGCGTCCGGCGCCAGGTCCAGCTCCACCATCAGCTCGTCCACCGTCAGCGGCCGCTGGGACATGGTGATCATCGCCTCGGCCAGGTTCAGGTGGCCGATATGCACCTCGGGCAGCAAGGACTTGAGGAACCAGCGGCCGTCCACCGCGCACACCTCGGGGTCGTCCCGCAGGGCCTGGTCCAGCTTGGCGCGGATGTGATCGCCGTAGAGCTCGAAGAGCCGCTCCGGCGTCTGCTCGCCCTGGCCGCCCGACCCATCGTCGGCGACGCTCAGGTTGAGCGGGTGCGGCTGCGTAAAGCTGCTGGCGAACTCGATCGCCTCGGCCTTGCCGGGGAAACGGACGCCGATCACCTCGAAGGGGCCATACTTGGGGTTGCGCCCAGGGCGCGCGGACTCGACCTTGCCCAGCACATAGTCCCGCGTCGGGAAGAGGATCTCCTGGCCCACCTCGTGCTTGTCCGAGGGACGATAGACGGGGCCGCGCTCCAACTCGGCGAGGAGGCGCGCCTTGTCCGCCTCGCAATAGCGCCGCACCAACTGCAGGGCCAGCTCGTCCAGGGTCCGCGGTTCTTCCTTTTCCAAGAAGGAGCTGTACAGCCCCTCGATATCCTCGTCTGACACCGCGAACTCGCGCCAGAACGCCTCGGTTTGCGTGCGCATACGCCGCCAGAGCTGTGCCAACATGGCCTCCTGTGCACTAGGTCTGATCACAATGAAGGCCCCAGCCATGCCCGATGACCGAAGCCTTGCCTGACTCGTCGTGAGATGGGCGAAACAGGTCTCGAACCCGTGACTTCTTCCTTGTAAGGGAAGCGCTCTCCCAACTGAGCTATTCGCCCATGTGCGACGTATTATAGACCGAAATAAGAATCATGTCAAGCATTCTTGGCGAACAAGACCCGGGCGAACACAAGGTTCGCCCCTACAAGCATCGGGTAGGGGCGAACCTTGTATCATCTGCTCCAACTAATTGGCATAGGTTAGCGTGGGCCACAGTTGCGTTGTGCATGGCGCGCCTTCCGGTCTAGGATGA
>Ga0209613_1001654_pt1 | contig 18651 bp, 27 predicted proteins | sample BioC13SIPDNA_2_FD_185747 | JGI IMG/M metagenome (GOLD analysis project Ga0209613, IMG submission 185747) | Anaerobic biogas reactor microbial communites from Washington, USA - Biogas_R2_A C13 SIP DNA (SPAdes) (version 2) | ecosystem: Engineered > Bioreactor > Anaerobic > Unclassified | place... | reverse complement strand
CATTGACCCATTCACATCTTTGTATGTTATTCAAGCTTTCTCTCTGTGAAAAATGGTTAAATGATATTGTTTTCCGGCAAAAGTACTTAGCTTTGCACGCAGGAAAGAATTTCGTGGAATGGGCTAAGGTGGATAAGGGATGCAGGTGACTCCTCCCTGCCCAAAGGAGCGTATATGCAGGCCAATACATTCGACGTGGTAGAGAGGCGCAAGCGCGTCACAGTTTTCAAGCTCGGCAAGCTCTGGGTCTTCAAGCAGTTCTTCGATAACCACGAGCTCTTCAATGCCCTCCTGGACCACTACAACAAAGACCTCTTTCGCTTCGAGTTCAAGTCCACCGGCGCGAGGAACAATGCCCTCAAGCTCCTGGAGCGCAACGGCTTCGACTACGACTTGGTGGAGGACCTGAAAGGCTACGTGGCCCAGCTCCCCAAATCAGCGAAATATGCCCAGATCCTGAAGAACTCCGTGGCCTTCAAAGAGACCGCGAACGAGAGGCTATTCCTGATGAAGGACCTGGCGGCGGTCGAGGAGGCGGTGGGCCTGGGCGCAAAAGTGTATGAAGGAGAGATCTCTTTCTGAGCTTTATGCCGAACTCAGGTCCTTCAGCTTCTGGATGGCCTCAGAGATCCTGGCAGATTCCCTGCTTTTCTCCGCTTCGCAATAATTTATAATCTCATCGATTGTCGCTCGCAAAGCATAGATTTTCAAAGGTCTGCCTTTTCCGCTGCTCTTGATCTCATGCTCCTTGAGCCAGCCCCTTTCCCGCAGGGTTTGCATGGCAATGCTGACCTCCGGCTGTCTCAGGCCAGTGGCCACCTCGATATCCCTGGAAGATCTCTCGTTTTGATCTTTGAGGAATGTTATAACGCAGGCCACGGTTCTTTTTATGCCCAGGGTCTCCAGGCCCAGCATGAACTCCAAGTCCTTTTCGTCTGCGACCTTGATAGTAACGTCTCTAATGGTGCTTCCTCCTACGCTTTTGACAAATATCATACTCATATTAAAATTTAGGCCCGATATCCATTCCTGTTTGGGCCTTCCCTCCTCGGGGTAACCTTCATAACCACCTTTTTCCCATATCCAAGCGGCCCGGAGCTCCATGCTACCCCCCTTAAAATTGCTTGGTTCTCTTCCGGGCCATCGATTCTAGGGCACTACAGAAATTAATCGTTCTACGATTATGAAAATAGCGGCTGGCCACTTCTTATGTAACAAGAAAGACCGAGTCCGTTACATAAGAAGGCAGAGAGATATCTATTCAATTTCATGTCTTCTTCCTTCCTTTGTATCTAAATCGTTTATTCCCTTCATGTAAAAATGGTCGCTTGATATTGATTTCTGGCCAAAGTACTTATTCCCATCCAGCCTATTTATTCATCATGGCAGGAGTCTTTGAGCAGCTATTCAGGCCACAGCAGAAGACCATATACCAGGATCAGAAGGCTATGGAGCTGGAAGCCGCCAAAGAGATCCTGGCAGAGGTCTTCAGGATCAGGCTCTCAGAGGTCGATGAGATGATTCGGTGCCGCTTTGAGGTCGAGGTCAGCGTAAAAGAAGATGGGTTGTGGCCACAGGAATTCTGGCTCTAAATACCGCGTTTAGCGTAGTACTCATCAAGGGATATGTATTGGTCTTTTTCCTTCTGAAGCTTCTTATACTGCTCATCGGCGTAGGCGGCCAACACGTCCTCTTCGTGAACTTCCACAGTTGCCATTGATACCTCTAATATCCATGCTTGGTTATTAATGTTCCCTATAGGCAGAGTCTCTCTTCTTCGGGAATAGATCTGTGACATATACGGCCTGGCCCTCTACAAAGTACATGGCTCTGAATTCGCCCATCCTCAGACGGTACATCGGAGGCCTGCCACTACCTGCAACGATGTCTATATCACAGCCAGCGCGTGGGTTGAATGGTTCCTTTTCCAGCTCCTTGAGATGCTTCTTGATGTTCTTAGCCCTCTTATCATTGAGGCCATCAAGGTACTTTCTGGCATCAGGTGAGAGCATCACGGTGAACGGCATTGAGACATCATCTCCAGAACTGCCACAAGTGCTTATCTCATTTCTTCCTTTACCTTCTGGAAAAGCTCAGGATACTTTTTCTCCAGGCCTTCCTCTAAGATCGTCCTGGCTTCTTCTGAGATAGAGAACTCTGGAGTTGTCTTCTTCAGGTACCACATTACAGCAGAGATCTTAGGGCTCCATATCGCTATAGATTGCCTATTGCTGCCAGCACCTTCCACAGCTTCGCCTAAAGCCTTTAGGTTTAAGCCTTTATCCTTTGAGTCTAATCCTTTATCCTTTGAGTCTAAGGATTTAGGTTCATTACCTTTAGGCTTAAGGTCTAAGGCTTTATCATTTAGGCTTAAACCTTCATCCTTAGTGTCTAGGCCTTCAGGTTTGGATGTCTTGGATTTCACTCCGGCCATTAGGTGCTTAAGCTCTTCTCCAGCTCCAGGGCTCATAATGCTATCACCTCGTTTGCTAAATTTGAGTAAGCCAAAGCTCCAGGAGACTCTGGAGCATGCAATGAAATGGGCAGCCCATAGCTAGGAGCTTCAGCTAACCTGATGTTGTTAGGAATTACGGTTTTGAATACATCTTCTCCCAGGGATTCCTTAACCTGAGCTACTATCTCTTTGGCCATCTTCGTTCTAGGATCGAATAAGGTAAGCAGATACCTCTTCTTTATATCATACCCCAGATCGGTCTTAATCAGCTCTAGAAGGTCTAGGATCATGGAGAGGCCCATGAGGGCAAAGAACTGAGTCTGAATAGGGATCAGCACCATATCAGAGGCTACCAGAGCATTGAGAGTTAAGAATCCCAGAGTGGGAGGAGTATCTATCAGCACATAATCATAGCCTTCCAGGCTTCGGAGCTTCGGCCTGAGTACTGACTCCCTGGCAGTGAGCTTGGAAGCCAGCTCCAGCTCTGCTTTGCCCAGAAAGTTATTGGTAGGAGCTATATCCAGGTCAGAGGCCATAGTATTCTTGATCAAGGCCCTGATGTCTAAGCCTTTCATCATTACATCATACATGGTCTTATCCAGCTCGTTTAGGCCCAAATGCCTTGTAGAAGAGCCCTGTGGATCTAGATCAACTAAAAGAGTTCTCTTCTCATTAAGAGCCAGATAAGCAGCCAGATTAACTGTAGTGGTAGTTTTGCCACAGCCTCCTTTCTGGTTAGCAATGGCTATTATTTGCATGGCCTAAAGGATTAATGTCTAAGGCTTTAACATTTTTGCTAATGGATAAAGGCTAAATCATTTAGCCTTTAGGTTTAAGCGTTTTGGCTAAAACCTTTAGGTCTAAGGCTTTAGGGTTCTTCAGTTAGCTCGTAAAGCTCGTAGATAATGTATCTATGTCGCGGTTGGTAACGTCTATCTAGCTTTAGTGATAGAACTGTTCTTTATCGGGAAGTTAGATTTTAGAGAAGATGCTTCTAGGTATCAGATAGAAATATATCGGTGCTGATCGATCACATAGAATTATGGAGTAATTAGATGCCTAGGTTATCCTTAAAGACTGATTCTAGTTTTTATAGAAAGATCGCTATGGGTGCAATCGGTGTACGTGCTGTATGCGCCGATCTTGCAATCTATGGCCATGACCTTGTAGAACTAGAGCGAGGTTCCAGTGAATCGAAGATCTGGAAGGATGTCAAAAGAAAGAGGGTACGCATTCCCGATCTAGTCTGTAGGAAGTGCGGAATTCGGATCGAATGCAGAGCGAAAAACAAGCCAGAACTATCGATGTCGCATACGGTTACGGATGCAGAACGCTTTTGGGATTATGGCATGGTTGACACGGATTGGGTTGCATTTCCGATATGTCAGCCTGTTAAAAAAGAGGAATGGAGTTCAGGTCAGATTAAGGGGCTTGCATCTTATTGGAATGAGCGGAATTGGATCCTCTGGCATAAGGTAGGCAAAATCAATTACTTCACCGTGAAAGCATTCCGTTCTGTGCCTTCAGATACAAGCAATACTAAGGGCGTGACAGAGGGATCTGAGACTAGCATAACATGGGGTGCCACATTTTCTACCATGCATGGTGAAGTGGAACACATATCATCTGAAAAGGGAATAAAGGTCGTTTCTAACTCTGGACGCCGTCCGCACACATGGAAAATAAAGCCTAACCAGATGTGTCAAGTTGTTCCAGGACAGACGATCGAGGAATGCCAAATTTTGGCATCTGGAATGCCTGTACTAAATGATCAAGAACTTACTTGTTCGGGGTCATTATCAGATGGGCTGATTCAAAGGCTTCTTAACTCGCGTGAAAAAACGCAGCGATTTACAGGCATTAAATTAGCGAAGGTAAATGGTTTTGGAGAATATTGCGAGAAAATTCGCGAGATTGTAGAAGATCAAGAGGAGGATATATATGTTAGATTAGAAGGGGCCTCTTACCTTGCACTAATATGTGAAGCACCCACTAAAACACAATTCGCACCCTTCTTTAGCGATGCTAATCCTCAGGACAAGCTAGAAGCAGTTATCACATTGGGCGAAACTAAAACTGAAGAATCTACTGAGATCTTAGGAGACATATTGAATGATTCAAGTCAGCCCGGATTTATGCGGAGCGCATCTGCCTGGTCCTTAGGGAAGATTGGAACAGAGAGAGCACAGAGATTATTGGTTAATGCTTTCACAGATATGAACAAGGATCTTCGAGAGGATGCCTTAGAAAATATAATATCCCTTGGTGCTACATCATTAAATGTGCTTTTGGATGGCCTTCGACAGAATGATGAAGACATTGCGGCAGGATGTGCTGAGGCGATCCGCCAATGCAATTCTATCCCAATCAGTATGTTAGAAAATCTAGCGAGTGATCTTGAACGAAATGGGCCGGATGAGGTATCTTCAAGATGGATTGTATGGCTACTCGGACAAATCCCCGTTGAGCCGTTAGTGCCTTCAATAGCACGCCTTCAGGATACCAAGCCAGAATTGCATTATGCAATGTCGGTCTTATGGTCTTTCGTAAATAGTTGGATTTCAAAACATTGGGAAATGGGTCCCTGGCTAAAGGAGTACGTTAAGGATGAATAACTTGCCTTTTGAGATTCCGGAATATAAACAAGTTTACAAGACGCGAAAAGGTATGCAGATATGCGAAGATAGCCTTGAAACACTTCGTGCCCTGCCGGACGAATCAATTGATCTAATTATGACAAGTCCTCCTTTTGCACTACTAAGACAGAAGAAGTATGGAAATGAGAAACAAGACGATTATGTGCAATGGCTGAGTGAATTCGGGAAGGAAGCGATAAGGACCATTAAACCAAAAGGCAGCTTTGTTTTAGATATTGGAGGAGCATATCAGCGTGGTAGGCCTGTGCGATCACTTTATAATTTTAGAGTTCTACTTGATTTCTGCGACAATATAGGATATAGGCTTGCTCAGGAGTTCTTCTGGTATAATCCGTCGAAATTACCTTCGCCTATCGAATGGGTTAATAAACGCAAAATAAGAGTTAAAGATGCGGTAAATACTGTTTGGTGGTTCTCTAAAACAGATTACCCGAAAGCGGACGTAACCAATGTCTTAACACCATATTCTGAGAGGATGAAAGCGCTCTTAAGAAATCCAGATAAATTCTACCAGCCTAAAGAGCGTCCCTCTGGCCATGATATAAGTAAAGGCTTTGGCAAAGATAATAACGGAGCAATCCCGCCAAATCTATTGCAGATCTCTAATACAGAAAGTACATCTCATTACCTACGTACCTGCAAAAATTTAGATAAACCTGCCCATCCGGCAAGATTTCCACAGGCTCTACCAGATTTCTTTATTCGTTTTCTCACAGAACCCAACGATATAGTTCTTGATATCTTTTCAGGTTCAAATACAACAGGATACACTGCGGAGCTGCTTGGCAGAAGGTGGGTGAGTATAGAAATTGATAAAGCGTATGCTATCCTTTCTGCAGTACGCTTCATGGAGGGGTGGGACCTCGATCACATCAAAGAAACACTAATAGAAATCGAGAAAAATAATGCGCCGATAGTAGATCGTCTAGTTAATGACCAACCGTTAAACAAAATAAAAAGCTCTTCGGTTAAACTGGAAGACTTCTGCTTATCTCAAGAATAAGTTAATATTAACCGTATAAAATAGGTTAATTCGCAGATATCCCCAGGGCCTCAGTCTTCAGGGCCTTCCTCTTCTCTCCGGCGGTGGTCTTATGCATGCTACATAGTTCTATGACATTTTACATTCCCGAGTGATCAATCCCTGATGAGATTGGCAGGATGCATCATGATAAATATAAATGAGGAGTGGGTAACAGGTAAAAAGTATTTAACGATGGACGTAGAGTAATGATAGTAGGATACAGGGCGGCTACGAAATTACAGCATTTTCGGGACACTACCAACATGGTTTAGGAGGAATAATGGAATATGGTCGTGAAAATTCGGTCTTTCGTATTAGTGTTAATTTTGATAATGATGCTATTTCCAAGTGTCGTGAGCGGGCAAGATGAGCTAAAAAATTTGCTTATTGGTGGTATTTGGCAACTCGCGGAAGATCAAACACAAAATCAAGGCTATGCTAAACTTCTCAATGCGGAATATGTTCCAACATATTATAGCCGTACGGAAGCTCCAACTGGACAACAGAGGGCTATGTCCACTTCGCCCAATGCCTGGGACATAAGTGCCAAAGCTAAGGATCTTCTAGCCGTAAGGGATGCTACTCCCGAAGAGAAGTTTTATACAAAAGACCCTGACACAGGGATTCTAATTATGAAGGATGTAAAGCCCAAGGCAACAGATCTCAATGGATTAGGGAATAAACTATTGCAGAAAGGTAAAGAATACGATATCATTTATTCTCATAGTGGGGGGACAAGAACAGCAGTTTCAGCATTGTTATACCAAGGTGTAAAAGCTAAAAAACTTGTGTTGATATCTCCTACTACAGGAGGTTTAACACCCAAGCATCAGGAACTTTTTAAGTGGGAACTCCAGCAGCTATTAGATTTAGGAATCGTAGAAGAGATCGTTGTTTATCAAGCTAAAGAAGATACACCCCCCGTTGGATCGTTTTGGCAAGCTAAATTTAAACTTGATGACATTAAAGGTAACTTTAAGATAAAAGACTTATCCGGAAAATTGGAGGGAAAAAAAGGGGACGCTGCTCACAAACAGATGTGGGACGTAGTCCTAAAAGAAGAAATTGATCTCCTAGCACACGGTCAATGCAGTGCCTACCCGAAGCCTAACCAACTATCTGGATCCGCTTTCCCTCCAGACTGGCAAACTCCTAGTGCAATGAAGACTAGTGGATTAGAAGGTTGGGGAAAGCATCCTAAAGGATGGGGCGTATCACAGGCATATGTAAATGCACATCCCGAAATATATGGTGGTCTTTCACAAGAGTATATAAACGCGCATCCGGAAATATATGGTAGCTCTTCGCCAAGTTACCCACAATCTGGGTCTAACTCAGGTAGTTCTGGACATTCGAGCATACCTACAAGCAATGACCAATCTAATCCAAATGGCTTGACTCCCGAACAGCAGCGGGCAATACAGGATGCGATAGATAACATGTCGCCAATAGGTGAAGACGACCATTATGAGTCGACTGTACCCCAATTTGCGCAGTGTTATGATGGTGGGTGCTATGACGCTAATGGGAATCGCATAGATTAGCTTTCGCGTGCAGGTCTTATGCCAAGCCAAAGAGCTAGGGTATGCTGGCTTGGCTATCCAGCTCCTAGCAGTGTGTATAAACCTGTAAGCCATTCCCTATGATCATGAGGTCGAAGGCCGAGTGTTGGAGTGAACCCCTCCGAGTGGACAAAAGTTAAGCAATGCCGACTCATGGATGGAAGTGCATGAAGAAGACCCGGCGGCGATAGGATCGGGCCAAAAGCTAAAGAATTGCATCGTGTTGTCCTTCAGCTATGACACCTGAATACCTGTAGATGCCTTCATAGAATGCTCTCCGGTCAAAGATCCGTTTTACCTGCATAGGGTAGAATGGCTTGCCTTCTTTGGTTGTATGGCCTTCTGCATTCAGAGTATCAGCAAGCTTCTTCAATGAAGCATCAGGTCGCATATTGCGCAACTCAAAGACCCTCTTAACTGTGCCGGCCTTCTCTTCATCTAAGATAAGGGTCTTGTCGCCTCGTTCTGACCTATATCCTATAGGTGCCTTGCCACCAGCATAACCGCCCTGACGGGCCTTAGTCTTCCGACCGCCGGACAGCCTCGAAGTAATCAAGGACCTCTCGAACTCCGCAAAGCTCATTATTATGTTTAGAAGGAGCTTCTGCGTTGGATCATTCCATCTGTATGGCTCGCTTATGCTGATGAGCTCGGCACCAGCCTTTCGTATCTCTTTTTCCACCCACAAACTGAGATACAAGTCCCTAGCGATCCGGTCTAATCGGGGCACAACAACCTTATCGCCTTCTTGAACAGCCTCGAGTACAGCCCGTAATCCCGGCCTCTCCAAAGCTGGCAGTGATCCAGAAAACGCAGGGTCCTCATAGATCTCTATAAGCTCCAGTCCGTTTGAATCGCAATACTTCATAATTGCATCTCGTTGTGTTTCGAGACCAAAGCTATCAGGTCCAATCTGATTCTCAGTGCTCACCCGGACATATCCCAAAGCCCTCATAACATTAATCAATTAGCGTTATGACTATATAAGCATAACGGTAAAACTAATTACCGTTACCTCGCCTCAACCAATTGATGCTTTAACCTGTAACCCGTTCCCTGCTCTTTGCCGCATTTCTGAAGTAACGCTTCCGTATCATTTCGGAACTTTGGCCAATCAATCTTTGCTTCGATCTCATGATAATGGTTCAGCTTCCCAACCCAAAAGAAATCGACTAAATTACAGGTTGTTTCTATAAGGTTTAGAGTCTGAGCAGTATATATGACTGGCTCGCATGAGACCCAGGTGTTAATGCCTTGTTTCTGCGCCTCCTTCAATGCTTCAATGCGATCTGCTGGCAGGGCAGCACCTGGTTCCCATTTCTTTGAATCAGTGTCATTGTCGAAAGTAAGAGTTACGCCGAACCAGTCGTTAGGTCCATACAGATCAAAATCCTTAGCAGCCAGCATGCCGCCCTTAGTTAATATGATAAACGGATGGTCATTGGCCCTGAACGTCTTAATAACGCTGCGCGTGTAGCTATCGCTACTACAATCATCGCTAAGAAATTGGGCAAGACCTTTGGGCTTATCGTTGTCCCTCCTGCCCATATCATAGGGATCCCCGACAAATGAGATGTGGACATGCCTCTTATCACGAGCACCTTGCAGTATCATCAGGTCGCTCTGTATATTCTGAAGACTTGCTTTCTTTGTTGGTTGATCGTATCGTCCTTGGGGTCGGTCCTCCCGTTTGTTATAGCAGTAAACGCAGTTATGGGAACAGCCGGCATACAGGTTCAAACCCAGCTCTGCGTATTCACCCCGAGGGCGCTCATAAATTGCTTTCAATCCTGATGAAGTCATTATCGATTCGCTATATTTAATTTGTTCTTGCCTTAAATGCCGTTACGCTACGATCCAACCGCTTGCCCAGCCAAATAAAAACCAACGAAATCAAAACTAGCCCAACACATTCTCCCAGATCCAGACCATACATTGCAAATATAGGCGCAAAAATCACGCCAAGATATCCAATCCAGACCATCAAGCACGCCAAATTATTATCCGTCATAATTCAATGCTATCAATAATATCCCATGCGCTCATGCCGAAATTGTCTGTTGTGAATGCATCTATCACGCAGACCTTCCCATCATCAAGGAAGAATGCGATTGCCGCATAATCCCGATAATCTACAAAGCCATCCATTAATTCCTCTTTTATCTCAACCAAATACGCTTGCCGGCCATTATACTCAATGTATTTTTCTGTTAGATCGCCTGCCACAACCGCATTTCTATGATTCCTGGGATTTATGAGCAAGCGAGTAGCTGACTTTAAGACATTTGCCATATCTTCATCAGGCTTCAGGACAAATATGTGAGCCCACCCATACTTTGTAATGGATCCTGACGGTTCACCGGAATCATAATAGAATGCGTTATAATTCTCTGTCCCTGTCCAATCATATGCTCCTATTGGAATGCCAAACTGATCTTCGAGATTAGCTGGCTTGTAAGTTTTTGTATCTCCGTAGCCGCTTATCCATTTATTATCGAAATCCCCTTCAAACGTATAGCCATCAATTGTTACATTTTTTGCATCATCATTACCGCTTGTACCACTCATGCCGCCAATTGCAAAAACACCAAGTAGTAAAATCAAAGCCATCCAAATTATCTTATTCATATTATGTCTCCATTAATAGTACTCAATATGGCAGTTATTGTATAAATAACTTTGGTTCTTCAAAGTCAGGATCGGATTTTCTCTGCCTCTTAGTGCCGCCAATCCCGCTGTCAATAACAGCCCTCATCTTGGGTTTCGCTACCAGCTTCCGGCTGGGTGGTATTGTCAGCCTGGCAATTTCACTATCCACGCCCTTCATGACATCAAGGGCCATCTCAAAACTATCATTGCCCATCATGTCACGAATTTCTTCCTCAGTGAATCCCGCCAAATGCAATTCCCTATATTCAGAAAGCAACCCCAGGTCGTTATCGCTTAGATTGTTAATTATTATTTCTAAAGGATCAATCCCGGCCATGGGAATTTCCAGCGCCTCAATTCGCTTTTCTAAACTATTCAGACTTCTCACAAATAACACCTTTTTTAAACAATTCCGAATATTGTTCTTTAATAGCTGCTTGCGATTCTTCCATTGCTGTTATGCGCTCCTCGATATCGCTTACCTTTTCGATCTCATACGAACGCAACCATACATTCAAAAGTTGCACAACGGTGCCGCCTCCTTCAAAGGGCAGCTTTCCCGTATCACATATTTCCGCAAGCCAGGCCTTAATCAATTGCCGGACATCCTGCGGTTCCTCTAATTTGATCATAATATCACTTTGTATTTGGTTATTTTTATAAAATAAAAGTTAGGGAGTCTAAGCCCCGCTCTTCGGCGCATGATTCCCCAAAGCCTTGCAGATGAGCGCCTTGTCTTCATCCGTGAGATCAATAACGCCTTGCTGCGCCGCCATCAGCAAAGCAACAGCCCGCAGTAACCCCATCTTATCTAGCATGATTGGTCCCTCACGGGTTCGATCCCGGCAATTCTCGCAATGCTTATGATGCGGTGCCTGCCGTCTTTCCGTTCAATGGTAATCCAGAAGGGGGTGACCTCAATCAGCCTGCCATACAGCGGGGCGTCACGTTCCCGGATATCGATTCTCAGTATTTTTCCTATAAGAGATTCCAATTCATTATTGCTCATATTAGTTCACGCCTGGTTATTAAAATATTGTTATTATTATTGTTTTTCAGCGGCTTCTGCTTCCGCAATCTGATTTAGTATGGCCGTGCACTCCCCAAACAGATTGACTTCTTGTTGTATGCAGTTTTGCCACATATACATTAATTCTATTATTTTCTCTTTGTCAAAACGTCCGCTTTCAATGGTTCTTTTTAAAGCTTTTAGCGCCTTTTCTCGTGCTTTAAATTCATTGTTGTGGTTAAAAAACTTCATATTTGTATACCTCAATGTCATATATTTTTGCCCGTCGCCTACAGCTATTTTGCAACAAAAGAAAGAACGACGCGCTTTTCTTTTTTCTCCCCATAAAACCAATAGCAGTAAGCTAGTACTAGTAGGACAATTTTAGTACTATGGCAGTACTATACTAGTACTAGGCCAAAACCAATAACGGGCTACGAGTACTAGGGTTTTTGACGATTTTCAAACTTTTTCTATAAAGAAAAATTTTTAAAAATTTTTCTCTATAAGAAAAGTTTATCATTTTACCTAATAACCCTAGTACTAACTACTAAAATGTACTTACTGCTATTGATTATAATATAATATAAGTATAGTACTAAGTATAGTACTAGTATAGTACTAGTATTGATTTAGTATAGTACTAAGTATAGTACTAAATATAATATTTATTTATTTTCCCTTATGTTTATCCAGAAGGTGCTTCTATCTTCAACTACTTTGCCTTCGAATATAATAGATCTCTTTGATTGTTTCTTAATACCGCCCCTATTTTTTAGGAATTCAGATATCTTAACATCAGTAGCTACATTTACTACGCCTTCCAGCCCGCAGTACTCTTTGTAATTTTTGTATACTGAAGCCGATTTAACCCACAATTCGCTTTCTATCTTAGACATAGAAGATTCGATAACATAGTTGCCATTTTCAAACCAGGCACTGATGAAGAATGGGTCCATATCGGATCTGTAGTAAGATAATTCTTCGTCCAAGAATTTAGGGTTGCCCAATCCTTCCGTATAATAGCAGCGGGCACCTTCCACTATCCAATGAAGTATACCTTCCAGCTCGCCCTCCAGATTCCTAGCTGTTAATTCATTTTTATTTGTGAATACATGTCGGAATGGAATTATTTTTAGACGTCTCAATATTGAATTGTCTGGGGTTTCACACTTAGGCATGTGGTTTGTATCAAAGACCAGTTTGAACTTCGGAACAATATTTTCTGTCCGTCCATACAATTCCCTCACTTCTATAGCTGAAGAAGTGGATGCCAATTCTTTGATGGTTCCCCAAGACAGATCATTCCTTTCATCTAGTTCCTTTGCTATAATTAATCGTTTATATTTGGCACGAGCAATACCATCACGGGCAGAACCATAATTTGCGCTTTGCAGATCAGCTTTGAGCATAGTTCCATAGCCGTTTACCTTATTTGATGATGATAGGGCTTTCATTACGGTATCTATCATTGTAGATTTGCCCGTTCCAGCAATCCCATATAGGCAGAATACAGCATCAGAACGTGTTTCGCCAGTAGCACAATACCCCATGACCCGTTTGAAGTATTCTATTTTTTCAGGATCACCATCGAATGTTTCATTAAGGGCTTTCTCCCACATGGGTGCTTGTTCCTGCCAGGGTTTATCATTATTATAATTGACCGATGTATTTTCTACCATCAAGTAGTCAGGATTAAATGGTTCAAGTTCTCCTGTTTTCAGATTAACGACCCCATTCCCCACACAAAGCAGATGCCGGTGTTGTTCAAAGGCATCACCGATTTCTGGCGCATGACTCGATATAAATCTCTCTATTTTCGATAGGGCTTGTGTGCTGATTATTTTGGCTTGCGGATCCCCCGAATCGATTACCTTGCTGAATGCATTTTTATCGATCTTTCTCTTAGCTGCATCACCGATTTCATATATTCCTTCTTCTTTTCGATACATCGCTAGTTTGTTCCTGGTACCTGATACCACATGAATATTAAGTTCATTTAGTATATCGGTAGCCAGTGTCACTACCTGTAATTCAGGGTTCTTGCGCTCATCGAAGACTATATAGGAATTGTCTCTATTTTTATTTATGATTTCGCTCTCTTTAGCAGCTATGGCACGATTTAGTTCTACTGCACTGACTTTGCCTTTCAGTGCAGCCCGTGTTTTTGTAAATTCGGAAGGCATTTCCATTTTTATAATTGCCAATGCTTCTATTACTGAAGGCTCGAATACCTTGTTCGGATCAAATACTTTGGTACCCGAAGGCAATATATTTTGTACCGTTTCCAGGGCTTTAGCTCTCTTAGGGAATAGCTCTTTCAAAGCGAATAATCCATGGGATATCGCATATTCTTTCAGCTTTTGAATTTTGTCTGCATCACAAAGGCCCCCTGGTTTGCAGTCGGTCCAATCTATTATTTTGGCTTCAGCAGCCAACCATAGCCATGCATCCCCACCACATTCTGATCCCGCATGAAAGCAATACCAGGTGTTATCTTCAGGTTTGACATATAAGTTTTGGCCAGTAGTTGATCCAAACACCGGATGAGGACCAGCATATTGCCCACCGGTCATATTAAATTCAGAGACATCAATGACCCTTAAGATATCCAAGAAAGGCAGTTTGGAAGACGCTGTTTTGGCACTGGATATTATTTTTTTGACTTTTTTATAATGGCTGTCACACAGCGATAGAAGTTCTTCGTGCCGGTATTCAAGCTCTTCGGGATATTCTGTCAGCCAGTCGTCAGTCAATGTAAGATGTCGGCCATTTTCGTAGATTTCGATACCGTTCCAGACTTCTTGGCCTTTATCTAGCTTTTCTTGGATTGTGGGCTTTGCGGCTATGATATTGGCCTTCATTTCGTCTGATAGATCATCGGGTTCGTGCCAAGAAACACTATCAATGTCTTCAGGCAATTTACCCACCAAGAAAAAGCGGAGTCCCACCTTCGAAGGACTGACAGATACGCAGGTGTTTAGGACGTCCAATATCCTTTTAGCATTTTGTGATATTTCGCCTGTGATAGGATCGCGGCAATTATCGATATCGCCACCGATCACTTGATAATTTTTAAGGGATGGCTCACGGCTCACAATAAATCCGATGCCAGCGAACTTTGTCGGATCCGATTCATGGATTTCGATTGCTTCACCAGCAGTTAGCCAGGTTGACGGATTATTCCAGTGATAAGGCTGCCCATACGTATTTACAGGAGCTTTGCCAGTAGGCCCGCCACGTAGCACGAAATGCTGGTATAGCTGTAGTTCACGCGGTATCTTCATCTAGACCGCCCCAGGCTGATTCCTAACCATTCCAAATCCCAGGATCGTATCAAGTCTAGCGCATAATAGCCGCCCGTCTCGCATTTCCAACAGGATGAAGTCCTTACCAACTTCCTTGACCATGCCTGTAATCGATCTTTTCATGAAGGTCAGATTAAATATACAGATTGTGCCTAAGAACTTTTCCATTTGCTCATATGAGCAAAAACTATTTATAGTAGTTGTATTACTTATTTTGTTTGTCATAATATCACTTTTTGGCATGATAGTGTCCCGCACTTTCATGCTATCTTACTTTTATTTTTACATATAATTTTTATATTTATAAGTTATCCACGTTCATCTTAAAGATATCGCGTTCGCTTATGTGCTTTAGGCTATCGGCAATAAGCATCCGGGTGACGTAGCTTATAGATACATTGTTCATTTCGGCGATCCTATCAATTGCTTCCTTATCGCTTGGGTTTATTGTTGCACCCAAGAAGACAAATTTTGGTTTCGTCATATACAATCCCTCGTATTCAAAAAATACTTTTTAAAAAACTAATTAAACTACTAGTATATATACCTTACGGTCAAAAGAGCCAGGGACAATATTTCCTCAAAAGCTCCTCATTGTAGCCGATTTCTGGTTTGGGGATCGGCTTTCCATCTATGCATATTGGCTGGTCAAAAATAGACCAAAAAGTATTTATACTTGTACTACGTTTATTTGATATCATAATATTACTTCCATAAAAAAGCACAAGGGCGCTCGAACGCTGCTTGTGCTATTATTATTATTTTTATTTAATAAATTGTTTCTCCAATTTTCTCATGTTCACATTTCTTCGATACAGTTCATCTAAGCCAACCCCAAGCACGAATCTGCAATACGCCGACAAGCTCATATCCTTGCTATCGGCCATCTCTTCCAGGAAGGATTTTAGCTGGCTCTCACATTTCATGCAAATAGCTGCATCCATCTCGATTGTCATTTTTCATCACCAAAGTATTACTTTTTTCTATAAAAAAATTATTATAATCTATCTTTTGAATTTACTCAAAATCGATTCCAGGCTGCGGATCTGGCCATTCAAGGCCTTGATTTCAGCTTCTAGGGGTTCAATTTGGGCAGCTGCTTTTGCTCGGGCCTCAATGACTTCCGGCAACTTGTCATAGGTTGCTCGATTTCCCCCAAGGCTTACTACAGATTCCCATTTATGACGCAACGCGTCGCTTTCTTCGGATCGGATTTGGGCGATCTGTCCTCGTAGCTTTTCTTTCTGGCTTTTAATCTTGGCCAAACTGAATTCGGCAAGCCCTAGCTCCGCAACTTTGGCATCCAGCGCATCAAGGATGTCATCATTGTGATCGATCTTGGCTTGAAGGTTTGCGATCTCCCTTTGGACCTGATTAAATTCTGCCTCATCGAAAGGGACGGCCCCGCCTGTCGCATCTATCCAGCAAAGGGCCCGCGTGGACTCTTGAAGCAACTTTAGGCGTGCTCGCTGCTCATCGATTTCCCCGAAAGGCCGGATCAGTGCGTCGCTTGCTTTGGATGCATCGGTTGCATAGCAGTTCACACGCGCGCGATTTATAATATCACGGGCAAAATCATGTAGTCTCATAGCCGCCTCTTATTTAGGAGGGATTGCGTTCTCCGGAGCGTGCGCCGGGCTTGCTCCAGTGTCGTTCTGCCGCTGCTATTCAGCTTCATTTTTATCTGGGCAAGCTCGTTTTCGATTTCGTTATCGGGGTGCTCAGGGTCAGAAAAGAATATTGATTCGCGGCCTAGCGTTTCTTGTAATTGTGCCATTGCGGCTTCTCTTTTGTAGTTTCTGCGCTCTTCAGGTTTTTTCATATCATCATTTCCGAAATGTTTCATTAATTTTATTTGCGTTATTTTTGATTGTTTGCGTTGCTCATTTATTGCGGATATGAGGTCATCGTCCAGGTCCATCCGTTCAACGCGAACGCGATTAAATTTCATTACCGTCATTTTTATCGCTTGGATACGATTTTAATATTCTCGCGGTTGATACGAGCAAGCGGTTGTTTTCCGTCGACCGCCGTTTCAGGTCTTCCGCAATCTGAATAAGAATCTGGACACTTCTGGCAAAATCAGACATGATTAGCTCCGCTGTGGTGAAATAATCAATCGATTACCGTCAAAAATCATTTCCAAGCTATTAAAGCCCGCGTCGGACCATGCTTGCGCAATAGGTCGCGGTATTGCCATCAGAGCGGCTTTATTAGCCTCGCTCTTGTCACATAACTTCCGCAAAAATCGTAGTTCCAAAAAAGACACATCCTTGTAGGTAATAACGGGCGCAGCTTGGCAGAAAAGCCGCGGGCTCGTGCACCACAGCCTAAGAGTCGGCTACGCCCAACTGAAGAGATTAGTAAAAATATTTTTACTAATCATATAAAAGCCAATGAAATCCAATTTTACGCTCCTCCCGGCCATCCTGAAAGGCCTGCCCTGAGGTCTAAGGTGGCCTCCGCTTCCCTCTTGGGCTGAGGGAAGTACTTGCGGCTATGAGGTTTTCACTCTCTCCAGTCTCGTTTACGCATACCCTTTGCATTTATTCCATTGGTTTGAGTACTCCCTCCCTTTTTCGATGTATTCGGTGCCAACTCCTGGGCCAAGCTTTAACTTAACAGCTAATAGGCCTTTTGCCGTCCATGCGTACGATAATGTGAGCAACTCATTGCATTCTTCGGCTTCATCACCCCATTCATTATCCGAGAATGGCTTACCATCTGTAGCGATGCTGATTATTTCATCTTGTATAGCCAGAGCTTCTTCCGTATTACCAGAATCCTCCAAAAAAACCGATTTTTTATCCAGGAAGTATGTATTTCGTGGCTGCAATTTTAATATAGTATCTAGATATTCTAATCCTTTTGTTGCATCTTCTAAATCGTATCTATATGTTAATGCGGTACCCCAAAGAGCAGACAGATTATTAAGATCCACATCTAGAACATGCTGATAGTATTCGATCTTCTTTCTAGCATCATCCTCATTTTGTGGGTCAATGCTAACTGCTGCAGTGTACCACTCATCTACGGTATTTGGTACTACTTCTGCTGATTGGTCTTTAATGCTATCGGCTTCTGTTTCACTTGAATCAGGCGCGGGAAGTATGGCACCTAGAACATTAAGAAAGATAAATGCATAAATAATATACCCAGCTATGCGAATGCCCTTTTTATCGCTGTTTATTAGTGGTAGCTTTTCCTTTATACCCATCTAAAACCCTCCGTGTTTGTACTTAAAACCGGCTACCTAAGGAAATACTTTGGGGGCGATATTGATGATATGAATATAGCAAACTTTTTTCGTTAGTCACATCAATTGAGGTATTGGAGGGTACTGTGATGACTGATGAGCCGCTGACAGCACACATGGGACGGAGAAAAGGGAGAAGTTCGGAGAGCTTCATCCTGATCGCTGGCATTTCAGATCGCCTCCACCGGGCCGTCCACCACCCTGATTTTTGTGGGGTAAGTTAGCTTATAATCTTTCGTCAAAGGAGCTTCCATAGATTTCTCCCAATCTCGTCCCTTGTAGCCTTTTATATAGCCTTTGACCCTCGCCCGGAACTCGACCGTCTCACCACCACGTAGATCGAGAGCAGCGAAGCCCTTCGTCAGATTGAACCAAATATGATCCGTGACCTCATGACCAGAAGCGTCACATACGTGTTTCAATAGAACCGTGGTTTCGGTCCCCTTGTAGCCGTTTTTCAATCCGAACCGAACGAACGTACCTCTGAAGATTCCCCTCACATCGTCGATCTTGGCTAGGTCTTTCCTCATTTCAGCTCACCTCAACTGGCCCATTCAGACCACCAGGCCACCCTGGAAGGCTGTCCCTAATGCTGCTCTCCGGCGGTCTGGCAAGCCTCTTCGCGGTGTTGTGGTGGGCCTCGAGGATTGCTTCTCCTTCGGCCTCAAGCTCCTCCCTGCTCTTCTTTGGTTGAGGGAAGTACTTTCTCTGATGCTTGCATCTTGTCCCAG
>Ga0209613_1001648_pt1 | contig 18718 bp, 20 predicted proteins | sample BioC13SIPDNA_2_FD_185747 | JGI IMG/M metagenome (GOLD analysis project Ga0209613, IMG submission 185747) | Anaerobic biogas reactor microbial communites from Washington, USA - Biogas_R2_A C13 SIP DNA (SPAdes) (version 2) | ecosystem: Engineered > Bioreactor > Anaerobic > Unclassified | place... | reverse complement strand
CCTGATCCGTCGTGCCTATGGCTATCGGGACGAGGAGTACATGAAACTCAAGATCATACAAACCTGTACCCCATGGATGGGACGCTTCCAACCATGGGCCTGGGCTCACAAAATTCCGTCATGAGCCGAAAAAGGTATCCTCTCCGGTTCAATCGACCAAGAAAGAAAGGAGAGGTTACCGTGCCACGCACAAGACACAGTGTAGTGGATTTCGCCCCTGAGACGCAAGATATCGGCGCCACGCCGCCGTGTCCGCGGCGCGGCCAACCGGAAACCGCGCACGCTCTTCGGGAACGGGTTGAGCTCCCGCGTGGATCGGGTATACTGCATGCCGGAAGGGGGATCGGGGTGGAGGAGATCGTCATCGACGGCTGCAACCTCGCCTACAAGGCGTTCGGCGGCGCGGGCGACCGGGAGCGCGAGGCGCTCACGCGCGCGCTTTCGGCGCGCTACTGCGCGAAGAGGATCCTCGTCACGCTCGTCTGGGACAGCGGCGCGGGCGGGGGCCTCGAGCAGGTGCTCCCCAATCTGAAGGTCCGCTTCGCGACGGATGCCGACGCCCACATACGCAGGATCGTCGAGGAATCGCCGCGCAGGGCCTCGATCACGGTCGTCACCGACGACCGCTCGGTCGGCGGCAGCGTCCGGTCGATGGGGGCCAAGCTCGTCCGGTCCAGCGATTTCGTGCGGCACTGGAAGGGGATGCGGCCGCCCGGGGCCCCCCCGCCTCCCCCCGCCTCCGACGCAAAACCCTCCTACGAGACCGAGGCGGAGAAGCGCCGCCTCCTCGGCGAGTGGGAAAAATAGAGCTAACGACTTCCCCCGAAGTGAGTTGCGGCGCACTCCGGAAAAATCCCCCCCCAGGGCACACTTAAGTGTGCCCTGGGGCTGTGGATAACTTTGGGCGTCAGCGGACCGTGAGCACGACCGTGTCCAGGGCGAGGGCGTCCTGCGGCGACGGCGCCCGCCCCGCCGGCATCAACCCCGCATAGACAGTCCACGGGCCCTTCGGCGTTCCGTCGGGCACCGGCAGGTCGAGGATCCGGCCGAGGAACGACTCCGCGAGACCGGGGAGCCCCTCGGCGTACGCCCGGATCCCCTCCCCCACCCCGCCGCCCGGCAACGCCGAATAGAAGATCCCGCCGGGGCCAGAGAGCACCACGTAGGCGTCGAACGGGATCCAGACCGGCCCGGGGATGTCGACGGCGGCGGTGAGGAGCAGCCGCTCGCCCACATACACCTGCGGGGATAGCCGGATCACGTCGGGCTCGCCCGTGCCGAAGATCGGCTGCCAGGACGCGGCGATCTCGTCCCGCGCGGGCACCTCCGCGGACCGGGAAGAGGCGGGGTTGCGGATCGCGAGGAACCAGAATCCCTCTCCCGACCTGCCCGGGGCCTCGGCGTACCTGGAGGCGGTTCCGTCCGGCGCGACCTCGTACACGGCGCGGTTGTTCGCGTCGGAGACAAAGACGGCCCCCGACCGATGCCACGCCACATCCTGCCCCCCGTCGAGGTTTTCGGCGACGACCGTTGCATCGCCGGCGTCGAGCTTCTGGTCGGCATCGCCCGCGGCGGCCTCGTCGAGGGCGGCGGCGGCGAACTTCATGAGCGTGAAGTCCCCCCGCCGGGGCGGGTAGTTCGCCTTGCCCCTGACATAGTACAGATTCCCCTCCTTGTCCACGTCGATCGGCCCGGAATAGGTCCCCTCGATCGAGACGACTTCGGTGGCGCTCTTCGTCTCAAGGTCGAGCCGCCATATCTTGTTTGTCGTCGCGGAAAAGTCGCCGGGGTTCGCGCTGATGTAGCAGCGCGTGGCGTCGATGAAGACGATGTCGTACGCCCCCTCGAGGCTTCCCTCCGCCGGGTCGATCACCGGAAATGTCTGTCCGTTCACGGGTCCGTGGTAGAGCGCATACCTGGACTGCGTGGTCACCGGGTCATAGGAGCTCTCCCCGAACAGCACACTCATGCCGTCGGGGCTCACGTCCACCGCGATGCCGAAGGTGGGCTCCTTGAACGCGTGCACCTTCTTCACCACAGCCGGATCCCCGTCCCCGTTCGCGTCGATGATGCCGAGATAGGCGTTTTTCACCATGGCGGGGTCGCTGTACATCCCGATCAGGTCCCCGTTCGGAAGGTAGTCGAAGCCGCCCGCGAAGTTCTGCACGAGCGACGCGTTCGCGTACACCGAGAGCGGCCCCTCGCCGCGCGCCGCTCCCGCAACGCACGCAACCGCCAGCGCCGCCGTGACGCAGATGGTGAATCTCATCCGTTCCTCCTTTTCGCGCCTCCCCGCGGCACGAAAAAAGCCGACTCCCCCAGGAGGGGTATCGGCCGTGGCACGCCCATGGCCTTCTTCCGCCCGAAGAAGTCGTCCCAAGAGGTCTCCTGGCTCGTGGCACCGTCGCGCGCCTGCCTTCCCGAGGCGGCAACCGGCGGGGTCGCTCCATTGCACCGTCGACCCTGCCGATCCACCGCGCCAGTGACAGGCGCTTCTTTGCATCGCCACTTACAGTTGCGGGGGCAGCAGCGGCTTCTCACCGCTTTCCCTCACCGTCTTCAAAGATCCGAACAGATTGTACCACGCGGCGCGCCGGTGTAAAAGGGAAAACGCCCCCGGCGGAGCCGGAACGGCGAACATCCCGCGCATCATCCTCTCGAACTCCCCGTCCCATCCGATGGAATCTCTCTCGAAGTGCAGTTGCCGCACCGGGTACAACCTCCTTTCTTGGTCGGAAGCGGTTGTACCCGTTTGTCTGCGTCGCGGCGCTCTTGACAAGAACATCCCCTTGCCTCGCTCCCCCACCCCCTCGGGGGTGGGGAGAGGTGTCCTCTCCCTCGAAAGCCCACACTTCGGTTTAGATCCCCGGAACGGCGATCACGCCAAAAACGAGATTGACAGCCGATGCCGGACGGGGTACAGTGATGCGCTTCATCGGGGACAATGCACCCACGATGGGGCCTTTTTATTATCGACCCTCGGGACGGAGCGGAGTGTGCAACGATGGTTCAGGACCTTTTCGATCGAACGATACGCCGGTACGTGGTCCCGATCTCGGAGCTGCGGGAGGGGCCCGGTGACTGCTGCTACTTCTTCAGGAAAAACGGGAGTTTCGTCTTCTCGCAGGGCTACAGCCACCCGAAGGGCGGGCTCTACTGCAAGATCATCTACTTCCCCGCCAAGGACGGATGGATGGACATACACGGGCGCCGGTACGACACCACGATCAAGCGTGTCGTGGACGGGAGGCTCGAGCTCATCCCGCACGACCGGCAGCTCGCGCGCCACTTCGAGATCGACCCGACGCTCGACCCGAAGGCGCCGCTCCCCTGCTGGGCCGAGTACCACGTGCGACTCCCCCTGAGCGACTTCACCGGCTACTTCGACCACCGGAAATCGCTCGTCCTCGCGATGGAGGACTACCCGAAGGTGCGTGAGGCGGTCGGGAAGGCGAGCGAGATCCTCGAGGTGCCGGTCGAGCGGCTCGGGGTCACCGGCTCCCTCTCGTTCGGGAGGCTCGAGGACCCGGTGGACGACGTCGATCTGTGCATCTACGGGACGGTCGCCCAGAACGAGGAGGTGATCGCGCGGATCCGGAGGTTCACGCAGGACCCCGCGCGGAAGGTGATCGAATTCGGAAAGTTCTGGCCGATGCGGTTCTACCACCGCGACATCATGATCTGCCCGTTCTTCGAATACCTCGACCGCGAGGAGGCGCCGCTCCGTGAATTCGGCGTCGAGATCCTCCGCGAGGGGGTGCGCGCCGAAGGGCGCGTCAAGGACGACACACACGGCATCTACATGCCGGTGCTGCTCACGCTCGAGCGGGTGACGATCGACGGCGAACCCCACGGCGACCTCCCGCTGATCATCTACGACGGTTCCCTGCGCGGGGAGTTCTGCCTCGGCGACCGCCTCGCGATGGACGGCGTGCGCCTCGTCAAGGTGCGGGAGCGGGGCAAGGCGTTCCCCGCCCTGCTGGTGACCGTCAGCACCCAGATCAAAAAGGCCCCCGGGGCGACCGCCTGAGAAGCGGGGGATTCGAACCGAATGCAGGACAGATTCCAGTCGACGATCGAACGGTACCTGCTCCCGATGGAGCGGTTCGAGCGCGTGGTCGACTCGACCTATTTCCTCAGGAAGAACCTGAGCCTCGCCTTCGCCCAGGGCTACTGGCATCCGCCCGGCAAGTTCCTCGGCAAGCTCATCAACCACCCCGACCCGCAGGGGGCGTTCGAGATCTTCGGGCGGCGGTACACCAACACCACCAAGAGGTTCGCGGGGAAGGACCTCGAGCTCATCCCGATCGACCGGCAGCTCGAGCTCCACTACCTCGCCGAGCCCGCCCTGCGGAACCGCGAGGGGATCCCCCCGTTCGGCGACTACCATGTCCTCTTCTCTCTCGACGACTGCGCCGGCTGGTTCGACCACCGGCACTCGCTCGAGGTGGCGATGGGCCTCCACCCGTGGCTCGCGCCGAAGATCAGCCGCCTCGCCGACTTTTTCGAACTCCCTCCCGAGCGGCTCGGCGTGACCGGCTCGCTTGCCTACGGGCGGATGGACGACGAGCACGAGGATATCGACCTCGCCATACACGCGAGCGTCGAGGAGCACCGCCGCATCGTGAAGAAGATCGACGGATGGCTTCGCGAGCCGGCGCACCGGGTCTACGAGTTCGACCGGTCCTGGCCGATGCGCTTCTGGTACGAGGGGACGCTGATCTGCCCGTTCTTCATCTACGGCGTGCCCGGGGAGGCGCCGCTCGCCGATTTCTCGATGGAGGTCGTCAAGGAGGAGGTCGCCTTCCGCGGGCGCGTCGAGGACGAGCGCCACGCGATCTTCCTCCCGGTCGTCGTCGGGCTGCGGGCGTCGGTCGACGGCGCCCCGCCCGAGGCGCTTCCCCTCGTCGTCTACGACAGCTCCGTGCGCGGCGAGTACCGGGAAGGAAACCGCCTCGAGGGGCGGGCGCGGCTCGTGACGATCCGGGCCGCGGCGGAGACGTACCGCGCGCTGCTGGTCACCAACGGCATCGCGATCTCCCGGGACCCCACCGGGGCCGCGGCGGGGGTGCGGCGGTGATGCGCGGGAGCGGGATGGACGACCGGAGGAGGAAGGTGGAAAAGGCGTACCCGGGCTTCTGGAAGACGATCGACAAATACCTGACCCCGATGGAGGAGTTGGACGCCAATATCTGGGACTCGACCTACTTCATGCGCCGCGACGACAGCCTCGTCTTCTGCGAGGGGTACTGCCACCCGCGCGGGGCGCTCTACGGCAAGATCATCTACCACCCCGACGAGCAGGGGCAGATCAGCATCCACGGGCGCCCGTACGAGTGCATCACGAAGAAGCTCGTGAACGACGAGATGATCTACATCACGCACCCGGCGCAGATCGAGCGCCAGTGCGAGATCGATCCGACGCTCGCCAAGGCCCGCCCCGCCTACGCCGAGTACGAGCTCGAGTTCGGGATGGACCAGTTCATCGGCCATTTCAACTGCCGCAGGTCGCTCCGCACGGCGATGACGCGGTACCCGCGCATCAAGCAGGCGGCCGAGCAGGTCTCCGGCATCCTCGATATCCCGATCGAGCGGATGGGGGCGACCGGCTCGCTCGCCTACGGCGTCTACGACCCCAACGACGAGGACTTCGACGTGGTCTTCTTCGGGACCGTCGAGGAGAACCGGCGCGTGGTCCGGAATATCTACGAGGTGACCCGCGATCCCGCCAAGCAGGTGATCGAGTTCGGCAAGCTCTGGCCGATGCGCTTCCACCACCACGGGGTGCTGGTCTGCCCGTTCTTCGTCTACGCCGACTGGAGCGAGGTGCCGCTCAAGGGGTTCACCATCGAGGTGCTCAAGGAGACGATCTACGCCACCGGGCGCGTCTGCGAGGATACGCACGCGATCTACATGCCGTCGGTCGTGCAGCTCGACGAGGTCGTGATCGACCGCGAGAAACGCCCGCCGGTGCCGCTCATCATCTACGACGGGGCGATGCGCGGCGACCTTCGGCAGGGCGACCGGGTCCGCTGCCACGGGATGCTCGTCCGCGTGACGCAGGGGCGCGAGGAATTCGACGCCTTGCTGGTCAACCTCTACAACCAGCTCCAGAAGCTCTGCTGAGCCTTCGCCCCTCGCGCCGGCGTGCGGCCGGCGCCGCGCCCGGGTCTCTCGCCGTTGTGCAGGGCGTCTGGAACGCCCCCGGGGACCGGAGCTTTCGATGACCGTTCTCCTCGCCGCCCTCGTCGTCGCCGCCGTCGCGCCGCGCCCCGCGCCCGGCAACGCCTCCCTGCACGGCCCGGACGCCTTCGTCGAAAGGCGGGCGGCGATGGTCTCCGCGCAGCTCGCCGGGCGCGACATATCCGATCCCCGCGTGCTCGCGGCGATGGGCAGGGTCCCCCGGCACCTGTTCGTCCCCTCCGGCCTCGCCTGGCGGGCCTACGACGACGGCCCCCTCCCCATCGGCGCCGGGCAGACCATCTCGCAGCCGTACATCGTGGCCCTCATGACCCAGCTCCTCGGCCTGAAGGGGCCGGGGGCGCGGGTGCTCGAGGTCGGGACGGGCTCGGGGTACCAGGCGGCGGTCCTCGCGGAGCTCGGGGCGGAGGTCTTCTCCGTCGAGATCGTCGCCTCCCTCGCCGACAGCGCCGCCGCACGCCTCGCGAAACTCGGCTACGGAACGGTGCGCGTGAAGCGGGGGGACGGCTACCTCGGCTGGCCCGAGCACGCCCCCTACGACGGGATCCTCGTCACCGCCGCGTGCCCGGAGGTGCCGCCCCCGCTCGTCGACCAGCTCGCGGAGGGGGGGAGGATGGTCCTGCCGGTGGAGCGCCGGCACTACGCGGAGGACCTCGTGCTCGTCGAGAAGAAAGGCGGCGCGACGACCCGCCGGCGCATCATCCCGGTGGCCTTCGTGCCGCTGACGGGAAGCCGGGGACGGTAGGCCGGTCCATCGGCGGCGAACGGAGGCCGAACCCGCGAATGAAGGGGCCCTTGCCCCGTTCCGCGGGACCGGCTACAATGGCGCCTTGAACCAGAGGAGGAGACGATGAGAACCCTGTCCGTGCTGCTGGCGATCCTGTGCGCGGCGCCGCTTTGCGCCGCCGGCGAGGTGGATCAGGTCGAACCCGGCGTCCCCGCGGAAGCCGCGGCGGTGAGGGCCGACGAGCCGGCGGAAACGCCCCCCGTCGCGCCCGACAAACCGTATTCGCGGCAGGTCGGCCTGAAACTCAAACGCGGCGTCGTGAACGTGCTGCGCGCGGGGACCGAGATCTACGTCCAGCCGATGGCGGCCGCGCAGGCGAGCGGGAGGAGCATCTCGATGCTCTGGCCCGGCATCGGCGAAGCGTGCGGGATGTTCATGACGAGGCTCTTCGGCGGCATCATCGAAGCCGCCACCTGCGCCGTCCCGATCCCGAACGGCTGGCAGCCGCTTCTCGACGAGTAAGGTTCGACGGCTCCTCGCCCGGGGGCATACGCCGAACCTCTCGGCGGCCGCGTGCCGTCCTCTGTGCCGGAATCCCCTCCCGCCCCGTGTGTGTGAATCGTACGTGCCGACAGGCGCGATCTGCGGGGGCGGGGGCCCCTCTCCGGATCCCGGCGCAGCGCATAAAACCCCTGTCCCCGTTTCCCGACCCCCCGAACAGATCCCCATCGGCAGCTCCCTCGCCGGCGCGGGCTGCGGAGACGTCCTCTCCCGAAGCGTCCGCACTCCTCTGATTGGACCCTGCCTGCGAAATTCCATGAAGAGAATGGCGTTTTGTCCTCTCTTCTCCGCAATGCGCCCGATTATGCGTTCCCGGGTCGCACCATGCGCCTATCGATCAGAAACACTGGAGCTTGAGCGCACCTCCCGAAGCGATTGACTCAGCACAAAACATAAGGTATGCCCCACAGCCCCATTTCCAGAAGGGGCAATCTGGGAATAATCCGAACTATCCCTCCACTGCAGGCGTGCTACGCTCCACCGGACTGAAGGCGGAATCGGCGAATATCGTTATCCCAAGTTGAGGAATATCGGCATAAGTATTGCATTCCGTACTATTATCGTGTAAACTTATATATAGGAGGGCTCATGGAATGGAGCCGAGACTGGAGTTTACACCCGAGCTCGAGCAGGAGATCAGGAACGAACTTCGCAGGGGGATGTTCCAGACGGCGATCTTCCTGACGATCCGACAGATGAGGGACACCTACAACCTCAGTCTTCGGAACTACCACAGGAGCTACGCCGTGGCGCAGGCCATCCTCCAGAAGCGGTTCCCCGAGTATTACCCGCAGCTTCGCCTGTTCATCTGATCTCCCGCCCGCCCCCCCGGGGCGCCCGTCCCGCGACTGCGGTACCGGCATCTCCCGCACGCCTCGAACGCCGGCGCAGCCGCCCGTTTCGTGCGCGAATCCGCGGCACGGGCCGCATGCGGGCGCCGCTGCAGGCGCGCCGGGGCCTCCGACCTGCTATACTACCCACGCCATGAGCGATTCCCCCGAGATCGCGGAATACCTCTCCCCGTCCGCGGCCCTCCTCATCAGGGAGGCCGTCGCCGGGGCGGGGGGGAACGAGGTCTTCTTCCTCGGGAAGACAGGCCCGGAACTCCTTGTCGAGCAGGCCGCCGTGCTCGCCCGGGGCGACGGCGAGAGCGTGCCCGCCATCCTCAGGAAGGTCGCCGCGGGCGACGTCGTGGTCCACAACCACCCCGACGGCCTGCTCCTCCCTTCCAAGGCGGACCTCGCCATCGCCGCCGAGGTCGGAAACCGCGGGGCGGGCTTCTACATCGTGGACAACAAGGTCGAGCGCATCTACGCCGTCGTGGAGCCCTCGCCGAAGGAGGAGCGGGCGCCGCTCGACTTCGCGCAGCTGCGCCGCTACGTCGTTCCCGGCGGGCCGGTCTCGACGGCGCTGCGGGACTACGAGTACCGCCTCGAGCAGGCGCAGATGATGGAGCAGGTGGCGTCCGCCTTCAACGAGGACCGGATCGCCCTCATCGAGGCGGGCACGGGGACCGGAAAGTCGCTCGCCTACCTGATCCCCGCCATCTCGTGGTGCCTGGCGAACAGGGAACGCGTCGTCGTCTCCACCAACACCATCAACCTTCAGGAGCAGCTCATCGACAAGGATCTGCCGCTCCTCCAGAACCTGGAGGGGCTCGGCTGCCGGGCGGTGCTCGTCAAGGGGCGGGGCAACTACCTCTGCCTGCGGAAGCTCGCCGCCGCCCGGGAGGAGGGGCAGCTCCTCCCCGGGCTGGAGGAGGAGGGGGAGGTGGAGGAGCTGCTCCGCTGGGCGCGCAGGACGGCGGAGGGGAGCCTCGCGGACCTGAGCTTCATCCCCCGCCCCGAGACATGGGAGAAGGTCTGCGCGGAGGCGGACCAGTGCCTGCGGATCCACTGCCCCCACTACGCAGACTGCTTCTTCTACAAGGCCCGGCGCCAGGCGTCGTCCGCGGACCTGCTCGTGGTCAACCACCACCTCCTGATGGCGGACCTCGCCGTGCGCAGCCGGACGGAGGGCTACGACGGGCCCGCCGTGCTCCCGCGCTTCCACCGGATCATCGTCGACGAGGCGCAGCACCTCGAGGAGGTGGCCACCGAGTACCTCGGCTTCAAGGTCTCGAAGTTCGGTTTCCTGAAGCTGCTCCGGCGCCTCCAGAGCGGGAAGGAGGGCGCGCGCGGACTGTTGCCGTTCATCGCCGCCAGGATCGCGGCGGGCGCGGGGAGGGCGGGGGCGGACGGCGCGGGCGAAGCGCTCGAGCTGATCGCCTCGACCGTCATCCCGGCCCGGCACGCGGTCGAGTCGCACCTCGACAGCGCCCTCGGGCGGATCGCCCTCGAGCTGCCCGCGGAGACGGGCGGGGAGGCGGGATCGGGAAGCGGCGCCCGCCGCTCCGCCGGCAACGCCCCGCCGGGCGGGAGGACGCTGAGGGTCACGGCGGAGGTGTACGGCTCCGCGTTCTGGAGCGGCACGCTCCTCCCGGTCCTCAAGGAGCTCGGGGAGGTGCTCGCCTCGTTCTCGGCGAATCTGAAGGAGCTCGGCGCGCTCCTCGCGCGCCTCCCCGACACGCTCCGGAAACCGCTCGAGGCGGCCTGCGTCGAACTGGCGGCGATGCGGGGCCGCCTCGCGCAGTACCTCGACGCGCTCGCCTTCTTCGTCAAGGAGGAGGAGACGCACTGCCGCTGGTTCGAGCTCTCCCGCGGGAGACGGGGGGAGCGTCTGAGCTTCTGCGCCGCGCCGATCGACGTGGCGGAGGGGATGCGGAAGTCGGTCTACGATCGGTTCGGGACGGTCGTGATGACCTCCGCGACGCTCGCGGCGGCGGGGAGCTTCGACTACTTCCGCGCACGCGTCGGGCTCGGCGGCTACGGCGGGGAGCGGCTGGTCTGCACCGTGCTCCCGTCCCCGTTCGACTTCAAGAGACAGGCGTTCGTCGCCGCGCCGCGCGGGATCGCCGAGCCGGACAGCGGGGGGTTCGAGGAGATGCTGGAGCAGATCGTCGCCGCGGCGACGCACATAAGCCGGGGCCGGGCCTTCGTCCTCTTCACCTCGTACCGGCTCCTCGACCGGCTGTACGGGCGGCTCGAGGCGCGCCTCTCGAAGCTGGGGCTCACGGCGCTCAGGCAGGGGAAGGAAAACCGGACCGCCCTCCTCAACCGCTTCCGGAGAGAGCAGGGGGCCGTGCTCTTCGCCACGGACAGCTTCTGGGAGGGCGTGGACGTGAAGGGGGAGGCGCTCCAGTGCGTCATCCTCACCCGCCTCCCGTTCAGGGTGCCGAGCGAGCCGATACAGCAGGCGCGGATGGAGGCGATCGAGGCCGCGGGGGGCGATCCGTTTTTCGACTACAGCGTCCCGCAGGCGGTGATCAAGTTCCGCCAGGGCTTCGGACGCCTGATCCGCCACCGGGACGACGCCGGCGCGATCCTCATCCTCGACGCCCGCGTCCACACCCGGCGGTACGGGCGCCTCTTCATCTCCTCGCTGCCCGAGGTCTCCCTCTGCACCCGCGACGCGGCGGCGATGCTCGTGGAGATGGACCGGTTTTTCGCCGGCCTGAAGCCCCCCGCCGCCGCGCGGCCTTCCGAGCCTGCGCGGAGGGGGGGGCGCCGCAGGCGATCGAACGGTTGACTTCCCACGCGCATCCGCCGTGCCCGTTTCTCCCTTTGCATCGGCCCGAAATATGGTACACTGATTGTCTCACACTGCCGTTCAACTGCCATTCAAGGAGACGCCGCGCGGTGATCACCCACGTCCTGGAACGCCTTGCGGTGGGCGCGGCCACGGACTCCAGGCGCGCCCCCGAAAAATTCACCGCCATCCTCAACGTCGCCGAGGAGATCGACCTCGACGCGGCCGGGAAGACCTGCCACAAGATCCCGCTCAAGGACCTCGTCCCCATCTCCCCCGAGGCGATGAGCGAGGCGATACTCTGGATCAAGGATCATATCCGGCACCAGGGGGTGCTGGTGGTCTGCAAGGCGGGGATCGGGCGCTCGCCGTCGATCGTGATCGGGTACCTGTGCAGCATCGGCTTCGGCTACGACGAGGCGGTCCGCTTCGTCGGATCGAAGCGAGGCGACATCTCCCCGGTGCCGAACCTCGCCTTCTCGATCGAGGACTGCATCGGCTTCTACCTCTGAGGCGCGCCTCCCTCCGCGTCCGCCCCCCGGGGGGCACTTATCCCTTGCCGCGCGGCGGTTTCCGCGTTACACTGTGCCGCGGGACTGTGAGGGGTGGGAGACCCGGAAGGAGGTGGGCGTCATGGCCGAAATCGAGATCGGGAAGGTCACGCACTTCTTCGGGCACATCCAGGTCGCCACGCTCGAGCTGAGCGCCCCGCTCAGCGTCGGGGACACCATCCGCTTCGCCGGGCACACGACCGACGAGCGGCAGAAGGTCGAGTCGATGCAGGTCGAACACCGGAGCATCGCCGAGGCCAAGCCCGGCGACGCGGTCGGGATCAAGGTGTCCGGGCGCGTGCGGCCTCATGACAAGGTATTCAAGGTCGTCGACGAGGGAGGGAAGACGGGACTATGACGGACGAGGTCAAGAAAGAGGGCGCGGCGGCGGGCGCGGCGGCCGCCAATGAGGAGCCCGCGAAGAAGGCGGCCCCGGTCAAGAAGGAAAAACCGGACAAGTGCGAGCAGTGCGGCAAGCCGCTGAACCGCGTGAAATGGTACTACCGGAACAACGGCTACTACTGCACCGCCCGCTGCTGGAAGGAGTTCAGGGCCAAGCAGCGCGAGGAGGCGGAGAAGGCCGCCGCGGCGGCCGCCCCGTCCGCGTGAACGCGACGGGCCCGGCGCGCCCGTTCGCCGTGCGCGTCGACGCGGCGCTCGGCGCAGCCATATGCCTGCTCGTCGTCGCGGTGTGCGCCCTCGGGGGGGCGTGGGCGGCGGGCGCCGTACCGCTTCTCGGGGGAAACACCGCCGCGGGCGCGGCGGCGGGGTCGGCCGCGGGCGTCGCGCTGGTGGCCTTCCGGAAACCCCTCGCCGCGTTCGGGGCCGCGCACCGCGACGCGCTCTCGCTCTCGGCGCTCTTCCTCTACGTGGCGGCGCTCGCCGCGGCGACCTGGAGCGAGCTCTTCCATCTCGGCTGGTTCGACTGGCTGCCGTTCTAGCGGCCCGCCGTCGCCGCCCTTACAAGGCGATCACCTTCTCCGCGCGGAGCAGCCGGTCCAGGATGACGTGCATCGTCACCGCCCTGCCCGCGGCGGCGGCCTCCGACTCCCCGAGCTCCCTGACGGAGATCTCCGCCCGCAGGATCTCGACGTGCTGCTCCTGCATCAGGGAGAGGCACTCGAACGTCTCCGAGCCGGGCCGGGCGAGCCGCACCGCCTCCCCGACGAGTATGATGGCCTCCGGCTGGGGGGCGATCTCGGTCAGGGTGTAGAGGAAGGCGCGCATCAGGGCCCGGCCGTGCGGGCTCGCGCCGCCGACCGAGTCCCCGGCGAGGTAGATGACGCAGCCGCGCACGCGCCCCGACGAGGCGGCGACCCCCGCCGCGGGCGCGGGGGCCGGCGCGCCGCCCCCCCGGCCGCCGACGGTGCCGAGGCCGCCCGTGCCGCCCACGGAGGAGTTGAGGTCCCGGCGCTCCTCGCCGCGTGTCTCCATGCGCCGACTGTAGCACAATCCGGCGCGGCGGGGAAGCTTCCGCCCGGGTGGCATCCTTTTCGGTTGAGTCGCGCGCGCCGTTGTGTGAGAATGTGTCCCGGGGCGCCGGACCGACGGCCCCCGCTCGTTCCGTCCATCGCAGCAGGAGGCCGCCGATGAAACCGTTCCGCATCCCCCTCGCCGCAGCCCTCGTCCTCGCCGTTCCCCTGGCCTGCCCGGCCGAAAGGGTGAAGCTCCCCAACGACATCCACTGGGTCGGCTCGGCCGACACGTTCAAGGCGTGCTGCCAGCAGGCGTACGCCAACGCGGGGCTGCGCCTCAGGGAACTCGCGAAGGCCGAGAAACCGGGGACCTGGTGCGTGGTGCTCGACGCCGACGAGACGATCATCTGCAACGTCGAGTTCCAGAAGGAGATCACCGTCACGGGGACGGGCCACTCGAGCGGCGCCTGGGATGCATGGTGCAACCGCGCCGAGGCGACCGCCCTCCCCGGGGCGAAGGAGTTCTGCGCCCTCGCGCGCGAGCTCGGCGGCAAGGTGGTCATCATCACCAACCGCGAGGCCCCCACCAAGGCGGCCACGATCAAGAACCTCGCCGACCTCGGCTTCGCCGTCGACGTCGTGCTGATGCGCGAGGGCCCATACGCCCGGGACCGGAAGAAGACCGCCCGTCGGAACGACGTGGAGAAAGGCGAGGTGAAGACGCTCCCGGAGGGGACGTCCCTGCCGCCGCTCAAGATCCTGATGCTCTGCGGCGATCAGATCCACGACCTGTACGACGAAGGCGAGGTCTCGTTCGAGCAGGCGAAGGACCGCTTCGGCCGCGACCTGGTCATCGTCCCCAACCCGATGTACGGGGACTGGACGAGGAAGGGGGCGTACGTCGAGGTCCCGTCGGCGAAAGAGGCGGCGGAGCCGGCGGTTTCGTCCGGCTCCGGGGCGCTGACCCCCGCCCAGGCGGGGGGGAGGATGGGCGAGACGGTGGTCGTCGAGGGCACGGTCTCCGGCGTGCGCGTGCGCACGCGCGGCCCCGACTCCCTGCGCTTCGAGGGGACGGACCGGGACGGGCTGAGCATCGCCGTGTTCAACCAGGAGAAGTTCGGCGACGTCAAGTCGACCTACGAGGGGAAGAAGATCCGCGTGACCGGGAAGGTGACCGCGTACCGCGGCGCGCCGCAGATCAGGGTCAACGACCCGTCGCAGATAGAGCTGCTGAAGCCGCCCCCCGCGCCGGAAGGCCCTTCGGCCGCCCCGGCCCCCGCTCCCGCGAACGCGACGACAGGGGAGAAGGCGCAGCCCGCGCCCGCGGGCATCTTCGAGGAGGTCGGGGTGCTGCAGTAGCGGCCGCCGCCCCTCACCCGGTGTAGACGCTCCCGCCGATGAACTCGCGGAGCAGGGAGGTCGGGGGGATGAGGGAGTCGTCCTCGAGGAGGTCCACCTCCTCGAGGTACCCGAGGCAACGCTGCGCCCGCCGGAAGGCGTCCTCCTTGCCCTTGGCGTCCCCGAAATGCTCCACCGCCTCCTTCAGGCTGCGGTACAGGTACCTCTTGTGGACGGGGAGCTCGTACGGCAGGTAGCCGTTCACGACCACGTCCGCGTCCTTGATGAACGGGACGATGTGCGCCTTCTCCGAGGCCCGCACGTAGTGCCAGTGCCCGACGGTCTTCAGCGGGGTGTAGTTGCGGTGGAGGTTGTCCCGCACCATCCTCCGCAGGATCCTGATGTCGGTCCAAGGGACGAAGTTGCCCTTCCGGTCTTTGAGCTGGCAGATCGCCTCGATGTAGACGCGGAACTGCGACTCGAGCGGTATCCCCCGCGTCGTGTCGCGGTGGAAGCCGTGGAGCCCCTCCACGACGAGGAGCTGCCCCTTCTCGAGGCGCATCGGCACGCCCTCCGCCTCCCGCATGCCGGTCTTGAAGTTGTAGACCGGGAGGAGCGTCTCCCTGCCCGCCAGGAGATCGGTGAGGTTCCTGTTGATGAGCCGCATATCGAGCGCCTCGGGCGTCTCGAAGTTGTAATCCCCGAACTCGTCCTGCGGCTGGTCCTTCAGGTTCCAGAAGTAGTTGTCGAGGGCGAACATCCGCAGCTCCTGCCCGAGCCCCTGCAGCGCCTCGCAGAGCTTCATCGTGGTGGTGGTCTTGCCCGAGGAGCTGGGCCCCGCGACGATCACCAGCCGCACGCCCGGGCGGCGGCGCGCGATCGCCTCCGCCGCCTTGCGGATGGCCTCCTCGTAGACCTTGTCGGCCTCGCGGATCACCGCGTCGTACCCGCCGTAGCGCATCCGGCGATTGATGCCGGCGATGGTGTCCATGTCGCGCACGCGGTTCCACGCGCGCGCCCGGGTGACCACCTCCATCTCATACAGCTCTTCCCACGTCACGATACGCATGGCGTCTGCTCCCGCGTCGATGCCGGTTTTTCAGGGGAATGCATATACCAAAAGGCGGCGGCGAAGTGAACAGGATTCGGCCCTACGAACCGTGCGTCAAGCGCGCCGCCGGGGCCCCCCCTCCCTCCCGCACGGGGGCGGCAGGGGTTTCCGTGGCCGGTTTCGAGGGGCCCGCGCCGGAAACCTCGCCGAAGAACCGGGCGAGGATCCCCGGGTAGGCGTTTTCCGGGAGCAGAAACGCGTCGTTGTGCCCTCCCCGAAGGGCGACGAACCGCTTCGGCTCCGCGGCGGCCCGGAAGAGGCGTTCGCCGTGGGAGAACGGGATGATCTCGTCCTGCCGCGCGTGGATGAACAGCTTCGGGACGGCGAGCGATCCCACCTTGGCGATCGAGTCGAACCGCTGCGTGACCAGGAGGCGCACGGGGAGGAACGGCAGGACCTCCCGTCCGATATCGGCGGTCGAACTGAATGCGCTCTCGACGATCAGGGCGGAGACCGTTCGCCGCCGCGCCAGCTCCACCGCCACCGCGCCGCCGAGCGACCTGCCGAAGGCCACGATCGACGATGGATCGATCTCCGGCCGCGCCCTGAGCCAGTCGTAGGCCGCCTCGGCGTCGCGGTAGAGCCCCTCCTCCGACGGCCGCCCGCCGCTCCTCCCGTAGCCGCGGTAGTCGATCATGAGCGCGGCGAGGCCGAGACGGTGGAGGATCGCGATCGTCTGGAGCCGGTGCGAGATGTTCCCGGCGTTCCCGTGGAAGAAGAGGACGGCCCGCCCCCGCGCGGCGGAAGGGACGAACCAGCCGTGCAGCTTCACGCCGTCGGAGGCGGTGAGGAAGACGTCCTGGTAGGCGAGACCGATCTCGTCCGGCGCGGCCTCGAGCGTTCGGGTGGGGAAGTAGAGGTTGGCGCGTTCGAAGACGAGGAAGAAACAGCGCAGGCAGACCGCCGCGACGACGATCCCCGCGAGCAGCTTCATGATCCCTGGCATGCCGCCCCCCTTCGCCCCGGCGCGCGCCCGGGAGGCGCGCGCGGGGCTCAGGCCTTTTCGCCGGGGAGGAGGCGCGGCGGGCACGGGACGAGGCCGAGCGCCGCGTAGACGAGGTCCGCCCGCCTGCGCCACCTGTCGTTCACCAGCCGCCAGTTGCCGGGCTGGACGATGCTCTCCCGGGTAAGGAGGTAGCAAAGGAATACGTTGTAGTCGCCGTACCGCGGGTGACCGAGGACGAGGCCGTCCCAGGGGATCCCGTTGGTGATGACGAACTCGTCCGCCGACCTGGTCTGGGAGAGGAGGAACCCGTCGCGGAGGCGGACGAGGCGGTCGCCGTCGAAGCGATAGATGCCGGAGCTGATCCCCCCCGCGGCCCGGAAGGTCCCCTTCTCGCGCGTGTAGAGGAGGAGCGCCGAGCCCTCGATCGGCGGGAGGGAGGCGTTGTAGGCGGCGATCTCCGCGGGGGTGATCTCGTCGAGGTTCATCCACTCGGCGAGATGGAAGAAGGTGAGCGGGACGCTGCCGGCCATCGCCTGCCAGTCGGCCATATACTGCGATTCGCCGACGAGACGGGCGTTCACCTCGCTCACGAAGATATCCTTCACGCGGTTGTTTCCGTCCACCGTGGAGAGGAAGTCCACGCCGAAGTTCCCGCGGTAGCCGCGCGCCCCCATCCAGGCGCCGATGCGGGCCGTGATCTCGAGGATCCGTCTCCGGTGCTCCGGCTCGAAGTCGTTGCGCGCGAAATCGGAGCCGATGTACTGCCCCGGGGTCTCCACGAAGTGCGGGTCGCCCACGATCTGGATGTCGGGCGGGGAGAGCGCCACGGCGCCGTTGACGACGCAGCCGGTGCAGTTGAGACTGGGACCGGGCAGGAACGGGGTCACCTTCACCTGCGTCTTGTCGAAGAGCGGTCCGAGCGCGGCGCGGTTCTCCTCGACGATCCGGCCGAAGTCGTCAGGCGAGAAGGCGAAGTGCGTCCCCCCGCCCGCCTGCGAGAGGGGGACCTGGATGACGAACCCCGACTCGAACGCATCCGCGAGGCGCGGATAGTCGAGCGCGCCGAAGAGCGTCACGAGGCTGTCGGGCGGGATCGGGATGCCGATCTCCTTCGCGCTCCAGGCGAGGCGCGCTTTGTAGTCGAAATAGTTCTGGACGATGGTGGAGTTCTGGAGGAGGTGATACCTGCTGCCGTGCCTGAAGAGGAACTCCTCGAGGCCGGGGGTCGTGGCGAACGGGACGAAGCAGACCCTGCCGGAGAGGCGGTTCAGCGACGCGGCGATCGCCTCCCCGCGGTCGGGGTAGTAGTAGCGGTTGAAGAGGGTCGAATCGTTGTGCCGGACGCCGGACTCCTTCTCCGCGGAGAAGACCGTCGCGCCGTCCTCTTCCTCGAGGTACGTCTGCACCTCCTCCCCGTAGTACTCGGCGACGATGTGCGAGACCGGGAGGAGCTCCCTGAACATCCAGGCCCCCAGCGGGCCGAACCCCTGGTAGACGAGGCGCACGTCGCGGAACCAGCCGCGCGACGCGATCGCCTTCTTCAGGGCGCCGAGACTCTCGAGAAGCCTCGCCATGGATTCCTCCCCGGACAAGGAGCGCCCCCCGGTCCGCCGGACCGGGGGGCGCGCTGCCGCCGCCCGCGCAACCGGTCAGGCGGCCTTCTTCTTCGACTTCTTCCGGCGGCGGGCCTTCTTCGCCTTCGGGGCGGCCTTCTTCGCCTTCGGGGCGGCCTTCTCCGCCGCGGGGGCGGCCTTCCCGGCCTTCCCGGCCCTGCGGGCGCCGCCTTTCTTCTTCGGGGCCTCCGGCGGGGGCTGGACGGGTTTCAGGCGCGCCATCCTGATCTCCTCGACGACCATCTCCCCGTCCACCTTCGTCCGCACGAGACAGAGGCCGCCGGGGAGCACCTCCTTGATGACCCCGGTCCTCAGGTGCGACGACGACGGGGTGTCGCCCGCCCGCCACTGCACCTTGTCCTTCGGCTGCAACTGGGCCATTGAGCCCTCCTTTCGCGGGTCGGCCACCGACCGCCGTATCGGGCCGACCGAAGATCCGATCAGTATCGTACCACGGGGCGGGGCTTGTCGTCCAGCGCCGTGTCGCCCCCCGCTTCCTAAGGGGATGTAGATTAAAGTGTGGGCTTTCGGAGAGATGTTGGCTCCCGCCCACCCCTAGGGGTGGGGGCGCCGCGAAGATTAGTATTGTCAAGAAGGGCTTGGATAAATAAAAGGGTACAACCGCTTT
>Ga0209613_1001632_pt1 | contig 18843 bp, 14 predicted proteins | sample BioC13SIPDNA_2_FD_185747 | JGI IMG/M metagenome (GOLD analysis project Ga0209613, IMG submission 185747) | Anaerobic biogas reactor microbial communites from Washington, USA - Biogas_R2_A C13 SIP DNA (SPAdes) (version 2) | ecosystem: Engineered > Bioreactor > Anaerobic > Unclassified | place... | reverse complement strand
GGACAGTCTGGGCCGACAGAGGCGTCGGCCCCTACAGTGTCAGTCGTTAGTCGTCAGTCATCGGTCGTCCGGAGAAACATAGGTCTGGCGCGGGTTCGCCTCACTCTTCACTCCTCCCGCCTCACTTCCCGGCCCCAAGCGTAACCTTTGTGTGCCTCATGACACCTGGTTAACACTTTTGACACACATTTGTTACAGTCAGTTATTTTTCTGATTCAGCAGTGAGGGGGGTGCCTATATTTAATCAGCAATTATTTTTAAATTTATTATTAATCCGAACGTCGACATTTTCGGCCTTTCATTTATTATAGTCAGTAATTATTTCGCTATATTTTTAAGCTTGGCATGCGAATTGCAAGTATATAATGGCAGAGCTTGTTAAAAGTTTCACAATAAAAAATAGATTGAAAGGATGATGAATTATGACCACCGCCGAAAGAATTAAAATCAATTATTACACCAAAGCCGCCTACGAACAGGCCAGTTCCTTCCCCTGTCCCCGGAATGCCAATGATGTATATAACCTGGGGATAAGCATGCAGTATTGCATAAGAGCAAAGTATCTCGAAATTGCTGCCTTGCTGAATGACAACACTTATATGACTGAAGAAGCAGGCCGGCAGTTAACCGTGAAAGCAGAAATTGAAAAGATGGCAGCCTTCAATTTGAATGAGCAGCTGGGTAAGTTCTATGCAATGGGCGGCCCCATCATGGAAGATCCGGTTACAACGGAAGCAGCCCAGCAGACACAGCCCTTTTTCAGCAGGATCACCAACCGTTTTCTCGAAACACTGAACGAGACTGCCAGTCAGGTTCTGACCAAAAAAATAAAACCTCAGGAAATACCGGCAGTAGTTGGCGAACAGATGACATCAGCTTATATGGCCATGGGCAGAATGTTTGCCGAACCGGAAATGAAAAATGCTTTCACCGAACTGATGGAAGTAGTGCCATCATAAAGCCAGGATCAAGTAAAAATAATGTTAATTTGTGACTTAACATGTGAAAAAAGGAGCAAGCCTATGTGCAATTGCAATGAGATGATACCAGACATGCGCTATGCGGCATTGGAAAAAATGCTGGGGAAATACCAGGGATCAACGGGAAAAATCATACCGGTCCTGCAGGAAACTCAGGAGATCTTCGGTTACATTCCGGAAGAAGCAATAAAAACCATTGCCGCAGCGCTAAAAATCCCTTCCAGTGAAGTTTTCGGAGTAGCAACCTTTTACGGACTGTTCCATCTGGAAGCCCGGGGCCAGAATATAATCCGGGTCTGTACCGGGACTGCCTGTCATGTACAGGGCAGCGGCAAGGTTTTAGAAGCTTTTAAAAATGCCCTTGATCTGGCTCCCGGTACAATGACTACCGCAGACCTGCAGTTCACTGTTGAACCTGTGGCCTGTCTGGGCGCCTGCGGGATGGCTCCGGTGATCATGATCAACGAGGATGCTTATGGCAGGATTAACCCCGATGACGTTCCCAAAATACTGGCCCATTATCAGGAAAAGGATGATAAAGAACGATGCATAGCTTAGAAAATATGCGCCTTCAATTTCGTGAGGCTTATAACGAAACGAAAAAACAGGCCCGGGTAATAGTAGGTCTGGGAACCTGCGGTATCGCTGCCGGAGGCAATAAGATCTGGGATCAGGTGGGCAGCTACATCCAGACCTGCGGCCTTGATATAGATATGATGTCAACAGGCTGCATCGGCATGTGCTATGCAGAACCATTGATGGAGATCCATTTACCCGACCAGCCGCGTTTTATTTATGGCAATCTGGATCCGGAAGCCGCAGTTGCCGTATTGAAGCGGCATATCGAGGAAGATAAGATCACACCGGAATATATTTTAGCTCAGGACCCCCGGGGTTTTACCGCTGCAGCCAATATCGACCAGCTGCATGACACCCCTTTTTACCGGGGCCAGAGTAAAAATGTTCTGGGCAGATGCGGTATCATTGACCCGGAACAAATTGTCCATTATATAGCCTTTGACGGTTATGGGGCATTGGAAAAAGCTCTGTCAGCCATGACCCCCCTGCAGGTGATCCAGGAAATTAGCCGCGCAGGTTTAAGAGGGCGGGGCGGAGGAGGTTTCCCCACCGGACGCAAATGGGAAGCCGCCCATAACTCTCCCGGCAGCAAGAAATATGTGGTCTGCAATGCCGACGAAGGTGACCCAGGTGCTTTCATGGATCGCAGCATACTGGAAGGCGATCCCCATGAACTGCTGGAAGGTATGGCCATCTGCGGTTATGCCATCGGTGCTGATGAAGGTTATATCTATGTAAGGGCCGAATATCCCCTGGCCATTAAAAGACTGCAAAAAGCCATTAATGAAGCCGAAGGGATGGGAATACTGGGCAATAATATCCTGGGCAGCGGTTTTGACTTCCGCATACAAATCGTGGCTGGCGCCGGGGCTTTCGTCTGCGGAGAGGAAACGGCCCTGATGCATTCCATTGAGGGCCAGCGCGGCATGCCCAGAGTCAGGCCTCCCTACCCGGCCCAATCGGGATTATGGGGTAAACCGACCAATATCAATAATGTGGAGACATATGCCAATATTCCCGGCATTATCCGCCAGGGAGCCGATTGGTTTGCTTCCATGGGCTCCGAAAATAGCAAAGGTTCCAAAATATTTGCCTTAACCGGCAAAATCAATCGCACTGGTCTGGCCGAGGTCCCCATCGGCGTTTCCCTGCGGGACATAGTCTTTACCGTCGGCGGCGGGGTCCAGAACCAGAAAAAATATAAGGCGGTGCAGATCGGCGGACCCTCCGGCGGCTGCATACCGGAAGAATTTCTGGACACCCCAGTGGATTATGACTCTTTGCTGGAATTGGGTGCCATGATGGGCTCAGGGGGCCTGGTAGTAATGGATGAGGATACCTGCATGGTCGATGTGGCCAGGTACTTCCTGCATTTCACCCAGGAAGAATCCTGCGGCAAATGTATACCCTGCCGGGAAGGCACCATGCGCATGCTGCAGATACTGGAAAAGATCTGCGCCGGTCAGGGTACACCAGAAGACCTTGATACACTGGAAAGTTTATGCCGGGTAGTCCAGTCCACCTCCCTTTGCGGGCTGGGACAATCAGCCCCCAATCCGGTTCAGGCCACCTTGCGTTATTTCCGTTCCGAATATGAAGCCCATATTTATGATAAAAAATGTCCCGCCGGCGTTTGTGCCGACCTGCTGGACATCACCATAGATGCCGGCAAATGCAAAGGCTGCACCCTTTGTATCGATGTTTGCCCAACAGGAGCCATCAGCGGGGAGCGTAAAACCCCCCATAAAATAGATGCTGCACTATGTATCAAATGCCAGGCTTGTATCGTCAAATGCAAATTTGGCGCCATTGCCGCGGGTTGACCCGGAGGAGGAAAATATATGTCAAAAATAAATATCATGATAAATGGTATTGAAATGAGCGTGCCGGAAGGCACCTCCATTTTAAACGCAGCTGCTGCAGCAGGAATTAAGATACCTACCCTTTGTGCCCACCCCGATCAGGAGGTCAAAGCCAATTGCCGGATCTGTGTGGTGGAAGCAGAAGGTTATAAAAACCTGCTGCCTGCCTGTGCCACCAGTGTCAGTGAGGGCATGGTGATTAAGACGGCGGCTGCCAGAGTCCTGGAAGCCCGCCGGACCATCCTGGAGCTGATCCTGGCACATCATCCCCAGGATTGTCTCCATTGTGTCCGCAGCGGCACCTGCGAACTCCAGGATATTTCTGCCGAATATGATTTGCGTTTCAACCGCTTTCCCCTTGAAAACGCCGGTCTGCCCCACGATCATTCCACCCCTTCCATCGTAAGGGATCCTAATAAATGCATCCTGTGCGGCCGCTGTATCGAGTGCTGCACTGATATGCAGTCAGTAAACGCTCTGGGTCTGGCCCATCGCGGTTTCGATTCCCGGGTGGTCCCCTCCATCGGCCAGGATCTTTTCGAAAGCCCCTGTGTCATGTGCGGACAGTGCATCCACGCCTGTCCCACCGGTGCTATCTCGGGACGGGAACAAACCGACGAATTGATGATGGCCCTGGCCGATCCGGACAAAATAGTGGTAACCCAGATGGCGCCGGCGGTGCGCCTGGCCATTGCCGAAGCCTTCGGTGCCGCGAGTGAAGTATTGCCGATGGGTCAATTGGTTAATGCCCTGCGGATGCTGGGTTTTGATCATGTTTTGAACACCAATTTTACTGCCGACCTGACCATAATAGAGGAAGGGCAGGAATTGCTGGAAAGATTAAACCATCAGGGGCCGCTGCCCATGTTTACTTCCTGCTGTCCGTCCTGGGTCCGTTTCACTGAAGTGTTTTTTCCCGATCAGTTAAAGCATCTTTCCACCTGTAAATCCCCCCAGCAAATGTTTGGTTCCCTGGTAAAAACCTACTGGGCAGAAAAAAAAGGCATTGATCCAGGAAAAATATTCTCCGTTTCCATAATGCCCTGTACCGCCAAAAAATTCGAGGCAGTAAGACCGGAAATGAGCGATAGTTCTTTTGCTGATGTTGATATGGTGATAACCACCAGAGAATTAGTGCGTCTGTTGCAAATGGCCGGGATAAATCCCCTCCAGCTGCCGGAATCGGAATTCGACCCCTGGATGAGTGCCTATACCGGTTCCGGAGTATTATTTGCCGCTAGCGGCGGGGTCATGGAAGCAGCCTTGCGGACGGTCTGCGAAAAGGTCACCGGCAAGCCCCTGCAGGAACTGGATTTCCATGAAGTCCGGGGCATGGCAGGGATCAAAGAAGCGGCCGTCGATATGGATGGAACAATAGTAAAAGTTGCCGTTGCCCATACCCTGGGCAATGCCCGCCTGCTCATGGAACAGGCGGCCTCCGGGACCTCCCCCTATCATTTTATTGAAGTGATGGCCTGCCCGGGGGGCTGTATCGGAGGCGGCGGACAACCCCTGACCCGCAGCAATGAAGACAGGGCTATACGCATGGAAGCCATTTATGCCGAAGATCGCAGCCGTCAATTGCGTAAATCCCATGATAATCCTGAAATCAAGCTCCTTTACGACGATTTCCTCCATGAAGTTTTAGGAGATAAATCCCATGAACTGCTCCATACCAGCTATAGCCTGAAAAGGAAAAACCCCTAAAACGGTAGGGGAACAGTAGTTAAACGATTGTTAAATAATTGTCAAGCGGTTGTCTAGCAATTGCCCAGCAGTTGTCAAGAAGTGGTCAAGCGGTGGCGCACCCCCGTCCCTGACCCTGGTTGAGCGGTAGTCTAGCATTTGTTAAGCAATAGCCCAGCGGTGGACAGTGGAACCGTCCGAGACTGCTGAAAAAGCACTTTATTTGTCCTAATCGGGCCGACAGAGGCGTCGGCCCCTACGCCGCCAGGAGCACTATAGCCCTGAAGTTTCCAACTTTCAGCTTTCAGCTTTAAGGGAGACAGGGGGACGTTTCACCTGTCTCCTTTTCCTTGGCTGCTCGGCCCGCCACAGGGACGGGCCCCCCTCCGGGGACTACAATGTGCTGTAAACAGCACCATTAAGGCAGCCTTCGTCTCCCCTTCGGCTCCGCTTCGCTCCGGACAAATGGTCCGTCCCCGCGGCTCCTGTTTCCCCGGCCCCCACGGGCCAACAGAGGCGTCGGCCCCTACACCGCGCATCTGCGCGGGTTACGCCTCACGCCTCACTTTTTCCAACTTCCTCTTTCCGCTTTCCTCTTTCCCCTAACCAACTAGCCAACTAACCAACTAGCCAACTAACCAACTATTTCCCGGCCCCCGAACACCTATTCGGCTAATCTCATGGTCAAATCGATAAAAGAATTCAGCAGCGGGGTATGGTACTTGTCTTTGTGCCATATCAATCTGAATTCGCGGGAAATTGGGATACCTTTTATTTTCACTTTGGCCAGGCGGCCGCAGTCGATTTCTTCCTTGACTGCCAGTTGGGATACGAAAGCGATGCCCATATCTTCCATCACCGCTCTTTTTATGGCTTCGGTGTTATTGAGCACATGCCAGGGATGATAATCAACTCCATGCTCTTGTAATACTTTTTCCACTACTTCCCGTGTTCCGCTGCCTTGCTCACGTAGAATCAGCGCCTGGCCTTCAATCTCTTCAGGTGCAATGATAGTTTTTCCTGCTGTTATCCAGTGATGCCGGGGAGAACAGATCAGCCACAGCTCATCGTCTTTTACTTTTTGCACCACGATTTCCGATGAATGGACCAGGCCTTCCACAAAACCAATATCTAATTTGTTATCAAGGAGCATTTCTTCTACAATGCAAGTATTATCAATTACAAAGGTACTCTGGATGGCATGGTACTGTTGCTTGAATTGTCCCACTAACATTGGCAGCAGGTAGATGCCTATGGTGGTACTGGCCCCCAGCCGCAACCGGCCGATTCTGTTGTTGGTGATCTCCAGCATATGGGCCTCGGCTTCTTCCACCAGGGACAGGATTTTTTTACTGTATTTATAAAGCACCTCCCCAGCGAAAGTAAGATGCATCTTGCGGTTTATCCGGTCAAACAATTTTAGCCCCAGACTATCTTCCAGATCAGCAATGGTTTGGCTTACTGCTGGCTGAGTCATATAAAGCTGGCGGCCTGCTTCCGTTACATTACCAAGTTCCGCCACCATGCTGAATAATTCCAATTGTCGTAGATTCATAATTCAAACCTCCCGGCCGGAGATTAAGTCATGCTATTGAGCAGCCAATTAATCTTCTTCATTCTTATTCTCCGGCTGCTGCATTATCTCAATCATATCCAACACCAGTTGTCGTTCTTCATTAGTAGATTTCTCCAGGAAAGCCTTAACCTCCTGGTATTGAATATCCATAGGAGTGCGATAAGTATTGAGCCTCTCGATGATTCCCACCAGTCCTTCCAATTCTTTATCCGTCCAGGCTCCTAACAGATCAATCACTTGCCGGACTCGCGGCCGCTTAAGGGCAGTCCTTAAAGCAACGGAACCAGATTGTTCCCGGTAATATTCATCTTCAATATCCAAAACAAAATAAGCGGCACTGATCCCAAATAAATCAGCCAGATGATTAAGTATTTTTAGAGATGGCCGGACACGGTCAGTCTCTATCTGGGCAATCATGCTGTGCGATACTCCCAGAATTTCACCCAGTTCTTTCTGAGTTATACTCATTGCCTCCCGCAGGCGGCGCACCTTCTGACCCAAAGTTTCATCCAGGTCAGCGGGAAGCAGACTTCCGGTGGGAATATCCAAAACCTTGCTGATTCTTTCCAGAGTTTTAAGGGAAGGGGTAGCCAGAGATCTTTCGATTTCACTTAAATGGGCCGTTGATAATCCAGACTGACGGCCCAGCTCAGTTAAACTCAGTCCTCTTTCTTCACGGTAAAAGCGCAGTCGCGCACCAACCGCTTCGAAGGATGTGGTTCCATTGCGCTGATAGTATTTTTTGATGGTCTTATTCTCCGGTTCCTCATCCAGGACCCTGGCGATCTGCAGCAATTCATCCGACGACATCTTTTTGCCGGCTTCAATGCCTTTCACATGTGATATAGCAGTGTTAAGCTGCTGCGCCAATTCCTCCAGAGAAATTCCCCTTTCCTGACGCCACTTCTGTAATTGTTTTCCCAGTTGCATATTTACCTCCTGCTGATTTAGCCAATTTGGGGTAATTAGGAAGCCGTAAATATAACTATAAATTCAATAATCAGTATAACATTCCCCGGCTTTTTACTATAAACGCCGCCGCCCAAAATGCTTTTACAGCATGTTTCCTGGCCAGTGGGACGGCAAGTCATTAAGCAGTTACTCCTCAAAAACATAATCATTAAATGACAACATTATTTGCTCATAGGTTTGAGGGTCGCTGCGAAATAAATCCCATGAGGCTTGGGCTGTCTCCCCTAAAATCAATTGCCTTTCTTCCTGAACGACCGCATTAAAAATGCTTTCCGCCGCCTCCTCAGGCAGCATTACATCACCTGAAGTAATCCTCTCGTGGTCCATAGGGGTTCCATCACCATTCAAATTGTTCCTGGCGAGGTTGGTCTTAATATAGGAGGCAAATACAAGCATAACCTTAGCTCCTGCCCTATCCACCTCGGTCCGCAGAGTATTCAGAAAACCAGCCATTCCATGTTTGGCAGCTGCATAGCCGGTTCTGCCCGCCAGAGGAGCGTATCCGGCAACACTGGCAATTCCTATGACCGTTCCGTGAGTTTTAATTATGCTGTCAATAGCTGCTTTAGTGCAGTATATAGTACCGAACAGACTTATATCAATAACCTTTTTAAGTACGGAAACCCTGGTCTTCTGAAATAAACTAATGTGTGAAACCCCGGCATTGTTGATCAGTACATAAATATCGCCCATTTTATTAATGATATCTCTTATGGTATCATTCACCATCGCTTCATCGGTAACATCACAAATGAAAATATCGTTAACCGCTCCCCTGGATGTAAGTTCTTCAGCTAACGCAGCCAGGCCCTTTTCATCCTTATCAATAGCAGCTATCCGGCTGCCTGCTTGGGCAAAACGCATACAAAGCGCATACCCCAGCCCGGATGCGGCACCGGTTATAACAATTACTTTATCCTTAAAATCCTCAGCCATTAGTCTCACCTGCTTTCAAATTGCCTTTATACTCCCACCTCTTTTTTAATATGGTGTACCGATCTCCCCCAAGGGAAATATCGGTACACCATCTCAATTAAATTACAACATAAATACAGTCTACCAGTTCCTGTAATCAAGATGCTTGTATTTTTCCAGATACCTTACCGGCAGTTTTAAAGCATCCTTCCTGAACGGCGGTGCCAGTTGGGTCCCATCCACCTCAAACTGGATAACTGCCGGGCGGCCGGATTTGATGGCTGCCAGGAATGCATCTCCCACATCTTCAGGACGGTCCACAGTAGCTCCGTAGGCCCCCATAACTTTAGCCACATCGCCAAAGTTCGGTGCTTCGATATCACAACCATAAAAACGATTATTGTAAAAGTCTATCTGGTTCTTCTTCTCCGCACACCAGGCGGTATTATGAAATACACAGGCAACCACCGGGATATTTTCCTGTACGGCCGTACTTACTTCATGGAGACTCATGCCCCAGGCGCCGTCACCAACGATATTAAAGACCGGAGCCTCCGGACGGCCCAGTTTTGCTCCTAAAGCAGCCGGATAAGAGAAACCGGTATTGCCGAAGGTGAGCGCCGCAATATGCTGGCGGCCGCCATTAAAGTTGAAATAGCTGTTGGCAGTTGAGGCCACATTACCGATATCAGTGGCTAAAATAGCATTTTCCGGCATGACCCTGGCCAGTTCCAGCAGAACCCGGCGCGGATTCATCGGATTACCCGGCACCATAGCCATATCGGTGATTTCCTTTTCCCAATCAGCCTTTCGGGCAGCGATCTCAGCTATACGAGCTTTATCGGCCGGGCGGTCACCAATTTTGCTTTGAAGCAGTTGCAGAATTTCTCCGGCTGCTGCTCTGGCATCGCCAATAATACCAACTTCTATGGGATGCGTTTTAGCAATGTTCAAAGGATTGATGTCAATCTGAATTATTTTGGCAGACTCGGGGAAGTAGTCAATGTCATACTGGGGCAAGGTCCCGAAATATGACAATCTGGATCCGATGGCCAGAATAACATCCGCTTCGGCCATAGTATTCATGGCCGCTTTAGAGCCCATATAGCCTATGGGGCCAACATGCAGGGGGTGATTGGCCGGGAAGGCGTCATTATGCAGATAGGTACATGCCACCGGCGCGGTCAGCAGTTCTGCTATCCGGGCCACTATATCATGGGAATCGGTATCAACCACGCCCCGTCCGGAGACTATGACCGGTTTCCGGGCATTGGCCAGCAGTTCTGCCGCTCTGGCTAATGCTTCCGGAGATCCGCAGCCCCGATCATCAACTCTGTATTGATGAGGTTCCAGTATATAGTCGTCTACTTCACCATAGAAATAATCCCGGGGAATGTCCAACAGCACGGGACCTCTTAATGCATAAGCCATGCGGAAAGCGGTTCTGGTGCAATCTGCAGCCCTGGAAGGATGAGGCATTCTGACCGTCGCTTTGGTTATAGCTTTGAATACTGATACCTGATCACACTCCTGAAATCCATCCCAGCCAATGGAACCGGTTCCCGCGGAAGGAGATATTACCACCATCGGGGTATGCCCCATGTTGGCAGCCGCTACTCCGGTAACCATATTGGTTATTCCCGGACCGTTCTGCCCTATGCATACCCCTGCCGTGCCAGTCACACGGGCAAAACCATCTTCCATATGTGCCGCACTTTGCTCATGCCGTACCGGGATAAATCTGATCCCCGCTGCCGGCATAAGATCCAGCACATCCATAAAGGCAGAACCAACTATACCTGATACATGCTGAACACCTTCTGCCAATAATGTTTCAATAATTGCCTCACTGGCTATCATTTTTTGTTTAGACATGTTTTGTCCTCCCTATAAATACTATATTCAAACAAGTTCCATACTACTGGTTAGGTCCAATATTCACATCGGTCATAACATTTACCACTGACGGCAGGTCAGAGGCTATGGCTCTATCGATAGCAGCACCGATATCTTTCGCCTCGGTCACATATTCTCCATATCCGCCCAGAGCCTCAACCACCTTATCGTAACGAACATCTCTTAAGAAGAGTCCCACAAAGGGTTTATCCTCAACAGCCCGCTTGGCTTCTGACCGCTTGATCATTCCCCAGCAGCTGTCATTGAGAATAATAGTAGTAAACTTGATACCATAACGCAGAGCAGTATCAAATTCCATCGCTCCATAACCAAAAGCACCATCACCAGTTAAAAGCAATACTTTCTTGTCCGGGTGGGCCAGTTTAGCAGCCATTGCATAGGGAACCCCCACACCCAAAGGTCCGAAGCTGCCATTGGCGATACCCATGTATTGCCCCGGGCCGGTAGCCGGCAGGAAGGAATTGCCGAAAGTTGCTACATCACCGCCATCAATAACTACAATGGTATTCTCATCAATGCGCTGCATGATTTCAAACATGAGTCTGGCAGGATGAATGGGATTCTGATCTGAAGACAGTAAAGGCAAGGCTCCTTGCACTATCTGAGATTTGCCATTATTGATAGCCTTCATCCAGTCCTCATGGGTATTGGATTTTACTGCCGGGATCAATTGTTTGAGCACTTCTTTCACATCACCAGCAATACCAACTTCCACATCCAGCTGATCAGTAACAGCCGCAGCGTCTATGTCCACCCGTATTATCCTGGCGCCGGCCGGAAAAGATTCCCGCTTTAAAATATACCCGGGACGGGTTCCTAAGACCAGGATAACATCAGCATTCTGAATTACTCCAGCACAGACAGGATGACCGGTAGCTCCAATAGCAACAAATAAGGGATGACTGTCAGGAACCAACCCCCGGGCAGCATTACGGGTGAAGAAAGGGATGCCGGTTTTCTCGACAAACTCCTTCAATTCATTTTGCGCTTTGGAGTAGAAAGCACCACTTCCCGCTATGACAACCGGCCTCTCGGCTTGATCCAATATTTTAGCAGCCTTTTCAATATCAGCCGGATTGCCCGCCGGTTTATTGGCCAGGCGATAGGTCTTCTGGTATTCGACTTTAGCTTCGTCCACATAACCTTCCATAATATCCCGGGGTATTTCCATGTAGACCGGTCCCGGTCTACCCGTAGTTGCTTCCGCAATACCCCGGCCGACATATTCAGGGATACGCTGGGTTTCCTGTACTGACCTGGCATGCCTGGTCATTGATTTATAAACATCTATCTGGTTAAAGTCCTGCAATTCATTGCGGTCAGCTTCGACAACTTTAGCTTTTCCGGCCAGGCATAATACCGGTGAACAGTTGCGTTCAGCATTGGCGATCCCGGTTGCCAGATTGGTCACGCCCGGGCCTGCCGTAGCAGTACAAACGCCGAAGTCCCCCGTAGTCAGAGCCCATCCTTCCGCCATCATAGCTGCAGTCATCTCATGTCTGACTCCAATGAATTGGATCCCGTTTTCCTCACAGGATTCCATCATCGGATAGATGTGACCTCCCGGGATACCAAAAATATACTTTACCCCTTCTTTTTTCAGTATTTCTTGCACCAGTGTTCCGCCTCTGATTTCAGCCATTTAGATTACCTCCCCATCAAATTTGTTCTGATTACACACTTTAAAACTGTTTAACTGTTTTAATAACTTTTAATATTTTACGGTTGCGGTTATTTTGAACTTCCGAACGGTCCAGGCCAGTATAATCCTTCAGGCCCTTGCCGGTTTTCACCCCCAGATTGCCTTCCGCGCACAGCCTGTCCGGCAAAGCGGTCGCAGTAGTATTACACAGCAGCGGTGCCAGGAACATGCCTCCTAATTTGCCTAAATCCCAGCCTATATGGTCATATAATTCCAGGGGCCCTTCAAAAGCCAGTTTAAGCCCGGCATTATTGCTCATAGCCTTATCAACATCTTCTGGGGAAGCCCACCCCTGTTCCACTATATAATTGGCCTCCCGGGCCAGTGCAGTATTTAGACGATTAACGATAAATCCAATTGTATATTGTTTTAAAACTACCGGAACATGGTCCAGGCTTTCAAAAACCTTCCTGGTGAACTCTAATGTTTCCGCAGATGTCTCCGGGCCCAAAACTATTTCCACTAACGGGATAATGTGAGCCGGATTACAGAAATGTCCGATTATCAACCGCCCCGGATTCGATATTTCCACTACCTCATAAATATTCATACCTGATGTAGTGCTGGAGAAAATAGCATCTGCAGAGCACAGTTTATCGAGTTCCTCATACAAAGCCTGTTTTATATCCGGTACCTCGGGAACCGCCTCGACTATAAACTGGGCCTGCCGGGCCGCATCCTCAAATTTATCGGTGTAAACCAACAGTTCATGTGTATTCTTGATATCCGCTGCCGTTATCATACCTTCGTCTTTCAGCAGCTGCAGATTGCCTTTGATCAGCTCTCTGGCTGTTTCCAACTGCCCGGCACTCTGATCATAGAGTATGGTAGGATAACCGTGGGCGGCAAAATCCTGAGCAATGGAATGTCCCATTATTCCTGCTCCAATTACTGTGACAGACAAATCCTTCACATGTGTCAACCCCTTTCATCATGTTTTTTAAAGGTCTGTTACAAATCTACCGGCTTTTCATCTATAACTGGCGGATAGGCCGGAACTTCATAGTCTAAAGGTTCGGGCAAAAACAGGGCTATGATTAAAATACATACCAGGACTCCGCCAGCCATAAGGGTAACGGCATTGCCTATGCCATTAAGCAATAATGGTGCTGATAAAAATCCTACTAAAGCCGGTGCCGCAATTTGTCCCAAACGCCCAATAATATTGTTGCCCCAGGCAGTTGCATTGCCGCGCAGCTCGGTAGGAAAGAGCTCATTGGTAAAAGCGGCACACAAGACCGTAAAGGTACCAATAAAGAAAACTGCGATAATTTGTGCTAAAGCCACCTGCCAGAACCCCTGGGCCTGGAAAACCACCATAAGGGCCACTGAGCCCAGACCGAAAAAGATAAAGGCTGTCTTCTTGCGGCCAATCTTATCCAGCAGCTTACCTACGGCTACATAGCCGGCCAATCCCAGGGTAAAGGCTAAAGCAGTGATCAAACCAACTTGATTTTCAGTCCAGCCCAGTTCGCTTTCAACCCGCAGGGCAAAAAAGTTCATTGCCGAAGCATAGGATAAGTACATAAAGAACCACAAAGCCATAATGGCAATAATATTCTTACGGTAAGGGGCGGCAAATACTGCCAGTAAAGGCGGAGTGTTTTCTCCTTTGCCAGCCTTCATTTCCTCAAAATTCTTTGTTTCAGGCAGGTTCTTAGAAAAGAATATAAGCAAGATCAAGGGCACTGCTCCGATAATATACAAACCTCTCCAGTGCAAGGACGGTATCATAGCCACCAGCGGCAGGAACAGCGAAGGGAAAATCGCCCCGATAGCTGCAGCCCCCTGGAAAAGTGCTATAGCACGACCCCTATATTTCGCCTCGAACTCTTCCACCACAATAATAAATCCGACCGCCCAGCAAACAATCAAGAAAACCCGGGCAATAAACTGGAAAACAATAAACATACTCAGACTAATGGATAAAGCGGTTAATAAACTAAATATGGAATAGATGACCACCGACCATATGAAGATAGGGCGACGCCCAATCCTATCGGCCATCCTTACCACGAAGAATGCCACCAGTGCCCCTACCGCAATAACTGACAGAGTATAACCGGCCATTTGCTCGGTCATGTTGAATTCATTGGTTATATAGGGAAGGGCCAAATTTATAACCATAAAATCAAAACCCTCAAAAAAGGCTCCGATCATGACCACCGGCAGCAACAATTTCTGTCTGTGGCTTAAAACCAACTTGCCTGTTGATTGATCTTCATTTTCCAAAGTTCTCCCCTCCTTTGACGAAAATCACATGGGGGCATTATCCCACACCACAAATACCGACCGCCTGCCCCTGCACCTCCTTTAAGCAGTCATGGGAATATCGACATAATAGACGACAACACTATAAGTTTAATTTATTCAACAGTTTTTTACTGGGTCTTCCTTGCTGGTCATACCGACGTATAAAGTAATATTCCTCTAACATTGCCGTTAGTTTATCCTGCATTTTTATCTTTTGTCCGACCGTCAATTCTTCCATAATTCTTCCCGGGAGAATATCATCCGTGGCACTGATTCCTTCCCGGTTATTAAACATTCGTTCAATGGTAAAGGCTCGTTCCCCATATCGGATAAAATCCCCCGTGGTTATTTTCCTTCCGGTTACGATCTCCAGGGCTTCAACATGAGGGAACAACGCAAATAGCTTAAATCGCAGCAGAAGAGGATGCATAGCCAGGAATTTGATCATGGGGCTGCTTAACAGAATTAACCTTCCCACAATTTTGCTCAGGAGGTTATCCTTTTTCCGTCCAAACAAGAAAGGGGGAATTACTGTAAATGCCGTAAACAGACACGAACCCCCCAGGGAAACAGCCTCCATGGAATTCTGAAAGAAAACGGTCAAAGCGGCTTTTCCGCTGGTAGTCAGCCCGCTGATTGTTACCGGACTCAAAACCTCCAGAAAACTCAAAAACCCGCCACCTAAATGGCAGGCACCCCGGTTGGCAGTAGCATACCCCAGTCCTAATCCCACCGTATGCCGGGGATCATAAGAGGCTAATTCCAGCCCTTTGACCTGAATCGCACTGTCTTTTTCTCCGTATTTTTCCGCTAATCTTTTTGTGCCGTCAGCCAGTTCTGCACATACTCCCCGGCGATAGGCAATATCATCGATAGCCGTGCTAATCCCTTCAATATTGTCAAATTTAAGCCCAAAATCTTTCTTCCCTTTTTGTTGCAATTCCATAGCAAAGGCAATAGAACCTGCTAAAGAAATGGTATCCAGCCCCAACCGGTCAGCCTGATGATTCCAGTTAATGATTGGCTTTAAATCATAATTACCGATATTAGAACCAAAAAGGCCGATGGTCTCATACTCCGGCCCTTTAACATCCTTACCATCAATCTTTACCCGGCGTTCACAGCGAATAGGACAGCTCAAGCATCCGGAATTACGTTCCAGATAATCGCTGGCCAGAGTCTCACCGGATATTTTATAAGATTCCTCTGCATTTACGGCTTGAAAATTATGTACCGGCAAAACTTTGCTGCGGTTTGATTTATTGACAAACCCGGCGGTTCCCAAGCGAGGTAAATCCTGGCCCGTTCCTGGATGCTGTTTTAAAGCTTTCATCCAACGGGCTGTATATTCACGCCAGCGGCTTTTATCGGCTATGGGGATCGGCATATCCCCACCAGCGACCAATCCTTTGAGGTTCTTGCTGCCCATTACGGCACCAATGCCGCAGCGGCCCGCAGCCCGTTCGCCTGATATGGCACAGGCATACAGGACCATATTCTCCCCGGCAGGTCCGATGACCAGTTGGCCGTATTTTTTATTAAAGTGGTTTTGAAATTCTTCCGTATCAAGACCCCAGAGGTCCCGGGCGTCCTTTATCAAAATCCCTCCGTCAAGGATCTCGATATAAACCGGGTGGGGAGCTTGGCCTCTGATAACCAATCCATCAAATCCGGCCCGGCGCAATCTGGTACCGAAAGTTCCTCCACAGTTGGAAGAAGCAATGGCTCCCGTCAAAGGGCTTTTAGAACTTATATTGAAGCGACTGCTGGAAGGGGCACCGGTTCCTGTCAAGGGTCCGGTATTTATGACCAGGAGGTTTTCCGCGGCCAGGGGATTAATATTGGCAGGTAATTCATCATAAAGGATCTTGGCTGCCAAACTTTTACCGCCCAGAAACATTTGATAGTCATTCTGGCTTATGGAATAACTTTGCACTTTATCAGCTGCCAGGTCTATTTCCATATAACGCGGTAAAATCATGCCTTACCTTCACTTTCTTATCCGGGTGCACAGCAGCAAAATTCTACTCAGGAATTTTAATATTATTACTTATATCTAATAATTATATATATCTTTGTTAACTTTAATTTAACACCTCTTTTTGCCATTAGTAAAATTGTTTTTATTTATTTTTCATATAAGCAGTTACTTATCATCAGAATATTTATTGATTTTTTCTTATCTTATACTCGGGATATATTAGTTATATCGAACCTTCCTGATTTTTTATCCAGAAATTCTACACAGGTTTTCTTTGAAAGCTGCTGCCCGGGCGGTGAGATTTGTTGCCCATTCCGGATAGGAGGGCGCATAAATATGCTGATAAGCGGCGATCACATTATGATAAATAAGCCCGTCTTGCTTACCGTCCATACCATGACCCCGCTGCACTTCCATGATACTGGCCAAGGAGCCGGGATCAGCATTTACGATTTGGGAATAATGAAATTCATGGCCGCGAATGACCGCATTTTCTGGGAAAAGATAATTGGAACATATCACTTTCCTTTGCGAGTATCCATGCCCTTTAGGGCGAGAGGACATTTTGGTATCACAGGGCAGGGCCCCCACCATTTCATAGGTATTATCACCAACTATTAAATGCCGGGACAGATACATCAAACCGCCGCTTTCCGCATAAACTGGTAATCCCATGTTTATGCAGCGCCTTATATCAGCGCGCAGAGAATGATTTTCCTGCAGCTGCCGCGCAAATACTTCAGGAAAGCCGCCTCCTATATAAAGAGCTTCAATCATCGGCAATTTTTTGTCCTGAAGGCTATCGATCATAACCAGTTCCCCACCGCTGTCCTTTAGGGCTTCCAGGTTCTCCGGATAATAAAAACTGAATATTTTATCCTTGATAACTCCGATCCGCACTCGGGCAGAAGCGGTTTTTACCGGGGATGTTGTCAGCCGGGGCAAATCCGGGCATTTACCGGCAATGACCAGCAATGCGTCCAGATCGATGTACTGGCCTGCCGCCTCCGCCAAACAGGTTTTTAAATCCTCCAGGCCGTTCTTTTCCTGGGTTGTGATCAAACCTAAATGGCGATCAGCAATAACGAGATTGTTTTGTTTGGGTACCGCGCCCAGAACCGGTATCCCCGCGTATTTTTCGATGCTCTGGCGCAGTATGTTTTCATGACGGGGGCGCGCCACCTTATTTAAAATGACCCCCGCAATATTTGTACCGGCTTCAAAATCCTGAAAACCTTTTACCAGAGCGGCCGCACTGCGGGTCATACGCGTAGCATCAACAACAAGAATTATCGGCGCCGAAATGGTGCGGGCAATGGCAGCAGTACTGTCACTGCCCTCTACATCCATCCCGTCATATAAGCCCATGGCCCCTTCAACTATGGCTATGTCTGCCGACATACAGGCCCGGTCAAATACCGCCTGGATTTGCTCCGGGGCCAGGAAAAAGGAATCTAAATTCCGACAGGGGCGGCCGGCCATCCAGGTCAGCCACGATGGATCGATGAAATCAGGCCCCTTTTTAAAGGGCTGCACTTTAAGCCCCTTTTGGGCTTGTAAAGCGCCAATAATACCTAAAGTTATCGTTGATTTTCCGGATCGGCCATGGGGCGCAGCTATCACCAATCGCATCGGGCCTTCTCTCTCCTTTCACATTTAAACTGTCTTTTAGTTTCTACACACAACCAGTCGGTTTAGGCAAACCTGCAATTTTACAGGCACCCTTCCCCGGACCGCTGGGAAATAGGGTGTAAATTTCCCCCTGGGTCTTTTTGGTGTCTTTGAGCAGCCTTCTGACCATGGGGGCTACATTGAACTCCGCATAATAACCACGCAGGTAGTTGATGACTTCCCAATGCTCCGGCGTGAGTTCTACTTCTTCTGTAACAGCCAGAGCTTCGGCAACTTCTTCATTCCAATCATCGGCATTATCGAGAAATCCATCTTCATCCAACAACAATACACGATCTCCAACTTTTAATTCAGCCATTTATAATCCCTCCTTATGGTAATTATTTTTTATGCCGCAGGGGAGTGCCTCCAGCAGACCCACACAGCAAAATAAACTCTTAATGTTCATAAGCAGTACTTTGCACCCTTACGTCGATCACCACCTTGTATAAAATGGTCAGCAGCAACGCACCAACGGCATAGACCCCCAAAATGACAGTGATTTCCGTGAGCGAGGGAATATATCCGGTCACCCGGCCAAAAGCATTGGGGGCAAAACCACCCAGAACCAGGGCCACTCCTTTATCCAGCCAGGCAGCAACGAAGACCGCTGCCAGGGCCAGTGTCAGATATTTTTCATTACGGCGCAGCGGGGGGATCAGCAGCATAGTGATCCCTATGACTGCCAGAATCACAAAGCCCCACATAAAAGGAACCAGATTATTAAATCCATCCATTCCGGTAAAAAG
>Ga0209613_1001582_pt1 | contig 19203 bp, 13 predicted proteins | sample BioC13SIPDNA_2_FD_185747 | JGI IMG/M metagenome (GOLD analysis project Ga0209613, IMG submission 185747) | Anaerobic biogas reactor microbial communites from Washington, USA - Biogas_R2_A C13 SIP DNA (SPAdes) (version 2) | ecosystem: Engineered > Bioreactor > Anaerobic > Unclassified | place... | reverse complement strand
ATTTCAATGGAACCGTTCGAGTCAATGCCGTCCCCGCCGGCATCCACCAGCACCACCCCATCATTAATTGTCAGCAGGTAATCTCCCGCCCCCGCAAACATATCCATACCAGGTCCGCCACCCGGCATGCCGCGCCTGCCTGGTGGTCTGTTGCCCGGTTCGAAACCCTGCCCAGCATTGGGGTCTATGTTTGAGGGCGCATCTTGGTCTTCACCAGCATTTCCGCCTGGCACAAAGCCCTGCCACATGTCTGCGTTCATGCCAGAGCCATCTACCCCACCGGCCAGGTTGATACCGTCGTCGCTGGCAGCAATCTGCACCTGCCCGCCGTTGATGGTGATGTTAGCGCTCTCCAAGCCCTCATAAGATTGTGAGACCATAATCTCGCCATCATGGATTACCAGGCTGCTGTCTGCGTGCATGCCGTCATCGGCACTGGCTATTTCAAAGCTGCCGTTGTTAACCAGGATGCTATTATTAGCGTGCAAGCCGTCATCCGCCGCATTAATCGAGAACTTACCGTCATTTATGGTGAGGTTGTTGCCTGCTTTGAGCGCCTTGGCAGAGCTGTTCTCATCCCCGCGCACCTCGCTGCCCCCGCCGCTCACAAGCGTGAAGCTACCGGCGTTGACCTGCAGGTCAGTCTCTGCCGCAATGGCATCCCCGCCAGACTGGATATTGAACACACCTGAATCGATGGTGATAAAGCCCTTACTGGCATCATCCTCTTCGTCCGATTTGATACCATCACCGCCTGCGTCAATGCTCAGCTCAGCATCGCGCACCACCACGTAATCCTTGCCGCGCAAGCCGTCATCTACCGCGATGATAGTAATGGCACCGCCATCAATCAACAAGCCGTCTTTGCTGGCTATGCCATCGTTGTAGTTGGCTTCCACGGTCAGTTCACCCTCACCGCCAATTACCAAGTCAGCGGTGCTAAAGAGTGTCGCATTTGGTTCATCACTATCCGCTTCGAGCTGGTAGTTGCTGCCATCTGAGAGGGTGTTTTGACTGTCTTCTGCGAGGATCACGACCACCTTCTCTGCGTCATTAACAGTAATGGCCGCGCCTTGTGTATTGTGAATGCTGACCCCATCCAAAACCAGCCGCACCAGGCCCTCGTCGTCTATATCAATCACAAGCTGCCCATCTTCAAGGCTTCCATTAAGGCGGTAAGTGCCGGGCTGGTTGAGGGTGACCAAGCTGCCCTCAATCGTCACGGCGGGGTTGTTCACACTGGCAGTGTTACCATCCAGGCTGATGCTGATCTCATCCTCTGATGCCCAGGTGTAATCGCCTGGGTCTTCATTAATCTCAACTTGCGCCACAGGTTCAGTCACCTCAGCACTGGTCTCGGCGCTTTCAGTCGTTGTAGCGTTGCTATCTTCGTTATTACTAACTACCCCCTCAATCTCACCAATAATGCTGTCAGCTGCCTCCTGCAATCCAGCCGAGCAGGCTGCTATGCTCATGACCATCAACAAGGTGACGATCCCAATCACTAATTTTTTCATGTTTTATCTCCTAAAGTTGTTTGATGTACCAAAGGCGCTTTTTTTAGCACCTTCTAATGATCATTTTATGTAAACCGGCAAGTCTGGGGGTATAAATTTGGTATAGTACTACCCTAATGGCGCAGAATAGCAACCTTATCCAATAAGACAACCGTATGGCTTATAATTGCGGGGAAACACGACTCTTTGCCAGGTTTCATTACACATGATACGTAGGAAAAAATTCGACTACAGCTTGGTCATTGCCCTGACCTGTTTTGTGATGTTGTTCTTTGGCACTGGCCTGGCGAACTCACCCGCCAGCCTGTACTTAGTACCTGTGACTGAGCATTTCGGTTTTTCGCGCGGTGATTATTCAATCGTCTATGCCATCGTATCAATTACAATGCTCATCTTCCAACTACTATTTGGCGCCTTTGAAAAACGCTGGGGCATTCGCGCCTTGGTCAGCATCGGCGTGCTGGCTATGCCCTTGGGTTATTTAATCTATGCGCAAGCCTCTTCCCTGCCTATCTTTTACCTGGGCGCTGCCTTTGTTGGCTTTGGCATGGCCTTTGCCTCGAGCATGTCGGCTTCAATCCTAATTTACAACTGGTTCAAAGATAACCAAGGTTTCATCTTTGGCGCCATCTCGGCCGGCACTGGCTTTGGCGGGTCATTATTTATCATCCTGGTCGGCAATGCCATCGCATCTAGGGGATTCAAAGCCGCCTTTCTCCTCACCACCATCACCCAGCTTGCTTCCGCCTTGTTCGTGATTATCTTTTTACGCTCAAAGCCCAAGCAAGCTCAAGAACTTGCCCAAGCTGAGGTTGAAACTCTGAGCAAACCTCACGAAATTGCTTCTATAAAAGAATTTTTTAAACGTCCTGAGAACCTGATAGGCATCATCGCCATCTTCCTGATTGGCATCACCCTCCACCCAGTCTACCTGGTCGTGCCCGCTTACCTGATTGAAAAAGGCTTTGACCCCATCTTTGCAGCTAACACCGCCAGTGCCATCTTTTTTGTCCTGGCTTTTGCCAAGATCGTCATCGGCTTCCTCAACGACAGGCTGGGCATCCGCTTCAGCCTGAACGTTGGCGTGGGCGCCTTTGCAATTGCTGCGCTGATATTGGCTACCCTCACCCAGACCTGGTTAGTGTGGGTTTTCGTGCTCTTTTTTGGCCTGTCTCTCTCCACCTTGGCCGTGCTCATTCCCCTCTTTGCGCGTGCCCTGCTGGGCAGTGAGAACTTCAGCCGCTACCTGGGTCTGTTTGTCGCTGCCATGTCTGCCGGCTTCACCATCGGCTCGCCCATTAGCAATTACATCTTCGACGCCACTGGCACTTACAAGGTCATTATCATAATTTATGCGGCTTTGGCATTGCTCGGGTTGTTCCTGGCTAACCTCTCACTGAACAAAAAAGCCAGGGCAGACCTAACCCTGGCGGAGTAAACATTCGAAGGGTTCACCCCCCCCCTCGTAAATCCCTAAATTAACCTACACGCACTCTTTACACCCAGTCCAGCTCGGCCACGAAGTGCCTTAGGATGGCTGGTGCCTTGGTGATCTTTATCCCGCGCACCTGCTCCTTCTGCGCCACCACCTTGGCTGCCACCTCGCCCACATATTCCAAGTGGCTGCGGGTATACACACGCCTGGGGATGGCAAAGCGCAGCAGCTCAACCGGCGCCAGGAGATGCTCACCGGTCACCGGGTCATTATGCTCAAACATCAAGCTGCCAATCTCGGAGGTGCGCACGCCGCCCTCCAGGTAGAGCATATTAGCCAGCGCCACACCCGGGAACTGCAGCTTGGGGATGTGCGGCAGGGCTTTGCCGGCATCCACATACACCGCATGCCCGCCGGTTGGCAGGTACACCGGCAGCCCGGCTGCCTGCAAGCATTCGCCCAGGTAGCGGGTGTGGCTCTCGCGGTAAGCCAGGTAAGCCTCGTCCACGCCCTCATGCAGTCCCACCGCAATGGCTTCCAGGTCGCGCCCAGCCAGGCCGCCGTATGTCAGGAAGCCCTCATGCACGATCAGGTGCTGCCCGATGCGCAAGCGCAAATCCTCATCGCGGAAGGCAATAAAGCCGCCGATATTGACGATGGCATCTTTCTTGGCGCTCATGGTGCAGCCGTCGGCGTAGGAGAACATCTCGCGCGCAATCTCCTTAACGGGTTTATCCTGGTAGCCGGGCTCGCGCTGTTTGATGAACCAGGCATTCTCAGTAAAGCGGCAGGCATCCATAAAGAAGGGGATGCCGTGCGCGTGGTAGATTTCCGCGGTCTGGCGGATGTTCTCCATCGAGACCGGCTGACCGGCAGCAGTGTTATTGGTAACCGTCATCATGCCGATGGGGATGTTTTCTGCACCCACCTGGTCAATAAAAGCTTCCAGCTTCTCAATGTCCATATTGCCCTTGAAGGGCAAAAGGCTGACGCCATCATCCGCTTCCGCCACGGCCAGGTCCACCGGCCTAGCGCCGATCACCAGCAGGTTAGCCTGGGTGGTGTCAAAATGGCGGTTATTGGGCACGACCTGGCCAGGCTTCACCAGGGTCTTAAACAACATACCCTCGGCCGCCCGGCCTTGGTGGGTGGGCAAGACGTAAGGGAAGCCCAACACGTCCTGCACGGCTTCTTCAAAGCGCAAATAGCTCTTGGCGCCGGCATAAGACTCATCGCCGCGCATGATGCCAGCCCACTGCGCATCGCTCATGGCGTTGGTGCCACTGTCGGTGAGCAGGTCGATAAATACGTCCTCCGCCTTCACGCTGAAGACGTTATTATGCGCGGCCAGCAAGATCAGCTCTCTTTCTGCACGGGTGGTCATCTTGATCGGCTCCACCACCTTGATGCGGAATGGCTCAACAAATGGAATGCTCATAGTTCTCTCCTATTTAAAGTCTAAGTGCTGCAGCCCTGCCCGCCAGCGCACCGCTGGCAAACGCAAAGTGCAGATTGTATCCACCACACGGACCCACCACGTCCAGGGTCTCCCCACATAAATACAAGCCCTCGAGGATGCGCGACTGGCAGCTTTCCGGCCAAACCTCGCTCACCGGCACGCCGCCCGTGGAGGCCTGGCAGTGCTCAAAGCCCTTCACGCCCCGAACGCGCAGGCGCAGGTCGCGCAAGCCCCGCAGTAAGCGTTGAAAACCTGGTTCAGTTAACGCCTCAAGTCCTGTCTCTTTTGGGATGCCGGCCTGACCCAGGAAAAAATCCACCACCTTAGGCGCGAAGAAAGCCGACAGTAAGCTGCCCACGCTAGCATGCTTCGCTTTTTGCCGACTCTGAAGCGGCCAGAATACCTCTTCGTGATAGGCGAGCAGGTCGAGGCTCAAGCTCAGCTCCGCCTGGCTGTGACGCGCCACCAGGTGGCTGAGGTCCATCACGGCTGGCCCGTTCAAGCCCCAAGCGGTAATGATCAGGTTGCCCAGCGACTCGCCCAGCAAGGTTGTACCCTCCCAGAGCTTTGCAGCAACATCCAGCCGCACGCCCTGCAGGGCTTTAAGGTCTCCCAGGTCAACCAAGACTGGCGCAAGGGCTGGGCGGACCGGCTCTACGCGGTGCCCCAGCTTCTCCAAGGCAGGGTAAAGCTCGCCGCGGCTGCCCAGGCTGGGGTAAGCCTTGCCACCCGCCGCCACGATCACCCGCTCAAATTGCTCTGAAATGGCCTGGCCATCCCGGTGATGCAGCAGTGTAAAGCCACCTGCTGACCTGCTGATAGCCGCGACGTGCGTACCCAGGCGCAACTGTACCCCTGCCCGACGCAAATTATCCGCCAGCACATCTACCATGGCATGGGCAGCGTTGGAAAGGGGGTAATACCAGCCGTCATCAGTCGCATAGGTGGGGATGCCCAGCTCGCCCAGCATGGCCAGCAGATCCGCGGTCCCAAAATCCTCCAGCAACGCTGCCATCCAGGCCTGGTCTGCGCAGGCGTACTTTTCGCTTGCGACGGCCCGGTTGCCGAGGTTACAGCGCCCGCTGCCGGTTACCAGCAGTTTGCGCCCTAGGCTGTGATTGTGATCGTAGAGGCTGACAGATGCGCCGTTTTGCGCTGCCTGCAAGGCAGCCATTATCCCCGAAGCCCCCGCACCGACGACAGCTACATCCATGCTTAAATTATACTCTGCTAAACGCAGGCGTAGCGAGTTCCCAATTACATATGTTATTACTTTGTGGAAGTATTATCTTTTTAGCGCTACAACCACTCCTGCTCGGCTTTACGCTTGCGCTGGTAGCGCACAAACCAGTACGCCCCGCCCCCCAACAGCGCCAACCCAAGCCCGCCCAACAAGAGCCACTGCCACCAATTAGAATTATCCTGCTCTGCTGGACGTGCCAGCTCGGCCGGTCCCATGAAGCGCCCGCTCACCGCACCGGTTTTGTAAATTGGCGTAGCCTCACCCGGCAAAGGTGAGGGCGTCAAGGTAACCTCGGGGGTCTGGCTTTGCTGGGGGATAACACCGCCGATTTCAGTGGCAGTTGGTTCAGGTACGCCTGGCACTTCGGTCTCGGTTGGCATCTCAAAGCGGCTGGTGGCTGTATAAAAGGGCGTGTTGGTGCGCGTTGGCGTGAGCGTGATGGTGGGGGTAAGCGTGTAAGTGGCAGCCAGGATCACGTTGATCGACCCGCTGGCACGGTTGGGCGTGCTGACGTTGCCCTGCAGGTCGCGGAATTCAGCTTCATCCAAAACCAGCGCGGATGTGCCCGGCGCCAAGCTCTTGAAGGTCAGGTTGAGCAGGGTGCCGTCGCCCGAAACCGCCTGGGTATTCAGTTGGCTGGCTGCCAGGCGGAAGCTGCCCAGGGTATTGACCAGGGTGCTAACCGACAGGTTGGAGAGGTAATCGCCGTAAGACCAGGAAGACAGCTCAAGGATGGTATCGTCATACTCAATCGTGATATCAAAGCTGTTCACGTCTTGGCCTTCATCCACCAGCAGGGACACCATGCGCGAACTACCTAATGGCACCGTGCTGGACTGCGGGCTAAAATAGAGCGTGGTGTCAGTTTGAGCGTTAACCGTGCCAGAAAAGTGCCCCAGCGCCAGCAGCGCCAGGAGAAGGTGTGTTAGTGAAAGCCAGTTGCGCGGTTTAAGTGCCATTCGTGAAACTTAAAACGATCCCGTAGAGTGAAATCGAAGCATATACACCTAAATTATACCCCCCAACCCGGGCACTGGTGAGAGTCTACTTGAGAATCAGCGGCAGGAAGATGGAATAATCCGCTTCAGGCCGCTCAATGACATTGATAGTAACTGTGGCAGTGTTCGAATAATATTCTTCCGTTGTCTTATCTTCTTTTATTCGATAAGTAAAATTGTCTATTCCAGAGAAGTCAGTATTAGGAGTATAAAGCCACATGAAGAAGGGATAACTAGTTTCACCTAATTCTTCTCCATGTTCAGGTTGGTCAACAATTTCCCATTTAACACTATCGCCTTCATAATCAGATATATGATATGACCGACATGTTTGACTCGGATTTTCTGGAGTTGGACATGAATACTCAAAATAAAACAGGTTTAGTTCATTATCAATTGTATTAATAAAAGCAGTAAAAGTGATAGGGTTTGCATTCGGAGGATCATTGACCTGGGTAATAGTCAAATTGATGGTTGCCTCCCCACAGGCACCATAGGGATCACATGCCTCGAAAGAAAAACTATCCAAGCCTGTATCATACATTCCAGGGAAATTAGGATTCGGGGTGTATGTGATATTTGGTGCTACGCCACTCAGACTGCCATTTACAGGGCTATCCAGGATTTCAAAGGTGAGCTCGTCACCATCTAGGTCCTCAAAATATTTATTTAAATCGATCGGTAAGGGTGTGTCCTCTGGTGATTCTTCTTTTAGGTCTTCATCTGCTTTTATTGAAGGCGCTGCGTTTGTGCGCAGGATCACCGTGGCTTCAATTGAATTATCTTTGCCATCATTAGCTATAAAATTAAAACTATCACGACCTGGAAAATCCGTTGAGGGCAAATATATCAAAGCAGGTGGTAGGTCTAATAAGAAAGTCCCATATTGCGGATCAGATGTCCTTTCAAATGTCAAGGGATCACCATCTTCGTCGCTGGCTTCCAGTGTAAAAGTGAGCGAGTCAGGTGGTGCGACGATCAAGATCTTATCTTTTGCTACGGGAACACGATTGTCGTAATAAGCTAGGTCAAGCAATACGTTCGTTCCTGTATGCCAAGTCGGGTTAATGTCATCAATGACATTATTATTCACCCTGAATTCAATAGCTTTTCCCTCCATCTCTTCCCCAGTTTCTATTGGGGCAGTGAACGGGTTATCAGCTTGGATGTTGATACGGTAAACAGATGAACTGGCATCTAATAGGGTATATGTGGTGGTATAGGGAACACCGTCGATCCAGGCTGTGACCGGGATGCCAGCAAGGATAGGCGCATTCTCATAAGTCACCGTCCCATAAAAGCTGGAGGGCAGGGCCGGCTGGGCAATCGCACGGCCAGCGCCTAAGCCCTGCAGCGCAAGCAGCAGCGCCAGCACCAATAAGAATCGTTTAATCAGCAAGGGTTTATTCATCCTCTCCCCCAATCTTGATTTTCTTTATCGTCTTACCGCTCAGCATCCGCCAGGCAAATAAACCTGCCACCAGCAGGATCAGCAGCGGCACCAGCAGCCACGGCAGGGTCTGCTCTAGCGCGGACTTTGTTTCAGCGCGGCGCACCATAACCACCTCAGGCGTACTTGTCGGCACAGCCAGCCCCTCAGCAGCCATGGGCAGGTAGACCTGTGCGTCAGCTTCCTGTGCTGTGGGTGCCTCGCCCGGGTAGGCTGTCGGCATGGAGGAGGCTTCTTGAACGTCCAGCTGCTCCGCTTCTGCCTCTGGCTCACCCAGTGGGTAAAGGCTCTGCGCATTGGCCGTCAGCGAGGCTTGTGCTTGCTGGGCTGCCACAAACGGGGTGGACGTGGCGGCCAGGTTTGGCAGGGCTGGCTGGGTGGGCGTGCGCGTGGGGGTCGCGGTACGGGTTGGCATGCGGGTGGGCGTATGCGTCAGCGTGGGCGGCGGCGTGAAGGTGTAGGGTGCGCTGGCAGTCAGGTCCAGCCGGACGTTCGTGGCCGAAGCCCAGGTGGCCGTCTGCTCGGCTTCGATCCCGCCGATCAGGAAGGTGATCTCCTGCCCGGCCTTGCCGCCTTCGATCACCGCTGTGCTCGGGTCATCGCCCGGCACGTCCAGGAAGTAAAAGGAATGCCCCTCGTGCATGAAACTGTGGTTATAAGCGACAACTTTCTCATCGATCAGCGCCTCGATGCGCACCGCCACCGGGATGTCCAAACCGTTCAGGCTGACTTGCCCCAAAAAGGAGGAGGGGAAAGGCGGCAGCGCCAGCACGCGCGTGGGCAGCGCGCCTAGGAAAAGGCTGGCCAGCAGGCCAATTATCAAAAAGCGGTAAATGCGTCGCAATTAAGGTTCCAATTTAATTAATAAACAATAAAAAAGCCCCGGCGGGCAGGCACTTAGACCTACCCGCATGGGTGTAAAAGAAACGATTAATAAGGTACATTCCAGGTGGCAGCTTCTGTGACCTTGATCCAGTATCCCATGCCAGGTACCATCTCGATCATGTCATTGACGTAAGCAGGGGCAGCCGGGTCATACAACTCCCAGGGGTCATTGTTTGGGTCATTTGCTCGGTAGCCATATACCAGGGTATAACTGCCAGATATTTCACTTAAAGGTGTTGGCATGGTCGCAGGTTCCTTAGCTGGGAAACCCACCAGGTTCCAACCGCCAGCCTCGGTGTACAGGGTAATGTCAGTGCTGCTCGGGTAGGCAGAGCCATACACATCCAGGGTATCTGCGTCTGTCATGCGTATCCAAAAGCCTTGGGTCACATCGAGGGTTTCGAGCTTGTTACCAGATGTAGCCGTACGGTCATACTTCAGCCATGGATTTTCTGGTGGTTCTGCAGATATGTCAGCAGTCGCATCCCAAGCGTAGACCAAGTCATATTTAAATATTGGATTTTCCGGATCTGTGCGATCTACAAGGTCTTCGAGTATAGCCCCAATATTACTATTCAACGGCACCACATTAAACGACACCAGGTTCCAGCCTTCTTCCAGGTCAATACTGTGAACAATTTGGGTGGCAGTAAAGTTTTGTAAGGTTTGATCTGCTGCTATGGGAGTGTTGTAAGCGCGGTTGGCAGGATCAAATACATACCCTGTCAAGGAAGGCGTAACTGTACCGGTCCAGCCGTAACTGACTGTAAAACTGTAGTCACCTGCTGAATCCGTTGTGGTTGTGCCACCATTATAGGTAATTAAGACACCTACAACTCCAGCATTACCCGAAATGGTGTAGGTATTGAGTGTTGCCGTGTAATTCTGGGCTGTTTGATTTGTTATTACATCGGTGTAAGTCCTGTTAGTAGGTGTGAAATTATAACCAAGTTTCGATGGGGTTACTGTACCATCCCAGCCCCAAGGAACAGTTATTTCATAATTGCCACTCCCATCAGCAACGACAGGCTCTGCACCGCCCGTATAAGCTAAGCTGGCACCACCCACACCTGCATTACCCGTAATGGTATAGGTCAGTTCAGTAGGAGTGAAATCTAATTGAAGATTTGAATAGGTGGGTTCTGTTATTGGGTAACTTGTTGGAACAAAAGTATACCCTGCTTTTGAAGGAGTGACACTGCCGGTCCAACCGTAAGGGACCTGGAAGCTGTAATATCCACTACTGTTTGTTGCGGTCGATTCACCCGTGTATGTAATCGTCACGCCTTCGACAGTACCAACATAACCAGAAACGGTGTAGGAAATTAATGTAGCAGCATAATCCTCATTTGAAAGAATTGCTGTGTAGTTTGAATAGGTATTCGAAGTTGGGCTGAATGTATAACCAGTTTTGGATGGTGTCACCGTTCCGCTCCAGCCATAAGGTACATTGATGAGGTAATTCCCATCTTTGTTTGTGGTCACACTCAACCCAGTGCCATAGGTCATGACCACATCAGCCAGCCCTGTTGTACCCTCCCTGACAGTCCCCATCAGGTCAAGTGAGGCATTAAATGTCGCGGTAATGTCCATATCTTTAGTCATGGTAAGTGTGCAGGTAACTTCTGTTCCGCTGCAATCACCGCTCCAGCCCATGAATAATGATCCCTCATTTGGGGTAGCTGTCAGAGTCACCTCGGTAGTCTCAGGAAAATCATATTGACATATATCGCCGCAATTAATACCGGTTGGAACGCTCGTAACTGTACCACCACCGCTATTTTGTTCAACTTTAGTGACTGCCAGGTTATAGGTGGTTTCTGTAATGTTCACATTGACCGTAATGTAATCCTCTCCGCCCTGGCTGTCTGTCACTTTGACCACAAATGAGTCTGATCCCACATAATCGGTAGTAGGCACGTAACCAATGCTTTTCTCTGTGCCTGTTCCGGAGGCTGCCGCCGTGCCATGGCCAGCTGCGGTGGAAATGCTCCAGGTAATGACATCCCCATCGCCCATATCCGCTGCATGCAAGGTTAGGCTCCAAGCTGTAGGGATGCCATCTTCAGACATTGCGACTTCAACTGGTCTCGGTGTATCGGTGATGAAGGGTGGGTGGATATTCAAGTATTGTGTAGTATCTCTATCAAATTTTCCTTTGGCAACCACCCGATCACCAATCTTAAATATAACCTCTTCCTCATCTGTTGTGTCATCACTGTCAACATACATTCTATAATCCATAACAGAATCCGCTGGAAAATTGTCCGTAATCAAAGTGGAAAATGGACTAACAACATCAGGAACGTAGGCATAAATATAATCATCATCTAAATCTAAATAGTTAGGCTCATCAGGATCACCGGATGCAAATATTATCGTTCCAATGAACGTGGAAGGTGGAAGCAGTCCACCCGCATCTACCCTCCCCACATAGCCTAATAACATCATGCCAATCAACAACAATGAAATTACATATTTAGTCCTGTTCATCCTTTTGCTCCTCTTTGGTGATTTCGCGCTCGGGTAGCCCGGCCACCCGCGCAGCTTGAAAAAATTGCCGAAAATCTTTCTCCCTTTTGTCAAAATAATTGACCATCATCTTTCCCTAATTATAATCGGATTCTCGTGCTGGCAAGCTTAGAATTTTCCCAATTCTTACCCAATTTCCGCAATTAATGTAACCTTTTCTGATAACTTGTATCTAATTATTATCAAATTAATTTAGGATTATTGGAGAAAAACACATGAAGAAAAATTTGGGCACCACCGAACGCATTATCCGCCTCATTATTGCGGCATTAATCCTCGTCCTGCACGCCACCGGCGTCGTCTCAGGCACACTCGGCATTATCCTGCTCGTCCTGGCATTCATCATGGCACTAACCAGCCTGCTCTCCTTTTGCCCCCTGTATCATCTCTTCAAGTTCTCCACCTTGAAGAAGTAAGTCTCCTTAGAAGAAAAGTTGTTTTCTGATTGATCAAAAAGCGCCGGAACTGCCCACCGGCTCTTTTTGCATTTAATCCTCCGGCGCAAATACCGCCCTGAGCGCCAGGTCCGCACCCGGCTGCAAGCTCAGGCTGGGGTCAGTCTGCCCATCCAGGCCTTCCCAGTGTGAAAAGCGGTAACCGGGTAAAGGCACAGCGCTCAGGCGCAATTCCTGGCCCAGAAAGTACACGCCCGCCCACGCGCCTGGGTTTTCGACGCCCGGGCTGCCCGCGCGCAGGTCCAGGCTGTTGACCCGTACGTAACCCATCGCCTGCTCTGCTTCCACCCTTAAGGTATAGGTGCCGGCCAGGCCAAAATAATCCACAAGCTGCTGGCGCAAGACCTGCGGGCGTGCGGTCGCAAACTCGCGCAGCAATTGCACCTGCTCAAACCAGTTTGCCAGCGAGCGCTCTACCGTCTGCCAGCGTTGGATGTGCTCTTTCATTTCTGGAGCCAGGTCTGCTTCGCGCGTATCGATCTCGGCCATCACGTGCGTTGGTAAAAACACGCTGTTCATCAGGTCCGCCAGGCGGGTGATGAACTGCGCCTGGAAGTCCGGGTTTTGCAGCAGCCAGCTAAAGAAAAAGCCACCTTTATCCAGACGCTGGGCTTTAGTGATGGCATCATAGTCTTCATAGAAAAAAGTACTATCGGTATCCTGCACCAACCAGCGCCAGCGCCCATCCAGCGCACCCTCTGCCCCAGCCTGCGGGTTAGTCACGCGCCAATAAGCGATGTTATTGCCCGGCCAGTCCGAGTTAGCAGCAAATATTTGCAGGATTTGATAGTCAATGTAATTGTCCATGTCCATCCACGCCTTCAGTTCTTGGTAGATGGCCTGGTCCAGTGGGGATTGCCCCTTCAAGTAATTGAGCATCTCGTTGTAAGCATCTGCTTGCGCCTCTTCACCGATGCGCAGCATGCCCTCGTATTCCAAGACAGCCAGGTCCTGCTCGTCCACGCCGTAGTGCTGCACGAAGTAACCGGCGTCATAACGTTCCACCAAGTAGTGCACGCCCCAATACTCGCCGTTCAAAAACACCACCACCGGCCGCTGGGCTTGCGTGTCCAGGCCGATCTGCGCTGCCAGACCCTGCACCATGGCATCACGCATCATGGCCCGGCGCCAGTCCTGCCCACCGTTGCGCAAGATCAACACGTCATACCCGGCTTCCAGGTTTTGCGGCGGATCCTGGCTTTGGAAGAAGTCATACTGGAAGGTACCGCCCTCGCCGTAGTCCACATCGGCATACAGGCGCAGGGATTTCTGGGCGTAGTTGCGCGTCCACTCACCGTTCAGGCGGATGTCGGTTTCCTTGGCGTACCCGAGGCTGCCGTCCAGCTCAAAGTATTCAAAATAGGCCGGCCGCTCCCACTTCTCGCCTCGTTTTTCGTAGTTTTGCTCGATGTAAATGCCGATCTGCGGGTCAAACAAGAACTCAGGCGCGCTCACCAGCGAAACCACCGGTAGGCTGTAACGCCCCAACAGGTCTTCGCCGACGAAGTAAGTGTGCGTCACCACCGGGCTTTGGGCGCGGCCGTAGGCGTCAATCGCCCTGGCCCGGATGACCGTGGCCTTGCGCACCTCGCCCTGCGGTTCCACCCAGTCACTGGCGTTGCTGGGGATCAGCGAGAGCGTGTTAGGGAAGCCCACGAGGCTGCGGATGGGCAGGGGGCTGCTGTAAAGGTTCGATTGTTTGGTGGGCATTGATCCGTCAGTGGTGTAATACACACGCACGCCCTTGTCTAATGCCCGCATACTCAAGGAAATCTCGCCTTCGTAAAAACCAGAAGGGTGCGAAAATTCAGGCGCCTGCAGGGCATATCCTGGCAGTTCGAGCGGGTAGCGCACATGGATCTTGTGCCAATAAGGCAGGATAGGCGCATACACTTGCGGGTCTTGCCCCAGGGGGTTATCACGCAGGTCCACGAGGGCGCTGATGCCGCGCTCGGGGTCATCTCGCAGGTTGCCCTCACGCATCAGGTCTTCCAGCGCTGCCAGGTCTATGATGCCGCAGTTGCGCAAATTCAAGCGCCACAGCTGAGTCAGGCCGCTTAAAACCCCCACCTGCTCACCCACCGGCACGTTGCGCAAGATCAACTCTTGCAGGTTTGGTAGTCCAGCCAGCGGGGCAAGGTCCGCGATCTGCTCATTGGAGTGCAGGTTTAGGTAAGTCAGCGCTTCCAAACCTGCCAGCGCGTGGATATCCCTGAGCACGTTGCTGCGCAGGTTCAGTTTTTCCAGGGTGGCTAAGCCTTGCAAGGGGGCAATATCGGACACTTGGTTATCGCGTAAATTCAGCTCGCGCAGTTCCCGCAAACCTGCCAAAGCCTGGATATCCTGCACCTGGTTGCCGGAAAGGTCTAACTTAACCAGCTTAGTATAATCAGCCAAGACGCTGATATCCCCCACCAGGTTGCCGTGCAGGTCCAGCTCGCGCAAGCGCAGGGCATCGCGCAAAGGGCTCAAGTCGCTGACCTGGTTCTCAGCCAGGTTGAGCTCTTCCAGCAAGACCAAGCCCTCCAGCGCGGTAATATCCGTGATGGCATTAGCCTGCAAATTCAGCATGCGCAGTTTTCCTATGCGCTGCAAAACCGTGATATCCCAGAGTTGGTTACTCGCCAGGTCGAGCGTTTCGAGCAGGGTCAAGTCCTCTAAAAAGCGGAGGTCTAAAAGCTGGTTACCCTGCAAGTCCAGCTCGCGCAAGTTCGTCAAGCCAGCCAGTCCCTCCGCGCTTTCCACCTGGTTGCCGGCCAGGCGCAAGACCTCCAGTGTTCGGAACCCTGCCAAGAGGCTGATATCAGCCGGTGAAAGCAGGGTGCGGTCTTCCTGGGTCTGGCTGTTAAAGCTCAAGTCCAGGCTGCGCAGCGGGATGCCCACCAAAAGCTGCAAATTGGCTTCTTCAAGATTAGTGATGGGGTTATTTGCCAGGTTCAATTCCCGAAGGTTAGAAAGCCCCGCCAGCGGGCTCACGTCCAAAACCTGGTTATCAGCCAGGTTGAGCTCGCGCAGGTTGCGACAGCCTTCCAGCCCCAAAAGGTCCGTGATGCCCCGCCCCGAAAGATCCAGCGTTACCAGGTTGAGCATCTGCGAGCGGAAGATTGGCTTTACCGGCTGGCCCAGTTCCTCGCGCAGGGCAGCTTCGAGTTGTGCGTCGGCAAACTGTAGCGGTTCGTCCACCAGGGTGGTGGCAAAGAACAAGCCCGCCAGTGCCAGCAAGCTCAGGACGAAGACCAGGCTTCGCTTCATGCAAACAGCCTCAGACCTGCCGCCAGGCAGGCAGGATCACGTCGTGCTGGGCAGTTTCCACTGCCATGGCATACTTGCTGTTGGCTACCACTTTAAGGTCATAAGCCCTGATCAGCCGCTCCAGCCATTTGGGCAGTTGTTGGCGGTGTTTGATCTCCAAGACCACCTGCTGCTCATACTGGCGGCGGAAGAATGGTGAGACGGGGAAAAGCGTGCTTGCAGCTGCGCTCATGACCTGCTGGTCAAAGGTCAGGCGGATGCCCTCGCGCGCCCTGTCGCTGTAGCCTTCGCGGCGGTACTGCACCAGGGTCTTGGGCACCAGTCGCCACAGCGCAAGGTAGCGTTCAAATTCGATCAGCACCGGCTCCTGGTCGGTTGGCCAGTGGCCGCTGCGGAGAAACGCGGCATACACCGGGTAGGGCACGAAGCAGCCGTATTTCTCCATCACGTTGCCCTTGCGTACCTTCATTTCCACGCGGATATCCGGGCTTGCCTCGGCCTGGTCGCTGTAGCTGCGCAGGCGAAACTTGATGCGGTCGCAGTTGCCGTCTATTTTTTCATGGTAGCTGCGGTAATCGGCGGTGTCATAATACAAACTGCGTACTAGGTAGCGCTGCCCCGCCGCAGCCTGGGTGTATGGGTCTTGTGCCAGGTAGGGGGTGATGGCATTGCGCAGGGCTAGGTAAGTGCGCAGGGGGATGCGGTACTTGGTTTCTATCCGCCAATCTGTATCAAGGTCCAGGTTGGGGAAGTACAAGGCATGATCCATAGGAGAAATTAAGCAGGCAGTGAGAGCTGCGGCGCTAACAGGGAGACATGACCGACAGCCTCCAGCGCCTTAAGGTCACGCACCAGGTTCTCAAAGATGAGCCCATCCGGGGCTTTGAAGCCCAGCTCCAAAACCATTTCCCAGGCCGCCTCGTGCAGTTCCTGCGAGCGGATGTTGCTGTATTGGGCGTATTGCTGGATGACGGATTGCACGGCGCTGAAGTTGGGCTGCTTATCCCCGCCTAAGACCAGCACGTAATCCTGGTTTTGCGAACGCCCGTATTTGACCAGGTACAACACGAAGATGGCCGCTACCACCACGATTGAGCCTATGATGGTGACCGTCCAATTATTGGTGCCGGTGCCCAAGCCCACCACGATGCTCCAAAACAAAAACACCATATCGCGCGTGTCTTTTATGGGCGAGCGGAAGCGTACGATCGAGAGCGAACCAATCAGCCCCAGCGAGAGGATCAGGTTGCCGCGGATGAACAGCATCACCAGGCACACGATCGGCGCCAGCAAGACCAGCGAGGTCACGAAAGTTTGTTCGTGGCTCATGCCGCGCTGGGTGTGCTTGTAGACCTGCGAAATGACCACGCCGATCAACAGCGCCAAAATCATCGAAAACAGGATGTTGACCACATCATCACCAGAGAGGGCCATGTTTGCAAATAAAGAACGGATCAAAGTGCCAATTTTTTCGGTCATAACTCAATAATTCCTTCTGTGGTTGAATTCCAAAAGATTCCTAGCCTGCTAATGATTGCTTTGTGCTCAGTCTGCCCCACCCCGGTAAACGCTGATGTCATGGCCCTCAACGACCTGCCCCACCTGCCAAACCGGCTGACCCAGGCGCTCTGCTTCTTTAAGGAAGGCGTCCAGACCCTCAGGCGGCACGCATAAGAGCAAGCCCCCGCTGGTCTGCGGGTCGAACAAAAGCATGCGCTGGCCCTCGCTCAGGTCTGCCTCAAAGCTCACAAACTGGCCGAAGAACAACGCGTTATCCGCCGCCCCGCCTGGGAAGGTATACTTTGCAGCATACTTCTCCGCGCAAGTGAGCATCGGCAGCCTGTCATAATCGATGCGCATCCCCACCCCAGAAGCCTGTGCCATCTCGTGGGCATGCCCCAAGAGGCTGTAACCGGTGATGTCCGTGCCGCCGCGTACGCCCGCCAAAACAGCCGCCTGGGAAACCTCACGGTTGAGGCGCTTCATCCAGCCAGTCACCTCCCGCACTTCCTGCGCATCGGTCAGCCCGCGTTTGAGCGCGGTGGTTGTAGCGCCAAACCCTAAAGGTTTGCTCAATACCAGGATATCCCCCGCCCTGGCACCGGCTTTGCTGATGATTTTACGTGGGTCAACCATGCCCAAAACCACCAAGCCATACTTGGGCTCTTTATCCTGGATGGTATGCCCGCCGGCAATCACCACGCCGGCTTCTTTGGCTTTCTCCGCCCCGCCGCGCACGATCTCAGCCGAAATGTCGTTCGGCAGGTCCGGCGGTAGCGCAGCGATATTGAGCGCCAAGAAAGGCACGCCGCCCATGGCATACACGTCCGAAAGGCTGTTAGCTGCCGCGATGGCGCCGTAGTCGTAGGGGTCGTCCACCACAGGTGTGAAGAAGTCCGTTGTGACCACCAAGGCACGCTCACTATCCAGATGCCAGACGGCCGCGTCATCCGGGGAATCCAAACCGACCAGCAGATCAGGGTAATCGGCTGGTTGATAAACCGCACTGATAGGGCGCAGCACCTGCGCCAGCGTCTCCGCGCTCAGTTTAGACGCTCAGCCAGCACAGCTGGAAAGCGCCGTCAGGCGGATCTGTTTGCCCGAGTTGGGTGTGTCTTGATTGTCAATCATTTCCCCCAATCATACCATTGCACACGCTGTTGATGGAAGGTTATTCAGGCAGCAGGCCTTCCTCGTCTGCAATCTTTTCCAGCCAAGCCAGCGCACCGGGCACATGCCGCCAAAATTTCAAATGCCGGCGGGCAAAATCCACGGCTTCGTCTTTTTCACCAACGGTGATGTAATGTGTCTTAGAAAAGTTAATGCGCTCACGCAGGCTTAAAAACGCCGGCACATAATCATTTCTTTCGAAAGCATCCAGTAAGAGGGCACGGCTTTCCTCGCAATCGCCTTTATCTTTAAAGGAAATCAGTGCCTTGGTATAGCTGAAATCAGGGGTGTCTTCGTCATAGCGTTCCATTAATGCCTGCGCCTCATCATATTTTTGCAGGGTCAAGTAAATTTCCATCAGGGTATAGCGCATACCCTGGTTATCGGAGGGGTTGAGGGTCAGCATGTGTTTGTAGATTTCCTCAGCCTGTTGGTATCGGCGCAACTCATAATATATCTGGGCAGTGCCTTGCAGCGCGCGCATGTACGGCCGCGTCTCCAATATCCCCCAATAGTAACCAATATTCTCCTCATCAGCCATAAATGCCTCTCCAAGCGCGCGCTTGCCTGCCTCAATCCCTTTTGCATAGTAGTCTAAGCGTTCTTGTGGCGAGCCTGCCGCCTCATCTGCAAACAGGTTGTAAGCGTCAGCACAATCTGGCCAGAGCTTAAGCGCTCTCTTGGCAAGCTTGATGCGGCTTTCTTGGTCACGATTTTCCCAGGCATCATAAATCAGGTCCTGGGCTTTTCTTTGATTGACAGGGGTTGTCACGCCCTCTAATTCGTCGACCATTTCAGCCAAGTTACCCATATATTCCACCGGGTTAACGGTGACTGAGGGCCTGCTTCCAGCTGGCCGACCTTGATCCTCCCAGCTTGGAAAATCAGCACGGTCGAAAGCTGGTTTGCGGATGATCACCAGCCGCTCTTGCTGGGAGGTCGGCACAGTGATTTGTGCTTCGATAGGGTCAGCCCGCCCTTCAATTAACGCCTGGCTGTTCTGCTCTATAAAGATAGGAATGGCCTTCAAGGCTGCTTCATACCACAACAGCATGGTGTCATCTGGCCTGGAATTCTTGGTTTTATAATAGATTTGCGGGGTTGGGATCAATGTCTTTCCAGGCACGCTCAGCGCGTTAGCAGTGATGTAATCCAGGTCATATGTAGAATAATAAGGCGGTTCATTATAAGACATCGTGTGATAGCCGCCAGAAGGAATGTCAAATTCTTCGCTCTGCGGGTCTTCAATAGCCAGGGCTTGTTCTGGTGTTTTGAAAAGCGCCAAGCCATACTCAACCTCTGCCTCT
>Ga0209613_1001559_pt1 | contig 19444 bp, 9 predicted proteins | sample BioC13SIPDNA_2_FD_185747 | JGI IMG/M metagenome (GOLD analysis project Ga0209613, IMG submission 185747) | Anaerobic biogas reactor microbial communites from Washington, USA - Biogas_R2_A C13 SIP DNA (SPAdes) (version 2) | ecosystem: Engineered > Bioreactor > Anaerobic > Unclassified | place... | reverse complement strand
CGCGTCCGTTTGATTTCCATACCAGGTTGTTCCATTCATGCCTGTAAAATGACGGACTTCGACGAAGGGCGCAACCCCCCTTTTGGAAAAACATCAGGTAGCGGAATGTGAGTTTAACCCGCTGCCGTAGGCGAGGATTGCCAACCATCCCAAAACGGCCTGCAGTCGGTGAACGACCTCGTCCGCGGCAGCGGGTCAAACGAACGGTCGGATCGGTTGCCTGAAAGGTCAATCAAGAGGACACGGAGTATAACCCATGGCACGCTCGCACATCCTACGCACATCTCGAGTTCTGCTGCCGTGCAGCCTCCTGATCCTGATGTCCGCGTCCGCCTTCGCCCAGGAATACACCCAGGAAGACATCCAGAAACGGCACACCGCACCCTATCCGGTATCCCGTCTCCAGCGCGACTGGATCTACCAGGATCACGGCCCGAAAAGCGGCGACTGTTTCGTCGCCAAGGCGGGCAGCGGCATTGAACAGGCCATGGTCCGCAAAGTGCTTGCCGAGTTGAAGGCTCGCAACGTCGCCGTCGATCCGCTGGAAACGTCCCTCGCAACTCTCGTCAAAGACAACAAGCCGGGCAACGATCCCGCCTGGAAGCGCCTGTATCTCCAGGCGTGTGAAATTCGCCGCAAGGAGCGTTTGAAGGTCTTCGACAATCATCCCCGCGAGTTCATCTACGCCAAGCACTTCGTGTTCGGCGATTGCCAGGCCATGTTCGCCATGACCGATCACCTCACCGACGCGGTCTTCCGCGAATGCGGCCGCGATTATCGCATGGGCTCGCAACTCTGCAAGATGACCGTCCACGAGAACGGAACGGTCTCCACCGAACTGCTTCTCGATTGTCCCGAGGGGGTCGTGCGAGATCCCTGCGTTTCCTACGACGGCGGCACGCTGGCGTTCTCGATGCGGAAGACCAGCCACGACGGCGACGACGACTTCCACCTCTACGTCATGAACCTCAGCGACCGGAGCGTCCGGCAGATCACCTTCGGAGCCGGAACCGCCGACATGGAACCCGAGTGGCTGCCCGGCGGCGAGTTGGTGTTCACCTCCACTCGCTGCGTCATCTCGGCTCCCTGCTGGTGGTCGAGCGTCTGCAATCTCTATACCTGCGACGCCGAAGGACGCTACATCCGCCGCCTGGCCTCCGACCACGGTCACACCGTGTTCCCGCACCTGACCAACGACGGGCGCATCATCTACACCCGCTGGGAGTATTCCGACCGGACGGCCGGCTACCTGCACAGCCTGTTCGTGATGAATCCCGACGGCACCAACCAAACGGAGTTCTACGGGAACAACTCGCAGTTCCCGGCCGCCGTCCTGCACGCCCGAAGTGTTCCCAACTCGACCAAGGTAATCGCCGTCGCCGGCGCCCACCACATCGACCAGCGCGGCAAGCTCATCATGATCGACCGGAAAGAGGGCATTCAGGCCGGAGTCGGGGTCAAACTGCTGGCGCCGGAAAGAGATTACCCCTACCGCGAAAGCATGGGAACCGGGGGCAATATCGTCCACGACACGGAAGGCGAACAGTTCCAGTATCCCTATCCCCTCGATGAAGATAACTACGTGCTGTCCTATTCGCCCGAAGGCGGACCGATCCGCGGGCTGAAAGGCATCCAGGACGGTAAGCCGGGAAGCCCCGCGTTCGGCCTCTACTGGATGCATCGCAACGGCGAGCGCGAACTGCTGATCTACGATCCGGTGATCTCCTCGGGCCAGGCCGTGGCGACCGTGCATCCCAACCGGCCGATTCAGAAGGCTTCCACGGTCGATGAACATCAGACCGACGGCCGTTTCTATGTTCAAGACGTCTACTACGGACCGGGCCTGAAAGACGTGAAGCGGGGCAGCGTCAAGAAGATGCGCGTCGTCGCGTTGGATTATCGGGTCAAAGGCACCGTGGCGCTGGGATTGCATCCGTGGGGCGGGCACCAGACTTCCCCCTGCTCGATCAACAACGGCAGTTACGACGTGAAACACGTCCTCGGCACGGTGGACGTGGAGGAAGACGGAAGCTGCTATTTCGAGTGCCCCTCCCGCGTGCCCGTCTACTTCCAAATGCTCGACGACCGGGGCCGCATGGTCCAGAACATGCGGAGCTGGACCATGGTCCTGCCGGGCGAGTCGTTCTCCTGCGTCGGTTGTCACGAGGAAAAGAGCAGCACCTACATCGACAACCGCCCGGTTACCATGGCCTTGAAGAAAAAACCGCAGAAGATCGAACCGTTCTTTGTCAAGGGCGACGAACCGATCCAGGAGATGGAACGCTTTCTGACCGATTCGGAGAAGCGGGCAATCGAGTATCTGGGCACAAACGCCCCCCAGGCCATGGACGTCCCCCGCGGCTTCAGCTACACGCGAGAGATCCAACCCATCTGGGACGAACACTGTATCCAGTGCCACGCGGGCGACAAAAATCCGGACAAGAAGGACGTCCCGCTGAGTCTGCTGGGCGACTACCGCCCCGTCACCAATCCCGAAATCTACGGCCGAGCCAAGTGGCGTCTGACCCATCGTATCTACGCGACCAGTACGAAAGGGCACCCCGGGCGAGCCTTCAGCGAGTCGTACATCAACCTGACCGACTTCGGCTACAACGCCAAGATCCCGCTGGCCGGGGCGGGCGGCAAGGCCATCGTCCGCGACGACAAGGTCTATCTCGCCTACTTCGACGGCAAACCCGAGAACGTTCCCAATCCGGATGCCATCGGCTACTGTGCCGATGAATACGCGGGCGGCGGAATCATCAACTGGCTGCACGTCTCCAGCGCCTGTGCCATGCTCCCGCCCTACGCCTACGGCTCGGCGTCCAGCCCGTTGATGAACTATCTGGAACCCTCCCACTACGGCGTGCAGCTCACGCAGGAAGAAAAAGAGCGGGTCGCCTGCTGGATCGACCTCAACGTCCCCTTCGCCGGGTCGTGGATGGAACTGAACTACTGGGACCAGCTCAATCATGCCACCCACTCCGGCCTGACGCCGTGGTACGTCTACCGCGACAAAATGCGCCAGATGTACCTGTACTTCGAGGCCAAACGTCTGAAGTCGGCCGAGTTGGAACTGGAGCATCTCGCCAAGTACCTCCGGCACACGGATGACGGCGCCGATTTTGATCCAGCCGATTTCCCGCAATACACCTTCGGCGGTCGCGACGTCCAGGCCGAGTTCGTCCGCCAGTACGACAGTCTCCCCGCCACCGTTCCGATCTGTGGACTGGCCGAGGGCAAAGACACCCGCGGCGGTTCCAACGTGGCCGGCAACCAGGTGCGAAACCTGGCCCTGAACGGCGACGCCTACACCTACCATCTCCGTTCGTATCCCCGGGTAACGTCAAACTCGCATTATCGCTATCGGCCGGAGTTCTCGCCCAACAACGCCATTGACGGACAGCGCCGATCCGACGCATACTGGCGCCCGGCCCGCCGCACCGACACGTGGCTCATGGTCGAGTTCGGCCGCGAAGTGGAAACGGAACGGATCGTCATCACCCTCCATCGAAACAACGGCCAGGAGAAGACCTGGACCGGTGCGACGCTCGAGTTCTCCAACGGCGAAAGAGTGGCGATTGAACTACAGAACACCTCCGAGCCGCAGCAGTTCGCCTTTCCGACACAGCAGTGCACGTGGGTGAGACTCATCGACTTCCAAGAACGTTTCCCCCTCGGAGACAACGGAATTACAGAACTCGAAGTCTACGGCAAAGACCTCTGATTGCGGCTGAATGCCCCAAGCTCTGCGGACAGTGTGAGCCAATGCTGCTATTCATCGACGAGAGCGGCCACCACGAAAGCGGCACCCCCTGTGAAGTGCTAGCAGGCGTGGCAGTCTCAGAAGACAACCTATGGAATCTCGTCAAGGCAGTTCGGTCTGCCGAGCGGGATCATTTCGGCGATCATCTACGGAATCTGGTCAGCGATGAGACGAAGGCCAGAGGATTGCTCAAAACAAAACGATTCCGGATTGCTGCCAAGGAGTGCATCATACCCGATGGCGAGGGACCGAGGCTTGCGCATTCGCTGTTGGTGAAAGGCAAGAGAGCAAGAGAACAGAAGTCCGCTACTGCCGGTGAAACATATCGAGAGATGGTGGCCTACAGCCGAGAGGTCCTGGCGTTCGTGCATGACGTTCTCGACATTGCAGCAGGCTTTTCAGTTCAAGTGTTCGCGTCTGTTACCGACCCGAAGTCTCCTCGCCCGGAAAAAGGCAACCTGCGGAAGGACTATGTTTACCTGTTCGAGCGATACTTCTATTATCTGGAAACACTTCCTCCGAGGGAACGTGGTTTGGTTGTCTTCGACGAATTGGAGAAGACGCAGGCGCACCTGTTGCTCCAACAGATGGCGGCCTATTTCCTGTGGACCCAAACCGGCCGCTATCGAAGCTCACGCATCGTGCCTGAACCTTTCTTTGTCCATTCGGACTTGACCACCGGCGTGTTCCTCGCAGATTTGGCGGCCTATATCATCGGCTGGGCCTGGCGGTTGGATCGCATGACGCAGCCAAGCCGGCTGGAGCTAAGACTGTACGAGAAGAAGCTCCACGACATGCAATACCGCGGAGAAAAGCCGAAACAAGAAGGAAATGGCGTCTGGCAACTCTATGGGATCACCTACATAGACGATCTTCGCGGTCACTTTGACCGACCCGAGGAGGAACAAATCTAGCGGGCCCCTCTTAGGCGCAAAAATAAAGGCAATGAGCAGCCCCGAAGGACCACCCAAAGCCTCCGATGGAATTATCGGCTACACGGCTCCACAAGTCAAGTGGTTGTAACGAGAAATCTGCCGGAAGAGTGCTGCTACCCAAGACCGACGTTTTGCTTCGCCGAAATGTTCCAAGGAGATAATGCCATGAATGAACCAATCACCAGACGCCGATTCGTCCGTCAAGGAACGCTGCTGGCGGCCGGAGCGGCCACAGCCGCGGCGGCAGCCGGCGACAAGCCGGCTGCCGCCGGCCCTCCCAAACCGCGGATCAAGATCGGCCAGATCGGCATCGGGCACAACCACGCCTCCGCCAAGATGGCCACCTTTCGCAAGCTGGCCGACCACTACGAGGTCGTCGGCGTCGTCGAACCCGACCCCGAGTGGCGCAAGAAGCGGGGCAACGACCCGGCCTATCGCGACCTGACCTGGATGACCGAAGAGCAATTGCTCAATACCAAGGGCCTCACGGCCGTGGCCGTTGAGGTCGATCCGGGCGACGAGCACCTGATGGACGTCACCGGGCGCTGTATCGATGCCGGCATGCATGTTCACCTGGACAAGCCGGGCGGAGAATCGTTCAGTGCATTCAAGAAGGTGCTGGATGAGGCCGGTCGAAAGCAGTTGGCTGTGCAACTGGGCTACATGTACCGCAACAATCCGGCCGTGCAGTTTTGTTTTCGTGCGGTTCGCGAGGGCTGGCTCGGGCAGGTGTTTGAAGTCCACGCGGTCATGAGTCGAGATCAGCCGCTCGCCTACCGCCAATGGCTTTCGCAATTCCATGGCGGAACGATGTTCATTTTCGGTTGCCACCTGATCGACCTGGTGATCGCCATGCTGGGCAAGCCCGACCGAATCACTCCCTACCAGCGTCAAACGCGGCCGGAGGTCGACTTGTACGATAACGGACTCGCCGTGTTCGAGTATCCACGCACGACCGTCACGATTCGCACGGCGTCGATGGAAGTGAAGGGCTACGAGCGGCGGCAGTTGGTTGTCTGCGGCGACCAAGGGACCGTCGACATCCGCCCCCTGGAGCCGCCCAAGCTGCGGTTGGCCTTGGCCAAACCCCGCGATCCCTTCCAACAAGGCTATCAGGACGTCGCTCTGCCGCCGATGCCGGGCCGCTACGACGACCAGCTCATCGAATTGGCCCGGATTATCCGGGGCGAGATCGAGAATCCCTACCCCCTCGCCCACGAACTGGCCGTCCAGGAAGCCCTCCTCGCGGCCTGCGGATACTAACACACCACCCCGAGCAGTGTTTCGTGTCACAGCGCACACGCAGAGACTTCTCACGGCGTACGAACCCCGATACGCCCCGTCACCCTTCGGTCGCCTTGCTCATCGACACGGCGACGGAGTGGGGACGCCAGGTGATCCACGGGATCGCCGACTATGCCGACCGGCAAGGCGGATGGGACATTTGGCTGGAGCGGCGCTGCCAGCAAGCTCCCGGGCGGCTGCCGCCGGGCTGGCACGGCGACGGAATCATCGCCCGAGTCGCTGACCGCAACTTGGGCCGCTACCTGGCCGGGGCGCCGGCCCCGGTCGTCAACGTCTCGGCCGCACGCATCCCCGGCATCCACTTTCCCATCGTCTCGATCGACCTACCGGCCGTGGCGCGGATGGCAACGCGCCACCTGCTGGACCACGGCTTTCGGCACTTCGGCTATTACGCGCCCGGCGGATTCTCGTACGCGAAAGCGTACTACGAGAGCGTCGTCGAGAGCCTGGCCGAGGTCGGCCTGGATTGCTCCCTGTTCCTGGGACGGCGCGGCGCCCGGGCCGCCCGCCACTGGAAAGAACGTCAGGATGATCTCCAGCGATGGCTCCGAGAACTGCCCAAGCCGGTCGCTGTCTTGGCGTGGTCCAGCGATCTCGCACGCGAAGCGTCCTACGGCTGTCAGGCGATCGGCCTGCTCGTGCCCGAGCAAGTCGCGGTCATGGCAGGAGGCGACGACCGAGTACTGTGCGAAACCTGCAATCCGCCCCTTTCGGCGGTGGCCATCAATTCCGAACGGATCGGCTACGAGGCAGCCGCGTTGCTCCACCGGTTGCTGCATAAGAAACCCTGTCCAAGCAAACCCATCCTGGTCGAGCCGACCCACGTCGTCGTCCGCCAGTCGACCGACACGCTGGCGGTCGACGACAGGGATTTGGCTCAGGCAGTCGCCTTCATCCGTGCCAACGCCGGAACGCCCATCCAGGTCAGCGACATGCTCCGCGCCGTGCCCGTCTCGCGAAGTCGCTTGGAGCGCCGCTTCCAGAAATTCCTCGGCCGCAGCCCCGCCGAAGAAATCCGTCGCGTTCGGCTCGAACGCACCAAGCGGCTCCTGGCCGAAACCGACATGCCCGTACCCGAAATCGCGGTCGCCTCCGGCTTCGGCTCGAGCGAGTACCTCGCCTACGCCTTCAAGCAGGCCACGGGCCTGACCCCTCGCCAGTTTCGCAGCCGGATCCGCGGGCAGTAGTCGCCCGCGCGAAAGAAGACGCGACTGACGCGTTTTCTTAGTTTTTTTACGCAGTTTTACGGTGGTGCAGCCCTCTTCGTCGCCATACCATTGAGCTTGTTGTCAAACGTTGTCTCCACCGACACAAGGTCGGTGGCGGAATCCGATTTTCTCTGGGAATCGTGAAAGGCCATGTAGCCACCTGGGGATATAGCATGTCTCAACAGACGCGAAGAAGCTTTCTACGGCAGACGGCCTCCGGTACGGCCGCAGCAGCACTGGGCACCCTCGCGGTTCCCGCGGTTCAGGCCCGCGGTGCCAACGAGGCATTTGTGGTGGGCATGATCGGTTGTTCCGGTCGGGGAACCGCCGTCGGCGAGGAGTTGCGGAAGTTGGGCGTGAAAATCGCCTACGCCTGCGATCCCGACGAGAGCCGCGCCGAACGCGCCCGAAAGACCCTCGAGGCCGGTCGGGCGATCGCCGACCTGCGCACAATCCTCGACGACCGCACGGTGGATGCCGTGGCGATCACCGCATGCAACCATTGGCACGCCCCGGCGGCCATCCTGGCTTGCCAGGCCGGCAAGCACGTCTACGTCGAGAAGCCCTGTTCGCACAACATCGCCGAAGGCCGGCGAATGATCGAGGCCGCCCGGCGAACCGGGAAGGTCATGCAAGTGGGCTCCCAGATCCGCGGTACCAAGGCGTTTCAAGAAGGCATTGCCATGGTCCGCGAAGGGGCCGTCGGCAAGGTCCTCGTCGCCAAGACCTGGGTCAGCCGCAAGCGGCCCAATATCGGCCACTGCCAGCCGTCCGCGCCGCCGGCCGGCTTAGACTACGACTTGTGGGTCGGCCCCGCCCCCATGATCCCCTACCAGAAGAACCTGCTCCACTACAACTGGCACTGGTGGTACAACTTCGGCAACGGCGACGCCGGTAGCCGCGGCGTCCACCAGTTGGATATCGCCCTCTGGGGCCTCGACTTGAAAACCCATCCTACCCGGATCTCCGGATTCGGCGAAAAGCTCTATTTCGACGACGACAAGCAGTACCCCGACACCCACTACGTCACCTTCGAATACCCCGACGACGGCACCCCCGGCTCCAAACGTCTGATCGTCTACGAGCAGCGGCTCTGGTCGCCCTATTGGGGACAGATCGACTGCGAGGACGGCTGCACGTTCTACGGCGACGAGGGCTACCTGACCGTCGACATGCACCAGGGCTGGAAGCTCTACGGCCCGAAGAACGTGCTGCGCAAACAGGCCGAGAGGTACTTCGACACCGGCGAACACTGCGCCGACTTCCTCGACGCCGTCCGCAACAACCGCCGCCCCTGCGCCGACATCGAAATCGGACACCTCTCCGCCGCACTTCCCCACCTGACCAACATCCTCGCCCGCACCGGTCGAGGACAATTGACCTTCGATCCGAAAACCGAGCGCTTCGTAGACGCCCCAGACGCCGACGCCCTGCTCGGCCGCACCTACCGCGAGGGACATTGGGCCAGCCTGGATAACACTTGAAGCGAGATCAGTAAGACGCGCAAGCCAGATCAGTAACCCGACGCGTAAGCGAGGTCAGTGAGACGCCCAAGCGAGACCAGTAACCCGACGCGTAAGCGAGGCCAGTAACCCGACGCGTAAGCGAGGTCTGCAAGACGCCTGAGCGAGGCCAGTAACCCGACGCGTAAGCGAGGTCTGCAAGACGCCTGAGCGAGGCCAGTAACCCGACGCGTAAGCGAGGTCTGCAAGACGCCTGAGCGAGGTCGGTAACCCGACGCGTAAGCGAGGCAAGATGTTACCCTCCTCGCTCCCTGCCAATACACACCCCTGTTCGTTTTTCCTCTTGACATAATACTGTAATTATGTATACTATATGAATCGGCCCCTCAGGACCACACAATGCCAGGCAGTCTTCCAATCACTGGCCCCCACCTCCGAGTTAAAAGTACCTGAAAGAGAATTCTTGCGCATCAATGACAACAATGACAACTATGGAGCAGCGAACCTGGTTAAACTCACCCCCACTACAGAAGATGCCCCAACCAGAGATATTGGCAAAACAGCAAACTCGTTGACCAACTCCCCATGACACACGATCAGCGTTCCCCCTTCCCTCAACGGAACGACCGCCGACTCGATCACTGTTCTCCGTCGTTTCCCACCACCTCACCGAGCACCTCACCATTCGTCGTCACAAGTCCCATCACCACAGGCACTTAAAGGAAAAGCCGCCAAACGCCGATACCCCCATTCTGCATGGTAGTCAAATTGATTCTGCGCGCCCGACGACGCCGTAAACCGTTATGCAACAACATGATAACCAGCGCTGTTCGATGGAGCAATCGATCGATAAGTGCACCAATAGACAACCACGCCCGCAACCATTCCACGACAACTTCTGATAGCCAGTGACCCAGAAGAGTGGCAAGCCCGCAACCCAAACTCCCCAAGTTCCCGAACAGCCCTGCGAACATAGCACTTATGACCCACACCAACCGCTCGGCAACGATCGCGTCTCCGCTTTGCATGCTCGTTCTGCTGTTGTGTTCGCAGAACGCACTGTTCGGCCAAACTCCGGAGCACTGGCCCCAGTTCCGCGGGCCGGACGCCCGGGGCGTCGCGAGCGGACCAAACCTGCCCGACCGCTGGTCCGCCACCGAGAACGTCGCCTGGAAGACCGACCTGCCGGGACGCGCCTGGTCCTCGCCCATCGTCTGGGGAAATCGGATATTCCTGACCACCGCGGTCAATTGCGGCGAACTGGAAGCCCCCAAGAAGGGCCTCTACCTGGGCGGCAATCGCCCGGAACCTCGCGACGTGGAGGAAGAATACCGCGTCATCTGTCTCGACCTCGTCTCCGGCGACAAGCTCTGGGAACAAGCCGTCCACCGCGGCACCCCCACCAGCCCGATCCACCTGAAGAACAGCTTCGCCTCCGAAACCCCCGTCACCGACGGCGAGCGGGTCTATGCCTACTTCGGCAACCAGGGCTTATACTGCCTCGATCTCGATGGAAACCCCCTGTGGTCGAAGCCGTTCGAGCCGCACGCCACCCGCAACGGCTGGGGCACCGCCGCCTCGCCCGTGCTCCATGGCGACCGCCTCTATATCCTCAACGACAACGATGACCAATCCTATCTGCTGTGCCTCGACAAGCACACGGGCGAAGAGGTGTGGCGCGTCCTTCGCGACGAAGGCAGCAACTGGTCGACGCCGCTGATCTGGCAAAACGATCTCCGCATGGAAATCGTCACCTTGGGCACCGACAAGGTCCGCTCCTATGACCTGGCGGGAAAGCTGCTCTGGTGGCTGACCGGGATGTCGAGCATCACCATCGCCACGCCTTATGCCGACGCCGGCCTGTTGTACATCAGCTCGGGCTACGTCCGCGATCCCCTGCGCCCCCTCTACGCGATTCGCCCCGGCGCCTCCGGCGACATCTCGCTCAAACCCGACGAGACCGGCAATGAATTCATCGCTTGGTGTCAGCCGACCGCCGCACCCTACAACCCCACAACCCTGGTCTACGAAGGACGGGTGTACGTGCTCTACGACCGGGGCCTGCTGAGCTGCTATCGCTCCCTGTCCGGCGAGCCCCTGTTTGAACAACAACGGATACCCGAGGGACGCCATTTCACCGCGTCGCCCTGGGCCTACAACGGCAAGATCTTCTGCCTTAACGAAGACGGAGTCGCCTTCGTCTTCCGCGCCGGCGACCAGTTCGATCTCCTGCACACCAACCAACTGGCCGACGACGACATGTGCATGGCGACGCCGGCAATCGTAGGAGACCGCCTGATCATCCGCACCTCCGCCCGCGTCTATTGCATCCGCCGGCCAGCCTCGTCCCCTGGGAAACCGCTATAACAGAATCGTTTAACGCCCAGCCGCAGGCGCCGGCAGGAATCCACGAAAAAGCATCTTCCATGGCGTACAACCCAGAAAGACGACCAATGCCTCGCCCCACTCGCCGCGCTTTCCTGAAACGTGCCGCCGCCGGCGGCCTCGCTGCCGCGTTCGCCATCTCGGGTACCAAGGCCTCGGGCCGCGTGCTGGGAGCCAACGATCGGGTCCGTATCGCCGTGGCCGGAATCAACGGTCGCGGCCAGGCACACATCACCGCCTACGGCGAGATGCCCGACGTCGAGATCGCCTGGCTCGTCGATCCCGACAGCCGCCTGTTCGCCTCTCGCACCGCTGCCGTCAAGAAGTTGGCCGGAAACACCCCCCAGTGCGTCCAGGACTTCCGCCGTGTGCTCGACGACAAGACGCTCGACGCCGTCTCCATCGTCACCCCCGACCACTGGCACGCCCTGCTGGCCGTCTGGGCCTGCCAGGCGGGTAAGGACGTGCACGTCGAAAAGCCGTGCAGCCACAACATCGCCGAAGGCCGCAAAATCGTCGAGGCGGCCCGCCGCTACGATCGCATCGTGCAACACGGCACCCAGCGACGCTCCGATCCGAAATGGATCATGCTGACCAGTGCGGTCCGCAGCGGAAAGTACGGCAGACTGCTCCGCGCCTATGTTTACACCTACCGGCCGCGCGAGAGTATCGGCGTCCGCACTCCGGAACAACCGCCGGCGGAGTTGGACTACAACCTCTGGATCGGCCCGGCACCCACCCATCCCTACCGCACCAATCTCGTCCATTACGAGTGGCATTGGATCTGGGACTTCGGTAGCGGCGAGATCGGCAATCTCGGCACGCACCAGATGGACCTGGCACGCTGGGCCATGCCCGCCGATGCCGCGCCCCGCAGCATCGTCAGTCTGGGCGGCCGCTACGGCTACCAGGATCAGGGCCAAACCCCCAACACCCAGTTGACGGCCTACGACCTTGGCAACGTCAAGCTCCTCTGCGAGCAGCGCGGCCTGGTCGGCAGAAAGGCGGTCAAGGTGACTGTCGAGTTCTATACCGACCAGGGCGTGGTCAAGGAAGGCAAATTCTTCCCCAAGGGTGCCGAGGAGGGCGAGCCTATCGAAGGTGCTCCCGTCGGTGGATTTGCCGACCTGGGACGACTCCACTTCCGCAACTTCATCGACTGCGTCCGCAGCCGAAACCGCAACGAGCTCAACGGCGAAATCCTCGAAGGCCACCGGTCGGCGATGCTGGCCCACCTGGGCAACATCTCGTTCCGCCTGGGCAAAGAGGTTCCCTTCGACCAGCCGCCCGCCGCCTTCGGCGGCGACAAACTGGCCGCCGAAGCCTTCGACGACATGAAGCGACACCTGGCCGACGATGCGGGCCAAAAACTGGCCGGCACCGCCTACCGGCTCGGACGAACCCTCCGCTTCGACGCTGAAACCGAAAAGTTCATCGGTGATCCGGACGCCGACCAGATGCTCACCCGGCCCTACCGCGGCCCCTTCGCCGTCCCGGAACAAGTATAGACGTCGCGTAACGGGAGGAAAAAGGTGACAGCCACCTTTTGTGCGAAGCACCCGAAGGGCCGTTCCGGCAAAAGGTGGCTGTCACCTTTTTCCTCCTGATATCACGCAACTCCGTTTGGAGAACCGCCTCAAGTTGGAGACCACCATGCCACGTAACAGAATCCCGATCCTCCTGGCCGCGATCGCGGCTGCCGTCGTCGTCTCGGCAACCGCAGCCGCCGCCGAGTCTCCGCTGCCCGACGCCAAACCGGTTCCCGATATGCAGGTGCTGCCGCTCCCCTACGACCAGGCGGCCTTCGAGCACCTCGGGCAGCAACTCACCCGCTACCATTTCGGCCCCGAGCTGCGCCGCCCCTTCTGGTACCCGATCACCGGCCCGGGCGGCCGATCGCTCACCCGCATGAACATGCCCGGCGATCCGGGCCGGTCGATCACTCAGGCCGTCCAGCCGGCGGACCCGAACAAGCCGGAAGACCCCCGCGGGCACAGCCATCAAACGTCCGTATGGATCTCCCACAAAGACGTGGGCGGCATCGACTTCTGGCGCGACGCCGGACCGATCGCCGGCCAGATCGTCCACCAGACCCGCCGCGAGGGGCTCCAATATGAAGACGGCCCGCAGGCAGCCTCCCTCCTCACGCTCAACCACTGGAACGATCCCCAAGGCAAGACCTTGATGATCGACCGCCGCCGCGCAACCGTCATGTCGGGCGAGGACGGCTCCTGGTGGCTGATCGTCGACCTGCAATTCGAGGCCCCGCCCGACGCCCCCGTAACCTTGGGCAAAACGGCCTTCGGACCGATCGGCGTGCGAATGGCCAAGACGATCGGCGTGACCGACGGCGGCGGCCGGATCCTCAACAGCGAGGGCCAGCGCAACGAAGCCGAGATGTTCCACAAGCCGGCCCGCTGGGCCGATTACAGCGGCCCGATCACCAACGAGCAGACGGCCGGAATCACCCTCATGGACCACCCCGTCAATCCGGGACATCCGACGCCGTTCCACGTCCGCGACAACGGCTGGATGGGCGTCTGCCCGACCCTCGACGCCCCCCTTACCGTCACTCCAGAAAAACCCCTGCGCCTCCGTTACGGCCTCTGGGTCCACCCCGGCGTCCCCGATGCCCAGATGCTCGACCGCCAGTGGCAAACCTTCACCCGCGAAGAACTGGCCTCAATGGAAATGAAGAAGGCACCCCCAAAGAAGGAGAAAAAGCCGAGTCCGTGACGTCCCGCAAAGGAACATCGAAGCGTTTGGGACGTCCTTTCCGGCCGGGGTCAGTGGAGGTTGATATCCTCTATGGGGATCACTTGGGAATACCTGCCGCCCAGTGGACGATCCAGGCGGTCGCGATTCGTCCCTCTGGTTGCCCTCGATCCTTCTCTATGCAGACATCACCGACGGCCGAGTTGCGCAGCCCATCAACGGCTGGTTTGCAGGTTCGAGTCCGCGCCGGCAGGAGAGTCCGTATCGCCCCGGGGAAGACGGATGATAAACGTGGTCCCCTCCCCGGTCTTGGTTTCGAAGCGGATGCTTCCTCCGTGTTTCTTCTGGATCACGTTGTAGGCCATAGCCAATCCCTGCCCCGTCCCTTTGCCCACGCCCTTGGTCGTGAAGAAGGGCGTGAACATACGTTCGCGATACCGCTCCGGTATCCCGGTTCCCGTGTCCGCAACGCGGATCTCCACCGTGTTGCCGACGATCTTCGTGCCGATGGTGATGGTCCCCTTGTCCGGTGACGCCGGCCCGATCTTCTCTGCAATCGCGTGCGCCGCGTTCACAATCAGATTGAGAATCACCTGGTTGATCTCGCCGGGGAAGCAGGCTACGCCCGGGAGGCCGGGATCGAGCTGAAGTTCCACCTCGGCGACATACTTCCATTCGTTGCGGGCGACGGTGACGGTTGTCTCGATCGCCCGGTTGAGATCCGTGACGGTTTTCTCGCCCAGGTCCGGGTGGGAGAAGGCCTTCATGGCGCAAACGATCCTGGAGACCCGCTGGATACCTTCAAGCGAGTGATCAATGGCTCTGGGAATTTCTGCCCGCAAATAGCCGACATCCGCCAGCACCCTGGCCTCCTCGATGTCGTCCAGCAGATGCGGACTGGCATCCCCCTCCCGCACTGCCGTGTCCAACTGATCGAAACTGTCGATCAGCTTCGTCAGATCGGCAAACGCGTCCCCCAGGAAGCGGATGTTGTCGCCGACGAACTGGGTGGGAGTGTTGATCTCATGCGCGATGCCCGCGGCCAACTGGCCGACCGACTCGAGTTTCTGGGCGTGGAGAAGCTGCAGTTCCAGGCCGAGCCGTTCTTCTTCTGCCCATTTGTTCTCGAAGGCATTCGCAAAGGACCGGGAAGCCGTCCTCAACATTCGTAGCAAATCGTCCGAGCACTGCCATCCCGGGTTCACGGAGTCGAACCCTAAGAATCCCTTCAGGACTCCCCCGCACACAAGCGGGACGATAGTACACGAAGTCGTCAGTCCGGTGCGGAGGATTTCCTTTTCCTCGATGGCCTCGACCAGCAGGTCGGTCAAGGTCGTAATCCGGAAAGGCTCGAGTCGTTCGAGTTGCTCCCGCACCCATTCCAGCGCCGGCATCGGCACGTTGCCGCTCTCCTCGATATGGGAGACAGCATCCTCGGTGCACCATTCATGGGTGATGGACATATACCGGCTATCTTCCGTCAGCAGGACAACATAAGCGCGGTCCGCTCCCGCAAAGGTCCCGACCTCTCCCAGGGCCCGCGTGATGCCCTGATCGATCTGATCCGTGGCACGACTGGCGAAATCACCGGAAATCCCCGCAATCATATTCTCGAACTTGAGCCGCTGCTTCAGAGCCTCCTCGGCCTGAATGCGTTCGGAAACTTCTTTGGTGAGCGCGAGATTGGCGTCTTCCAACTGCGCGGTTCGCTGCACCACGCGCTCCTCGAGCTCTTCGTTCAGTCTGCGTATCTCCTCCTCGGCCCGCTTCCGTTCCGTGATGTCGCGATCGAAAGCACACGCCAGCCAACGACCGGCAAACTCGAAGTAGCTGCTGCTCACTTCTACGGGAAAGACTCGCCCGTCCTTGGTGATGTGGCGCCCCTCGAAGAGCATGGTTCCCAGACGCTGCATGTCTTCCTTGTGTTGCCCCCAGTGGTCGGCGAGAAAGTCGGGATCGATGTCAAAGACCGTCTTGGCCAGCAATTCATCGCGAGCATATCCCATGGAGGTGCAGGCCGCGTTGTTCGCGTAGACAATGCGGCCATCTTCATCAATCCAGAGGACACTGTCCCGCGCCCGATCCACAGCGAACTGGGTTCTCAGCAAGGATTCTCGTTCCTGTATCCGTTCGGTGATATCCTCGAAGACCCAGATGGAGCCCTCATGGGGACGGGAGGCGTCGAGCGAGCTCCCCGCCAGCCGGCACCAGAACAACGAGCCGTCGGCCCTGGGCATTTGCAGTTCAACGGTAACTCTTCCCTCATGGGCCAGCGTCGCATAGACCTCGATGCCGAATCGCTCAAACCCCGCGTCATCCGCATGTACGATGCGCGTGGAGGTCCCCTGGAACTGTTCCTGGGGAATGCCGAACAACTCGGACATGCGAGGATTCACCCACTCAAAGACCCGGTTCCGCACGAAAGCGATGCCCACGGAACTATTGCTGAGAATCACGGATTGCAGTCGGTTGACCGTTTGGAGTTCTTCCTCGGCCCGCTTGCGCTCGATTAGCCGCGACATCTCCTGCATGAGGAGCGTCAATTGCAGGGCGTCTGAGCTGGTATACTCGTCTTTCTTGTTTCCAACTCCGGCAACGACTACGATCTTGTCTCCGCGAAAGACGGGAACATTCATGTGGCGGAACACCGGGACGTGCCCTTTCGGAGTACCTTTCTTTGCGGGATTGTCGGCAACGTAATCGTTGGTAATGATCGGCTTGCGCTGGCGGACCGCCTCACCCCAGAGCCCGGCATCGACGACCGGATAAACGATCGGCTTGTCGACAATGGCGCACTGAGCCATGGCAGATCGTGACCAGGAATGCATCGTCAGGACCGTCTCGTCTTCGTTGAGGAAGGCCAGATAACCGATTGTGCTCTGGGTCATCTGGACTGCCTCCTCGAGCGCGAAGTCCGTGATCTCCTGCAGGGTCGCCTCCGTCATCTGGCCGAGTTGCAGGAGCACCTCGGTGTGCCGGGCGTTCAGTTGCAGTGCCTCTTCTGCCCGCTTCCGTTCCGTGACGTCCTCCAGGATCCAAATGGAGCCTTCGTGCGGTCTGGAAGCGTCCAGTACTCTCCCTTCCAGACGGCCCCAGAACTCGGAGCCGTCTTGTCGTCGCAACTTGAGTTCAGCCGTGGCCATTTTCCCCTGAGCGAGAAGAGGATAGAGCTGCGTCATCGTCCGCTCGTACGCCGCATCATCCGGATAGATGACACGCGTGGAAACGCCGTAGAACTCCTCCTGCGAAACGCCAAACAACTCGTTTACCCGCCGATTCACCCACTTGAAGACCCGGTTGCACACGAAGGCAATGCCCACCGAGCTGTTGTCCAGGATCACAGACTGCAGCTTGCTGAGCTCTCGGAGCTCTTCTTCGGACCGCTTGCGCTTGCTGATGTCGATCGCGAAACCTTGCAGGAAGACAATCCGGCCCTCATGGTCGCGGACTGCCCGGACGCTGACCGAAACCCATATCACCTGCCCATCTTTGCGGTAGAATTGGACTTCTCTCTCGATCGCCTGGTCCGATTGAGCCGCCAGAGCGAGAATCGTATCGCGATCTTCCGGATGGACGTATATCTGCCGGATCTGATTGGCGACTTTCGCCATCAGCTCTTCGGGCGAATCATACCCCAGCATGCGGGCCATGGCGGGACTTGCGCTGAGAAACCGCCCGTCGACCGAAGTCTGGAAAAGCCCTTCCGTGGCGTTTTCGAATATATCCCTGTATTTCTCTTCGCTGGTGCGCAGCCCCTCGATAGTCTCAGCCAGTCTGCTGGTCATCTCATTGAAGGCCTGCGCCAGAACGCCCAGTTCGTCGCGGGAAGGGACATCCACTCTCTGGTGGAGGTCACCCCGGGTGATGGTTTGCACCGCCTGGGTCAGAGCGCGGAGCGGACGGGTGATCGTCCATGCCATCAGAATGCCGAACAGCCCCACCAGGCACGTGAGCGCCAGTCCCGCCGCGCCCATGATGCTGGTCATGCGGGTTCGCCCGCCGCTCAACACGGCTCGATAGGCCTGGAGCTCATCCTCGTGGGTGCTCGCACCGATCACCCAATCCCACGGCTGATAGTAGGCGAGTCGGACTATTTTCCACCGAGGCGCCCTTTCGAGCGGATTCTGCCAGAGATAGCGCACCGTCGCCATTTCGCCAGGCTTCAGACCTGTTGCCTTGCTGATGATCTCCTGGACGGGGTAGTGACCATGGTGGTCTCTGGTCTCCCAAATACTCTCCCCGTCGCGTTCGCCCTTCTGGGAAATGACATACTGGCCGCGATTCCCGTCCTGGCCACTGAGAACGAACACGTATCCCGTCTCGCCGACTTTGGTTTGGAGGACGGCTTGGCGTATTCGTGATTCGGCCTGTTTTTGCGGAACGCCGACATACAGCATGCCCACCAGGTTGCCCGCGGCGTCTTCAATCGGCGTATAGGTGGTGAGATACCACGCGTCGACGACAAACGCGCGTCCGTGGTACATCTGCCGCTTCAGAATCGCGGCAATCACCGGGTTCGCTGTGTTGTCGGGACGAGCCGCGGGAATATAGGTGCCGATCGCACGCCGGCCGTCCTTGTTGGTGACGGTGGTCGCCACGCGGAGCATGTCCCCGCGATTGTTCATCCGCTGGAAGATCGTGGCCGTTCCGCCGACCAGCCTTGTCACCTCGTCGACCACCGGGGTCTCGATCTCCGGAACAGTGTTCTGGCCCAGCCACCGGCCACCGATGAGCAGTCTGGGCAATTCAGCCGTGGTCGCTTCTTCGGTGAGCTGGTTGACCCCTGTCCAGGAAACATGCTCGGGCGACAGGCTGATGCTCCCTGCGTTGGCGAGGACATGACGCGCGACGTTCAGGTTGTAGTCCACCTGTTGCTGGACCGCATCGTTTTCCGCTTGAACAAGGTTGTAGATCCCCTGCGTGATGTGATCCAGGTCGGCCGCGATCAACCTGTCCACCTCGCCTTGGGCCAGCCGGTTGTACTGACCGCTCTGCCGCACCGCCAGCGCCATAAGGGCGATCGCGGTGGCCAAGACGCTGAGGACGCCCAGGAGCGCAACCTTAGCGTTCAGGCCCATTCTTCCCGACCAACGGAACATGTGTATCTCCCTGGCACAACCAACAGAAGCCGGCCCCGGTCCAGGTGGTCTTGTGGTTCGCAGCCGCGATCGACGCCTCTCCCGCAGTGGACGCCGGCGATGACCCTGCCATCAACAATGTGTTGTGTACGGCCACTCCCGCTGCTAGTCAGGAAAGTATATCTCCTTCTTGGGCTCCTGAGCGCCAATCTTCAGGAGAGTTGGATTGTACCGGCAGTGACATGCCCAAGAGACCGGGCCTTGATTCGCGACCAATGCGCCAGCCGGAACCAACAAGACGATGGTGCGGATTCTAGCGGTTCTCCTTCTCACCGTCAGGATTCCTCGCCCGGGCGAAGACACGGTCGCGGCAGGCCGGCCATGGCGTTGACGATTGTTGACCGTTGCAGTTGGAACCTACGCTTGCACCGGATGAACCTGGTTTTTCGTGCGATACGTTTGAATTTCCCTGACCGTCACGGATTTTGGGGAGGGTAAGTGCTCGTGACATAGTTTACGAAAAAGGCCATGATCCACCAAAGGCATTTTGTTCACAAGGAGGTGGATCATGGCCGAAGGATCGGCTTCT
>Ga0209613_1001522_pt1 | contig 19814 bp, 18 predicted proteins | sample BioC13SIPDNA_2_FD_185747 | JGI IMG/M metagenome (GOLD analysis project Ga0209613, IMG submission 185747) | Anaerobic biogas reactor microbial communites from Washington, USA - Biogas_R2_A C13 SIP DNA (SPAdes) (version 2) | ecosystem: Engineered > Bioreactor > Anaerobic > Unclassified | place... | reverse complement strand
GAGAAAATCCCAGATCAGATTCACCAGAGATCGACAAGTAGCCCTCGGAAAAGCATAGTCGGTTTCAAGTGTTTGGAACAACCTTTGTTGAGCGCTTCTGACCCAGGGGCCTTTGTAAACCAGATCTGTCTCATCCACTTGCACCATCTGTCCCACCAATGCTCGAATTTGTAGGCAAAGATACTTTAATGTAGGGGACATTTGGACGAATAGTAATATCGGCTACATGCATGCAAGAGCTGAAATCCATATCGGTGGCAGGTTAGAAAGAAAACCACCTTATTTAAGCCTTTGCATTTTGTTCGGATTTTTTGAACAAAATGAGATATTATGTATTTATATATTTGCTTCTTGTTCGGGAAATCCGGACAAATTCAATAGATTTATCTACTTACGAGTGGTATCAGTGGTTGTGCTTCCAAAAGGCACAGTTGAGCGAGTAAAGAGTGGGGAATTGATATGGAAGAAAAAGAAGCAAAAGATAAGCTGGCAAGCCTGCCTATGAACCAGACACCTTGCCAGGAGAGCCAGGAAAACAAAGTCTCCTCCTCTCAGGAGGTTGGAAAGCGTAGCTGTGGATGCGGAGAAGATGCGAAAGCCAAGGGCACAAATGCGCCCCAATACGTCTACGCCCTTGGAAAGATCGACCCTCGCTTTCGAAGCATGGCCGTGGAAAGAGAGTTTGCACAGGCTACTGGCAGGGCGGAGACAACTGGGCTTACGGATCAACAGGCCTTCTACTCGGTTCTGTCAAAGGAGGAAAACCGGTACCTTGTGCGTGAGCTGTGTTGGACCCTGGCCATAGAAGGTGTGGCCGCCTATATCCTGTTGCCGAAGGATCCATTGGATTTTGATCGTCTGGTGGAATCCGTTAAGCCTCAACAGGATAAAGCGGGCATAGATGTCGTGGTCGGATTAAAGGGGCCGGTTGCTCCGCCTGAAATGTGCAGCGGGCTGCAAGTCCCGTTGGTCGGATTCGATCAGCTCTTCTCATTCGACAGAAATGCCTTCATCAAATCTATTCCGAGGCCTGAGTCGATTCCCGAGAAGCAGGAGGAGAAGTTCAGAGCTACAGCCAATGAGCTGTTCGACAGGATCCTGCAAATGGCGGACAATACTGGAGCCAATGACGAGCATAGGGCGCTGAATTACCTGGCCGTTCGATATCCTGCAATCTATGCCAAGGCGGCAGAGGAGTTCGAGCACAACTTCTCCCTGACAGGCGTAGAAGTCAGGCCATCAAGGCTAAGCGGTGCGCGAAAAATTGTCTCTGTGATCTTCTCCTACACTAACAGAGAGACCGATGTCACGGAAAAATTCTTCGTCCGCGTGGATGTGAGCGAGGAGTTTCCATTCATGGTCACCAAGATGGCGCCATACTACGATAGGTGAATAAACTAAATGGAGGTGAAATGAAATGGCACAATGTTGGGGATGTTATCAAACAGTTGAGTATCCTCTTGGTAATGTACTGTGTACTACGCCAACGTGTTTTGTATGGGATAATTGGCCTGCTGCATGCTCCAATGCCGCCTCGTTCAGATGGACGACTTGCGGCTGGGCAAGCGGATACGCAGTCTCTCATCATTTCCCTGCATCTCCGTCGTACTGTAACCCGGAACGGTGTATTTAAGAGCATACATCATTTTGGGTTCATAATATTTTTTTATTGCATTTCCCTAAAGTATATGACCTCCATTAAAGCAGAAAGGTTCTATCGTGCTTTTGCATATCTCTGTCATTTTAGTCTTATTAGTATCGTATCCCAAGTTATCCGTTTGTCTTCGCCTAAATAATTTACAGCACCCAAGATAACATATCCTCCATCTTTTACCTGCCTGATGGAGCTAGCTATTGGAATCGAGAGCGAAGGAGACATTGCAAGCCTCTTATCCCATGTTTTATCGCCGCTTGAATCAGTCTTCACCAACCAGATATAAGAAGAGGTAGAACCTGCAATCATATAGCCATCGTTTGTTTCTATGATAGAAGTGCCCTCATCCCATTCAGGCCCACCAAAAACCTTATCCCATAATTTGTTTCCATTTGAATCGACTTTCATCAGCCAGAGGTCAGGTTTTCCTGTGCCGTAATAATCAGTTCTTCCAACAAGGATAAATCCTCCGTCCCTCGTTTGCTTAATTGAGTTACATATATCGGATCCCGGACTTCCAAGAGTTCTATTCCATAACTCATCCCCATTTGAGTCGGTCTTTACTATCCAGATATCAATATTTCCGGATCCATATGAGTTAGTTTGTCCAGCGGTTACGTATTCTCCATCCGTCTCCTGGAGCGCTATAATAGTCTCATAACCTGTATCTCCGAGGGTCCTATTCCATTTTTCTTGTCCGTTTGAGTCTATTTTTATCAACCAGTCATCGACATCTTCATCACTCTGATGTTTTGATCCGCCAATAATATAATCGCCATCTTTTGTCCCGATAATTGCATTACCTAAATCATCGCCAGGTCCTCCAAAAGTTTTATCCCATACTTTATTCCCTTCGGAGTCAGTCTTTATCAGCCAAAGATCGAAATCCTCAGAGCCATGTGATCTTGTAGAACCCACAATAAAATAACCATCGCCTACATTCATAACAGAACGGCCAATATCATCTCCTGTCCCGCCATAAGTGCGATTCCATTCTTCAAAACCTTTGGAATCGGTTTTTGTTAGCCAGACATCATTCTGGCCCATGCCAAATGAGTCCGTCCAGCCTGCAATGATATACCCGCCATCTTCGGCCTCTATGACTGAGTTTCCAACATCCGATCCAGAACCGCCGAAAGTTTTGTTCCATTCCTCTTCAGGCTGAGCTGAAGCGCCTAAAGTATCAAGCATCAGCAATGCCAACCATAATATTACTACTTTTTTGATCAACTACCCACTCTCCTCGTACTGCTCTATGTAAGCTTCTAATGACATTATGTAATTTAAACTTTACTATTAATAAACGCACGGTAATTGCGGAAAGTCTACGGCATACTCATTAAAGCTAAAATCCCTATTGATGGAAGGTTAGAAAGGAGATAGCTCTATTTAAACCTTTTCTTTTTGTTCGGATTTTCCGAACAAATTGAGATATTATGTATTTAGATATTTGCTTCTTGTTCGGGAAACCCGGACAAATTCAATAGATTTATCTAGTTATGAGTAGTATCAGTGGTTGTGCTTCCAAAAGGCACAGTTGAGCGAGCAAAGAGTGGGGAATTGATATGGAAGAAAAAGAAGCAAAAGATAAGCTGGCAAGCCTGCCTATGAACCAGGCACCTTGCCAGGAGAGCCAGGAAAACAAAGCCTCCTCCTCTCAAGGAATGGCAAAGCGTAGCTGTGGATGCGGAGAAGGTACGAAAGCCAAGGGCACAAATGCGCCCCAATACGTCTACGCCCTTGGAAAGATCGACCCTCGCTTTCGAAGCATGGCCGTGGAAAGAGAGTTTGCACAGGCTACTGGCAGGGCGGAGACAACCGGGCTTACGGATCAACAGGCCTTCTACTCGGTTCTGTCAAAGAAGGAAAATAGGTATCTGGTACGTGATCTGTGTTGGACTCTAACCATAGAAGGTGTGGCCGCCTATATCCTGCTGCCCAAGGACCCATTGGATTTTGATCGTCTGGTGGAATCCGTCAAGCCTCAACAGGATAAAGCGGGCATGGATGTCGTGGTCGGATTAAAGGGGCCGGTTGCTCCGCCTGAAATGTGCAGCGGGCTGCAAGTCCCGTTGGTCGGATTCGATCAGCTCTTCTCATTCAATAGAGATGCCTTCATCAAATCTATTCCGAGGCCTGAGTCGATTCCCGAGAAGCAGGAGGAGAAGTTCAGAACTGCAGCCAATGAGCTGTTCGACAGGATCCTGCAGATGGCGGACAATACTGGAGCCACTGACGAGCACAGGGCGCTGAATTACCTGGCGGTTCGATATCCAGCAATCTATGCCAAGGCGGCAGAGGAGTTCGAGCACAACTTCTCCCTGACAGGGGTAGAAGCCAGGCCATCAAGGCTAAGCGGTGCGCGAAAAATTGTCTCTGTGATCTTCTCCTACACTAACAGGGAAACCGATGTCACTGAGAAGTACTTTGTCCGCGTGGATGTGAGCGAAGAGTTTCCATTCCTGGTCACCAAGACGGCGCCATACTACGACAGGTGAATAAACTAAATGGAGGTGAAAAAATAAATGACGGCATGCAAATGCTTCTGGTATACAAGTCGTCGTACCGGCGGTTGTGAAGGACGACATATATGCAGCTGCGATTGGGGCTGGGCAGATTCCGAAGCTCTGTCATGGTTTTGGACTATCTGTGGCTACGTACAAGGGTACCAGCATATACAAGATAAACCATGGGTTGATTGTGCAGCCTGCTATTAGCCGTGAGAGTATTCTACACTCTCATTTTTTTAAATTACTCAATTTCATTTTTACCATAAATATATCGAAGCCGCCTGAGCCATACGAATCTGTGTCACCTAGCATAATATATTCATCATCGTCTGCCTCTTGGGCTAGAAAGGCCCCCGACGTGCCTGTACTACCAAAAGTCCTGTTCCATTGCTCTATACCATTTTGGTCTGTCTTTATTACCCAGGCATCGCTTCCACCGGTACCATAGGACCTTGTCTCACCAGCGATGATATATCCACCATCTCTGGCCTGCTGAACTGACATGCCCCAATCAACATCCGAACCGCCGAAGGTTTTGTTCCATTCTTCATTACCCTTTGAATCGGTTTTTATTAACCAAATATCCTGATCATTAGCATCCTTTTGTCGTGTATCACCGATAACAATGTATCCACCATCTTTAGTTTCTTGAATTGACCGCGCACCATCCCATGACGACCCACCAATTGTTTTATTCCATAGCTCTGTGCCAGATGGGTCTGTTTTTATGATCCAGACATAAGCTTTATCAATATCTTTTAGTTCAGTCCAACCTGCGATTACATATCCGCCATCTTTCGTTTGCTTGACTGATCTACCAGCATCATTGCCTGATTTACCGAAAGTCCTATCCCACATTTTAGTCCCATTTGAGTCTGTTTTTATTAGCCAGATATCAAAATCACCTGCATTATATGATTTTGTATCGCCTAAGAGAATATATCCATGATCACTTGTTTCTTGAATTGACCAACATATGTCATCGCTAGGTTTACCAAAGGTTCTATCCCATTCTTTATCCCCTTTAGAGTTCGCCTTTATTAGCCAAATATCTTTGCCGCCAGCGCCGTAGGACTCTGTAAGGCCTGCGATTATATATCCACTATCGCTTGTTTCTTGGATTGAATAGCCAATATCATCTCTCGGTCCGCCAAAGGTCCTGTTCCAAAGTTCATTTCCTTTTGAGTCAGTCTTTATCAGCCAAATATCATCTTTTCCTGTTCCAAAAGAATCCGTCTTACCTACGATGATATATCCATAATCTTTTATCTCCTGAATGGCGAAGCCTGACTCATCACCTGGCCCACCGTACGTTTTGTTCCATTCCTCTTTAGGCTGAGCTGAAGCGCCTAAAGTATCAAGCATCAGCAATGCCAACCATAATATTACTACTTTTTTGATCAACTACCCACTCTCCTCGTACTGCTCTATGTAAGCTTCTAATGACATTATGTAATTTAAACTTTACTATTAATAAACGCACAGTAATTGCGGAAAGTCTACGGCATACTCATTAAAGCTAAAATCCCTATTGATGGAAGGTTAGAAAGGAGATTGCTCTATTTAAACCTTTTCTTTTTGTTCGGATTTTCCGAACAAATTGAGATATTATGTATTTAGATATTTGCTTCTTGTTCGGGAAAGCCGGACAAATTCAATAGATTTATCTAGTTATGAGTAGTATCAGTGGTTGTGCTTCCAAAAGGCACAGTTGAGCGAGTAAAGAGTGGGGAATTGATATGGAAGAAAAAGAAGCAAAAGATAAGCTGGCAGGCCTGCCTGTGAACCAGACACCTTGCCAGGAGAGCCAGGAAAACAAAGCCACCTCTCAGGAGGTTGGAAAGCGTAGCTGTGGATGCGGAGAAGGTGCGAAATCCAAAGCGACTCAATATGTTTATTCTCTGGGACGCATCGAGCCGCACTTCCCGAACATGTCTGCTGAGCGGGAGTTTGCTCAGGCTATGGGAAGAGCAGAGACCGCAGGAATGACAGATTCACAAGCATTCTACTCTGTTCTGTCAAAAAAGGAAAACCGGTATCTGGTACGTGATCTGTGTTGGACGCTGGCCATAGAGGGCATGGCCACCTATATCCTGTTGCCGAAGGATCCATTGGATTTTGATCGTCTGGTGGAATCCGTTAAGCCTCAACAGGATAAAGCGGACATAGATGTCGTGGTCGGCTCAAAGGGACCAGTTGCTCTTCCTGAAATGTGCAGCGGGCTGCAAGTCCCGTTGGTCGGATTCGATCAGCTCTTCTCATTCGACAGAGATGCCTTCATCAAATCTATTCCGAGGCCTGAGTCGATTCCCGAAAAGCAGGAGGGGAAGTTCAGAGCTGCCGCCAATGAGCTGTTCGACAGGATCCTGCAAATGGCGGACAATACTGGAGCCAATGACGAGCACAGGGCGCTGAATTACCTGGCCGTTCGATATCCTGCAATCTATGCCAAGGCGGCAGAGGAGTTCGAGCACAACTTCTCCCTGACAGGGGTAGAAGCCAGGCCATCAAGGCTAAGCGGTGCGCGAAAAATTGTCTCTGTGATCTTCTCCTACACTAACAGGGAAACCGATGTCACTGAGAAGTACTTTGTCCGCGTGGATGTGAGCGAAGAGTTTCCATTCCTGGTCACCAAGATGGCGTCGTACTACGACAGGTGAACAATTTGAAATGAGGTGAAAAGAAATGACATGTTATTGCTGCTATTGGACTAGCACACCATCCGACGGTTGTGTAGGACCTACTTACTGCAGCTTCTACGTGGGTTCAGCATGCTCTGCAGCTCTTTCGGCGTTCAGAGCACAATGTGGTTCCTCTGTACCAGCGTACCAGCATACGTATATAGCTCCTGACTACTACTGCTAGTAACTAAGTGTTCCTCAGAATAATATTTTCTATTTTTTTTAATTCTATAATTTACTGTAGTTTCCAAGTTTTTGATTTTGCATACGCAATGCAGTAGAGAGGTAAAGCAAATATTATTAAATAGCATGATATTAGCACAAAAAGGATATCTATTACTGGTCAATTATGTGGGAATTGGATTCAGTTTATAAAGTTGGTGGTTGAAATGAAAAACTTGGAAAGTACAGTAATTTATGCAGCAACAGGTGGTGAATAATAACATACCATCACGTCTCTCCATAATCAAGTAACTTGACAGATAATATAAAAATAGAGCTTTTAAGATAGTTACCTCTCAATTTACCCTTATCAGCCATGCATCTACGCTTTTGTTACCATATGAAGTAGTACTGCCTTCAATAATATATCCTCCAGCTTTGGTTTCTTGTATTGAGTAGGCACCATCAGTTCCCTTTCCGCCAAAGGTCGTATTCCATAGTTCGTTGCCATTAGAATCTGTTTTTATTAGCCAAGCATTACCCGGGATACGTTTCTCAGGTCCTGAGGTAGTCACTAATAAGCCGTAAGATTCCGTTGAACCTGCGATAATATAGCCACTATCGTTAGTCTGCTGTATTGAGAATCCCCAATCATAGCCAGATCCTCCATAGGTTTTATTCCATTGCTCTTTACCAGAGGGGTCGGTCTTTATTACCCAAACGTCCTGTGCGCCTGCACTAAAAGACTGCGTATCACCTACTAGAATATAGCCGCCATCTTTTGTTTCTCGGACTGCTCTGCAGCCATCCCAGGCTGAACCACCAAATGTCTTTTCCCATTGTGTGATTCCAGTAGAGTTAGTTTTTATCAGCCAAAAATTACTACTTCCATCAGGGCCATAAGACTCTGTGGGGCCTGTGATGATATATCCACCATCGTTTGTCTTATCAACTGCCCAGCCTGCATCATAACCCGGTCCGCCAAAGGTTCTGTTCCATTGCTCTTTACCAGAGGGATCCGTCTTTATCAGCCAGGCATCTGAATCTCCAGCGCCAAAGGAGCGTGTTAAGCCAGCAATGATATAACCCCCATCATTTGCCTGTAGAACGGATCTACCCTCATCTATATCTCTTCCGCCAAAGGTTTTATCCCATTGTTTATTTCCAGCAACATCTGTCTTTATTAGCCATGCATCTGAATCCCCGGAGCCATAGGATTTAGTGGCACCCACAGTAATGTATCCACCATCTTCTGTCTTCTGAACAGAATACCCGTTATCCTCTTTTGGACCGCCAAAGATCCTATTCCATAGTTCGTTGCCATTGGAATCAGTTTTTATTAGCCAGGCATCTTCTCTACCAGCACCATATGATTCAGTGCTGCCTACGAGGATATATCCACCATCTTCGGTTTCTTGTGCTTGGCTACCAAGGTCGATACCCGATCCACCAAAGGTTTTGTTCCATACCTCTTCAGGCTGAGCTGAAGCGCCTAAAATGCCTAGCATCAGCATTGTCAACCCTAATATTAATACTATCTTCAAAATATATCGCCTCTTAAATCGGTTGCATTTCTGTGAAATATATTGTGGAAGGCAGCAGTTGCTGTTCCTCTAAGCTTACCTACTGTCTTATACGACCCTACTATTCGTTTTATCGCAGTTTTGCTCACTAAGTTTTGCTTATCGGCACTATACTTGGAACTTTATCTATTACCGGCTCCTGCACTTGAGGCGAAGGCTCGCCCGGCCTCGGGAAGGGTATGTTCTCTACATAGGGCGTACTTCCTAATCCAGTTTTATCCTTTTCAACGCCCTTGTAAGTAGCCCAGAAATTTCCGTCCCAGATATTGTTGGCAAAGCTGATGTTCATATAGCTGCTCTGTTCGGCATCGACGCCGTTGTAGATGAAGTTATTCTGGGTGACCCTGTTGTTGTTGCCGGAGACTTTGATGCTGACGATGTTGTTTGCTATCGTATTTCCCGTGAAAGTGTTGTTGCCTCCAGCCTGTATACCGTATCCTGAATCCGTGATTATATTGTTCTCGAATGTGTTGTTACCATCGGATTGCGAGGCATCAATACCCGAAGCAAATAAGTTTTCGCCGAAATACCGTTCGCTCTTGGTTATAATGTTATGGTATAGAGTGATGTTACTTGTGCCCGTATCTAGCTTTATTGCTTCCCTGGCGCTTGAACCTCTCAAAGTGTTGTTGGTAATCAGTACATCCTTTGAGAAGGCAAGAATAATCTGATTAGCCTTTGATCCCTCTATAGTGCTACTGTTTGAGTTGATCGCAAAAATGCCCCCAGCTTCAACCCCTTCGATCCTGGTTTCTGGGCAGTCAACCAGCCATATATACCCTGCAGTCAGGTTTTCCAAGTGCAACCCTTTCTGATCATGATAGTAGTAGATCTTTTCACCATTTGCTGTGCTGTTCTTCACCACCGGCGAATAGCTCTCTGGGCTGAATCCCCCGAGGTTTATGCCCTTAAGGTCAACTAAAGTCATATTCTCAAGGGTTGTATTTGAAGAGAAATCCATCTCCATTGTGGCATTTACTACAGTGCTATTAGTGAATGAGGTATTGATAGGGGTGAAAGCCATAAGCCATCCGTCTTTAACATAGCAGTTCTCCACAATACAGTTCTTGGGGCTTAATAATACGATCTCATATGCCGATTTACAATCCTTTATCAAGCAGTTCTGGGAAGGAACACTGGTCTCAGGCATAAAATCCGTTGTTACCCTAGGGGACGGCATGAGCTCTATCTTTTCTTGAACAAGAATATGCTCGGAGTTGCAGTTCTCGATCAAGCCATTTTTGACGCCATTAAACATTATGTTCTTGCCCCTATAGTTCGTGATCTGAATATTTTCAGCACTGCTAACGCTAAGACTGCTTCCGCTGCCTGACAGCCTGCAATTCTCTACGCGAACGTTCTTGGCATCATCAATATTTATTCCGTTTACATCATATAGGCCATAATAATTTCCTGTTAAGTTAGCCATTGTGCAGTTCTTTATCAAGATGTAGGCATCTGTATTTCTTATCACTATTCCGTTTCCAATATGGTTGTTCAGATTCAAGCCATCGATAATATAAGGGTCATCGGCCGTGCCGCTTCCTTTGAACTTCATGAGGTCAGCATTGCTAGAGATGTTTACGTAATCGCTAGCCAGGCGGAAGGTCATCGAATCAACTTTGAATTCTGAGACTCCTGTGCTAATAGCCAGTCCAATCATGGCGAATAAGCCTAGAAATAATCCTATTTTCTTAGTCAAACTACCCACTCTCCTTATAAGTCATGGAGTCATATTACTCCTATGTAATGTGTATATAACATTATGTAATATAAACTTTACTATTAGAAAAAGAATAGCTTTCTCAGGCAATATAGAAAACGGATTTAATTATATTACTACCTTCATAGATAGCAATTAATTCTCTAAATGCCTCGGCACGAGCAATTATTTTTCAAATCTCAGCCGACAAACAAAATATATAAAATTAATTAAATATAAAATTTTCAAACATTATCCTCTCAATTGCTGATTAAATACAGGTATTTTTGCTTGGTTCAAGCTAACTTATTGGAATTATACTTACGTAACTTTAAGCTGAACGTAATTTTAATATTCTCAAGACTGCATCTATCATTATCAGAATTATAATCCAAAGTTTATGCACTATGTTCGATCCAAAAACGAAAAGGTATATCTATGAGCGATCTACTATCCGATAAAGCTCTTAGTAGCAAAGCACTCAAGGTCCCGGCCTTAAGTAAGAGAACTACTATTATCAGGAATCTTTCTTCGAGGCGTATGACTGTGACTGAGCTATCTAGAACCTCTGGCCTTCCAAAATCGACGATCTATGACAATTTGAGCGTATTGGTTAAGGCCGGATTGGTCGTGAAAGAGGACAAAATAAATCAATGGGTATATTATGAGCTGACAAAGAAAGGGCACAGATTGGCCGAAGCCATAAAGGCATCGAACTAAAATGACGACATATGTCGCCTTCCCATGAAATCTGTTCAGCTAACATGATTACCCTCCTCTTCAATAGCTCTTTGCTCGTCGATTAGTACAATATACTCCTTCACCAATCGTTCGCTCATCTCAAGTATTCGAGCAATTTCCAGTGGTTTCATCTTGCCATTCAACATTCTGACTTTCTTAAAGGCCTTGATATATCGATCACATGTCCCCTCTGTATGCTGTGTCGTTCTGGCAATATGCGGTGCAGGGATACCCCGGAGAAACTTGGCGATAATCACCTGTGTCATTGAAGGTCCAATATCACGTATGGTTCCCCAATATGGCAGGATAACCCCCTGCTCCGTCTGATATGCTTTGATGTTCTTGCCTATCGTTCCGGCGCTGACACCGGTCAACTCGGCAACATAGCTTGCGTTAGCACTCCTTTCTGAGCATACGCTTCCTTCAGCAATCTGGCCACACGATATCTCCTCACTTAATGATGGGAATAGCCATTGGTTTGCATCTGCTTATCCACCTCATGTATTATGGAGAAGATCGTGGATACCACCCCCATCTTGGCAAGTGTCTTCCTAGGACCTGGCTTTTCATCCATATGTCCTACTTCGAGCTTCCGTTAATCACGCGATACTGCTGAAAAATCCGAATCAAGTCTCCGATGAGCATGTCCTGGACGCGATCGCCGCCGACAAATGCATATTGCTCTTCCAAGAGGTGTTTGATTACACCATGTATCTCATTCCCAGGAGGTGCGGCTGATGATGTCATTTGTTGACCCCAAGCCCCTTTTTTTCGAATCGAGCTTTTCAACCGACAATGAGGCGATCTGAGAGAAGCGATCCGAGCCGACATTTTTCTAGGTTTCGTATAACGTGAGATACTCGGTAACAACTTTCTCAGAGGAATTGGTGAGTTCTCTGATTTGGAGGATGGAATATCCTTGATTCGAGAGAAGAACAACCTATGAGAAGCCGCTGATGTATCGTTTGATGGACTCACCGGTATGACGAGTTCTCTGTTCGATCTCAGTGTGTTCGTATCCTTTTAGGAAGAGTTTGATGATATTCATTTTATGGGAGACAGTTGGTCCGATGTCCTGTATCTCGTCACGAGTGGGAACGACCATTGGTCTTCTTCCAGGCGTTAGTCAGTGATTTGGTGTTCGTTCCCGCAGCAGGCATCATTACACCCGATATCACATATGGGATCCATGATGTTAAATATTGCGACATATGGCGGCGATGTAATTGCTGCGAGTATGCTAATTCACCTCTTCAAATGCTTTTTATGAATAAAAATCATTAATTGTAAATTGTGTAGCAATCTTTATTATGATGAAATCATCTTAGTCTATCAATGGCTATGCTCGACATAATTGATCTTAAGGCCCATTTCTCCTCCCCAGACGGCCTGGTCAAAGCAGTGAATTCAGTGGACCTGCAAATAAAAGACAACGAGCGATTGGGGCTGATCGGCGAGACCGGCTGCGGCAAGACTGTGCTTGGCATGTCCATCATCCGCCTGCTGCCCTCCTCGGCCGGGGTGGAAGGCCAGATAATCTACAATGGACAGGACCTCCTCCATCTGACAGAGGAGGAGATGAGGCAGTTGCGAGGTAGGGAGATCGCCATGATCCTGCAGAATCCCACCACCTCCCTCAATCCCGTCTTAAAGGTGGGAGACCAGATCGCTGAGGTGATCAGTCTGCACAAAGGCCTGGGCAAAAAGGAGGCAAAAGCCAGAGCGGTGCAGATGCTGGAAGCAGCCATGATTCCCGAGGCGGAGAGGAGGGCGGACCAGTATCCCCATGAGCTCTCCGGAGGGATGAAGGAGAGGGTGATGATCGCCATGGGCCTGGCCAGCCATCCCTCTTTTGTCATCGCCGATGAGCCCACCAAAGGGCTTGATGCCCGCACCAAAGCGGAGATCGTCAACCTGATAAGGGACATGACCTCCGGGCGATCGATGCTCATGATCACACACGATCTTGCTGCTGCTGGTGAGATATGCGACCGGATTGCAGTCATGTATGCAGGTGAGATTTTGGAGGAGGCTGCGGCAGAGACCATATTGAACGATCCCCAGCACCCTTATACCCAGGGATTCATACGCTCGCTGCCAAGCCGGGGATTGCATCCCATATCCGGATCCAGCCCGTCCCTCATAGATCCTCCTTCTGGCTGCAGGTTCCATCCCCGATGCCCCTATGCGATGGAGGTCTGCAAGAGCGAGCATCCCCAGATGGTGCGGCTGGAGAACGGGCATTTATCGAGGTGTTTCTTATGCGGCTGATAGAGGTTCGAGATCTGAGAAAGCATTATTCCTCTGGATTGATAAACAAGCAATGCTCTAGAGCGGTAGATGGCGTTTCATTTCATATCGATCAGGGCGAGACCCTTGGCCTGGTGGGAGAGAGCGGCTGCGGCAAGACCACCGTAGGACGGCTGCTACTGCGGCTCATCGAGCCCACATCCGGCAGCATAATCTTTGATAGTAGGGACATAACCAGGCTGAATAGGAAAGAGATGAGAAAGCTCCGCCCCAGGATGCAGATGATCTTTCAAGATCCCGAGTCATCTCTCAATCCCAGGATGCGCATCGGAGAGAGCATAGCTGAGCCCTTCCGGCTAAAGCTGCATGGAAAGATGACCAAAATTGAGATCAGAGATCGGGTTTTAGAGCTTGTAGATGTCGTGGGGCTGAATCCAGAGCATATCAACCGCTTTCCTCATCAGCTCAGCGGCGGGCAGAACCAGAGAGTAGTCCTGGCCAGAATCCTGGCGATAAATCCGGAGTTCATCGTCGCAGATGAGCCAACCGCCTCGCTGGATGTCTCTGTTCAGGCCCAGATATTGAGGCTTATGATGGATCTGAAAAGAAAGTTCGGCCTGACAATGCTCTTCATTTCCCATGATACGGAGGTGGTAAGACATATGAGCGATCGCATTGCCGTTATGAATGAGGGAAGGATAACGGATATTGTGCAGCAGACGAGATACAGCAGGGCATCAGATGCCACAGGAGAGAGAATTTGTGACCAGCTCAAAGGTATCGACCCAGAGCCACTGAGAGCAACAATATGATCAGTATCAATAAAATCGATAACCTATGCCCCAGGCCGGATCCGCTCTCAACCACTCGATGATCAATGCTCCCTGGAATTAGCCGTTCATCATCCCGGTTCTCGCGATCAGGCGATGGATAATCTGCCTGGCCATCTCCCAGATCGCTCACTTTGGACATTCCACTTCCGCCGGTATCATTCCGGGAAGGATCGGACGGGCTGCTCACCTCCTCTTCCTGCACTGTAACCCGGAGGGCAGAAGTTCTGGTGCTATAATCATTCCCCCGAACATCCCGATATCTCACCATGGAGGAGGGAATGCTGATTCCATCCGGATCCATCACCCGCAGCCGAATCTTCCGGGCGGCCTTCTCGCCTGGGGAGAGCATGAAGGATTCATTCAGCTCTCCCGAGATCAGCTCTGCTCCCTGGGGAACCATCTCCGCCATCGTCAGCACCGCTTTTCTGTTGCCTCGATTCTCCAGCTCCAAAGATATCATCACCTCTTCGCCTGCCTTTACCCTCTTGGGGCTGATGCTTCTCTTGGCATCGATCAAGGGTCCGGTAACATCTATCACCGGCCTGTTGGAATGGATGGTGTAAATCCTCTCCCCCGTGCGGAACGAGGCTATGGCATCAGGAAGAGAGATGCCCATGGCTGGCTCTATGGGCTTGATACAATAGCTGACCGTCTTCGTCTGACCCGGCTCGAGAACGATCTTCCACTGGAGGGTGTCATTGCTGTGAAATTCCTTTCCTGTGGAGTCGGACAGATCCACGGAAAATGTCCTGTTTCCATAGTTGCTGAGGGAATCGATCACATAGTAGCTTTCAGATAACTCCTGGGTCTCTTCAACCCTCTTATAGAGCCGGAGAGGGCCGGATATATGCGCTTTGCCGCCGCCCCATGACTGGTGGGAATTTCCATCCGGATCGGTGTATTGAGCGCGGACCCTGACCTGCAGATCTCCCGCTTCGAGCAGATATGGAGCCACCAGATCGATCCTGATGGGATCGGTTTGGGCCGTCTTTTTCTGTTCATCCCAGGCCGATCCCGCTTGGAGGCTTGATATGTTGAACCTCCTGCTGAATATAGGCGGACTGGAATCCACGGTTATCTTCAGGTCTTCTGCATCAACAGCGCCTCGATTCTCCACGGACAGCAGGATTTTGATGTCCTCCCCGCCCCGGTAGATATCTTTATCGAAGCTCAAAATCAGAGATATCTCCGGGGCGCTGGGAAGCTGCATTCTCACAATGGCATAAGGCTCATCCTTGTCCGCTCCCTCTACGATCTTCAGGGCGCTGATCCTCAAGGAATCGTTTATGACGAACCACTCGCCAGCATGAAGAGCCCGGCGGGCAATGGGGCGTTCATCCTCCTGCAGCTCCACCAAGACCATGAGCTTCTCCTCCAGGGAGAAGTCGGCCAGGGTCAGGGTGTAGTCCTCCAATGTCAATTGCTCTTTCCAGTGAAGCTCGCCTGAGATCCCCTGGCCCCAGACTGTTGCCTGAGCGGTGGAGACCGCCAAGATCAGGATCAAAAAGGCTCTGATCATCTCAATGCCTTAAGAGAAGATAGATCGTCAGCATGATCAATGCCGCATAGATGTACAGTCGATTTCCGTCCTCCAATGAGCCTCCGATCATGGAGTTGGCATTCTTTGCTGGGGAGCTTTTTCCCCTCGAGCTATCCTGCAGAGAGTTATCTGTGCTGGCACTCGATTCACTCCCATACCGGCTTGAAGCATCATCTTTCATCTCAATAGCATCGCCCTTTGCTCCCTTCTTCTCATCATCGACCTCTGCAGATGCACGATCGGTCTTTGAAGCATTCTCGCTGCCATCATCCGGCTTGTCAACGGGATCCTCTTTATCGATCTGCTCATCCTTTGTGCTCGCTTTTTCATCGCTATCCTCAGAGGAGCGATACTCTGCTCCAGAGGAGGCATTCTTAGCCTCAAAGGATACCCCTTTGGGGGCATAGAATATGACCACCTCATCGCGCTTTACCATTAGCTTTTTCGTCTTTTCATACTCTATTCTGGTATCATCATCCTGCCATCTGACCGATAGATTGTGAATGCCCTCTTTGAGCTTTATCTTCCCCAGCTCAGCACTGCTCTCCTTTCCCACCTTTTTGCTCTTCTCGAAGCTGCCGTCTGCATAGAGAAATGCCTCCAGCTCCCGTGAGTTCTCATTGACCAGATTCACTGTTATCTCAAACTCCTCAGGCTCCTCATTGAGGGTAGTGTAAAGGTTTACCGATGTCTCGGCCGTGATATCCTTTGTCTCCTCCACCTCAAAGGAACTCTTCACGTCCTCATCCCACCAGCTTATCTTGAAAGTATGACTCCCCTTCTCCAGAGGGTAGCTGTCTATCTTTTGATCCGCTCCTGAGGAGATCGACTTGCGGTCTATCAATTCCGAATCTATAAACAGGGAGACATCAAGCTTCTCATTGTCATTGTTCGTGATATAGACGTGTACTGGGATTCCTTCTTTTGCCGATGTATTCCCTTCCGTCAAGTTCGATGGTGCAGCATCAGTTGAGAGATTCGTCTCCTCCCCGCTGGCAAGGCATATCTGGGTGGGAATGATGATTGAAAGCAGAATGCTAGCCCCGAAAAGGGCGGTGAGAATAAAAGCAAATGTTGTATCTCTTCTCCCAGGCAATGGACTGCACCTCATGTATATCAAATGCGCCATGATGCTTTAAATATCATTTGGTAAGCAAAAAATTAAGATTCATGTTAATATTAGTCTATTGAATAGATTTTAAATCGGATATTTTATTCCTCATAACGAAAGTATTATCTACGAGAGGTTGAGATAAAGCCATCGAGAGGATGAGATAATTGATGGATACTGCCATCATGCTTTTGGTAGTGGAGGGAGTGCCCTTCCTGGCCCTGGTCTATTATCTGATTCACAAGAAGCAGATGTTCATGCTGGAGAGGGGGATCGAGAAGAAGGAGGACAGATATGTGAGAGCTGAGCGCAGAATAATCAATGGACTCTTCTTAACCCTGGCCGGATTCTCCATGATCCTGGCACCTCAGTTGGCATCCATTGCGGGAATAGAGGCACAGCTATCCTTTGACCTTCTGCTGGTAAGCATGATACTGCTCTGCGCCGGATTGGCCATGCTGATTGGCGGAGAGCTGCTCAAGTACAGGACCGCCCCGCTTGATGGCTCTGATGGACCGGCAGAGCTGAAATGAGAGAAGAGAACCAAATCCGCGATCATCGATAAGGGCGCAACAATACTGGAAGATCCATAGAAAATACCCCAGAAGAGGACACCCTGGCCGCAAGATGTCCTCACTCTTCCTAAACCCATTGCGGCCAGGCATCCATAATGGCATCTAAACTAGAGGGCTATTAATTCCTGCATACACATGCTGCTTTCTGCTATCATCACCTCCGCACTTCACTGACCGGTGTAGATTTTAAGCATCCTGACCGGCCTTTCCTTCCTGTCCACAATCAGAACATCTTCGCCATTCTCGATTCCCGGATCCGTTGCGATCACTTGCCCGGGGAATAAGCGTCCCCCCCGGGCGACAAAAGGCACCGCCGCATCCGAGATCACCACTTTGCTAACCGACGAATCGTTTTTATCACTCCACATTGCACAACCACCTCTATCCTTTATCTGTGATTAATAGGGATATAGATCTTATTAAGTAATAAACTTTTTGATTGAATTATTACCATGGTTAAGGGTCCGGCCAAACCGGGCGTCCTCAATATCCCATGCCTCGATCTCATCGTCTCTGATCCCCGAATGATGCCGGTTGGAGTATGACAATGGCCCCGGACGAGCTGGCGGCTGCATGCTTAATTTAAACCTGCCAGCTTTTGAGAGGACGGACCTCGCCAGCAACTTGGCCGCGAGGGGAGAGATATTCAGGCGGGTGCTTGAGAGGCAGCATACTGGCTTAGTGCAAACGTTGGGCTGGCCGCATGATCTTCATGCTTTTTTTCGGATGTGCAAGCACATAATTATTAACAAAAACGATTTATACTTCGCCTAGTCTTAATAACCACAGTTCATATGAGGAATTGATATGCAAATACGACTGTTTTCCGCGCCTATGGCCCTTTGCCTGATAGCATCTATGCTGATGGCATCGGCATGGGCAGCTGAATATCCCCTGACCATCACCGACTCTGCAGGAAGAGAGGTCACCTTCAACCAGCCTATTGAGAGGGTGATCGTCACCAGCTCGGATGCTGCCGAGGCAGTTGTGATGCTGGGAGCGGCAGATAAGGTGGTAGGAATCTCAGATACAGTGAAGAATAAGGGCTACTACTTCCCCGATCTCAAGGGAAAGCAGAGTGTAGGGAAATGGAATGCTCTGGACTATGAGATGATCGGCGCGATCGCCAGCGATGGAGAGGATGCCATTGTGCCAGATATCGTGGTCATTGGCTACAGCTATCCGGACAAGAGCTACGGCATATACGGCCTGGAGGAGGGACTGGAGCCCTTCGAGAACATCAAGGCGGTAGCGCTGGAGTTCACCAAGCCGCAGAACATGACCCGCGAGATCGAGGTTTTAGGCCAGATCCTGGGCAAGGAGGAGCAAGCTTCCGATTACATTAGCTGGTATGATGAAAAGATCAACTCCGTCAAGGATGCAGTGGACGGGATGAACTTGCCCGAGGCATATGTGGAGTGGAGCTCCAGTGGCGGCGACATTTCCACTCTGGGCCCGGGGTCTGCATTTGACCAGGTGCTGAAAGTGGCAAAGGGCTACAACATCGCCAGCGCCCTGGAAGAGAGCTATCCAAAGGTGGACTGGGAATGGGTGGTAACAGAAAATCCTGAGATAATCATCGTGAGACAGACCCAACCAGCAGGACATACCGAGATCGGCTGGGAGTCTGCTCCCTCACAGGAGGCCTCAAAACTGCAGGCTGCGAAGAATGAGCTTCTGGACAGATCAGGAGCAAGCGGAACCTCAGCCGCAAAGTCCGACCGGATCTATTTCATAGATTGGGATATCATGAACGGCCTGGACCAGGTGGTGGGCGCGACCTATCTGGCGAAGGTGCTCCACCCCGACGTGGATCTCAATCCGGAGGAGGTATACCGCGAATATTTAGAGCGTCTGGGCCTTGAGTATCCCGAGGGAAGGACGATGGTCTATCCGGAGATTGAGGATTGATCGCAACAAGATGCCTGTGAGGCATCCTTATTCTTTTTTAGATGGGTTTTTATGTTATTTGATCCGAAATAGTTATTAATAGAATACAAGAAAAACAGAATACATCACACCAAATTGCAATCCCTCAATCGGCAGGTAATCGAATGAAGTTAGTCTCTATAACCTGGAGCAGTGAGCTGCCCCACCTGATGCAGGGGGCCAGAGAGCTCTCCTTTAACCTGGAGGCCTGGTCCTATACCCAGCTTGACGATCCCGTCCAACTGGAGAAATGCCTGAAATCACTGAAAAGCGCTCAGATGGTCCTGATCCATCCATCGAACGACCCCTGCTGGGATGAGATCATTCCCTCCCTCAGCCCCAGCACGCCAGTGATCTCCTTTGGCCGGGACCCATCGCTCTGGACAGTGGCCAATGTCCCGATGGATACTACCCTGACCGTCAACCGCTATGCCCTGTTCGGCGGGCGGAAGAACTTCAAGAACCTGCTCAAGTATGCCTGCAACCAGGCCCTGAAGACGAGCTTCCAGCTCGAACCGCCAGAGGAGATCCTCTGGCAGGGGC
>Ga0209613_1001503_pt1 | contig 20193 bp, 20 predicted proteins | sample BioC13SIPDNA_2_FD_185747 | JGI IMG/M metagenome (GOLD analysis project Ga0209613, IMG submission 185747) | Anaerobic biogas reactor microbial communites from Washington, USA - Biogas_R2_A C13 SIP DNA (SPAdes) (version 2) | ecosystem: Engineered > Bioreactor > Anaerobic > Unclassified | place... | reverse complement strand
CCGGGTTCCGGGAGCCCCACCGGCCGTGCGCGTAGGCGATCGGGTCCAACGTCTGCGCGAGGCCCTGGCCGGTGGCGTTGCCGTACCAGGGGCCGCGCTGGTAGCAGAACCACAGCGCGACCTGCACCCCGGCCGCAGCGCAGCCGTCCCGGTAGGCGGTCCAGTGCGCGAGGACCTCCTCGGGGGTCCCCTGGTGGGTGGAGACGGCGGCACCCTCAGGCATGTAGACCGCGACCAGCAGCCGGCCGTCGTCGAGGCGCCACACCGCCGGGTGGATGCTGAACTCCACGGTTTTCGCGATCAACCCCGTCAGGTTCGCCGCCTGGGAGATCGACGTGTTTCCATCGATCATCAGCGCGATCCGGAACCGGTCCTGCACCCCGAGGTGGGTCACAGCGTCGAGGAGTTGCCGAACCTGCCCGGTGCGGTTGTCGCCCACGCCGTCGTTGAGGTTCAGCCAGTCGGGGAACATCCCGTCGAACCCCGACGCCATGGCCTGCTGGACCTGCCAGGCACGGTCGAGGATCCGCCACGACACCCCGCCGAGGTTGGCCCGAGGACGTTCCGCCGACCACGGGTCGTAGGGCCGGTCACGCAGCAGCCAGTCCCCGTCGGCCTCCCGGATCGGACCACCGGGCATCCGGTTCGTGTACCACGCTGGATCGTTCGCGCCGCCGTCTCCGCCCAGCTCGAACGACACGAAGTAGTGCGGCAGGACCTTGCGCGTGGACTGCCGCATGGCCGGCCGGAGCGGCTCAAGCTCGAACGGCAGCTCCGGGTTGAGTGCGACCACCGGCGGCGGAGGGACCCAGTCCGGGAGGTCGTCGAGGCCACGGCGCCGCCACTCGCCCCCGGCGTACACCCACGGCAGCACGCGACTCATGGCGTGAGCACCGTGTTCCACCAGAAATCTCCGGTGCGGCGGCCCTGCCCACTGGTCGGGCGCACGGACCCGATGAAGATCCGCGTGACCGTGGACACCGGTGCCGGGTACACCCCGGCGCTGGTCTCGCGGATCAACTCCAGAGAGCCGCCACCGCCACCGCCACCGCCACCGCCGGCCTGGGCGATGGCCAGGGCCTGCTGCGCCGTGGTGATCGCGGACGCCGAGTTCGTCAGCGCCTGCTGGGCGTTGACGCCAGATGTCATCGCGGCAGCCTGCGCCTCTGCGGAGTACAGCGGGCCGATCCACGTCGCTCCGGCGTCCCCGGACACCAGGATCGCCGGGACGTCCTCGTAGATCGCCGACCAGTACCCGTTCTCGTCCAGGGTGATCGACGCGAGGTCGGCCAGGGTCGCGGCGTTCCTCGCCAGCAGCACGGTCCCGGCGGCCGGCCGAGGCGCGACCCGGACGACCTCGTCGTCGGTGGTCTCCACCGGGACGGTGATCAGCTCGACGAAGTGGGCCGGGTCGGTGGACGTCCCGTAGTGGTGATCGGCCATGACTACACCGCCCAGGTGATGTTCGTGCCGTACACGGTCTCCTTCGTGCCGATGCCGGTGTGGGAGAGGATCCACACCTGCCCAGCCTTCGCGTCGCTGTCCTGGTAGACGGTGACGCGCGCCACAGACCCGCCGGTGATCCACGCGAGGCCACGGGCCGCGCGGGTCGCGGGCCGGTACGTCGTCGGAATGGTGATCGGCAGCCGGACGTCGACGTTCGGGCCGACCGAGGTCCCGGACCGCAGCCAAGTCCCGGCGCGAAGGACCACCACACCGGACCGGCGCCGGATGATCGTGTTCGTCTCGTTCGTCCAGCCGGAAAGGGTCGCGTTGGCCAGGACGTCGCCGGTGTCCTCGTAGACCGTGCGCCACTTGGTCCCGTCCCACACCTTCACCGTGCCGTCCGCGGACCAGGCCATCTCCCCCTTGTAGGGGGTCGGGACGGTGGTCCCGGCGCGGACCAGGGACGGCCTCGCTCCGAGGTACCGCAGGCGAGCCGAGACGTTCCCGGCGGTGATGGCCGAGGCACCGGAGGCCACGGTGACCGTGGCGAGCAGTTCCTCCCACACCCCGGTCGAGCCCTCGTCCTGGGTGAGCACGGTCGCCCCGGCCCCGGGGGTGCCCTGCAGGATCACGGCCCGCACCTGCCACGTGGAGCGGTCCAGGCGGAGCACGACCCGGTCCAGGCGGGTGGACCCCGAGGAGTTGGCGGCGATCGCCAGCGGCACGTCCTCGTCCCCGGCCGCCCATCCGAAGCCGCGGATCCGGCCGGTCTGCCCGGCGCGCACGAACACCTGCATCCCTGACCCGTCGGCGTAGACCGGGGCCGCACCGGTCGGGTCCCCGATGACCCCGTCATCACCGGGGAGGCCCTCCAGCGCCTCGTAGTCGATCTCGTCGATCTCGCGGCCGTCTGCCGGGTCCGGCCACGACGTTTGAGCCATCACGTCCTCCTCATGCCACGTCGGTGCCGGTCTCCAGGCGGCTGAGCCGCCGCTGGATCCGCTTGACCCTGCTGACCCACACCGCGTCGCTGGTGGCCTCCTGGGACCCGACCAGGACCGTCACGTGCTCCCCGGCGCCTGGAGTCGCGGTGATCTGGGCTTGACGGACGGTGTCGGCGATCTCGATGCCGGGCATCGGGGAGACGGTGACGATGTCCCCGAGGTCGAAGTCCGTCCCGAACGCGAGGTCGGGGGTGTCGACGGTGACCGCGGCGAGCCGCACCTGTTCCGCGGACTCGGCGAGCGCCTCGTCGCCGGACTGCTCCAGCCCGGCGGTGGTGTCCTCGTTGCGGGAGTCCACCCACTGCTCGATGCGCCACCATTTCGCGGCGGCGAAGGTGGATGCCCGTTCGACGATCTCCCGTGCCTCGTCCTCGCCCTGGCCCCCGACGATCGCGTGGGTGATCTCCGGTGCCGACTGTTCCACGGTGACCGCGCGGAGGTTACCCAGCCCGCGGGAGAACCGGGCCGTGCCGGTGCGGTCAACGGGCTGGTACACCTCGAACACCAGGTCGGTGCCGTCCTGGCGGATCCGGAACCCGAGGCCACCGCCGTTTACTGCAGCGGAGCGGAGTTCGTCGAGCAGCGGCGCGAACCGGGACCGGACCGACACCGACGTACCGACCCCGGTGCCGTCGCCCATCACCAGGTGCGGGATCTGGCGGGCCTCCAGCGCACCGGGGCCAGCGTTGAGGTTGGCCAGGCCGAGCATCACCGTTCCGGCCGCGCCGGCGGCTTCGTAGTGCGAGGAGGTCTGTGACCCGGCGGCCTGCGCGGGGTTCGGGTACACCAGTCGGCCGGCGGCGAATGCGAGGTCGTCGGCGAACGCTGCCGTGACGACTCCCGGGCCGGCGTCTTCCCCGCCGCCCTCTCCGCCGGGCAGGCCCCACTGGAACGCCGCGAGGGGTGCCTCGATGGGCCCGGCGATGAGGATCTGCCCGTCGCGGATGACGGTGATCCGGCGCCCGGCGACGAGTTCGGCCATGACCTCCGGGCGGGCCGGAATCGTGATCGTGCCGGAGGACACCTCGTTGAACCGGAGGGTGACGTCCAGGGACGTCCACGCGTCGAGGGGGTCGGCGACGACCTGCAGGTCGAGGTCCCCGATCAGCACGGTGATCGGCATGGTCAGCTGGTCCGGAACCGGGGATGGAACGTCAGGGTGATCGTCGTGTCGCTGTCGGCGTCGGAGACGGTGAACTCGACGTCGCTGCTGCCTGGGGGCAGGCCCCACAGCACCGCGGTCGGCCAGTTCAGGGCACCGACCCAGTTCTCGACCGCGCCGACAGCGGGGTGGTAGCGGACCCTGGGCGGGTCGGTGGAGATCCGCAGCTCGTCACCGGGGCCGAAGACGCCCGTGACCGCGGACGGGTCGAGGGTCCACGACTCCCCGGTCGAGACCAGGGTCGCGGTGATCTCGCTGGCGGGCCCTGTGATGACCCACTCGGGCCAGGCGACGATCCCGCCTGGGTTGTGCAGGCTGGTCGCGCCGAGAACCTGCGAGGACACCACGTTGCGGTATGGGGACAGGTAGTCCCGGGACTCGTACTCCTCGACCGGTTCGGCGTAACGGCGGGTGATCGTCGTGGCATCGACGGCCTGCCAGTAGGGGTCCTCGCAGTACAGGGTGAGCACCGCGAGGCGCTTCCCGGGCAGCTGGAGGGTGTCGTCGAACCCGTCCTGATAGTGGCAGGCGATCCGCCTCGGCCCGGATCCCGGTCGTTCGATCTGCAGCCACCCGGGGCCGTTCACCACGTCGGCGGAGCAGATGGCGTCCGCCAGTGCCCGCCACCTCTCGTCCAGCTCGGTGGCGGTCGCTCCGCGCACGTACAGCGGCCAGGTGATGACCCTCGACTGCGGCTGGACGTGACGGACCCTGGACCCGCCACGCGGGTGCGCGTCGGTGGTGAGCTCCACCGGAGGGGCGTCGATCCCGGCGACGTCCCGCAGCGTCTTCCACCCGATCGTGGGGTGCGTCAGCGGCCACAGCGTGCCGTCCGGTGCCGTCCAGGACGCTTGGGGGGCGGGGAACCTCGGCGGGTCTGGGATGACCGGTGGGGTGACGACCGGGGTGAGCAGGATCGGCATTTACCCGGGCCTCCCCGCTCTCGCCATGATCTCCTGCCGTCGGGTGATGGCCCGCAGGTCCTCGGCGTTCAGGTCCGCCCGCTGCGGGTAGATGTTGTACGTCACCTGGGTGCCTCGGCCGTCGAGCAGCTCCCGCAGCTGGGCCTCGGTGAACATCCACTCGTCGCGGCCGGTGCCGTTGCGGACCAGGGACAGCCCCGGCGGCACCCGGCCGCCGTCGTCGCGGCGCAGCCCGTACCGGTCGGTGAACATCGGGTGGTTCGCGCCGCGGGCGCCGCCGCCTACCCGGACCCCTGCGGACCCGGAGGACTCGATGGGGACCCCGGCGAGGGTGCCGCCCATGTGCCCGACGCCTCGGTGGGTGACCCCGACCATCCACGCCGAGCGCAGGCCTCTCACGAACCCGGGCGGCGCGGTGTCGCCGGCGAAGGACTTCGTGGTGAACCGCCGCCGGTGCGGGTCGAGGCCCTGCAGCACGTTGGTCACCGCGCCGGTGATGCCCGAGCAGTCGTACCCGCCGGGCCCGACACCGCCCCACACGTACGGCCGGCCGACCTGGGTCTTGGCCCAGGTCATGGCCCGGCGCACGTCCGGTCCGCCGGAGGCGTCATCGACGGTGCCCTTGATCCAGCCCAGGACCTTGCCCTTGATCCACGGTGGGATGGCGGCGACGACGTCCCGGAAGGTGCCCTGCCCAGGGACGGTGCCGATGATCCTGTCGAGGACCTTCTCGGCGGCGTCACCGACGTTGCCGATGGTGAAGTCCTTCACGCCCTTGACGAACTTCCCGATGATCCCGCCGACACCGAACCGGCCGGCGAACGGCACGACACCGCCGCCGGCGAAGCCCATGCCTTCGCCGGCGAGCCGGTCGGGGCCGCGCAGCCAGTCCCTGACCCCGGCCACGCCCCGGCGGCGGGCGATGTCGTTGACGGCCCGGACCCACCCGGCGCCGACGGCCCGGGTGAACTCGGGACGGAAGATGGATTCCCCGGGGGAGACCGCGGCGAGCATCGTGTCGCGGCCGGGGGCGTACCCGGGCAGGACACCGCCGCGGGCCAGCGCCGGGATCCGGTCCAGGCGGGTGGAGATCCCGGCGAACTTGGCGACCCGGTTGACCAGGTCGACGATGCCCCGGTTGTAGATGCCGATGACGAAGTTCACCGGCTTCTTCGAGATGTCCTTGATCCGGTCCCAGTGGGTCTTGATGCCGTCGACGGCGACCTTGAACGCGTCCCTGACCTTGCCGACGGCGGACTTGAGCCGGTCGAACGACGGCTTCACCCACGTGCTCCACACCGTGGTGATCACGGTCTTGACGCCGTTCCACGCCGTGGTGATGACGGTTCGGGCGACGCGGAACGCCGGGCCGAGGACAGTGGTCAACACCGAACGGACGGCGTAGAACACGGCGCGGATGATCGTCCACGCGGCGGAGATCGCGACCCGCATGCCCTTCCACGCCGGGGCCACGATGTTGCGCCACAGCCACGTCACAGCCGGGGCGACGACCTTCGTGATGACCGTCTTCCACAGGTTGAAGACGGTCGAGATGTAGGCCCACCCGATCTTGAAGGCGACCTGGATGGCGATCCACGCGATCTTCACCGTGTTGGAGAACAGCCGGAACGCGACGGCGAGGACGGTGCCGACGATGCGCCGCAGCGCGGCGAAGATCGGCGACAGGAACGCCCACGAGACCTTCACCGCGTTGCTGACCCCGGCCCACACCGTCTTCGCGCGGGACCACAGCCACTGGAACGCCGGCACCACCCAGTCCGTGATCGCCTTCGTGATTCCCCGGAAGGCGGGCTGAAGGACCTTCGTCCACGCCCACTTCGCTGCGGCCTGGATCCCGGCCCACGCGGCCTGGACGATCTTCCGGAAGGTCTCCGAGTTTCGGTAAGCCAGGATGATCGCGCCCACGAGCAACGCGAGAACGGTGATGACGACGCCGATCGGGTTGTCCTTGAGCGCCCAGTTCAGCGCTGCCTGCGCGGCAGTCCACGCGATCGCCGAAACCCGGACGATCTTCGACCACGTGTTGTGGACGATCATCGCTGCGGTGGAGGTGTTCACCGCAGCGGCCTGCGCCCGCCACGCCGCGACCTGTTTGGTCAACGGGGTCGACACCCACTTCACGGCCTTGCCCGTGGCCTCGAACCCGCTGACGACCTGCCCGATGGCGTTCGCTGTCAGACCGAGCGCGACCAGCACTGGGCCTACTGCAGCGGCGACCGCGGCCACGGCGATACCAGTACGCAGCAGCGCCGGGTCGGCCTGCCCAGCCGCGGAAGTGAGCGCGGTGACCCGCTTCACCAAGTCGGTCGCGAAGTCGAGGATCCCCGCATCCCCGACGGCGATCATGAGGCCCTCGAACGCAGACGACAGCTCGTCGACCGAGCCGTTGAGCCCTTCCATCTGGGTTTTCGCGATCTTGGCGGCGGTCCCGCCGGAGTTCTCCAGCTCGCGGGTGAGGTTGGCCAGGGCACCGGAGCCCTGGGACACCAGCGCCTGCATCGCAGGGCCAGCCTCAAGCCCGAAGATCGCCATCATGTCGGCGGTGGTCGCGCCGGCCTTCTCCAGCTGCCGGACGATGTCGACCATCGGCAGCATCTGGCCGTGGGAGTCGACGACCTCGACACCGAGACGGTCCAGCGCCGACGACACCGCATCGGTGGGCTTGAGCAGCCGGGAGATCGCCCCGCGCAGCGCGGTGCCAGCCATCTCGCCCTGGATCCCGGCGTTGCCCATGAGGCCGATGGCGGCGGAGATCTCCTCGAACTGCAGCCCGGCCGAGGACGCGACGGGGCCGGCGTACTTGAAGGAGTCGCCGAGCATCCGCAGGTCGGTGTTCGTCGAGGTGAACGTCTTCGCGAGGATGTCGTTGATGCGGCCCAGGTCCTTGGCCTTGAGCCCGTAGCCGGACAGGATGTTGCTGGCGAGGTCCGCGGCCTCGGCAAGCTCCAGTTGCCCGGCAGCGGCCAGACTCAGGACCCCGGGCAGGGCCTCGGTGATGTCCTTGACCTTGAAGCCGGACATGGCCAGGAACCCCATGGCCTCGGCGGCCTGTGACGCGGAGTACTGGGTCTTCGCGCCCATGTCCTTCGCGAGGTCCCGCAGGCCGGTGAACTCCTCGCCGGTGGCCCCCGAGATCGCCTTGACCCGGTTCATGGAGGCCTCGAAGTCGCCGGCGACCTTGAGGGACATGACGCCGATACCGGCGATCGGGGTGGTCACCCCCATGGTGAGCGACCGCCCGGTCGCGCCGATCTTGTCCCCGGCGGTCTTGAACTTGTTCGCGACGCCCTCGACGTCCTTGACCGCCTGCTTGGTGCCCTTCGGGTTGTACCGGGTGAAGATGCTGAACCCGAGGGAGGTGACCGTGGCGATGACCGATCACCCCCCGACGTCAGCGGCTCCGACCTGCTGCTGGTGTGCTTCGTGCGGACGCGGGTAGCGGACCGGTTCGGGGACCTTCGACCGGTCGATGGGCTTCACGTTGACCATCTCGAGGGTGTAGGCGATCCGCTGCAGCTCCTCGTGGATCCCGGCCAGGGCCTCGTCACGCCACTGCGGACCGAGGGGCCCGAACGCCTGCTCGTAGGCCTTCCACTCGGTGAGTTCGGCCGAGGTGGTGCGGGCGAGCAGTTCGGTGACGGTGCAGCCGAGGGACAGCGCTAGTCGGTGGAGGAAGGCTCGCCATCCGTTGCCGCCGTCCCGGGAAAACCCTCGGTGAGCTCCTCGACGTCCTCGTCGCCGATGCGGTTGAGCCGACGGCAGGCGTCGAAGACGCGGTCGAGGGCGGCGGCGGACTTCCGGCCCAGCGCGGGGATGTCCTCGCGGGAGAACATGCGCCGTCCGGTGGCGTCGATGATGCACAGGGACACCAGCCGGGCACGGACGTTGGTCAGGTTGGCCTGCACGGACTTGCCGCGTTGCTGGGTCACGGAGGCCTCGAACGCGTCGCGTTCGGTGCCGGTCAGCATCCGGATCCGCACGGTCCCACCCCACTCGGGGACCTCGTGGTCCTCGGTCGTGAGGTCGTCGGCGGCCAGGATCTCGTCGCGGGTGAGCAGCGTCATCGTGGGTCACTCCTGTCGTGGGTCGTTGTGGGTCTGGTGTTGGGCGGGGCCAGCCGGGGACCCACGCTCCCGACCGGCCCCGCGTCTCAGTCGGCGCCCGGCCCGACGCCAGCCGCGGCGACCTGGGCCGCGGCAGCCTCAAGCAGGTCCATCAGGGCCTTGCCCATCGGCCCGTGCTCCTCGGCGATCGGCGCCCGGAACCACGAACCGCCCGGCTGGTCGACCCACGTCTCGGTGTCGCCGAACAGCGGATGCCGCCAGCCCTTCCGGCTGGGATGACCCGGGTCTGAGGAGTCCAGCCCGCGGGGAAGCATGGCCTGGGACGGCAGGGGCATGGAGGTGACGATCCGCAGTCCCACGCCGTAACGGCCGCCGGATGATGCCCGGACTCGGACACCCCTGGCGACCATGCGCCGTAGCTGTTTCGGCTTGTGCGGGGCGCTCCTCGTGCCGCCCCGCACGCCGGCCACGGGCATTGACCGTGCCTCGGTCTTTGCCCTCCTGACCCCGGCCGCGGCGGTCTTGCGCATCTGCGCCCGGAACTTCGTCGGCAGTTTCTTGTCGATGGCCCGGAGTTCGTCGGCGACGCGCTTGATCTCCGGGCCCACACCGACATCGACCGCGAGGGTTTCCCCAGCCCCAGCCCTGGATGGGCTGGGGCTGCTCCGGCGGCGGTGCGTGGCCATCAGGACTCCGTGGTGGCCCTCACGATGCCGCTGCGCTGCGCGGGGAACGTCACCGACGTCTCCGACAGCTCCCCGACGGACCCGGCCAGCGGCTGGTACTCCAGCAGGATGCACGTGCCGGAGTACTCGGGGTTCGTCGCCGACACCGCTGCCGAGGTCGGGCGGACGACGACCTCGAACTCGTCCTCGTCGGCCCACAGCGGGTAGAGGGTGGCGTCGACCGACGCCGCGTCGAAGTCCTGCTGGAAGTTCAGCTCGAAGCTGTCGTCCTTGAGGCCGTGCGCGCGTTCCCGGCCGTCACCGCCGAAGTTTGTGGTGTCGATCTCGTCCTTCGACAGATTGACCGTGACCGAGGAGACGTGGCTCGAGAAGTTCACCCCGTCGACCTCGATGAAACAGTTCCGAAGCACCACTTTACCCATGGCTAAGAGCCCTCCTCATGTACTGTTGGTGGCGTGGAGCCGATCCAGTGCAGGAACTGTCGAGAGACGTTCACGCCCACCCAGAGAGGTCGGCCCTTCTGTTCTCGTGAGTGCTACTGGCAGAGCAAACGCTGCCCCCGAAAGGACGGGGTCCCATACCGGATGCGGACAGTGCGAGGCCATCCGATAGCACCTCCGAGCGGACAGGTCGCAGTAGCTCGGCTGGTGCTCTGGGAGACGATCGGCCCAGGTCATCACCCGTGTCATTGGTGCGGTAGGCCGGTCCGGTGGGCGATAGGGGACCAGTACGCCGCGGACGCGCTGATAGCGGATCACCTCGATTGGGATCCGACGAACGACGAACCTGACAATCTCGTACCGAGCTGCAACCCCTGCAATGCTCACCGGAGGAGATCGCGCGACTCGGAACTTATCGAGGGTGGCGAGCCGACCATCGCGCTGAACCATGGTCGGACGCGAGCCGTTGAGCGGTCCTGCGAACAGTGCGGGCGCACGTTCCTCGCTATTCCAGCTGCGGTGAGGCGCGGTCGGGGCCGGTTCTGCACTCGGTCGTGTGCTCGTCGGGAACAGACACACTGATGCGGCGCGCCGCGAGGGGTTCCAGGTGCCCGGCGCGGAGCAGCCGCTCGGCCTGAGCCGGATCGGCGAGGTACACGTCCTCGCCGGTTCGGCGGCCGAGGACCGCGTGGGGTCCGATCACCAGGTATCGCCGGATCCGGACCATGGCGGTCACCGCGCCTCCAGGGACAGCAGCCACTCGGCGAACCGCTGCCCCGATCGGCCGCGCAGCTTCGGCGGCAGCACGTCGTCGATGAGCGCCCGGTCCTTGGGCTTGACCCCGCCGACGGCGGCCTTCGCGACGGCCTCGACGAGGTCCTCGGGCCGGTCGACGTGGTAGCCGATCCGGTCCCGGTACACCCGGGCCTCGATCAGCTGCCCGCCCATCCGGGTGAGGTTGCGGTGGGCGGTCAGCCACGTGGTGAGCACCACGGGGATGCCCAGCGCCAGCGCCTCGTAGATCGTCGACCCGCCGTCGACGACGGCGACGTCCGCCGACAGGTACTCGCTGAACGTCGCCCGGCGCTGCGGGTGGTGTCGTGGATGCGGCGCCAGCGTGACCTCGATGCCGTCGACATCCAGCAGGGCGAGGATCTCGTCCCGGTGCCACCAGGAGGTCGCGCCTGCGCCAGGGGCCCGCGGGTTGCCGTTGACGTGCCGCTCGGACCCTCCGCCGTGGGTGGGGGCATAGAGGACCCGCAGCGGCCCGTCCTTCGCCCTGGGGACCCGCGGGGCGTCGAACAGCGGGTCCAGCTTCGGGTACCCGACGGTGATGATCCGCGCGGGAGGGACCCGGTCGGCGCGCAGGCCTCGAGCGTGGGCCGGACCCGGCACAGTGATCCAGTCGAAGCGGCGGTTGCGGGATGTCTCCCCGCGCCGGTACCCCTTGTCGGCGATCCCGTGCGCGTAGGACACCCCGAACCGGTCGAAGCGCCGGGATCCAGCCAGGTACCGTTCCCGGTTCGACAGGTAGACGTTGATCGCCCCGGCGAGGGGTTGCCTGGCGACGGTCCACGACCCGCGCGGTAGATGGTCGGTGATGGGGGTGATGAGCCGGTCGACCTGCCCGCCGGGCACCAGGGCCTGGGTGTCGACGTCCCACCCGGTGGCGTTCGACGCGAAACAGATCATGCGGGCCTGCCGTTGCGGCGCACGATGAGCAGGCCCAGCCGGTTCGGGCGCCGGCGCCACGGCAGCAGTTCGCGCCCGGCCCAGTCCCACCCGTCCCCGCCGAGGACGCGTTCCGCTCCGGCCACGACGTCCATCCGCGGGTCGCACGCGTCGTGCAGCGCGACGACCGCGGCCGAGGACAGGTGCGGCAGCCATGCCTCGAGGTCCTGGGCGACCGCGTCCGCGGTGTGCTCGGCGTCGTGGTAGAGCAGGCCGACCTGGGGCCCGGACCATTCCTCGGCGGCCTGCACTGCGGTCGCCTTCACCGCGGTGTGCTCGGCCGGGGTCGCCCCGATCCGGCGGAGGTGGTCCTGGAACGCGTCCCACGAGTTCGTGTACCTGGGGGAGTGACACGAGTAGTCGTCGGTGCGGGACTCCCACGGGTCGACGCTGGTGACGTGCGCCCCGTGACCGTCCTGGGCGCCGAGCAGCAGCCACCCGGCCGACCGGCCCCGGAACGCGCCCAGCTCGACCACGGCCAGGCCAGCCGGGACAGCGGCGGCGAGCTCGCGGAGCTGGACGCATGCTCCGCGCTCGACCATGCCCTCGGCTCGGTGCTTGCGTCGCCAGTCGCCGACGACAGTCGCTCTGATCATCTGGCCAGGACCTCACAATGCATCTCGGCGCCCAGGTAGGTGACCCCGGACCAGTCGACGAACCCGTAGTGGGTGCACGCCCGGACCTGGGCGTAGTCGGCGACGACGTCCCCGTCGTGGACGAGCTCGGCCATGTCGGCCTCGATCGCGGCCTTCACCGACCGGGCGCCGTCGGGGTCGAGGTAGGCGTCCAGCGCGTCCTGCGCCGACAGGTCGTGGGCGGCCCCGACAAGGATCTTGACGGCGAAGTTCATGGCGTGGGACCCGCCGGCGAACGCCTTGTCGTAGTCGATCGGCGCTGCCTTCCCGCACCCGGGCACGATCACGACCGCAGGCGGGGACACCTCCCCAGGGACCTGGTCACGCACCCGCAGGCCTTCGATGGTGCGCACCCGGGCCGCGAGGGCCTTGCGTACCACGCGCAGGGACGCCATCAGTCGTCGTCTCCTCTCACGACCGCCAGCTGCTCGCAGCCGACGACCAGGACACGCGCGCCCGACGGCAAGTGCTCCAGGAGCTGCTCCCGCATGCCCTGGACGGCCTCGGGGGGGACGTCGGGGGTGACCCGGACGATGAGGGTGTCACCGGGTCGGATCTCGACGGCCTCGCGGAGCTCGCCCAGGCACTCCGGCCGGGCCATCACGCGACCGCCGCAGCGTGGCGGCGGTACGGGGTCAGCATCTGCGTCACGCGCATGTTGTCCCGGATCCGGATCAGCCCCAGGTCGGCGGCGCCCTGGATCCCGAACGGCGCGTCCTTCATCTTGAAGATCTCCATCGCGGTCTGCAGGACGGCCTCGGTGACCCCCGTGGGGACGGAGGCCCATCCCCACACCGCGGTGACCTCCACCTCGTCGCTGGTCCAGATGCCGGTCGCGAGCCGCACCCGCCAGTACGGCCACCCGGGCTGACCGCCGACGATGCCGTTCCGCGGCTCCAGCCGGTGCACCGTGCTGCTGTACGCCGTGCCGTCGATGACCAGGCCGGTGACGGTGTGGAAGTCGTCGACGAGCAGCAGGGAGGCGCCCAGCGCGGGGAAGGACCGAGCCGACGCGGTAGCGGCGCGGTTGAACTGCCGGTCGCAGAACAGCTCCGCACCGCCCGACGCCGCGGCGAGGGCCTGCGTCAGGGCGTCGTCGTCGTCGGTGTCACCGATCCGGAGCCGGGTCTTGAGCTCCGTGACCGTGCCGTAGGGGTCGCCGAGGGCCACGGGTTACCAGGCTCCGCCGTGTTCCCGCTTGTAGGCGGCCACGACGTCCTCGGGGATCTTCCCGCGGGACGGCACCTCGATGGGCGGGACCTGCTCGCGGGCCCAGGCCCGCACCTCGCGGGCGGTGGGCTCCGCCGGGGCCGCGTCGGCGCTGGGCTGGTCAGCAGTCGACTCCCCGGCCTCGTCCCCGTCCTCGTCGCCTCTGGGCTCGTCCTCGCCCAGGTCCGGGGCGGGGTCGGGGGTGGTGTCCACGGTCGCCCGGGTCTCACCGGGCGCGGCGGTCGCCTGCTCGGCCCGTCGCCGGGCCCTCGACGGGCGCGCGGGACGGTCCGGGCCGGCCAGGGGCGTCACGGTCAGCGGCCGGAACAGGCGCTCCCGGCCCATGACGCCGGGGTCGTCGGCCGCGACCACGGTCACGCCTTTCCGGATCCGCACCGTCCGGCTCCCCAGCTTGATCACGGCGGTGGTGCGGGCAATCAGCAGACTTGCCATGGGGTCCTCCCGTCCGGGGCGGCCCCGCCACCGCACGCGCTCACGGAGGCGGGGCCAGCCCGGGGTCATCGGTTCGGTCAGCTCTCGGTCGGGTCGACCAGGACCCGGAAGGCGTTGTGGACGAGGATCTCCGAGGTGTTCCGCCACACCGCGACGATCGCGCGCTGCCCGGTCCACCTGCGGTTGCCCGCACCGAGGACGTGCGGCTGAAGCTCGACGACCATCCCCAGCCGGTCCACGATGAGGAACTCACCGAAGTCCCCGAACAGCAGGACCCGGCCGTCGGCGTCGCCGATGGACTCCATCTCCGAGGCCTCGTGCGCGGGGTAGCCGAGCAGTTCCGACGGCTGGCCGGAACCGAGCCGCACCCACAGGTCCCCGCCGTCCGAGCCGGTGGAGAGGGCCCGGGTCTTGTTGTAGGTGTTCTTGTTGGCGAGGAACCGGGCGCGGGAGCGGAACCGGACCGGCAGTTCGGCCTCGAGGTCGTACAGGTCCTCGACGTCGAGGGTGCCGGCCGCGGCCATGGGCACCTCGGAGGTGTCCGCGAGAGTCGCCACGACACCGCCGGGGTTGTTGCCCTCCCCGTCGCCGACGACGAACGAGGAGTCCTCCTCTCGTTCCTTGGCGTCCATGAGCAGCCGGGAGATCTCCGAGCGCAGCTGCGGCCAGTCCTGGTCGGCCTCGATGCTGAACTCGACGTTGGCGATGACCCTGGTCGGGGTCACCTCCGGCTGGGCGATCGCGAACGAGTTGTCCACGGCCTCGTCGGCCTCACCGGACCGGGACACCGTCACGCCCGAGGACGTGATGCCCTGCCACGTGCGGGTCGTGATCTGCTCGACCCGGGAGATCTGCCGCAGCGGCGACAGCGACCCGTCCGAGGTGAGGATGACCGTCGGGTCCAGCTGGAACGGGACGGCGAACCCACCGGCGGTGTCGGGGGACAGCGCCATCGCGCGCTGCTCCTCCGACGTCCACGCGTGCGCCCCGACCATCAGTGCCTTGCCGAACGCCCGGTCGTAGACCGGGTTTCCGGTGATGAGGATCCGCCGGGCCAGCCACGCGTCCTTGCCGTCGCAGCGGGTCAGCAGGTCCTCGACGTGCGCGGCGATCTTCTCGCGGGTCTGGCCTCGGTAGGCGGGGAACTTGGCCCGCTCGATGGCGCGGCGGGCGTTGTCCCGCAGGTTGTCCGCGAACTCCTCCTCGGAGCTGCTCGCGGAGCGGATGCGGTGGACGTCGTAGATGTCGGTGCCCCGCTGCTTGACGAACGCCGGGCCGGCGGGCTCGGTGCGCTCCGTGGCCGCGGGGTTCGCCGAGATCGCGGCGAGCCGGTCGCGGCGGGCGCGCATCTCCCGCACTGCGGTGGCGTGCTCGTCCCGCTCCGCGTTGAGGGAGTTCCACTCCTCGCGGGCCTCGGCGCTGAACGTGGTGCCGGTGAACTCGGCGTCCAGCTCGGCGATCCGGGAGTCGATCTCCCGGATCCTTTCCTCGCGCTCCTCGAGGAAGCGCGGGTCCTCCAGTGTGGTGCCCATCACCACTACCCCTTTCAGGCATGCCAGGTGCCCCCAGCGCCACGCGAGGCGAGGGGGTGTCGGTCAGGTGGATCAGCCGGGCAGGAACCAGTCGGGCGTCAGCCCGCTGCTGCCCACGTAGACCGAGTGCGTGCCGGCCGGAGGGGGCGTGGTGTCCCTCTCGGTGGGTTGCGGCTCGTCCTGCTGGAGGTCCCCGGCCTCGTCGTCGTGCTCGCCGGCCGGGACCTCGCGTGCGTCCTCGGTGGTCTGCGGCGGTGCCTCGGGTGGGGACTGCTCGGCCGCGTCCGCCAGCAGAACGGCGCGGGCGAGGGTCTTTCGGATGTCCGGGTCGCCGAGGCGGCCCAGGTCGATGACGGTGGACCGGACTCCGACGGAGGTGTCGTCGTAGGCGGGCCACACGACGGGCCCGAGCTCGGGGACCTTGACCTCCTTGAGGTCGCGGAGCAGCAGTTCGTCCTCGGGCACGTCTTCGTACCAGCTGCGGTACAGCTCCCGACGGACCTCCTCCTCGTCGCGGATCTCCTTGCCGTCGGGGCCGTACCACTTCTGGCGGACGACGCTGAACCGGAACGACATCCCGTCGACGGACCCGGACGCGATGGCGTCCCGGACGGGCTCGATGAGCCAGTTGTCGTGCAGCCTGCCGATGACGTGTGCCCCGCCGTCAGGCGCGAGCTCGGGGTGGGTCTCCTCGGCGATGGACCGCAGCGCGGCGATCGGGATGGACCCGATCAGCGGGTGCCGTCCGTGGTCGAACTGGATGCGTGGGGGGTTCTCCCGGAACGACTTCTTCATCGACCCGGGGGACGCCTGTTCCTTGAAGCGGCCCTCCCACGAGTCAATGATCGTTACGCGGTTGAACACGGCGGCGAACCCATCGAGGGTCAGGCCGTCGTCCTCCTCGCCGTCCACCTCGCCGGCGGCCCGGACGGCGAACGGTGCCATCCGCAGCACGTCCTCCCGCGGGGGGACCTCCGCCCGCGGGATCCCGCGGCTGGTCGTCGTCGTGCTCATGCGTCTCCACCTCCGGACGGTGCATCGCCCTCGTCGTCTCCGCCCGTGGGTTGCGGGTTTGCGTCCATCGGCTGCAGTTGGACCGACGTCCTGCCGGTGTGCTCCAGCCGGGACCAGTCGCGGTTCACGACCGCGGCGATCGCGGATTCGGGGGTGAACCCGTCGCGGACCAGCGCGGTGATCGTGGACGCCTCCTGCGCCTGCACGCCAGCGGCGTCCTGGGCGTCCATCGCGAGGAACGGGATCCCGCGGGTCGTGTACCACAGCCGGGCGCCAGCCGGGGGGTTGAGCAGGGTCTGCAGCGAGGTGGCGGCGTTCTCCCACAGGTGCCGCATCGTCCCGTCGCCGAAGCGCCGGCGCGCCGCAGTGAAGTTCCCCGCGTTCAGCGCGCTGCCCTGCAGGCCCTCGCTGAACCCCACCCACGAGGGCGGGACACCAGCGGCCGACGCGAGCCGCGACTCGGCCTTGCCCTGCGTCGCGGCGAACTCCAGCTCCTTGAAGTCCTTCCCCAGCACGATCGGGTTCGCCCCACCGCCGAGGAACAGGGTCTTGTAGGCGTTCGCGGCGCCGGCGTGCTCGGACTCGAACAGGGCCTTGAACTCCCGGACCTGCTCGAGGGTCACCGCCGGGTCGAACACGATCGTCAGGTTCGGTGTCGCGGCGTTCCGCAGGAACGCGCGCTTGTGGTCGGTCTGCAGGTTGTCCCCGAGGATGTCGCGGATCACCGGGGTGGCCCAGGACATGCCGAGGTGGACGGCGTCCGGGTCGGGGTACGGCGCGTAGTGGGCGACCTCGTCCGGGGTCAGCAGTCGCATCCGGTCCCCGCGGTCCCCGCGCGGGGTGTAGACGTACCCGAGCAGCTCGACGTCGGCGGCCTCCGCCGGGTGCTCGACGTCCTCCTCCGACCCGAGGACGATCGTCATCCAATCGGGCCGCAGCCGGACGAGCCGGTCCGCGGCCAACCGGCCCTTGTCGCGGCGCCGGATCCGCCGGACGTAGGAGTTCCCCGCGGTGGAGACGTCCAGCTCCATCCGGGCGAGCAGGTCCGACGTCGTCCCGCCCAGCCAGGGCCGCTCCAGCACCGCGAGCTCGGGGTCGCCGAACAGGTCACCGGGCTCGCCCCGAGCGAACCGGGTCCACTGGAATCGGGTCTGGGAGAAGACCTGCATCCGGGCCAGCGTCAGCGCGAACACCGGGCCGTTGGTCTTGACCAGGTTCGACAGGGTGGACCCGATGGTCTCCTCGTCGAGGGTGCCCATCGAGGTGCGCAGGTACCCGGCTTCCATCGCGGCGAGCACCGCGTCGATGTAGTCCTGCGTAGTGCCCCGCTCACCCTGCTGGGCGGGACGACGCCTACGCCACGGCCACTCCATCAGGACCCCACCAACGCGAACGGCGCGGTCGGCGTCCGACCCCCGAACTTCCGGAACCCCCACAGCGCCCCGGCCGCGGCGACCATCGGGCAGATGTCCTGCGACGGGTTGCCCCTGCCGAGCACGAACGCCCCGTCCTTCCCGATCGGGATCTTCACGGCCGAGGCGACCGCGGTGGTGAGCGGCGCCTGCCCGAGGTGCCGCAGCAGCGGGCGCCACGAGGCGGGCGCGTTCGGCGGGCGCACGCACGCATCGACGAGCCCGCCCGCGGCGGCGGCCCGTTCACCCATCGACGCCTTGATCACCTTGATGCCCTTCGCCTCGAGGTCGGGGATCAGCGCCGCGGCCGGGCCGAAGTTCCCGACGACCGTCGCGCACGGCTTCCACCGCTTCACCAGCTGCTCGACCCGATCGACCATCCACGTCACCCCGACGAGGTGGTCGGTGATCTCGACGTGCCACAGGCCGTCCGGGCGGATCCCGGCCACGGCGATCGCACCCATGGACCGCTCGGGGTTGACGTCCAGCGCGAAGCACACCGGGTTCCGCGGGTGCGACAGCCGGTCGGACAGCCCGGTCCAGGTGTCCTCACCGACGAGTTGCCAACTCATGCCGTCAGTCGGCCAGTCGCCGACCCCGAGCCTCTCTCTGTTGAACTCCGTCTCGCCAAGTGACCGGAACTCGTTGCGGACGTAGTCGATGCTGATCCTGATCCCCAGCGCGGGGTTCGCCTTCGCCGCTGTCTCTGGGGCTTCGCGCCGGTCGTGTTCGGAGCAGTCATCGGGGCAGGTTGGCGTGCACACATCGACCGACCACTCCAGGTAGCACAGGCTCGGGTCGGTGCTGCTGAGTCCGCGTGTGCGGACCCGACCGAAGTGGACGCTCTCCCGGTCACCTGCTGAGCCCGTGTACCACAGTTGCGGGTTAGGTCTGGCGGACACCGTCGGCATCAGGGCGGCTATGACGGCCGGGGACAGGTACATGGCCTCATCCATGATCACCACGTCGCCGGTGAACCCTCGGCCGCCGCGGTCCGACCTGGCCTTGAACAGTAGCCGCTGCCCGGACTTGAGGAAGATCCCTTCCTTACCGTGGCTGTGGGAGACCTTCTTGACCTGAGCGTCGAAATCCGGCGTGTTCTCGATCAGCGCCAGGACCCGCTGGAACGCCTCTGCCGACGTGTCGAACAGATGAGCAGTATGGGTGATCAGCCGTTCCCCGAAGGCGAACATGCCTGCAAGTTCGCGGGCCTCAAGGATCCCGCCCTTGCCGTTCTGGCGGGAGACCACGAGCCCGACCTCGAACGCGGCCCACTTCCGCTGTTCCTGGTTCAACAGGTCGTTGTAGAACGTGTCTTCCTGCTCGCCGAGGGCCTCGATCAGAACGAGTTGCTGCCACGGGTCCAGGTGGAGGCCTGCCATCTCGGCGACCTCGATCGCTTCATGACCCGCCGTGCTCACTCTCGGGGGAGCGCTGAGGATCCTTGGTACCTGCTGCCCGCGCAGCTCTGCGTGAGGCGAGGTCGTCAAGGCGACCCCTTACCGGCTGCGCGTCCCGACACGAAGCCTTGATCTTTAGCAGGGTTTCTCGTAGCTGACCCGCCAAGGCAGCGGAATCCCGTGGTGCCGCGTCGTCGAGCCGGGCAGCCAGCGTCAGCGCGATGGCGCACAGCCCTGGCTCCCGACGTGGCGCACCGAGCGACTCAAGCTCGACGCGGACCTGGTCCTGGACCACATCACTCCTAGCCGATCAGAGCGAGCTGCTGGGTCCCGTACTGTCGCTTACGTGCATTGCACACGAAGTGCGCCAGCTGAACGTTGGCCTTTACGTCGTCCCCTCCATCGACGATCGGGATGACGTGGTCGATGACCGGCGACCGGGGATCCGGGTACTTCCTGGCCATCGCCACGCGCTTGCCGCACAGCTTGCACCGGTGCTTATCCCGGCTGGCGATCTCGTCGAGGGTGTACCGCTCTACCTTCGCGCCACGCTTCAGCGCCCGGCGAGCACGCGTCTTCCTGACGCACCGGGCAGTCTCGCGGGCTCTCTTGCACTTGCGGCACAAAGTCCGTTGGTGACCGCTCCCGATGTCCACACCGCACTCGACGCAGGCACGCTGCTTCTGGTCTTTAACTGCGTTCCCGGCCTTTGACGCGCACGCACGGGAGCAGTAGACGCCCCTTGCCGGGCGGGCCGACATAAACGGCGCCCCACACCACTGACAGATGCGCTGCCGATCATTCCAGGAAGCGACCTGGCGGCAGGGCCGGCACCTTCGCTGGCCAGCAGGAAGCGAGCCCCGCCCGCCGTACAGCATCACGCCGCAATCGGCGCAGGGAACATCACGACGCATGGAGTCTCCCGGGATGACGGAGGGCCCGAGCCGGGAGACTCGGGCCCTCCTACCCCCTGGGCGCTACCCGGGGGTGATCAACAGCGGATGACGATCAACTTCGGTGATCATCAGGGGGGGTGAGAGTTGAGGGGGGGTGCGATCACG